>UMCH01012643.1_pt1 | contig 74659 bp, 65 predicted proteins | sample 1964201 | NCBI WGS metagenome assembly UMCH01 (sample SAMEA4835965, study PRJEB28245) | human gut metagenome | biome: gut microbiome; material: fecal sample | place: Denmark | collected 2008 | reverse complement strand
CCCTACAAAATTTTCGACCTTATGAGACACTTCTTCCTGTTGTGTCTGTTCTTCCTGCGGAGTGTCATTCTGATCTTCTTCCCCTTCCAGGGAATAGTCCCGGGAAAGCGCTTCCCAGGTGCTGTTAAAGTATCGATACATCTTTGGCACACCCACAACCAGAACCAGCAATGTCGCAGCCATCGTAATCAAAAGGTAGACACTTCCCGCCTTTACACGGGAAGCTTTATCCTCTTCTGCCTGCGGCAGATGCACTGTGTTATGGTTTGATGTATCTTCCACCCGAAACACTGCTGTGTTAGAAGAAACTGTTTCCAGAAGCTTTTCTAAAAGGCCGTCCACGCTTTCATAGCGGCGGGTCCGGTCCGGCTGCATCGCTGTTTCCAGAGCCTCAGAAACATTCTCCGGGATGTCTGCATCCAGCTCGATTGCAGGAGTCAAAGGTTCTTGCTTTCTCATTCCGGATGCATCCATCATGCTGCCCGCGTCCGGAGGAACCTTTCCTGTCAGGACACGGTAGGTGACCGCAGCAATGGAATAAACGTCGGTCCAGCTTCCCTGCCAGCTTTCCAGATGATACTGTTCCGGAGCGGAGTAGCCTGAGAACAGCTCTGAATCCAGCTCTCCCTGTGCGGTACGGATCTCGGAAAGGGAAAAGCCGCTCAGATACGGGTTCAAATTTTGATCCAGAAAGATATTCTGCGGGCTGAGTCCCTGATGGGTGATTCCTCTCTTATGAAGATGAGATAGAGCGTTATAAAGCGGCATCAGATAACGTTTTGCCCGGCACCAGCTTTCCTTTCCGCCCTGCTGCTGCAGATGTTCTTCCAGTGTTTGCAGCCCCAAATATTCGCTCACCACATAGACGGTGGCGTTCTGCTCAAAAATCTGGATGATCGGGATGAGGCATGGATTTTCCTTTTCTCCCGCCAGTGTCTGATACAAATCCATAAAGGAAGCCCGAAAATATTTAAACTGCGTCTGGCAGTTTGGCAGCGGTTCAACGGTACAGCCGTCTTCGCACCGTCTTGCCATACGAAACGGAAAAAACTCCTGAATCCGAACTGTATCCCCAATCACGCAATCCTGCGCCTGATAGGTGATACTCTGCCCGTTATGTGAAATTTCTTCAACGATACGATATTCCCCTACGCGGCTGCCTTTTGCAAGAGGAGCCCAATCCTGAGAACAGGAGACCTGCTGACTTATTTTGTTTTCTTTGTCCAATACTGTTCTCACCTCCAGACTCCTATTAATGTAGTATCACTATAACAGCATTGCGTCCACTTGTCAAGTCATCCTTTAAAATTCCCGATGAAAAAGCGGATTTTCGAGTTTTTTCGCAAACAACTTTCCTCTTTTTAAAGCCCATCATTGTGCACTTTTTAAAGCGAAATCCCTATTTGTAAATTTTTACTCAATATTATTTTACTACTAATCTCTCCTCTTTGTAAAGATGGTCTTCCAGGCAGATTTTGCAAAGTGTCACCTTTTTTGCCTGTGTTGATTTCAGAACCGATTCCAAAATCAAAAGCTGACAAAACACCTTCTGTGGGAAAATACCGCTTGCCTGTTCTAAAACCGGCATCCAGTGCAGAGATGGATTTCGCAAAAAACGCAGGATACTGCCCAGCTGTTCCTGTTCTAACACTACACCCTCTTTGTTTTTGTCCATGCTGCCGGAAAGCAGCAAAACAAATCGATGCAGTCCATCCATTCCCGCTACCCTGATTTGAGATACTCCACCGCGATGCAGTGTCGGGATAGAAGAAAAAATATCCCTGATTTCTCTTCTTAATTCTTCTTCCTCCATTCTGTTTGGAATGATTCCGGAATATCTCTGGGCAACACTTCTCCATCCGATAGGAAAGCTTTGCTCTGTCCCTTCCTGTGCGTCCATCATAAAAATCTGTGTACTCAAATCCGAACTAAATACTCCAACGGTATCATCTTTTTGCGATGTTTGCATCATACCAGACTTCGCTGCCTGTGCCTGACGAATTCCAGAAACAGTTTGTACTGGCATTCCCAGACTCTGTTCCAGTTCCCTTCTGAAATCATCCGGCTGATATCGAAGCAGTCCATATCCCACACAAACTGTCTGATCGCACAGCAGCTTCTGTGATAATTCCATCATTTTGCCCGCTTCCATCAGCAGTTTCTCCCGATCAACCTGATCACGTTTTCCCAAAAAGTCTTCCTGTGTTTCTTTTCGGTACAGGCAAAAAGACTTTCCCTCTCCATCCTGTTCCATCACCGACAGCACCATTTTGTCCGTATATATCCCAATTCTTGCTACTCTGGTTTCCTGTGTCATGTCATTTCCTCCTGATTCATCAATTCATTCCTAGTCTTTCCAGCCTGCCGCATTTTAATCAAAATGTGTCCTCTTTCCTGTTTTCAATCCTTTCTTCCTGTGGTATCATTTTAATACAGGACGATTTCTGATCCCAAACGGATTATCGATAAAGGAGCGAATGAAAGATGAAGGTCCTTTTGACCGCACTCAATTCCAAATATATCCACACGAACCTTGCTGTGCGCTATCTGCATGAATTTTCGCTACAGCGCGGCTATCCCTGCCAGATCTGCGAATACACCATCAACCAGCATCTGCCCGACATCCTCGACGAAATTTATCGCCAGTCTCCGGATGTTCTGATGCTTTCCTGTTACATCTGGAACATCGAGATGATGCTCGACCTTGCGGAAGAGTACCGTCGTATCTGCCCTGATGTTACCATCATTGCCGGCGGACCGGAAGTCAGCTATCAAAGCCAGCAGATCTTAGAAGAAAATCCGGCACTCGACGGCATTCTGCGCGGAGAAGGGGAACAGTCCTTTTTGGAATTCCAACAATACCTTGCAAAAGAACGCCCGATCGAGGAGGTATCCTCTCTGGTGTGGCGGGATGAATCCGGCACCATCCACACAAACCCGGAAGCACAGCTGCTTGACATGGCATTGCTTCCTTTCCCTTATCCGGATTTGGAGTCTCTGTCCGACAAGATTCTTTACTTTGAATCTATCCGCGGCTGTCCGTTCCGCTGCAGTTACTGTCTCTCCTCGGTTGCCGGAAGGGTTCGCTACATGCCGCTTCCGATGGTATTCGAGCGGCTGCAAAAGTTTCTGGATACAAGGGTACGTCAGGTCAAATTTGTAGACCGAACCTTTAACTGTTCCAAAGAATATTCCATGGCAATCTGGAAGTATCTTTCTGAACATGACAACGGCATCACCAACTTCCATTTTGAACTGACTGCTCACCTGATTGACGACGAGATGATCGAATTTCTCAAGACGGTTCGCCGCGGATTGTTCCAGTTTGAAATTGGCGTACAGTCGACTAATCCAGACACCATTCGGGAAATCCGCCGCACCACCGACACCGAGCGCCTGCTCTCAGTCTGCCGCAAGCTGGATGAAGCCAAAAATATCCATCTGCATCTGGACTTGATTGCTGGTCTTCCATACGAAAACCTGGAAAGCTTTGGCAACAGCTTTGATACTGTCATGCAGATTCGCCCACAGCAGATGCAGCTGGGCTTTTTAAAGGTGCTCAAAGGTTCCTATATGGCACAGGCTGCCGGAGAATATGGCCTTGTATACAGCAAAAAGGCGCCTTTTCAGGTCATCCGAACCAACTGGATTTCCTATGATGATCTGATGCTGCTTAAAGATATGGAAACGGTTGTGGAGGACTACTACAACAGCGGGCTGTTCTCCCATCAGATCGGCTGGATGCTCGACCAGGAGCAGTCTGTTTTCTCCTTTTTCCTCAATTTTGGAAAATGGAAGGTTGCAAATGGTCTGCGTCTGATTCCACAAAGCTTTGAGGATCGCTGCACTACCTTAAAAAACTACTATCTTTCCTGCCATCCGGACAGAGCTTCCCAGCTTCCTCTGCTGCACGACCTGTGCCTGTTTGACCTGTGTCTGCACACCAAACCGAAGAAACTGCCTGATTGGGTATCCACCGAGCAAAATCTTGTATATAAGGATCAGATTCGCGATTTTTACCGCAATGAATCCTTGATGGCACAGCTTTTCCCTGCCCGCCAAAACCATGACTCCAAGCAGCTGGCAAAAGAATCCCACCTCCAGATTCTTTCGTTTGACCCGATCACCTTACAAAATCGACCAATTGCGTTTCTTTTCGATTACTCCCAGCGTGACCTTCTGGGCAATGCCCGCTTTTTGGATGTAAGTTCTTACATTTTCTAAAAATAAATTCGTAGAAACTGTTTGTATTTTTATGAAAAATATGGTATTATTGTTGTGAATCCAATTCTTATTCCCAGCAGATTTAACGATGCTTAACTGCATCTTGCTTGAAATATCACACAAAACCCAGCATAATACCAAAGGAGAACACAGAAATCCTGATGGGGATTTTGCGCGATCTTCTATTGATTTTTTCAATAGACAACGTGGAATCTATTTAAAAAACATGTTACAATACCATTGATAAGTGGTTATTGTTTTGTATGAATTGTTATGACTTAGGAGGAACGCAACCGTGAACAGTACCGGTTTTTCCAAAGGCGATATCTTGGTTCCTGATGTAGAGGACTTCACCGCTTGGAGTGTCATTGCCTGCGACCAGTATACTTCTCAGCCGCAGTATTGGCATGAGGTAGAAACTCTTGTCAAAACAAAACCCTCTACCCTGAATATGATTGTGCCTGAAATTAATCTCAACAGCGAAGATCTCGATCAGCACATTGCAGCTGTCAATCGTGCAATGCGCACCTATCTGCGCCGGCATATTTTCCACGAGGTCCACGACTATATCTATACCCGCCGTACCTTGAGCAACGGCAAGGTTCGTCATGGTCTGATTGGTGTGGTCGATCTGGAACAGTATGAATTTCATCCTGGTTCCAAAACCACCGTACGCGCTACCGAAGGTGTCATTCACAACCGTATCGAGCCAAGGCTGACCATCCGGGAAGTTGCCCCTCTGGAAGTCTCACACAGCATGTTGCTGATTGATGACCGTCAAAATACTGTCTTTTCCTTCCTGGAGCAGGAGCTGGATCAGATGCAGCCGCTTTATTCCTTCCAGCTGATGAAGGACAGCGGCAACATCAGCGGCTATCTGGTAACTCCGGAGCAGTCTGAGCGCATCGATCAGGCACTGACTGCTTTGGCTTCGATGGAAGAGATGGAGAAAAAGTACGGCATTACCGACAAAGGCATCTTTGTTTATGCAGTGGGCGACGGCAACAACTCGCTTGCTACCGCAAAACTGCACTATGATAATCTCAAACGCACCCTGTCCGAGCAGAAGCTGCAAAATCATCCTGCCCGCTACACACTGGCAGAAATCGTCAACATCCATGACGATTCCTTTGATTTTGAGCCGATCAACCGTGTCGTGTTCGGTGTGGACACCCTCAATTTTCTCCAGCATCTGGGAAGGGTTCACAACATCTCCTTCACTCCACAGGAGGGACAGCAATACTTTGATTGCGTAATCGGGGAAGAAACCCGCCGCATCTGGATTGCGGACCCATCCTCCAACGTGGTGACCGGAACGGTACAGAACTTCATCGACCACTATATTCAGGAGTTTTCCGGCAAGGTCGATTATGTCCACGGCGAAAACATCGTTCGCCAGCTGGCAGCTCAGGTGGACAATGTGGGCATCCTGTTCCCATCCATTCCAAAGGAATCGCTGTTTGAGACCATCCTCATCGATGGCATCCTGCCGCGCAAGACCTTCTCGATGGGTCAGGCAATGGACAAACGCTTCTATCTGGAATGTAGAAAAATTAAACCATAAAAAGACGCGCATCGGTTTTCCGGTGCGCTTTTTTCATACAGAAATTTCTATTCAGATTATCAATAGGAGGAGCGACTGCGGCTTCTTGTTATCTTTGCCCATTCGTGATAAAATAAAAACAATCAGAGAAGTAAAAAAGGAGGTTTCTGTATGGAATATGAAGGTCAAATTTGCCGTCCGCCAATGGAAAAATCGTCATTTATGCTCCCCGTTGCGGTAGGATGTTCCTATAATCGATGCACATTCTGCACCCTGTTTAAACATTTGAGCTATCGACAGCTGCCGCTGGAGCAGGTCGAAGCCGAAATCAAGCGTGTTCATCAAGCCGGTGGAAATCCTAAACAGATATTCCTCGGAGATGGCAACGCATTCGGCCTCGAAACCTCTCACCTTTTATCCATCCTCTCGCTGATTCACCGCTATTTTCCGGGCTGCGAGATGGTCAACATGGATGCCACTGTCACCAACATCCACAACAAGTCGGACGAAGAATTAAAGCTATTATACCGTGAAGGCGTTCGCCGGCTATACTTAGGTATCGAAAGCGGCTTAGACGATGTTCTTGCCTCTACCAAAAAGGACCACACGCTGGAACAGGCATACCGGGAAATTGAGCGAATGCAGAATGCGGGGCTTATTTTCAACGCGCACATCATGACCGGCATTGCCGGAAAAGGCCGCGGTATCGAGAACGCGGAAAAGACCGCAGAATTTTTTAACCGAACCCATCCGGAGCGAATCACAAACTTTTCGTTATTCTTACACAAGCGTGCTCCTCTATACAAAGATTTTGAAGCGGGACGCTTTACCCCGGCAAGCGAGGTTGACAATCTGATTGAAGACCGTCATCTAATCGAGTTACTGGATGTACCGGGACTTATTTATGATGGTTTCCACGATTTTCTAGAGCTTCGCATCCGCGGAACCCTACCGGATGACAAAGAAAAAATGCTTACCCGAATTGACCAGAAGTTGAAAGAAGAGGAAGGTCAGCCAGAAAAATTTGCAATTGTTTCCTAACGTAAAAAGGTGAGTGCCAAAAGCACCCACCTTTTTTATTTCAGCTAACGAAGAAGGTTTGATTTTCGTTTTCGGAGCAGCACTGCGAGACGAAGTCCATCATTTCCTCCGGTGTCGGGATTTGTCCCTTACAGGGAACCTGTTTTTGGAACCATTTAGTTTCTTCATCCTTTGGGTTTTCATACGCCTGGCGGATTGCCTGTGCCATATCTTCCCTCACCTGTTGAGGGGTCACACCATTTTGTTTTGCCAATTTTTCATAGATTGCCTGATAGTCGATTTTCATGCTCTTTTTCCTCTCTTTTATCTAACATTTTCTGATTCCTATTATAAACTCTAACATCTGAAAAATAGACGATTAAATTCTCTATTTTCATAAAAACTAATATTATAATCGTCTGTTTTTTCTTCTGATGAGGTTTATTATATTTATTAGAAATTTACGTAACAGGGAGTGGCAGACATCGACGAGCGATTTATTGGCGACAGAATAACTCAACTTCGTGAGTTAAAAAATATCTCTGAAAGAAAAATGAGTTTAGATTTAGGACACAGTGCCAGTTACATTCATAGCATTGCTTGTGGAAAAGCACTTCCTTCTATGAGCGAGTTTTTATATATATGTGAATATCTCGGTGTTACTCCTCAAGAATTTTTTGACGAAGATTGTGAAAATACTACACCACAGCAAAAAGCAATTAATTATATTCGTTGTATGTATGATGAAGATGCCAGCCTTTTTTTAAAACTATTCGAACGTATGAAATAAGAGCTTCCGAATAAAAACGGAAGCTCTTTCTTTTTGCTTTTTACTTTCTGCCTCAAACCTAATTTCTGAAAGCTTTTTTATTTTGTGGAGCTACGCGCTCCACACCGCGGTAACTTTCTTATGTGAAGAAAGTTACCAAAGACACACAAGGAACCTCTTGGTTCCTTGACCTCCGACAGAAAGGGGGCATTGCCCCCTCTCGACTCCCCCAGTGATACATCAAAGCTTTGTGATAAACGGAGGGGGAACGTCACGAAGTAACTGTGGGGGAAACTTCCCCCCGAGGTGATTTCAAAGAGGACACTTCCTCTTTGATACGTCTTTGCATCCTTTCTTCGTAAAAAGAAAGGATGTGCGGGCGTGGGGTGCATAACCCCACATAACAAACTACCCTCTTTTGTGGGTTTGTGCCGCCCACACGGTCACATTCCCCCTTTGTAAAAAAAGGGTCTGGAACCTCTGTTCCAAACCCGTTTTGATATAGGGATACTTCCCCGCAATATTATCTGATTTCGTAATCTCCGTCACAGTTTGCAATAACGGTGCTGTTGTAGAATGCTTCCATACCGGAAATCATGTAGTCCAGATCCAGTACACCGGCAGTCTCGTAGCTGGAATGCATTGCCAGCTGTGGCAGACCGATGTCAACGGTGTTCAGCGATACATGAGAGTTGGAAATGTTGCCCAGTGTGGAACCGCCTGCAATGTCCGAACGGTTTACAAAGTTCTGTACCGGAACCTGATGCTCTTTGCACATGCTCTGGAATAATGCAGAAGAAACCGCATCGGTGGTGTATTTCTGGTTTGCATTGTGTTTGATAACAATACCTTCGTTCAGGAATACCAGATTGGTTGGGTCGGTAACTGCTGGATGGTTTGGATGCAGTGCATGCGCATTGTCAGCAGAAAGCATAAAGCTGGATGCAACTGCAGTGTAGTAATCCTCTTCGCTTCTGCCCAGATTCTGGTTGATGCGGCGCAGTACATCATACATAAAGGTGGAATTTGCACCCTGTTTTGTGCTGCTGCCAACCTCTTCGTTGTCGAAGATTGCACATACGGATACGCTTTCTTTGCTGCCGCCCTTGATGAATGCTTTCATCGAAGAGAATGCACATTCCAGGTCATCCAGTTTTGCACAGGACATGTACTCGTTGTGTCCGCCCCATACAACTGGTTTTGTGCGGTTGTACAGGAACAGATCGCTTGCAATAACGTCCTCTTCTTTTACGCCGCAAGCCTCTGCAACCAGCTTGTCAAAGGTGTCTTTGGAAGCTGCATCACCAAACAGCGGCAGAAGGTTTGTCTGTGGGTTGTATTTCATGCCATCATTTGCAGTGCGGTCCATATGGATTGCCAGGTTTGGAATTACCAGCAGATCGCGGTCAATGTTGACCAGACGGGTCTGTACACCTTTTTCAGTTTTTACCATAACGCGGCCTGCAACGGACAGCGGACGGTCAAACCATGTGGAATAGATCATGCCGCCGTAACGCTCGGTATTGAGCTGAACGTATTTGCCTTTGACAGACTGCTCCGGATTGTCTTTAATTTTGAATGTTGGGGAATCACTGTGGCTTGCCACAATGTGGAAAGATTTGAAATCTTTGGTAGGAACCTTGAATGCGATAACAGAAGAAAGGTTGCGGGTTACAAAATATTTTCCGCCCTCTTTGATCTCCCATTTTTTGTTTTCGCAAAGTTCCTCAAAACCTTCTTTTTTCAGTTCTGCCTTCACGTTATCAATAACATGGAAGCAGCTTGGGGAATTCTCGATAAAATCAAATAATTCGTGAACAGTTTCTAAAGCCATAACAGACATCCTTTCCCTTTGTATTTTCATATTCTGAACAAAACTATGCTTTTAAGGGACGCTTGCCCCGTTAAAAATTGACAGCTTAGAGCCAACTTCATTATAAAAGTTTTGTCACCCGATGTCAACCGCTGCTTCATGATCCTTCCTGATTTTCCCATCAGAATATCTTTTTGCAATACGAGCAGAGCCGCACCATTTCTGGTGCGGCTCTGACTCACAGGATGGACTTTTCTATTCTTAAATTAACTGGTTAGCGTTTCTTTTTGCCCAGAACAACTGCTGCTGCACCAGAAAGGATTGCTGCACCTGCTGCCAGGGAAACAAAATCTTCTGCACCGGTATCTGGGTTTACCTTGTTGCTCTCGCTGGAAGTACCGGACTGATAGTCATTGCTTTCCGAAACATTGCCGGATGGGCGCTCAGTTGGTCTTTCGTTTGGGATGTGACTTTCATCCTGATCTGCTTCAGGTTTGGACTCTGGCTTTGTTTCCGGCTGGGATACGAAGCTCTCATCTACGATGGTTCCGTCTGCGATTTCCTTATCGGTCAGCACAAATCTGCCCAGATTCTTGGTCTCGAAGGATACAGTCTCCTCATCGCTGTTGATGGTTGCATCGATTCTCTCCAGCTTGCCTCTGAGGTAACGGTAAACATAGAAGTTTCCGCCGAAATCTTCCATCTCATCCGAAACATCGATGGTCATAGTGCCGGTAAAGTCAAATGCCGGGCCACCTGGGAAGGAAACATATTTGAAGTTCTGATCCTCAAACTTGGAAGAGATCTCTTTGATTGCACGCTCATTGTACAGCATGTTTACGCCTTCCTGACCGGATACACGCACTTCATATCTCCACATTCCGTTTGTGAAGGTCACTTTGTCACCATCTGCATACTCGTCGATCGTTGCAAACTGCTCGGTTGTGATAACCGGTGTTGCTGGTTCCACAAAGATGTACTCGCCATCTTTTGCAGCTTCCAGTGCTTCCTCGCTGATTGTTGGGTAACCAACGGTCAGTTCAGCTTCTGCACTGCCTACAACCTGACCATTCGAGCGTTTTACTGCTTTTACAGCGCCCTCTACTTCGGTCTGTTTGGTTGGCCATCCAGCTTCTGTGGTCACTTCCAGCTGGTAAACATCGTCTTCTTCCTCTACCTTGAAGGATGCTACCGCGTTTTTACCATTCTTCATCTCGGTACGGATTCTTACGTTTTCCAGATGTTCATCGGTCAGCGGAACTACCTTACCGTCTTCCTCGATGTACAGAGGATAAGTATAGGTCTCTCCTGGAAGAAGAAGCTCACTGAAAGTTTCCTCACCGAAGGAAAGTTTGAGCTTTTCGTCCGATGTCACGTTGATTGCGTCTGCCTGCTGTGCAAATGCGTTGACGCTCATGCTGGACAGAGCACATACTGCTAAAAACATGGATACAAATTTTTTCATTTTTGAGTTGCCTCCTGAGAATTTTAATTTTTACGTTTGTCTTTTCGTTAGGTCCTGAGGCTATTATAGTGGGCGGCAAGCTCTTTTTCAAGCGGATGTTTCTTCCAGTTTTTCATTGATTTTTATATATTTTGATTATATTTGTCTTATTATTAACCTATTTATTGTTCATTTTATTAATATTCTAAAAACTGCCGTTCTTTTCTCCAAACATCTGGCAGAATCCTTTCTCCGCTTTTTCCAAAACTGGCAGTCTTCTTTCTTTGACGGAGGAAATTGCCAGAAGCATAAAGAACAAAACTTCTCACCCCTCCCCTGTTAAAAAAATCCCCAAGGCAAAAATCAGATAAAACATCAAAAAAGTACTGTAATCTTTTCAGAAATTCCTGTCCATCTCAAAAACGGCAATCAGTATATGCAGAGCGGCTGTATTTTGTCCTGATTTTTCTGAACATTTTTCTGTATCTGCCATAGGATAGTATGGACAGAAAAATTTTATGGGGATGATTAACCGGAGAATTTTCCGGTTACAATAAAGACGAAGTCAAATGAAACAAAACGTCGGAGCGTGATATTGTGAAACGAGGAGACATTTATTATGCGGATCTCAGTCCGGTAGTTGGTTCAGAGCAGGGCGGCGTGCGTCCAGTACTTATTGTACAGAACGATGTTGGCAATCGGTACAGCCCTACTGTGATCGCGGCGGCTATCACAAGCCAGAAAGAGAAGTCCAAGCTTCCCACCCATATTGAGCTGGACTCCAAAAACTGTGGCCTTTCCAAAGATTCCGTCGTACTGCTCGAACAGATCCGCACCATCGACAAACGCAGACTGCGGGAAAAAATGGGCAGCCTGGATGCAAATTCCATGTCCCAGGTAAACCACGCCCTGTCCATCAGCTTTGGTCTCGGACAAAACCGCTGAGCTGCCATAACGCAAAAAATAAAGCCTTCGGTCCGCAACAGACCGAAGGCTCATTTTACAGGGTTCCCTGTTATTATTTCATTTCTTCCACCGACTTGCTAACGGTATGTACAATCGGTGTCCACTGTACATTTTTAAACAACGCTACAATCGAAATCGGAATGTAGGTAAAAATAAAGATCGGGAAGGTAAAGGTATAGAAAATTTTCTTTGCTGTGGAGGCTTTGATCTGGTGCCATTCTGTAATGGTAGTCAAAGCACCCATTGCAAACAGGACGATATAGAAGTTTACAAAAGAGAACAAAATCGCCTTGGATGCCACCGCAACTGCATCACCCAAATAATGTGGCTGAATGATTGCAATGATCAAGAATATGATGTTCAAAATCAGACAGCCCAGAGATACCAGGGTTGCTGGTGCAATGGTCATGAACATATCATAGCAGGAAAATGGATGACGCTTATCTTTGACCAGTTTGGAAATCAAAGAAGTTCCATATTTCCAGATAACCTGATAAAATCCTTTGGACCAACGCAGACGCTGTGTCCAGGACTGACGGAAGGTTGTTGGCTGTTCATCGTACAAAATTGCTTTGCCGCAATAACCGATACGTTCTCCCTCGATTGCGTTGACAATCGAAAATTCGATATCCTCGGTCAGCAGGTGGAATTTCCAGCCGCCGTATTTCTGAACAACTTTACTGCTGAGCAGGAAGCCTGTTCCCGAAATCGCACAGTTTGTTCCCAGCATCATGCGGGCATTGTTGAGGTACTTTGCTTCTCTCAAAAACCACAGGGAGTAACCGGCAGTAATCCAGTTGGTACTGAAGTTTTTGGAGTTGCGGTAACTGGTGATAATCTGATATCCCTGACTGAACACCACGTTCATCTCGTCGATGTAGTGGGAATCAAGCAGATTATCCGCATCAAAAATCAGATAAGCATCATGGTAATTTGCGCCATAATCCTGCGCAATGTGGCGGAACGCAAAATCCAGAGCATAGCCTTTTCCAACCTGCTCCTTGTTAAAGCGTTCGTACACCACTGCACCCAATTGCCGTGCAATCTGTGCTGTGTTGTCTGTACAGTTATCCGCCACCACAAAAATATCGATCAGCTTTGACGGATAAGTTTGATTTTGTATACTGCGAATCAAATTTCCGATGACCATGCTTTCGTTTCTTGCTGCGATAACAACACCGTAACGATGAAACGGACACAGTGTATGCTGCCGCTCCTTGTGCTTTTTAAAAAGTACAACCGCGACATAAATAAACTGGTACAGATAGAATATCGTCAAAGTAATGAACACAATAAGGTTGATTTTTAAAATACAATCTTCCATCACAATAACTCTCCATATCTTTTTACAAAATATTCATACATATACGTTTATAGAGTATAGCATGGATATTTTAAAAAACAATAGAGAATTTTTAAAATCATTTACATTTCACTCACATTTCGGCTTTTTAGGAAAAATTATCAGCATTTCGACAAACAGAAATATAAAATTCCTACAATCACCGAAGTCTTTTTTCGTCACTTTTCTTTTTTCTGATGAAGTGTTTTTGACAGAAAAACAAATTTTGCTTTGATCCGTGGATATAATCTCATCATATGAAACAGTCTGACCAGAGACGATACAACCAGTACGCCAATCGCCAAAGCACCTGCAATTGCAAAAGTGTGAATACCTGTTTCAATAAACTGGGAAGTCTCTCCGGATACACAGTATTCCATGGTGTAGTAGATACCGCCTCCCGGTACCAGCGGAAGAATTCCTATCGTTAAAAATCCTGTAACGGGAGCTTTAAACACCCTCGCCATTACCTCTGCATAGGCAGAAACAATAATGGTAGAAATCAAATATTGTGCAAGGTCATTTCCCAGAGGAGCACACGCAACATAGAACACCCAGCTGAGCATTCCTCCCGTTGCTGCCGCGATCATATGGGACAGCTTGTGAAATTTGAAGATAAAACAAAAAGAAAAGCAGGCAAGGAAGGTATAGATAAATACCGGTATATTTTCAATCATCATCTTTCCCTCCTTTTGCTAAATACCCGGGAAGAAGAACCGCAGCGTAGAGATTGCGATACCGGCTCCCAGTGCGATGCCGGCTGCTACCATCAAAGATTCCACCAGCTTGATGATACCTGCAATCAGGTCGCCTCCCAAGATATCACGCATCACGTTGGTAATGGCAATTCCCGGCACCAGATTCATCAGGGTACCAATAATCATTTTATCATAGTGGATGGTCCATCCCAAAGCAGTTGTCCAAAGGGAAAATCCTGCCACCAGTGCGCTTCCTAAAATGTTCTGGAAAAAGCTGTTGGTGTGAAAACGTCCCAGCATGGACAGAAGCAGAAAAAGCATGATTCCAATAAAGAACGAAACAAAGGAATCGCGGAATGCTCCTCCATAAAATAATGTAAAGGATGCCGAAATGGAAGCTGTAAAAAACATATTGGTCCAGAAGCAATAGTCCTTCTTTCCCATGATCTCATCCAGCGAAGTTCGGATGGTTTCTAAATCCGGTTTTTCTGAGCAGATATGCCGGCACAGATTGTTCAGCCGATCAATCCGGTCAAAATCAAGTGCAGAACCGTGGATTCGCTTTAAGCGGGTCAGGGCATGTCCGTTTTCATCATTGATTGTTACAATAATACAGGAGGGGATTGAAAACACTTCCGCCTCCGGAAAACCATACGCAGCCAGCATTCTTCGAATCGATTCTTCCACACGATAAATCTCTGCTCCGCTTTTTAGCAGCTTCCAGCCGATCTCTGTCGTTATTTCCAACAGCTGGTCATTGTTCATCATCCCATCTCCTCTACATCCAAACCAGTATACTTTTTCTATAAAACTGACCCGGAAATCTCTTCTTCCAGATCCAGAAAATAACTTCAAGCGAATGTATTATAACATAATCACATTTTCTTTCCCATCATTTTTTTGAAAAAAAGAGATTTCTCTGAAAATTTCCCTAAAATAGAAAAACATTTTTCCGATAAATTGCATATTTGCACAAGAAAACGAAAGTTATCTTTCCGACCATTTTCTTTTGAATAAAAAAATGCTATAATAGGTGCGCTGTGTTGACAGATATTTCCACTAAACTTATTTCCAGATGTCAGGAGAATTATTTTGAATAAATATCGGAATCTTATATCCAATACTTTTATCTTTGCAATCGGCACTTTCAGTTCAAAGGTGCTGGTCTTTTTATTGATGCCGCTTTACACCAAAGTGCTTTCCGAAGCCCAGTACGGAACGGTCGACCTGATGGTGCAGGTCGGCAATTTCCTGCTTCCATTAGTTTCATGCGGTATTGTAAACGGAATCATCCGCTTTGGACTGGACAAGTATTATAAGAAACGTGATGTATTCACGACCGGTTTCCTGACCATTCTGTTTGGCTTTATAATCCTGCTGATTCTGGAACCGATCCTGGTTCATGTTCCATATCTCAACGAAAACACCATGATGATCTATGTTTTCGTGCTGATGTCCTCAATGCGCTCCCTCTGTTCCCAGTTTGTCCGCGCTAAAGGCTATGTTAAACTGTATGCAATTGATGGTCTGCTTTCCACCGCGACAACCATCTTTTTTAACGTGCTGTATCTGGTTGTTCTGAAATGGGGAATCAATGGATACATGCTTGCCATGATCTCGGCTGACACCCTGTCCACCCTGTTTTTGTTCTATGTCGCTGGTCTGCGCCGGTATTTGCATATCCGGGGACTGAATCTGTCCACCAGCCGGGAAATGCTGCGTTATTCCATTCCGATGATTCCAAACTCCATCTTCTGGTGGGTCAACAATATGGCAAGCCGCTATATGATCGCCTACTTTATGGGAGAAGAATACAACGGTCTGTTTGCAGTTGCCTATAAAATTCCAACCATCATCGTACTGATGTCCAACATCTTTATGGATGCCTGGCAGATGTCTGCGGTCAGCGATTCACCGGACAAGCGCGCTTCCTTCTTTACCCGCGTTTTCCTGTTCTATCAATCTCTGATCTGCACTGCCGCTTCCGGATTGATCCTGTTCTCCAAGGTAATCACCATGATTCTGGTTTCGGATTCCTTCTATGAGTCCTGGAAATACATTCCGCTTCTGCTCCTCTCCACTATCTTTTCCTGTATGTCCACCTTCCTGGGCAGCGTCTACATGGTGGAAAAGAAGAGTATGCTAAACTTTATTACAACCGGTATCGGTGCCGTTATCAATGTCGTTTTAAACTTCCTCTTTATCCCGATATTCGGTGTAAACGGTGCAGCCTTCGCAACCTTCCTGAGCTACTTTGTCGTTTTTGTTCTGCGCGTCATCGATACCAGACGATTTATCCCGATGCACTTCCATCCAATGCGCCTGACCTTCAACACACTTGTCCTGTTGGCACAGGCCTTCATTATGATCTTTGAAGTAAAAGGATGGATCTTCTTCGAGCTGATCCTCACTGTATTGATGGTAGTTGCCAACATGAGCGCCCTTTTAGCTACAGTGGCCCAGCTTCTGCTCAAGCGCCGCCCTCATCCACAACATCATGAAGAGTAAAAAAACAAGCCTCACCGCTGGAACTTATCCAGTAGTGAGGCCTTTTTGCAACATAAATTACCTGTGAGTTTTAAATAAAATATTCCGACCATTTCATGGTCTATCATTCCATGGTCTATCACCGGGTTTTGTTTAGCGGTGATATTCGTTTACTGTCTGCTTAATCTGAGCAAGTTCTTCTTCGCTTACATTCTCTCTGGAGATGAAGGAAAGGATGAAATCCTTGGAAGAACCGGCAAAAATACGATTGCACAGGTTTTCCAGCTCAGACTGCTGAACCTGCTGTTTGGTAACCAATGGGGTTACGATAAAACCTGGTTCCTGTCTTTCCAGAGCCCCTCTCAGAGTCAATCTTTTAATGACAGTATAAGTTGTATTTTTCTTCCAGTGAAATGCATCCTGAGAATATGCTGCCAGAGCAGATGCGGAAATTGGTGCATGCTCCCAGATATACTCCATTAACGGATATTCGGCTTCGGAAATTTTTACACAGTTCATTTCAACACAACCTTTCTTAAGGAAAATGAAATTGCTCTTTTCACTGTTTTAAGCCTATCATCTTAGTGAGCGTCTGTCAATCAGAAAAGAAAAAACGTTTAGAAATGTTTACAAATAATGCAAAATTTCCTGTTCTTTTTTCGTCATCTTCTCGTCACATCCGGACAAAATCAGCATTATTGGCTTATTTTTTCCACAATCAGCCCAAATATCCGTCTATTTTTTATTTTGACTTATTTTACTTTTGCAAACATCTGAACCATATAATATTTGCCGTTTTTGTCTTTTACACGACCAAAACCAACGCTGTTAAAGTTTTTACCCAGAATGTTTGCTTTGTGGCCTTCGGAGTCCATCCAAGATTCCATTGCTCCTTTTACAGAGGTCTGTTTTTCATGGATGTTTTCGCCCCAGTAGCTATATTTTACCCCTGCTTCATCCAATGCAGTGGTCAGTTCTTTTCCGTTTGGACGGGTATGAGAATAGCTTTTCAGGCATTCTTCTGCACGTACCTGAGCAGCTTCACACATTTTTTCATCCAGTTTCAGCGCAGAAAGTCCTGCTTTTTTGCGCTCTGCATTTACCAGAGTCAGCATTTCTTCTTTCCAGTCGGTCTCTTTTTCATCTGTGGTTGTTTTGCTGGATGCAGTTTTCTTCTTTACCACTTTCTTCTTTGTTTCCTGCTGCTCCTGCTGTGTTTTTGCTACAGTATCTGTTTTTCCCAGAGCTGCAAACGCAGTTGTGGAAAAAGAAGATGCGATCATCAGTGCTGCCAAAAAGCTTACCATTACTTTCTTACCCATAATAACCTCCACATATTCATAAAATGTTTTCTATTTGTTGGTTTTACTGTTTCTTTCTAAGCGTAGAATAAACTTAAACCTTACTAAAGTATACCACTCTTTTCTCATGATAACAATATGTTCTAATCATACATTACGCGGTTTTTATTTCCATTTAACAGGAGGGTGCTTATGTCCAGTCAAAATATTAATTTAAAGAACTTTTCTTCCCCTGATTCTCCATTAAGTGGTGAGGAGAAAAAGGAAAAAATCAAGACGCTTCGCGCAAAATTGGGAGAATTGCAGCTGAAAATTCAGGAGCAAAAGCTTCCTGTTCTGGTTTTGGTAGAAGGTTGGGGAGCTTCCGGTAAAGGCAGCCGAATTTCTTCGATGATTCGGGAGTTGGACCCTAGGTTTTTTAGGGTCATCTCTGTTTCTTCCCCCAGCGAAGAGGAACTTGCCAAACCGTTTTTATACCGCCACATGAAAAACATTCCGGAAAATGGAAAATTTATCTTCCTGGACTCCGGATGGATGGATGAAACGATTCGGGATTTCCAAGCTGGACGCATCTGTGTCCAGCAATATCTGGATCGACTGGAAGAAATTAAAATCTTTGAACGTCAGCTTTGCGATAACGGATATCTTTTAGTAAAGCTGTTTTTGCATATCGATAAAAAAGAGCAGCAGGAGCGCCTGGAGCATCTTCGAAAAAATGCAGACACCAGCTGGCGGGTCAGCGAGCATGATTTCTGGCAGAATCATCATTATTCCACCTGTCTGGAAGATTTTCAGTCCTTCATGGAACAAACAAACCTTCCGTTTGCCCCGTGGCATGTCATCGACTCGACCCATCGCAAACAGTCCGAAATTGATTGTCTGGAAATCCTCTGTTCCTCCATCGAACAGGCTTTGATGGAAAAAGAAGCCGGCATTCTGCCAATCAGCCAGACTGACCCACAATACGACCCTAAGCTTAAAACCTTCCCTCTCGTCACAATGCCGCTGCTTGCTGACATTCCGCTTGATCAGGAAATGAGCCGGGAAGAATACAAAAAACAGCTGAAATTCTATCAGAAAAAGCTTGCGAAGCTGCATGACCAGATCTACCGTTGGAAGATTCCGGTAATCCTTGCCTATGAAGGTTGGGACGCCGCTGGAAAAGGCGGCAACATCAAACGCATTACCGGCGCTTTGGACCCGCGCGGTTATCAGGTAATCCCGGTGGCTGCTCCAAAGCCGTATGAGCTTGCCCGCCACTATCTGTGGCGATTCTGGCAGAATCTGCCCAAACGTGGACACATCGTCCTGTTTGACCGCACCTGGTATGGAAGGGTGATGGTAGAGCGTCTGGAAGGCTTCTGCAAGGAAAATGACTGGCAGCGCGCATACACCGAAATCAATGAATTTGAAAAGCAGCTCACCGATTGGGGTGCTGTCATCCTGAAATTCTGGGTTCAGATCGACAAGGATACACAGCTTGCTCGTTTTCAGGAACGTCAGCAGAATCCAGACAAGCAGTGGAAGATTACCGATGAAGATTGGCGCAACCGTGAAAAGTGGGATCAGTACGAAGTTGCTGTCAATGAAATGCTGCAAAAGACCAGCACAACCTATGCTCCATGGCATATCATTGAATCAAATTGCAAGTATTATGCCCGCATCAAAACACTGCGCCTCTTGACCGAAACACTGGAAGCCGCTTTGGAACAGGCTGCAAAACATTCCAAACATTCACACAAAGAAAGATAAAGAAAAAAGTGTCGGGATATTTCCGGCACTTTTTGTTCATCTCATATCTTTTTCCTCTGCCAAAGGATGATACAGCCAGCAGGAGGCAGTGTGTCCATCCTCAAATTCAAAAACTGGCGGTTCGTGCAGGGTACAGATCCGAATACATCGACTGCATCTGTTATGAAAGCTGCATCCTTTTGGCAGGTCTATCCATTGAAACGGTTTTTCTTCCATGCTTCCTGTTCGGTTCGGCATCTCTTCTTTTCCACTGATCAGCATCTGGGTATACGGATGACGCGGGTGAAGAAACACATTTTCCCGGTCTCCTGCTTCTACTACCTTGCCTGCATGCATCACTAAGATTTTTGAGGCCATCTCAAAAGCAGAAAGGATATGGTTGGTAATCAGAATCACCGCCATTTTCCGCTCCCGCTGCAAATTTTTCAGCAGTTCGTTCATCTGCTTGGTATCCACATCTGCCGCCTCATCCACAATCAGAAGCTTTGGTTTGCAAATTAATGCAAAGGCAATCATCAGCCGCTGACGCATTGTTCCCGAAAAATCGCGAGGGTATTGTTTCAGGCGCTTTGCTGGGAAATCAACTCCCACCAGTTTAAACAGATTCTGTGCCTCAATGCAGCTTTCCCGTTTGGGTTTTCTTGTCTGTGCCATGATTCGCTCGACGAGCTGGCGGCCTACCGGCAAATCAGGATTGAGCGATAAAAACAGCTCCCGGGAAATCAGGCCACACTCTTTTTCCCTCAACGCCTGCCACTGCTGCGGTGTGTAGGATAAAATATTCTTTCCATTAAACCAGATTTCACTTTGCTGTTTGATCTCACCGGAGGGTTTCTGAATCAGCCCCAGAATACTTTTTGCCGCAACAGATTTTCCACATCCTGCATCCCCGACAATCGCAATAGTCTCACCAAAGTCTACAGTAAAGGAAATCCCTCGGACTGACTGAATTTCTCCTTCATAGCTATGATAAGATACCTTCAGATTTTTGACTTCCAACAGACTTTCCATTCCTGCATCCCCGATCCCAAGTAATGTGATTGTATTTGCAATAAAACACTCACATATTTTTTGTCACAATGTAATTTTAGCCATCTTTTTTTGTCAAATCAAATTCAAAAAATAAATCAATTGTTTTTTTCTATAGATAAAATCTTTCTCTTTTGTGCTGATTTACTATTTTTAGTCCTTTCTTTTTGTTCTATTATTCTACTTTTATCCCCTTTTTCTCTCTTTTTTCTCTTGTTACACAATACAGAAAATCAATAGATTCTGCATAAAAAAACAGGAGCTGCCTTGTTTACAGCTCCTGTTTTTCATTTCCCCGGAAATTTTATTTTTCTTCTATTGTTTTGAGCAAAGAGAAAATCAGCTTACGGGTATGCTCAAGGTCCTCTTTTGCAATCATTGCCGAGATGGAATATGGATAACGGCAAGGCATACCGAGAGCCAGAACTGGAACACCCTGACAGGAGGTCTGTACCGAGCGGCTTTCTGTCTTAGCAGTATTGCGCTCCATCTTCTGACAAACAAGGCTATTTTCTTCTACTGTTTGTATACATTTATTGTACAAATCCAGATCGTAGTATGCCATTTGTTCGCTCAGCGAAACAACGGGGCCTTTTTTGAGGCAGCAGGAAGATTTTCCGCCGCGCACATCATCTGCCTGTACACTGTGGAGAACCAATGCAGCATCTGGCTTTAATGCAAATACAGCATTTGCTGCACCCGAAGTCATGGTCAGTGCACTGGTTGTAAATACGACATCCACATCATATTCCCAGTCTTCGCACAACATCTGAGCAAGCATTGCACAAACGCAGCGTGTTTCCATTGCCTTTCCGGTCAGATAGCCGTCTCCAAACTCTGCAACGCCTTCTCCTGCAAAGGTAATCTGTGCACCGAGAGAAACTGCTGATTCTGCACTCTGTTTGCTGGATGCACCAATATCGATCAGCAATTCAGACAGCGGCATTGGCTTGTCCTGTTCCTCTTTGGTCTGGAGATGAATCGGCTTTGTTCCGATGACGCCGATTGTTTTGCTGTCAATGCGGACAGCTTTGCCCAGTACAACACGGCTGTCGATATCACCGACATTAGCAAAGGAAAGAAGTCCATCTTCCCGGATACCGGTCAGCATAAAACCAGCTTCATCCATGTGAGCGGTGATCATAACTTTTTTCTTTGCCTGTTTGTTTCCCTTTTTGTGGCAGATAAGATTTCCCCTTGCGTCCACTTTCCAGTCACAGTGTCCGTCAATCACCTGAATAATCTGCTCTCTTACCTGCTCTTCCCTTCCGGAAATGCCGTCTGCCATACAAAGTTTTTCAATCAAGGTAGTTGTATTCATTATCTGCATCCCCCTTCCGGACGAACTTTCTGAGCAACATAAGCTGCTGCAAGTTTTGCGGTATTTTCCATATCTGCCGCGTTGATAACCTCAACCGGTGTATGCATATAACGCAGTGGGATACAGGTACATGCGCCCTTCGCGCCAGCTCCGGCAAGGATAATACCGTCAGCATCCGTACCGGTGCGATAGCCAGCATATACTTTTACCTGGTGGGTAATTCCCTGCTCTGTTCCGACCTGTGCCATATCTTCCGAGACCTCACGGCTCAGAATCGGGTTATGTCCTACCATTGGTCCATCACCCAGCTTGCCGCCCTGATGGGTCTGAAGCTCCGGTGTGAGCGCGAAGCTGACATCTACCGAGATACAGTGGGTGATTGGCTGCAGAGCGTTTGCGCCGGTCGCAGCGCCCATACCACCAACTTCTTCCATAACGCTCAGCAGCAGGGTAATCGAACAGTCGGTATCCATATCCTTGAGCATTCTTGCTGCAGTGATCATCGCTGCACATCCACAGCGGTCATCCAGCGCTTTGCTGGACACATTGCCTTCCAGAAGGTGTTTAAAGCTTCCGATATAGGAAATGCGGGTTCCGATTGGGAATTCTTTCTCCGCCTGCTCCCGGCTTACACCTGCGTCAACATAAAGCTGTTCCAAGGTCGGGTTCTTTGCCGGATTCTGCTCTTCCGAAGCAACGATACCGCGGCGATCCCCATTCTTTCCGTGAATGATGACCGTAGATGCTGTTGCAACTCTGCGGTCAATACCGCCGCAACGGGTAACTTTCAAAAATCCTCTGTCGTCAATATCACATACCATCAAACCGATCTCGTCCATGTGCGCTTCCAGCACAACATGCGGTTTGTCAGGTGATTCCTGTTTTACGGTGCAGATCAGGCTGCCAAGCGGTGTACGGCGCACCGGACCGATATCCTTTATTTCATCTTCCAGAAGGTTAGCGATTGGTTTTTCATAACCTGCAACGCCGCAATTCTGGGTGAGCTTTTCCAACAAATGAAGTATTTCCATCCTTCATCTTCCTTTCTTCGCTGTTTCTTCTTAACTTTAAAGAAGACAACGATCTGATTTGATGATCTTTATCATCTCTTTTATGTTGTATCGAAAAAACGCCTGCTTGTCAAGGGTTTTGTTAAAAATTTCACGTAAAAAACAGAGCCGCTTTCCTTCTGGAAAGCAGCTCTGCCAAACATTATTCTTCTTTCATATCTGCAAACTGGCTCTGATACAGTTCTGCATAGAATCCGCCTTTTGCAAGCAGTTCTTCGTGGTTTCCGGTTTCGACGATATCGCCGTCCTTCATAACCAGAATAACATCTGCATCGCGAATGGTGGACAGACGGTGTGCGATAATGAAGCTGGTTCTTCCTTCGGTCAGCTTATCCATTGCACGCTGAATCATAATTTCCGTTCTGGTATCAACGCTGGAGGTTGCTTCGTCCAGAATCAGGATCTTTGGATTAGAAAGGATGGTTCTGGCAATGGTAAGAAGCTGTTTCTGACCCTGGCTGACGTTGCTTGCTTCCTCATTGAGGATAGTGTCATAACCCTGCGGCAGGGTACGAACAAAGTGGTCAACCTGAGCTGCTTTTGCCGCTTCAATTACCTCTTCATCGGTAGCATCCAGACGGCCAAAACGAATGTTCTCCCGGATGGTGTCATTGTACAGCCAGGTATCCTGCAGTACCATACCAAAGGAGTCACGCAAGTTTTTGCGGCTGAACTGCTTAACATCATATCCATTGAGCAGAACAGCACCACTGCTGACATCGTAAAAACGCATCAGCAATTTTACCATTGTGGTCTTGCCGGCACCGGTCGGACCAACGATTGCCACCTTGGTTCCCGGCTTGATGATAGCGGAGAAGTCATTGATAATGGTTTTTTCCGGCACATAGCCAAAGTGAACATGTGCAAAATAAACCGAACCGTCGATTGCTTCGGATGGGAGCGAATCTTTTGGATCTGCCGGTTCTTCTTCCTCTTCCAGGAATGCAAATACACGTTCCGCTGCTGCCGCTGTCTGCTGCAGGACGTTGGAAATGTTTGCAATCTGGGTGATTGGCTGGGTAAACTGACGAACATACTGGGTAAATGCCTGAATGTCGCCGACAGTGATGGAGCCGTTCAGGCTCAAAAATCCGCCCAGCACACAGATGCCAACATAGCCCAGGTTGCTGACAAAGTTCATCAGAGGCATCATCATACCGGAAAGAAACTGGCTCTTCCATGCTGCATGATACAGATTTTCATTTAAGGTTTTGAAGGTAGCAATACTTTCTTCCTGACCGTTAAAAGCGTTGACAACGACATGACCGCCGTACATCTCTTCTACATGACCGTTTACATGACCCAGATATTCCTGTTGTTTCCGGAAGAAAGGCTGGCTGTTCTTGACAACAATGCTGACGATCACAACGCTCAGCGGCAAAATACACAGTGCGATCAAGGTCATAACCGGGCTGATGGAAAGCATCATGCACAGTACGCCGATCATCATGGTAATATTAGTCACGATCTGCGAAAGGCTCTGGTTGAGTGTCTGGGTGATGGTATCGACATCGTTGGTGATACGGCTGAGCACTTCGCCGTGCGGAACACGGTCAAAGTAAGCAAGCGGCATCCGATCGATCTTTTCGCTGATGTCCTTTCTCATCGAATAACTCAGCTTGGTTGCCACACCGGACATAATCCATCCCTGTACATAAGAAAGCAGCGCACTGATTACATACAGGCAAGCAAGGAAAATCAAAATCTGAGCGATTGCATGAAAGTCGATGCTTCCGGTTCCGGTCAGCATTGCAATCAAACCTTCAAACAGTTTGGTTGTTGCCTGACCCAAAATCTTTGGTCCAAAGATGGAAAAGATGGTGCTGGCTGCTGCACAGACAAGCACCAGGATAATGCTTGGAAGGAACTTTTTCAGATAGGTAAGCAGTTTTCCCATCGTTCCCTTGAAGTCCTTGGCTTTTTCGCCAGGCATCATTCCATGAGGTCCACGACCTCCTACTCTTGGTCCTGCCATTATGCCAATTCCTCCTTTGAAAGCTGGCTCTGTGCGATTTCTCGATAGGTTTCACAATTTTCCAGCAGCTCTTTATGTGTTCCGATACCGACAACCTTACCTTCATCCAGAACAACAATCTGTTCTGCCTGCATGATGGTGGAAACACGCTGTGCAACAATAAAGACGGTCGAGTTTTCGGTATATCCTTTCAGCGCTTTTCTCAATTTCGCATCGGTCTTAAAGTCCAGTGCGGAGAAGGTATCGTCAAAGATATAGATTGGTGCTTTCTTAACCAGCGCTCTTGCGATGGAAAGTCTCTGGCGCTGACCGCCCGATACGTTGGTACCACCCTGGCTGATCTCAGTATCAAATCCGTTTTCCAGCGCACTGATAAACTCTGTTGCCTGTGCAACCTCTGCGCTTTCCTGCAGTGTCTGGTCGGAAGCTTCTGCATCACCGTATCGCAAGTTTGTTGCAATGGTGCCGCTGAAGAGCAGACCCTTCTGTGGTACATAACCAATTTTTTCTCTCAGCTCATGCTGACTCAAATCGCGGACATCCACACCATCAATGGTGATGCTGCCCTGTGTTACATCATAAAAACGAGGAATCAGGTTAATAAGGGTGGATTTACCTGAACCAGTACTTCCGATAAAAGCAGTTGTTTCACCCGGTTTTGCTGTAAAGCTGATATTTTCCAAAACATCTGCGTCCGCACCATCATAACGGAAGGAAACGTTCTTAAACTCAACAACACCTTTCACTTTTTGGCCAAGGTGTTTTTCTGTTCCCTTTTCCGGATCTGCAACCTTGTTTTCGGTGGTCAGGATCTCACTGATACGGTCAGCAGATACCGATGCTCTTGGCACCATAATAAACATCATGCTGATGAACAGGAAGCTCATGATAACATGCATTGCATACTGAATGAATGCCATCATATCGCCAACCTGAAGATTGCTCTGTGCGATCTGTTTGCCGCCAAACCAAACGATAAGCAGCGAGATACCGTTCATAACAAACATCATGGCTGGCATCATAGTAGCCATTGCACGGTTTACAAACAGGGTATTCTTGGTCAAATCTTTGTTTGCTTTGTCAAAGCGTTCCTGCATAAAGTTCTGATTTGCAAACGCGCGCACAACCATGATACCGGAAAGTTCTTCACGGCTGACAAGGTTTAACTTATCAATCAAAGTCTGCATCTTTTTAAATCTTGGAAGTGCAACACTGAAAAGTGTCATAATCAGGCCCAGCATTACAATCAAAGCCAGAGCCAGCACCCATGCAAGGCTTACACAGGTGGAAAGTCCCATCACGATACCGCCGATACCCATGATTGGAGCAAAGCACATCATTCTAAATCCCATACTCAAGAAGTTCTGAATCTGAGTAATATCGTTAGTGGAACGGGTAATCAAGCTTGCAGTGGAGAACTGATCCATCTCACTGTTATTAAAATAGGTAACCTTTGCAAAAACATCGCGGCGAAGATCTCTGCCGACGCCAGCACCCAGACGGGCAAGACAGAAACCTGCACCGATTGCGCATCCGGTCAGAAGGATGGTCAATCCCAGCATTTTCAGTCCATCTTTAATAATGTAGTTTGTCTGGATGGCATCTGTATCTGCTCCCAATTGCTGATAGAAGCTCTTAACCATAACCGGACCGGTCTGGGAAATCATGCTTTCCGGTGTAACTGCAGCTTCTGCAATGGCATCTTCAATCATCTGCATTCCTTCCGGCTGCTGCATCATGGTTGCCAGATTGGACATTACCTGCTGCATATCGCCGCTGCCTTCCTGCTGAGCATTCATCTCTTCAATGAGGCTCACCAGCGCATAGGATGCGCGGGAAAATGCTCCATCAATTCCTTCAGCCGGCTGCTCAATCAAAACGTAATCTCCAGATTTGAGGTTTGGATAGGTCTTTTGAAGTTCGGAAAGCTCCTCTCCTTCCTCCAGTTCTCTGTAAGCTCCATTAACGGTTTCGCGATCCTCTTCAGACATAAAGATTTGCATCATTGCCATGCTCTGCTGGTCAATTGCCTCCGGTGCAGACTGGGTAATGCCGCCCTGCTGCAAACCGACATTAACGATATCGCTCATGTAGTTTGGCAGTGTCAGTTCCAGCATTGCCTGCCCGAACAGGAGCACTACTGCTGCCAGCAACAGCGCGATATACGGTTTTAAATATCGCTTGAGTTTCAGCATTGTTTGATTTCCTCCTACTCATCTATTGTTTTATCTCGCTCTTTCCGATTTTTGTTTTCTGTTCCCACAGCCTCCGGAAAGAAAAAGGCGGTTGTTATTTTGTGTCTTGGTCAACCGACTGTTCCATAATTTCAGCCAGTTTGTCTAGTACACGGAACATGGTCTCGGTATCCTCCTGGCCCAGCTGATTCATGATCGTATCCAGTCGTTTTACCATGCCCTGACAGGCACGTTCCATTAAATCAACACCGGATTCGGTCAATCTGATCCAGGTCGTGCGCTTATCCTTTTCATCCGGTATGCGCTGAACATAGCCCATCTGTTCGAGTTTGCTGATTCGCTGGCTGACTGCCGGCATACTCTGTCCCATGACAGCGGCAAGCTCGGAAAGGGTCATCGGTTCAAATGGGTCCCGGTCGGTTTCCTTCATCGGGTCCGTTCCCCCATGACGGAGGGTAAGCAGAGTTCCCATCTGGGATTTGCTGATCTGCGATGGCGCCAGACTTCCCCATGCTTTTCGCATGCGGTCCATCGCTTTAAACATCCGCATTGCGCGGTTATGTTCCTGCATTCTTTTCTCCTTTCCGACAAATTATTTAACTTCCATAATTATGATAGTTAATTATCATACCTAAGTATTCTATTCTTCTTTCCTCTTATTGTCAATACCGCTAAAAAGAGTTCATATTTTTTTAACATGATGCTGTTTTTTCAAAGGAAAATAAAAAAGTGCCCAAAAAGCTGTCAGCCTTTCGAGCACTTTTTCAAAATTATCCGGCAAACGACGGAACCTCTTCCATTTGTTTTTCACTATAATATTTTGCCTGGGATTCCCACATTTTATAATACAATCCTTTTTTCTTCATCAAGGACTCGTGGCTTCCCATTTCCCGCACGGTACCGTTGTCAAACACTGCGATGTTATCGCAGAATCGGCAGCTGGACATCCTGTGTGAGATGTAAATCGCAGTTTTATCCGAAACCAGTGTGTCAAATTTGGAATAAATCTCATATTCACTGATCGGGTCAAGAGCAGAAGTTGGCTCATCCAGAATAATCACCGGAGCATCCTTGTAAAGAGCTCTTGCAATCGCAATTTTCTGTGCCTCACCGCCGGAAATTTCAACGCCGTCATCCCCTGCCTGATACAGTACGGTCTGCAATCCCTCTTTCATCCTGCGGACACGGTCTCCAATTCCTGCTTTATCAAGACTGTCCCAGACACGCTCTTCCTCATAGTCAACGCTTGCCGCTACGTTCTGACCCAGCTCAAAGGAAAACAGCTTAAAATCCTGAAACACCACGGAAAACAGGCTTTGATATTCCTGATAATCGTACTTTTTAATGTCGATGCCATTGAGCAGGATCTGTCCTTCGGTCGGGTCGTACAAGCGGCACAGCAGCTTAATGAAGGTCGTTTTTCCAGCACCATTTTTTCCCACCAGTGCAAGCTTGCTGCCTACTTTGAATTTAAAAGAAACGTGGTCAAGAATCTTTTTCTCTGTTCCCGGGTAAGCAAAGGAAACATCCCGAAACTCCAGTTCATATTCATTGTCGTCCCGCTTTTCTACCGGAAGCTGTCCCTCATACTTTTTGTTCTCGATGGAAAAGAAGTCGATCTCACACTTTGAATAGTTAGCACAGATATTCATCTCGGTCAGATCGGTCATCAGAGAGGTGAAGGATTCATAAAAGCTGCTCAGCGCACCGACATACTGCAAAATGCTGCCGACTGTAATGGCACCAAACAGTGCTTTCATGCCTACCAGAATATAAAACAATGGTACTGCAATCTGGCTGATGATAATGATATTTCCGCCAATTCTTTCCTCCAGCTTTGCCTGTCTGGAAAGAAAGGCGCTGCATCCCTTTCCGACTTCTTGAAATCCTTTATAAAGTAAATCGGACATGTGATACGAACGAATATCTTTTCCGTTTTGATACTTGCTGATGAGAAAATGATAATACCGAAACTTTCTGGTAAAATCCAGAGAGTATTCCCAGTATTCCTTTACTTTTCTCTCTTTTTTCTTAAAGAATATCAGGGAAAAATAAATGGAAGCAGTCAGGACAGCCAGTACCAGAACCGAAGAAACTGGAGAGGTAAACAGGTAGGCGACCATTCCTTTTCCCTGCACCGTTCTGGTAAAGAAAAATGGCAGCATCAAGCCAAATGAATAAACAATTGAGAAAAAGCTCTTGACCGTTCTTCCGACATCCTCGCAAAAGCCGGGTATTCCACCGTACATGTTTCTGGTTTCATCGTGCATGCGGATCATGTCCCGGGTCTCGGTTTCTTCCAGACGCTCATAGTCAAGCTGCAGTGCACGCTCCGAAAACTTCTTCTGCGAGATGCACCAGACATCCAGATAGCTTTTCCGCAGCCAGTCCAACAAAGCAATCAGCAGTGCCGTTATCAAATTTAAGCTGACCATCCAGCAGACAATCTTCATCACCGATGCTACACTTTCACCTGCAATCAGTCCATCCAAAATCAGCGCCGAACAAACGATATTGATGAATGGCTTGAGCGCTTCCAGCATGTTTTTTCCAATCTCTGCTGGAAGGATTCCACGATGAAAGGAATGAACCAGTTTCATCAGTGCAACTGCTTCCGGACTAACAATCTTTTGCCACAATGGATTTGCTGTTTTATTCTTCATCTGGTTTCGCCCCCAGTTTCTTTTGATAATAATATGCCTGATAGGCAAACATTTTTGCGTACTGTCCACCCTGCTGCATCAGCTGCTGGTGGGTTCCCTCCTCCACAATCTTTCCATTTTCCAGATAGAACACCCTGTCACAGAATTGTGTGCTGGAAAGACGATGAGAGATAAACACAGAGGTCTTTTCTTTGGTCAGTTCATGGTATTTCTGGTACATATCTGCCTCTGCCAGAGGGTCCAGTGCAGCAGTCGGTTCATCCAGCACCATGACCGGAGCATCCTTATACAGAGCGCGTGCAAGCATCATCTTTTGAATCTCACCGCCGGAAAGGGCCACACCGTCAGCATACAGATCCTTGGAATAAGGGGTCTTTTCCTTTTTGGGCAAAGACTCGATCTTTTCCCAGAGTCCCGCACGCTTCAGACAATCCTTCACCCTCTGATGATCTATTTTTTCTTCGTCGCAGCAGGCAATATTCTGTTCTATGGAAAATGCCATCAAAAACGGATCCTGAAATACCGTTCCGATCAGCTCAAAATATTCATCGCTGGAAAAGGACTGGATATTTCTTCCGCCCAGCAAAATTTCTCCGCTGCTTGGCTGATATAATCCGGTCAGGAGCTTGACCAGCGTTGTTTTGCCTGCACCATTTTGTCCAACCAGCGCAATCTTTTCCCCGGGTCTGATGGTAAGATTTAAGTGTTCCAGCACCGGTTTTTCTGTTTGAGGATAGGTAAAGGAAACATCTTTAAATTCAATGGACAGTGGGTAAGAAAGCGGAGCACCTGTACCGCTTTTCTCCCGCTTTCCGTCTTCCATCTCCATATAGTTTCTCAGGTATCCCAGCTGCAAACTTGCCTTTCTCAGATAACCGTAGTTCTCCACCAGTCCTGTAAGCCAGGTGGTAAATCCGGCGATCATTCCTACATAGAAGGTAAATTCCGCCACACTGAGCGTATGATCGAGTACCTGTCCAATCAAAATCCCATAGGCAAGCAGGTCACGAACAACCAAAAAGAGGTTGTTGGAAATATCCATCAGCTTCATCCTGCCCCAGATGTTTGCGCTGAGCTTTTTGATTTTCTGGTTTAACTGCTCAAAACGCTGTGGGAACCAGTTTTCAATTCCATACAGGCGGATATCTTTCGCGTTTTCCAGCGCAGAACAGTACTCCCCCAGATAATAGGTTGCCTGATGATATTCTCCCTCTTCTTTCCTTGTCTTTTGCTGATAGCGATAGGAAATTCGCTCAAAAATCAGACAGGAAACAGTCATGGCAAACAGCACCAGAAGGATTTTCCAGTCGATGGTAGAAAGGATTCCTGCATACATAATTAAGCCAATCAAATGGAAGAAAAACAAGGGGGCTTTTCTGAAAATCTGTTCGATTCCCCAGTTATTTCCATTTAAAGCAGAAAATGCGTTTTGAAAATCAATCTGTTTCTGGTGTGGTTCAACGTTGTGGTATCCAGTCCGCATGACCTTATCATAAAACTCCAGAATCATCGTTTGAAATCGAAAAGAGGTGATATATTGTTCCGTTTCCCGATTGGAGTAATTTAACATCCATTTTCCACCAGCGGTCACAACCCCCAGAATGGCAAGCATCAGCAAAAATCGCCGGATGCTTCCCTGCTCGATCATTGCCACTACCAGAGCCGGAAGCACATTGTTGATAACCGGCAGAAGAACAGACAACACAATGCTGAGTATCGTAAACACAATCATCATCGGATAAACTTTTGCTACCCTGCGATAAGCATAGATCATATTCTGCCACATATTGTATTGTTTATTTTGTGAAGTGGTTTGCTGTTTTGCTTTCATTCTTTCCCCTTCCTTTCTCTGCCTTTATCCTAGCATAAAATTGCGTACAAAACACAATTCGTGCACGAATGGTCGTTTTTCGTGCACGAATTGCATGGTTGTATCCGGACAGGGGTTACAGCGGCAGCATGATCTCGGTTGCAAAGACGCCCGGTTCATTTTTGCGGTTAATAAATCCCCCGTACTTTTCTACGGTATTATTAATTCGCTTGAGTCCATGTCCATGATTGCCGCGTTTGGTTGTGATATATTCGTCATCGAGCTTCCGCACCAGCTCATTGGTGGCATTGGTCACCGAAATATATAACTGTTTGCGGAACACTCCGATATACAGCCGCAGGAATCGATCCTTCACCGGCAGTTTTTCGCAGGCTTCCACCGCATTGTCGATCAGATTTCCAATCAGGACACACAGGTCGATGTCACTGACTGTGAGTTTCTGCGGAACAGTCGCTTTAAAGTTAAGGGAAATTTCCCTTTTCTCTGCATAAGAAAGTTTAGAGTTGAGGATTGCATCCAGCGATACATTGCCGCTTTCCACCATCTGGCGGATATCGTCCAGATCTTCCTCCAGCCTTCCCAGATATTCTGTCGCAAGCTCATACTGCCCCATCCCGAGCTGGGCTTTGAGTGCCTGAATATGGTTGTGGTAATCGTGCCGCCATCCCCGCATAGTAAGGTAAAGGTTCTGCACCTCCTCTACCTGCTTTTTGACTACCTGATTCTGGTATTCCATCATACTTTCCTCATAGCTTCTGCGCAAAAAGCGCTGGTTGTTTTCTGCAAGGAAAAATACCAAAGTCATCATCAGTCCCAGCTGTGGTACAAGCTGAGGCGAAAGCAGTCCAAGTCCACAAAATCCAAGTTCCACCAGATAAAACAGGCACAAAAATATCCACGATACCTTTTGATTTCCCAGATGGAGCATGGCAAAACCCACCCCTGCAAGGAGCAGAATAGACCAGGTGGTGAAATGGAAAAAGAACAGCACACCGCTTGCCAAAACTGGAAGCAGCAAAATCGCTCCCCATTTGATTCCCCTTTGTTTGATTAAGCAAACTGCAAGATAAACGCTCACCAAAACAAGACAGAGAAGGTTTAAGATTGTCCAGATCACAAAATCGCCTCCCGATAAAAACGAATAAACTCCTCGTTGAGCTTTTTGTAGGCTCCTCTGGATACCGGAATTGTTTCCCCGTTATCCAGGCTGCATTCTGTTTTCGTAATCCGAACCACGTGTGAAAGGTTTACAAAAAAGCTGCGGTGGCTCTGCACAAAGCTGTCGTCCAGCCTTTCACCCACTGTTGCCAAAGTTCCTTTTTGTTCCAGATTTCCCCGCATCGTATGAAAGTTTAAATAGTGCCCCTGAGATTCAACTGCTAAAATATCCTCAAGATATATCTTTTCCTTTTCTCCGCCCACTTCCAGAATCAGATACTTTCGGTTGTTCTGAGAAGCCTTGGCAGTAAGTTCCAAAAGTTCCGACAACTTCTCCTGCTGCAAAGGCTTCATCAAATAGCGCACCGCCTGCACCTCATATCCTTCAAAGACATGGTCTCCAACTGCTGTCAAAAAGGCGATCATTACATGGTTGTCCCGCTCTCGGATTTTTCTTGCCAGTTCTACACCATCCATTTTTCCCATCTGGATGTCGAGCAGGATCAAATCAAACGAAAAATTCTGTTCATTTTCAAACAGCATCTGTTCCGCGCTGTCATAATGAAAAACCTCGCACAAAACTCCTTTTTCCCCGGACCACTTCTGAATCATATTCTCCACTACTGCATGAAAACTTTTTTCATCATCACAAAAACAAATCCGCATCGTGATTTCCTTTCTTTGCTGGTATGTTATCTTAACAATCCGCACCTTCTGTTTTTAAAATCAGGCGAATAAACTTGTATTCTCCCACCTGATATTCTTTTTCATCTTCTAGCTGGTACCCAATTTGCAGATAGTCCTCTTTCACAATCAGGTCACTCTGACGAATCGCCGGGTTATCCTGCGGACATTCTGCAAAACCATTGATCCAGAGGACTCCATTCTTAGTCAGATGCTTTTTTAACTGCATTGCTGTCTTAGAAAGCAATCGATAGTGATTACACACAATCATATCAAATTTTCCCAAGGAATCAAAATTTTCCTCACAGCACAAATCCATCTGCTGTGTATATACAGTAAGTCTTTCCTTCTCTGCAAACCTTTTCAGCCGATTGAGCGCAGCTTCACTAAAGTCGACCGCCGTTACCTCAAATCCATTTCCTGCAAGAAAGAGTGCGTTTCTTCCATCTCCGCAGGCAAGATCCAATACAGAACCTTTTTCCCTAAAAAAGGCAGCATCTTCAATTAAAAGTGCTTCCGGCGGCAGCTGAGAGTCTGACCTTGACAAAAATTTTTGCTCCCAAAAGTTTCGATTTCCCATATACTCCATTGTCTTTCCCTCCATTTATACTTTTTCATTTTACTACAGCTTCTCTCTCCCTGCAATTTCCCTACCGTAATTTCTAAAAAATGTTCTTGCCTTTTTGGAAAATATATAGTATAATACAAAAGCATGATTTAATAATACCGCTCATTCGTGTGGCAGGGCTGTACCGTCAGGCGAAACGTGTTTTTTATCATGCGGAAATGTTGGTCCTGTGCGACAGGGTTCCATGAACCATGTCAGGCGGGGAACCGAGCAGCATTAAGTGGCAACTTCTGTGCGCCGCAGGTAACCTGCATTTCCGTGTGATCAAGGACATGTTTTCAGCTTTGGTGCGTCCTGCTTTTTTCGAATAATCGATTATTGGGGGCAGAAAGGATGTATCAGGCACTATACAGAAAATACCGGCCAAAAAACTTTGATGACGTTGTTGGTCAGGAACATATTACTGTGACTCTGAAGCAGGAAATTTCCAGCGGCAGGGTTGGACATGCCTATCTGTTCACCGGTTCACGCGGAACCGGCAAAACAACCTGCTCCAAAATCATTGCCAAAGCAGTAAACTGCCCGAATCAGCAGGACGGCAATCCCTGCGGTGTCTGCGACATCTGCAAAGGGATCGACGACGGCTCCATTCTGGATGTCACCGAAATCGACGCTGCCAGCAACAACGGTGTGGACAACATCCGTCAGCTGCGCGAAGAAGCAAACTTTACTCCTGCTGTTACCAAATACCGCGTCTATATCATCGACGAAACCCACATGCTCAGTGTTGGTGCTTTCAATGCACTGCTTAAAATCATGGAGGAACCACCCGAGCATGTTATCTTTATTCTCGCAACCACCGAAGTTCACAAAATTCCGGCAACCATCCTTTCCCGCTGCCAGCGATTTGATTTTCGCCGCATTGACCCTAAGGTCATCGCCGAAAGGGTCAAATATGTCTGCCAGCAGGAAAACATCCTGATTGATGAGGATGCCGCTTCCCTGATTGCCCGTCTTGCCGAAGGCGGCATGCGTGATGCGCTTTCCCTTTTGGATGTCTGCCGCAGCAATGCCAGAAATCCGGAAAATCAGCAGGAACACATCACCGCAGAGCATGTTCGTTCCAGTGCGGGACTTGCCATGTCTGACTGTTTGTTCTCAATTGCGGATGCTGTATTAAAACAGGATGTTCCGGCGATATTAAAAGAGATTGACACCATGTTTTTAAACTCGATTGACTTTGAAAAGATGTGTGTACAGCTGATCTCCCATTATCGTGGACTGATGATGGCAAAGGCATTAAAATCCCCTGCTGATTTTGTACCGGGACTGTCACAGGACATTCAGGCGCTGACCGAACAGGCTTCCCGCTACTCGATGGGACAGATTCTCTACTCGCTGACCGTTTTGCAGGATACTCTTTCCCGTATGAGCAAGACCTCACAGACAAGAACCGAGCTGGAGATGGCAGTCATCAAGCTGTCCAATCCTTCCCTTGATCGTTCGGTCGATGCCATTCTTGCTAGGCTTAGCAAACTGGAAAATCAACTGAAAAGCGGTATGGTTTCCATCGCTTCTTCTGCTGCACAAACCGCTCAGGTATCGGTAGAGAAGCCTTCTGCAGACACAGTAAATCAAACCGCACAGCCAGTGGCTGCTCCAGGAGTTACTTCAACAGCTCCTTCCGCGGACATTCAGCCTCTCCCCTCTCCATCCAAAAAAGAGGTAAGCATCTTTGAGGAGTGGCCTCAGGTGCTGGATGCTCTGCGGCATACCAATAATGCCCTGCACGGTGCTTTAATCAACACCACTGCTTACCGATATCAGGAAATCATTCTGATTGACTGCGACAATCCATTATTTTTGGAAATGATCCGTACCAATGAGTACGCGAAAAAATCCATTCATCAGGCTTTGATTGCAGGCAGCGGCAGAGACTGGCGCATCGGTCCGTTTAAGAAGGATCAGTATGAAGCAAAAAAGGATGATCCTCTGGAGGACATCCTGTCTACCGCACAGAATCTTGGGGTGGATATTTCGATTGAAAATTAATTTGTTATCAAAAACAGCTTTTCTGTTTTTGGAAAATAGAATCCAAAATTTAAGCAATCTTAATTTGAGGTACGCTTAAAACAAAATAGGAGGAACAAAAAATGAAAGCTAGACTTCCAAAAGGTATGGGCGGCGGTCCACAGAATATGCAGTCCATGATCAAACAGGCTCAGAAGATGCAGGAAGAGATGGAAAGAACTCAGGAAGAGCTCAATGAAAAAGAGTACACCACTTCTGCAGGCGGCGGTATGGTAGAATGCACCATCAACGGCAAGAAAGAAATTGTTTCCCTCAATATCAAAAAGGAAGCAGTTGATCCGGAAGATGTTGAAATTCTGCAGGACATGATTATCGGTGCTGTAAACGAAGCAATCCGCAAAGTGGAAGAAATCCACACCACCGAGATGGAAAAGATCACAAACGGTCTTTCCCTGCCAGGTATTTTTTAATCGATGAAGTATGATGTAATGCCGCTGACCCGCCTGATCGAACAGTTTGCCCGCTTGCCGGGCATTGGCAGAAAGACGGCCCAGCGGCTTGCCTTTTATGTATTAAATCTCCCGCACGACAAGGCAAAGGAATTTGCCGACACCATCCTGGAAGCACACGAGAAGATTAAGCCATGCTCGGTCTGCCAGAATCTGACCGACCGTGAAGTCTGTCAGATCTGTTCTGATCCGGCTCGTGACCACAGCATGATCTGTGTGGTGGAAGGTCCCCGCGATGTAATGGCTATCGAAAAAACACGTGAATATCAGGGACTGTATCATGTGCTTCATGGTCTGATCTCCCCGATGAATCAGAAAGGTCCGGATGATCTGACTATTCGCCAGCTCCTTGCCCGTATTCAGCAGGGCGGCGTTCAGGAGGTTATCATGGCCACCAACCCGACCGTGGAGGGAGAAACAACCGCAATGTATATTGCTCGCCTGTTAAAACCTTTGGGTGTAAAGGTTACACGACTGGCTTCTGGTATTCCGATGGGTGGCAATCTGGAGTATGCCGATGAAGTTACTCTGTTCCGGGCTCTGGAAGGTCGTCAGGAATTATAAGCAAGAGGTATCTGTGAAAACAGATGCCTCTTTTTTATACCATACAATGTATTAAAATCCATTTATAAATTTGCATATCCTATTCCTTTCTCTCCACTTATTTTGCATATTTTATCAGCAATTATGCATAAATTATAGAAAATAATGAAAAAGTTAGGTTTCTTTATGCATTTTTTCACTTTACTTTTTCGAAATAAAATGTATAATAATAACATACTTTTTTAATAAAAATACATCGATCTTCCGAGATCGAACTTCTGAGGAGGACATAACAATGAAAAACATGAAAAAAGTAATCAGCGCACTTCTTTGTGCAGCACTGGCAGCAGCTACTATGACCGGATGTGGTTCTTCCCAGAGCCGACTCGATAAAATCAAAGAATCCGGCAAACTGGTACTGGCAACCAGCCCAGACTTTGCTCCACTGGAATTCGAAAACATCAGTAGCGGTGAAACAGAATATGTTGGCTGTGACATCGAGCTTGCAAAATATATCGCTGAAAAACTTGGCGTAGAGCTGGAAATTCAGGCAATGGACTTCAGTGCTGTTCAGGCAGCAATCACTTCCGGTCAGGCAGACATCGCAATCGCAGGATTTGCTAAAACTCCAGAGCGTGAGGAAAGCATGGGACTGACCACTCCATTTGGTATGGACGATGAGGACAACGGTCAGGGCCTCCTGGTTCCTGCAGACAAAGCAAGTGAATACACCTCTGCAGAAGACTTCTCCGGCAAAACAGTTGGTGCTCAGAACGGTTCTCTGCAGCAGAATCTGGTAACTTCCCAGCTTCCTGAGGATGTAAACGTTGAGCCAATCGGCAGCCTGAACGACGGTGTACTGATGCTCCAGACCGGCAAAATCGATGCACTGGCTTCGGACGGCAGCAACGCAAAACTCCTGATGGAAAACTATAATGATATCGCACTGTGCGACTTTATGTTCGAGTGGAAAAGCGAAGGCAACGTAGCTGCTGTTAAGAAAGGCGAAGACGAACTGCTGGAAGCTGTAAACGAGATCATCGAAGAGGTTAACGAACAGGGCCTGTACCTGGAATGGAAAGCTGAAGCAACCGAGCTTGCAAAATCTCTCGGCATCGAAGTAAACGAATAAGTGTTTTTACTGGGAGGAAATCACCTTGGATATTATCAATAACATAGGCCGACTGCTGGAAAAGTACTGGAACCTTTTCCTGGTCGGCACCGGAAACACCCTCTTGCTCAGTGCAATCACCGTTTTTCTTGGTATCATTATCGGTTCCCTGCTTGCTCTGATGAGAATCAGCAAGCTGAAAGTTGGAAACTGCAGACCACTTAATCTGATTGCCACCATTTATGTTGAAATCATCCGTGGAACACCACTTTTGCTGCAGTTATATTTCTTCTATTTCCTGCTGCCGATGATGATTCCATCATTCTCGATCGATAAAACCTTTTCTATCCTGCTTGCGCTGTGTTTAAACTCCGGTGCATATGTTGCCGAAATCATTCGTGCAGGCATCAGTGCAGTGGATAAAGGTCAAACCGAAGCTGCACGTTCTCTGGGTCTTAACTACCGTCAGACCATGATGAAGGTTATTTTCCCACAGGCAATCAAAAATATTCTTCCTGCACTGTGCAACGAGTTTGTATCGGTTATCAAGGAAACTTCCCTGGCATCCACCTTCTTTGTTGGTGACCTGATGACCCAGTACAAGACCATCAACGGCGCTACCTATCTCTCGATTGAGCCTCTGATCATCATTGGCGTTATCTACTTCGTACTGACCTTTACTCTTTCGAAAGCAATTGCTGTTCTGGAAAGGAGATTAAAAACAAGTGACTAATCCAAATTACCTCATTGAGGTCTCTGATTTACATAAAAGTTTTGGCGAACTCAAGGTTCTCAAGGGTGTCAGCGAACATATCTCCAAAGGAGAAGTTGTTTCCATCATCGGACCATCCGGCGGCGGCAAGAGTACCTTCCTTCGCTGCTTAAATCTCCTGGAAATTCCAGATAGCGGTAAAATCCTGTTTGAAGGCGAAGACATCACTGCAAAAGGCGTCAACATCGACCTCCATCGTCAGAAGATGGGCATGGTGTTCCAGCACTTCAATGTTTTCCCACACATGACCGTGGGAGAAAACATCACAATGGCTCCTGTTCTGCTGGGAAAGAAAAAACAGAACGAAGCTGTCGAGATGGCAAAAGAGCTGTTAAATAAAGTTGGCCTTTCCAGCAAATATGATGAATACCCACAGCGCCTTTCCGGCGGTCAGAAACAGCGTCTTGCCATTGTCCGTGCATTGGCAATGGAACCGGACGTAATGCTGTTTGATGAGCCAACTTCCGCACTTGACCCTGAGATGGTTGGTGAAGTTTTAAACGTTATCAAAAGTCTTGTAAAAGATGGTATGACCACCGTAATCGTAACACATGAAATGGGCTTTGCAAGAGAGGTTTCTGACCGTGTATTCTTTATGGATGACGGTATTCTGGCTGAAAAAGGTTCTCCGGACGAAATCTTCTCCCATCCACAAAATCCAAGAACCAAGGAATTCTTGAGCAAGGTTCTGTACTAGGGGGTTTTCCAAATGTACAACAAAAAATATCTGGATGTCATCGATCAAAATGCTTCCCTGTTTACCGATGTTTCCGATAAAATCTGGGAATATGCCGAACTTTCCCTGATGGAATTTCAGTCGGCAGAACTCTATTGTAAGGTATTAAAGGATGCCGGATTCGAAGTCGAAACACCGGTTGCCGGCATCAAAACTGCTTTTAAAGCAATCTACGGCAGCGGTAAGCCAGTTATCGGAATTCTGGCTGAATATGATGCTCTGTCCGGTCTTTCTCAGATCGGCGGAGCTACCGAGCGCAAGGAACTGGTTCCAAACGGCTGTGGTCATGGCTGCGGTCACAATATGCTGGGTGCAGGCGCTATGGCAGCTGCTTTCGCTGTCAAAAAATATCTGGAAGACGGCCATTCCGGAACCGTTATCTTCTATGGTTGTCCTGGTGAAGAAGGCGGCGCAGCCAAAGCATTTATGGCACGTGACCGCATCTGGAAAGAACTGGACGCTGCTCTGACCTGGCATCCAAGCAGTGTTAATCAGGTTACTTCGGGAACCTGCAACACCTGTATCCAGGTAGAATATAAATTTACCGGCGTAGCTTCCCATGCATCCGGTGCACCGGAACTGGGACGTTCAGCACTGGACGCTGTGGAACTGATGAATGTTGGTGTACAGTTCCTGCGTGAACACATGCCGGACAGTGCAAGAATCCATTACGCTATCACTGATGCAGGCGGCAACTCTCCAAACGTAGTTCAGCCACACGCTCAGGTATTGTACATGGTTCGTTCCCAGCTTGCAAAAGACGCACTAGCACTGGAAAAACGGGTGGACAAAATTGCAGAAGGCGCTGCCCTGATGACAGAAACCAGCGTAAAGAAACGCTTTATTGATGGATGTTCCAACACCGTTCCAAACATGGTTCTGGAAACTCTGCTCTGGAAAAACTTCAATGAAGTTGGTGTTCCTACCTATACTAAAGAGGAAGAAGAATATGCAAAAGCAATTATCTCCTCTTATGAAATGACAAACGACGACCTCCCTGGCGACGCTTGCGACGAAAGCGAAGAGATCGCTGCATGGGTCGACAAGGTAAGCCAGCATGCAACCATTCCGCTCAACAACTTCCTGATCCCATACCACTTCAGCACCCGTCAGAGAATGGGTTCCACCGATGTTGGTGATGTCAGCTGGTTGGTCCCAACCGCACAGATCAATGTTGTTACCTTCCCTTCCAAAGCACCTGGTCACAGCTGGCAGAATGTCTCCTGTGGAAAGACCTCCATCGGTCACAAGGGTCTGCTTACTGCTGGAAAGGTACTGGCTGCAACAGCAATTGAGCTGTTTGAGAATCCTCGTTACCTGGAACAGGCAAAAGAGGAATTTGAAAAACGTGCAGCAGGCGGTTATTATTGTCCTGTTCCGGATGACGCTGTTCCAACCGTTGTCGGCGGAAAAATGGACTAATTTCTTTGATTCTTTCGTACATTACTTTATACTCTCTTATTTTACTCTCCTTTATGTAAAACCCCCGACAGATAATCGGGGGTTTTCTTATATTTAGTATTCCTGCAAGTATGTATGAGAAAAACAAGTCTGATACTGTCAGCAGAAAAATTTCTGTTTCCATCAAAAATCTATAAACTCCCTTTGCAAACAGCCCTTTTACAAAGCTGATACTCCGCTTTCAAAACTAAAAACGATAACTTCTCTACCCTCCCCATCATCCACCTTTTTCCGTTTTGCCGCATAAGATAGATTGAACCATTTGGTTTAATACCATTAGGAGGAAATCTTATGGGCATCATTAGTTCCAATAAAAAAATTAACGTTGATACCATGAAGTGTGACGGAACCGCCAGAGTTTCTCTTGCTATCACCGCCGCACCTGATATTTTAGAAAATCCCGCCGACATCGTTCTGGTGCTGGATCGTTCCGGCAGCATGAGCGGAACTCCGCTTGCCAGCATGAAGGAAGGCGCCAAAACCTTCATCGATATCATTGATGAAGCAACTGATGGGAACAAGGATGGACAGATCGGCTCTGGCAGCCGCATCGGTATTGTCAGCTTTTCGGACACCGCTACGGTCAATGCACCGCTTATCACATCGGTCGCTGACCTGAAATCCGCTGTAGACAGTCTGGTTGCCGGCGGCTCCACCAACCATGCTGATGCCTTTTTCCAGGCATCCCAGCTCTTCACCATCCCCTCTTCCAGCCAGAAGGTTATCGTCATGTTCACCGACGGTAAAACCACCTCTGGTTCCCCTCCGCTGCCGGTCGCAGAGGCTGCAAAAGCTTCCGGCATCGTTATCTACTGCATCGGCCTGATTGGTTCGGACGGCATCGATGTCAGTGTCCTGAATGCCTGGGCAAGTGACCCCGACGCCACCCACGTCGCTGTTACACCTGATGCGGCAGATCTGGAAGAACTGTTTGCCGAACTTGCTGCCAATATCAGCAAAACCGGTGCTACCAACATTCGTATTGACGAAGTGCTCAACAGTGATTTTTCCATCACCGATATCGGCCAGCCAAACAAAGGTACCGTTTCGATGAGTGACCCCCAAACCATCATCTGGACCATTCCGGAACTGGGTGTCTCCACAACCGAAAGTGCGCTGCTGGATTTTGGTATTCGCCACATCACCAATACTGCCGGATTAAAGAAGGTAAATCAGTCCATCACCTATACTGACAATGAAGGCAACGTCGTCATCTTCCCGGACCCTTCTGTCATGGTCGACTGTGATATCGTGATCTATCCGGAAGAATGTCCCGAACCGGTTGACCTCTCAGTAGACAACTGCCGTGACGCTTCCATTGTTGACCTTGGGGAAACCTATATGGAATCTCTGGGACGAATCGTTGAAGTAAGCGCGACCATCAAAAATATCTGTCCCGGCAAACGTGTCGCGGCTGCCATCATCCTGACCGAAACAGATGAGGAAGGCATGGAATATCAGCGCGGCATGAAAACCTTTACAATTCCATCTCATGATGGACCGGGATGTCGGGATGTTCAGCTCAAATGTATCAAATTTGTGCTGCCAGAAGATCTCAATCCCGATGAACACCCAGAAGGAAGTATCTGTACCAAGCGAAACCTCAAGGCAAGAGTGATTGCAAATCAGCTCGATACCGATTATCGCTGCTGCGAATCTGTTGTTACTTTATAAGAACAAAAGCCGGAAACACAAATTGTGTTTCCGGCTTTTTTCAAATTCTGTTATCTTGCAAACAGCTCTCTTGCCTTTTTCATATTCTCACGAACTTTTACTCCAAACGGGCAATTTGGCTCACATCTTCCGCACATCAGGCAATCTGCTGCTGTCGCATTCAACGACCAGTAGTGCTGCATCACCGTTTCCGGTACCTCCGGCTGGCTGCTTGCCAGATCCAAAAACTTCGTAACTGCTGCGATGTCAATGTGTGCCGGACAAGGCTGGCAGTGATTGCAGTACATGCATCTTCCTGTCATGTTAATCTGATTTCCCGAAGCAAAAATGTGGGCATAGCTGCGTTCCTGTTCGCTGAGCTGGTCATAGCAAACTGCCTGCAGAACTTCTTCGACACTGTGGCAGCCTACAATTACACACTTCACTCCGTTTCGGTCCAGTGCATACTGAATACACTGCGGAACGGTCATTGCCACACCAAACGGGGAGGCTTCTGCACTCAGCAGTGTGCCTGCAGCCAGAGGCTTCATTACTGTGATTGCCACTCCAGCAGACTCACAGTAAGAATAAAGCTCCTGTCTTGCTTCATCCACAACCCAGCCGTTTTCACCCATACCTTTAAAATCCATCAGATCATTGATGTCGGTCTCCGGGCTTTCCAGGTCATAGGCAGGATTGATACTGAACATCAGCACATCAATCAACCCTGTCTCTGCTGCTTTTTTAGCAATATGCGGGTTGTGGGAACTCATTCCAAGATAACGGACAATACCTTTCTCCTTAAGTTCCTTTGCATATTCTATAATTTCCCCGCCAAACACAGTCTGGAAATCTTCTTCGCTGTCCACATAGTGAATCATTCCAACATCGATATAGTCTGTCTGCAATCTGTGCAGCAGATCCTCAAAGGAGCGTTTGGTTTTTTCAATATCACGGGTTCGGGTGTACTGCTCATCTTCATAAACGGTACAAAGATGACCCTGTATCAAAAATTTCTCTCTTCTGCCTTTGAGAGCTGCTCCCAGATGATCGCGGGTTGGAGCCTGCGGCATAAAGATGTCGATATAGTTGACACCGTTTTGCTCCGCCGCATCTACGATACGGATGCTCTCCTCTTCGCTTAATCCATTAAACCATTCTCCTCCCAGACCAACTTCACTTACTTTCAGTCCGGTTCTTCCCAGTGTTCTGTATTTCATTTTTACCGCCTGTTCCTGCCGTTAAAAATCGGCATATATTTTATAACATATTTTAATCCAGGGCATGCAGCCAATCTGCCTTCTTGTAATACCACAAAAATGCCAGAGAGCTTAAGCCCCATGTCAATGGATAAACCCAGTAAAGCATCTGGATGCTGTGTGTCAGCGGCACTGTTATCATCAAAAATGCTACCCTGACGACACACCAGAAAATCATCATAACCATCATAGGGACAACTGCCTTTCCTGCTCCTCTTAAAATAGCAGATACCGCATGAGAATAAGCAAGCAGGAAGAAAAACAGTGCCGATGTCCGGGCTTTCTCCACACCGATTTCCACCACTGCCGGGTTCGAATCGAAAGCAGCGATCAGCTGTGGTGCAAAAATGAATACCACAACACCGATCAGCTCCGCCAGCAGTGCTGTCATGAAAATCCCAAACCTTGCGCCCTGTTTTGCGCGCTCATGCTGTTTTGCACCCAGATTCTGGCTGATAAAGGTGGTCATTGCCATCGTGAAACTGGTAATCGGCAAAAAGCCAAACCCTTCAATCTTGGAAAAGGCTCCGACACCTGCCATCGCCATCTCGCCAAACGAGTTGATGTTGGACTGTACCACTACATTGGCAAGTGCGATAATTGAGTTCTGTATACCAGAAGGCAGACCAAATCGAACAATCTGTTTGAGCATTTCCCAGTTAAAACGGATTTTTCGCAGGTAAAGTTTCTCACATCCCTTATTTTTCATCAGACGGAACATGCACAAAAATGCACTGAGGAACTGGGAGATAATGGTAGCCAGTGCAGCTCCTCCTACTCCTGCATGAAAAACAGCGATAAACAAAATATCCAGCACAACATTGACAATAGAAGAAGCAATCAGATAATAAAGCGGATGCTTGCTGTCTCCCATTGCCTGCAGCGTTCCAACAAAAATATTGTACATAACTGACCCTAAAGAACCCATAAAATAGATTTGCAGATAGGTCAGCGATTCATCCATAACTGCATCCGGTGTTCCCATCCACACCAGAATCTGTGGTGAAAGAAGAACTCCCACCAAAGTCATCAGCACACCTGCAACCAGACCAAAAGCTGCGGTGGTGTGAATTGCAATTTGTACGTTCTCATCATCCCTTGCACCAAAATATCGGGAAATGACAACGCCGGCTCCAATGGCGATACCACTTAAAAAACCGATCAGCAAGAAGATCAAACTTCCCGAAGAACTGACTGCTGCCAGAGCGTTGCTGCCCAAAAAGTTTCCCACAATCAAAGAGTCTGCGGTGTTGTACATCTGCTGAAACAGATTTCCCAAAAAGATCGGTAATGCAAAAAAAGTGATTTTTTTCCAAATCGATCCTTCGGTCATTCGTTGCTGTGTTGCTTCCATTTACCTCTTCCTCTCATCCTTGATATTTACAAAGTCTTAAAAAACGATTATACTGTTATTATATTCTTTTTACTCAATCTAAACAAGAACGCACTTTTTTTGTAGTTAGTGAAATTGATTTCACCATGGAGGGATTATGGATAAAATACAGGTAACCTGCGAGATGGAAGTAACCTTAAAAATGATCGGCGGTAAATGCAAGCCTTTGATTCTGGACTGTCTGATTCGTGACGGAACCAAACGATTCAGTGAATTGATGAGACAGATTACACAGGTTTCCCAGCGCACCCTGACGAATCAGCTTAGGGAGCTGGAAAACGATGGTCTGATCGAACGAAGAGTATTTGCCGAAGTGCCTCCCAAGGTCGAATATTCCATCACTCCTAAGGGACGTTCCCTTTCTCCTATTCTGGAACTAATGTGCGACTGGGGAGCAGAAAACATTGATGACCGCTTTGAGATGACCAATCCGCAATGTTCTTCCCATGAAAAATAATGCAGCAAAAAGGAGCAGTCTTTGACTGCTCCTTTTTTATCTTGTAACTATTCTTTTGTCTGCTTTAAATATTCCAGAATCTCAGCAGCATTGGTATCCGGTTTTACCTTTGGCATCACCTTTTCAATCATACCTTGCTCATCAATCAGGTAGGTGGTGCGCACAACGCCCATGCTTACCTTGCCATACAGCTTTTTCTCCTGCCATACTCCATAAGCCTCAATTGCCTGAAGCTCCGGGTCAGACAGCAGAATGAACGGAAGATTCTGTTTCTGCACAAACTTTTGGTGGGATGCAACCGAATCCTTGCTGATTCCGATAACAACAGCTCCAGCTTCCTCCAGCTCTGCATTGGCTGCTGCAAAAGCGCATGCCTGACGGGTGCAGCCCGGTGTATTATCCTTTGGATAAAAATATAAAATTACCTTTTTCCCAAAAAAGTCAGACAGACTCACCATCTCTCCGTTTTGATTTGGTAAGGTAAAATCAGGTGCTTTGGTGTTTGGTTCCAGCATAATAAATACCCCTTTCTATCTCATGTTTATTTTACTTTTAAAAAAACATAGTTTGTACTATCCGAATATTTTTCGGAAAAACAATATCCTATTCGGGAGAATTCACGCAGTTTTTCTGGCTGTTCGATCTGGTTTTCTGCCATAAAACGCACCATCTCTCCCCGTGCCATCTTGCACAGTGTTCCTTTTTCTATCACCTTTTCGTCAATCTCTTCCCCAAAAGTACAGGTAATCATACGGATTCCCTCTTTCAGATAACGGCTGACACATCGGCTATATTCCTGAGAAGCAAGATTGATGATGGTATCTGTCTGAGAAAACAGCTCATTTGCAATGCTGTCCCCCCAAAAATCATAAAGATCCCGACTTTCCTGTACCGCAAGCTTTGCCTGCATCTCCAGACGATAGGGAGAAACCCCATCCATCGGACGCACTACTCCATAAAATCCGGACAAAATGCGCAGATGGTTTTGAATGTACAAAAGCTCCTGATCATTAAACACCGCAGGTGCCATATGCTGGTACTGAATTCCATCATAGGCTAAGATTGCTGGAGTCAGCACGCCCTCAAGCTTGATCTTCCAAAGCTGCTCAAAGCTTGTCTGTGCCAGTTTGTCACTGCACTTCCAAAGTTTTTTCAGTTCCGGAAGATCCTTGTTTTGCAGCTCCTGCAAAAGGATCTTTGTCTTTGATAAAAACACCGGCAATCCCTGTTGGGGCAGGCTGTCGGTATCCACATTCATTTTCTTAGCAGGAGAAATAATAATCCTCATAACTTTCCTCCTTATGTTTTTTCCTATTGTAGCATATTTTTAAAGAAACAGCTACTGCAACAACATCTTTCCTTTCGTCTTAAATTGAAATGATTTTATCTATCTTCTTTTTCCCTTTTATCAGTAAAATCTATACAGATTGACTTTTCCCATGGATATTCTATAATTTTTATCAATAGCTTTTCTGGAGGGATTTTATGCAAGTAAAAGCAACCTGTGGTATCTGTCAGGGAAACTGTAAAGTTGTTCTGACAGTAGAAGATGGAAAAATCGTAAAAGTAGAACCTGACCGCGAATCGCCTCGCGGGAGAGCGTGTTTTCGCGGGGTTCACGCGCCGGATATCCTGTACGGAGAACAGAGGCTGAAAAAGCCGCTTATCCGTGTAGGCGAAAAAGGAGAAGGAAAATTCCGTGAGGCAAGCTGGGAAGAGGCGCTGGACTTTGCTGCTCAAAAACTCAAGGCAGTACAGCAGACCTACGGTGCCCGGGCACTTGCCTCCTACTTCGGACGCGGTGTTTTGCGGCTTCCGGTCACCCGTATGGGTACTTCTGCCAAGACCCCATTCTTTGCTCACCTTGGCTCCCCAAATGATATGTGTACCGCTTCCATCTGCAACATCGCTTCCAGCACAGTTACCCCAATCACTGTTCTTGGCATGTACACCTATCAGATGGTGCAGGATGTGGAACACAGCGATTATATCATTGCCTGGGGAAAGAACTCCTTTACCGATGACGGACCTCAGCTCATGCTCCAGCGCATCAAGGCTGCACAGAAGCGAGGAGCAAAACTGATTGTCATCGATCCCCGCCGCACTGGACTGGGCGAAATTGCCGACCAGTGGATTCCCATTACACCTGGCTCAGATGGTGCCCTCGCTCTGGCAATGCTCAAACTGATTGTGGAAAGCGGCAGATACGACCACGACTTTGTCAGAGATTATACCCGCGGCTTTGACCCATTTGCAGAGTATTTAAGCTCTCTGTCTCTTGAGCAACTGTCTGATTGGTGCGGCATCCCGACAAAACAGATTGCAGAACTGACCGACCTGTTCTGTTCCACTCAGAAAATTTCTCTGGTTTCCTATACCGGTTTGGAATATCAGCTCAGCGCCATTCAAAACAGCCGCGCTATCTTTATTCTCTGGGCAATCACTGGAAAACTGGATGTCAAGGGCGGCATCTATCTCAACGCTGAAAAGCTACCGACCTTCCAGCTCAAGGATATTCCAGAAGATAACCCTGCCATCGGGGTAAAGGAATTTCCAATGTTCTATCGCTTTATGGGTGCAGGACAGTTTTCCTGTTTTCCTAAAGCAGTTTTACAGGATGATCCTTATCCGGTCCGCAGCCTGCTGTTAATCGGTGGTTCTCCAATTCTAAGCTATCCTGACAGCAACACCTGGCGGGAAGCTTACAAAAAGCTCGATTGTCTGATCGTTCTGGAACGCAACCTGACCGAGGACTGCCGCTATGCTGATGTTGTCTTCCCTTCCTGTACTATGTACGAATGTCCGATGCTGGTGTCCACACCAAACGGTCCACAAATCCAGCAGCCGATCATTGCTCCTGTTGGAGAAGCGCGCAACGATGTTCTGACCCTTTCCGCTTTGGCTAAACGCCTGGGATTTGGCGAAGAATATCCACAGACTGAAGAGGAATTTTGCAGCTGGCTGCAGCAGGGTACGATTCCTACTACGGTCCATCTTGGCAGTAAAATCAAAAAGGAAAGAAAGTATGAAAAATACAAAACTGGTGACCTGCGTGCTGACGGTCAGCCCGGTTTCCCAACGCCATCCGGAAAACTGGAAATCTGTTCGGTTTATCTGGAACAAAATGGATACAGCCCTTACCCAGTATACTCGGACATTCGCAGCATACCACAACTAAACCGTCCTGACCTTCCATTTACCCTGACCAGCGGCGCGCGCAGCAACTTCAGAATGGGCGTAATCGGCGCAAACCATCCTTTTGTTGCAGCGGTGGAACCATATCCGCTGATGGACATCAGCCCGGAAGATGCCGAGGAACTGGGAATCCAAGACGGCGAAATGGCACTGGTAACCACCCCATTCGGCTCTGGAAAATATAAGGCAAAAATCTGCGGTATGGCGCGTCACGCCATCCATATTCCACATGGCGGCGGCAGTTCTTATATGACAAAGCCATGGAAAGAAGGCAACGTCAATGATCTGTGCAGTCTGGAGTACCACGACCCAATCACCGGCTTTGTCACCATCAAATCAGTTCCTTGCCGCGTGGAAAAATTCAAGATAAAACCAATCAGTAAGGAGAAATCATGTCCATTTTAATGCAGCAATGTTCCGCGGTGATCCTTGCCGGCGGGCAGTCCAAGCGAATGGGAAGCTGTAAGGCTCTGCTGGAAGTGGATGGTCAGCCCATCCTTTCGAGATTATGTCGGGAGCTTTCCTGTTTTGAGCCGATCTTTCTTTCGGTCAACCAGCCTCTCCCTATTCATTTTCCTTTCCTTGAGCCGGTGCAGGATCGTTTTCCGGATTGTGGTCCTCTGGCAGGAATCCATGCTGCACTAAGCAAAACCCAGAAAGAGGCTTTGTTCTGCGTTTCCTGCGACCTTCCATGTTTCTCGTCTGAGCTCATTTCTTTTCTAACAGGGCAGCTCTGCGAGCAGACGGATGTGCTGATCTGTCAGGACCACACTGGAAAACTTCATCCCCTGTGCGGAATTTACCGAAAACGGATTTTGCCGCAGCTTGAGCAGTCCCTTTGCAGCCATCAGTATAAGGTGATGGATTTTGTGCAAAAAACAAATTATGCTGTTGCCAAGCTTCCGGAAGGTCTTTCTGATAATCTCCTCTTTAACATGAACACGCCGGAAGATTACCGTCTGGCAAAAAAAATTATCACTCAAAAGTAAAACACAAAAGGCAGGTGAAAGTCACCTGCCTTTTTCTTATGCCGTTTGGGTTTCTTCTTCGGTATAGTACTGCGCCTGTGCGTTCCACAGTTCATAGTACTTGCCGGATTCATCCGCTACCAGACTTTCGTGTGTACCCTGCTGGACCACGCTTCCATTATGAAATACCGCAATCTCATCGCAGAATTTGCAGGAGGAAAGGCGATGGCTGATATAGATTGCCGTCTTGTCGCCGACAATCTCGTTAAATTTACTGTAAATTTCCGCCTCCGCAATCGGGTCGAGGGCAGCAGTCGGTTCATCCAGAATGATAAATGGAGCATCCTTGTAAAGTGCTCTGGCAATCGCAATCTTCTGTGCTTCGCCGCCAGAAACTTCCACGCCATCTTTTTCCAGATCTTTGTACAGATAAGTCTCCAGACCCTTTGGCATCCGTTCCATGCGGTCTGCAAATCCGGCATTTTTTAGCGACAAGGTTACCGCTTCCCTGTCGTACTGTTTGCTTCCTGCTACATTTTCGCCAAGGGTCAGTGCCATCAGTTTAAAATCCTGGAACACAACCGAAAAGATGTTGATATAATCCTCATACTTATATTTTCGGATATCAATGCCGTTGAGCAAAATCTTTCCTTCGGTCGGATCATACAGGCGGCAAAGGAGTTTGATAAAGGTGGTTTTACCAGAACCGTTCATGCCTACGACAGCAAGGCGTTCCCCTACTTTAAATTTCATGCTGACGTGGCGCAGTGCCCAGATTTCGGTACCAGGATACTGGAAGGATACATCCTGAAATTCCACTTCATACTGGCGATCGGAGCGTTTTTCGGTGGTCAGGCTGCCTTGGTACATCTTATTCGGAATATCCAGAAACTCAAAGGCGGTTTTCAAGAATTCCGAGTTTGCCTGCATGGTTCCAAATTGTTCAAGCAGGTCGGAGATTCCCAGAAACAGGCTGCTGATTGCACCCACATACTGTGTAACCGAACCGACACCAAATGCACCTGCCCAGGCTTTCAGGCAGACAAACAGGTAAACTACGCCGGTCAAAACAACTGAGATTGCCCGAGAGGTTGCCATCCACAAGCCCATCGGTCCACGTGCTGCTTTTGAGATTGCAGAAGCTTTAGAAAAACTAATATTTTGCTCCAAATATTTTTCACAGACATTTTCCTGTTGTTGATAGATACGCAGATCTGGTTCGCGTTTTCTGTCTTCTCCTAAAAAGCTGTAAAAATTAAACAAACGATTTCCAAATCTTGCTTCTGAAGCATATCTATTCCAGTACGCATCACTCTTATTGGCACATATTGGGGAAAGAAAAGCAATGCCCAGCATGAATACAATCATCAACAAAGCACAAAGAGGATGATTGAGCAGGGTCAGTGCTCCACTGCCAGCAGGAACTGGCAGAACAAACAGGCTGACCGAAAGAGCAATACCGCCGAAAATCCGAAGTGTCGCCAGCACCATCTTCTGAAAAATGTCGGTACTCTTATAAAATCCCCAGGCGGCCCAATTTTCATTTTGCTTTACTTGAGAGTAGAGTTCATAAACATACTGACGATCGATATCTGCATAATCCAGCTTCATCATCTTTTCCATCCAGATTCGGTCGTATTTTCTTCTCATACTGTCTGTTTCGCAGTTAAACCAACGGTTAAGCATACCAGTACAGAGGGCAAGCAGAGCTGCGGATACAAGCTGAATCAAAACCAATTGGAATAAACGTTCCGGGTTTTTACTTCCCGCCAGTTCATTGATGATCTGCGCGGAAAGCCAGATCGTAACATAAGGACTCAGTGCTTTGAATACCGAATATGATGTACAGGAAACAAAGAATTTCGGACAAAGCTTCCACCATATTTTCCATGTGCGCAGATTTCTTTCCCATGCCAGACGAAAATGATTATTTTTCATCTTGATGCTGCTCATCATGATGACCCCCTTCTTTGTAATACTGGCTCTGTACCTCAAACAGGTTTGCATATCCTCCGCCCAGTTTCAGCAACTGGTCATGGGTTCCTTCTTCTGCAATTTTACCGTGTTCCATAAACAGAATGCGGTCACAGAATCGAGTAGATGACAGACGGTGGGAGATAAACAATGAGGTTCTTCCGTGAGTCATTTCACTGTATTTCATGTAAATGTCATTTTCTGCAATTGGGTCGAGCGCTGCGGTTGGTTCATCCAGCACCAGCAACGGTGCATCTTTGTACAGTGCTCTTGCCAGCATCAGGCGCTGAGTCTGACCGCCGGACAGTTCCACGCCATCCTCGAACACTCTGCGTCCGATCTTGGTATCCAGTTGTTTTGGCAGAGAACGTACCTTTTCGGTCAATCCTGCCTCTTCCAAACAGCTCCACACTTTCGGGATATCGATATCTTCTACTCGCTGAGCAACGTTTTCGGCAACACTTGCCTCCAAAACGGAAAAATCCTGAAAAACTGCTTCAAACAGTTTATAGTAGTCACGGCGGTTATATTTGCGGATGTTTTCTCCGTTGAGCAGCACCCTTCCCTGAGTCGGGTCCAAAAATCCACAGACCAGTTTTACTAGAGTGGTTTTGCCGGCTCCATTTAAACCAACAATCGCGAGTTTCTCTCCTGGATGAATGGTTAAATTAATATGAGAAATGGTATCCTTTTCTGCTTTTGGATAACGGAAGGATACATCTTCCAGCTTGATCTCATATTCTTTATCAAGATCCTTTGCAAGAGGCTCTCCGTCCTCAAATCGGAACTGTTCCGGCCACTCCAACAGCTCTCTTACTGTGGATAGATCCAGACTCTGCTTGTGCAGGATAGAAAACTGATCGAGAATTCCGGTTACCCACTGGGTAAAACCGCTGACCGCATTAAAGTAGAGCAAAAACTGCGATACCGGCAGTCCCTGATTGAGGGTTAATCCAATTAAATAGGCATAGGCAATTCCATTTCGTACAAACGCCAGCATCAGATCAATCACATTGGTCCAGAGATAAATTTTTTCTCTTTTTTCCAAAAACGCCCGATACAGAGAGTATGCGCTGTTCCAGACATCTTCCACCCAGGTTCGCAGGCCAAAAATACGGATATCTTTTGCAAAGGCCCGATCGACCGATGTGTGATATGCATAATTCATCTTTTTGTTATACTGGATTTCTTCTTCGCGATGGCGGTATCCCCACTCATTGATGCGTTTGTTGACAAAATATCCTATGATTGTTGTTGCCAGCACCACAAGGATAAGTCCCGGATTTAAATTAGATAACAGAGCCAGATAAACCACAAATCCCAGAACATTGGTCAGGATATCAGTCCATGTTGTCCAGATAGCTTCGGTCGCTTCTCCATTACTGGAACAGGCACGCATCGCTTTGTCCTCCATCTGGAGAAAATCGGTATCCAGTATATTCGAGAAGGAGGTTTGCGCATCCTTTCTGGAAATCATCATCATAAACTTTGTTCGAAGACCTACCCTGCCAAACAAGGTATTTGCTGTCAGATATGCTTTCATTCCCGACAGAACCATCAGAACCACACTGAATCCCAGAATGCTTGTAACCAGCTGTCCCAGCGGTGCCTGCGTTTCCACCTTTTGCAGAATCATCGGTGCAATCAGCAGCTCTGTGATGGTCACACCTGCTGTTGCCATCGCAAGCGCGATACACAAACAGATAACACTCTTGTCATACTTCCAGGCAATCCCCAGCATAAAACCGGTATTCTGCCACATATTGTACTTTGATTTTTTGATCTCTTTTGTTTCTTTCAATCTTCTCACCTCTGACTGTAGTCTAACACAAAAATTCGCCCCCGGTTCATTTCGGGGACGAATCGTTCAAATTGGGTGACGAATTGCAAAAATCACTCCTGCGGGATCAATATTTCGGTGGTAAAAGCGCCGTCTTCGCTGTTACGGCTGAGATATCCGTCCAGGCGTTCCACAATATTGTCGATACGCACCAAGCCAAAACCATGACCTTCTCCCTTTGTGGTATGAAATCCCTTTCCCACCTTCTGGAGCTTTTTGGTAGCGGTAAAGTTGGTAAATGAAATATAAAGCTGGGTGTTTTTCATATCCATATAGACACGGATCATCCGCTCCTCTTCCGGAAGCGCAAGACTTGCTTCGATGGCATTGTCAAAAAGATTACCAATGATGCAGCACAGGTCAATTTCAGACATCTTGAGTTTGACTGGAATGTGCGCATCTACATGAACATTGATATCCTTTGCACGTGCCAGAGAAATCTTGCTGTTTAATATCGCATCTGCCATTGCGTTTCCTGTCTTTACCACCAGATCTAGTGTATTAAGATCATGATCCAGCTCATCCAGGTACTGTTTGAGCCCCTGCAAATCATCGTTTGCCGCCAGAATTTTCATCGTCTGGATATGGTTGCGGTAATCGTGCCGCCAGCCACGCATCTGCCGGTACATGTTTTCCACTTCCCGATAATGCGTTTCGATCAGTTCCCGCTGGTAGACAGCAATTCGTTTGTCGATCTGTTTTGAAAAAAAGGACATGCTGATTCTCCTTTACGCATACGCAATAATAGCGCGGTTAAGCGGTTCATAAGCTCCCCTTGGAAGCGGGAGAACTGTTCCATCGGAAAGACGGACCTCCGTTTTGGTTACCCTCTGGATATACTTTAAATTTAAAATCATCGCCCTGCCCACCCGGCAAAAGCGCTGATCCAGTTCCTTTTCAAATTCTCCCAGTGGACGTTTTACGGTATAATCTTCCTTTGCGTGAACGGTCACATAGTTTTGCCTTACGTCCAGATAACGAATATCATAAAAGGGAATTCGCACCATCTCACCGGACAGTTCCAGATTCAGACAACGTTCCTGCTGTTTTCTTTTATCCAGTGCGCGGTCAAGCACTGTAAACAGTTTCTCCCGGTTAACCGGTTTCATCAGATAGTGCAGTGCCGCTACCTCATACCCTTCCGCAATATAATCAGAATAACCGGTAATAAAGATAATCTGTACTGCTTCGTTATCTTTCCGCACCTGCTTTGCCATGGTCACACCATCCATCTGCCCCATCTCGATATCCAGCAACAGAATGTCATATTCCTTATTTTCTTCATATTTAAACAGGAAACTTTCCGCGGAAGGAAAGCGTCTTGCCAAAATTTCGATCTGCCGATCCTGAGCCCACTGTGTCAGGATCTCTTGTACGAAGGCAGCATCCTTGTCACTGTCATCGCATATTGCAATCTGATAAGCCACCAGCTCACCTCATCCTCTGCAAAATAAAAGCAGCGGTCATCTTTTATAAAACTTCCACTGCTTTCTTTGATTATTATATCGCGCTACAAATTCTTTTTCAATAGACCAAAGTTTGTAACAACAAAACAGGAGTATCTTTGAAAGGACACTCCTGTTTTATCTTATTTCTAAATATTTATTTTATATTTTCTAACATTTGGAAAGCCTGGATGCGGCACAATTTCTTGCAAAATACCGTTATTTTTTTCGATCACATGGGCAGAAGCCAGATTTGGTTCATTACAGGTAACGAGTACGCTTTTCCATCCCAATTTTTTTGTTTTTTGAAGGGTCAGCTTCAAAATTTCAGTCGCATATCCCTTTTCTCTCTCGGATGGGCGAACACTATACCCGATTTGTCCTGCATAATGTAGAATAAACTCATTATTTTGCAGTCTAATATCTGAAATCCCAACCATTCTACCCTTCTCATTCAATGCCAGAAAAACAAGTTCCTCCACCTTTCCATAATGGGGAATATACTCTTTTCGAAGCCATCTCGCGTAGTCTTCCGCCTGCTCTAATCCAACTCCTCCACTGATTCGTTCTCCCCGGCTACAAAACTCTTCTCGAAAATCCATGACATTGGACTTATCTGCCAAACCTGGCAAAATCAATCTGAGCATCCTTCTCTCCTTCTTTACAGCTCCTTATTGTTATTGTCTCCCGGTGTTGTTACGATCACCTTTTCCGGTGTGATTACCAAAGCTCCCTTTGCTGTCGCTGCACCATGAAACATGTCCTCTACCATCGTCTTAAATTTTTCTACAATATCTCCCTGTTCCAAATATTCTGCCTTACCCTTGATTTGGTATCCTTCAAGCGTCATTCCATTACTTACCGATACTGCAATATTTTCATTTTTTCGAATATTCTGAAGAGTTGTTTTCAGAAAAACATCACCAACAATAAGCTTTCCATCTTCTGTCACATCTTTAAACGCAACAGGAATGACATTCGGTATATCCCCATCACAAGTTCCTAAATACCAAAGCTGTTCTTTTAATAAATTTACCACATTTTCGTTTAACATATTCTGTTCCTCCATTTCAATATTTTGTACTCTCATCTTCTGAGGTTATTTTTATCATAAGAGATTGAACAGCCCAGGTAAATACAGAAAGAAGTTTATAAGTTACTAATAAATTTCATAGTAACTTGTAAAGAGAAAGCATTCTCTCTATAATAAAATCAATATAAAACAAATTGGAAAGGAACTTTTATATGTATCAACCCAAATTGGAAAAAGATATTCGGTGTCCGTTGGAATATGGACTGGAAATATTTGGTGGTAAATGGAATTCGCGCATTATCTGCGTTCTTGCCGAGAAGAAGTCCCTACGTTACAGTCAGCTTCGAATAGAGATGGTCAACATTTCTGATGCTGTTCTGGCATCCACATTAAAAATATTATTAAAAAATGATATTGTAAAACGCACCTCTTTTGATGAAATTCCACCCCATGTGGAATATTCCCTGACGGAAAAAGGGTTATCCGTCGTTCCTATTTTACAAAGCATTTGCCGTTGGGCTGGTGCTTATCATCGAGAAGAAAATGAAAATACCCTAATGCAGTGTCAGAAATGCGATTATCGTTCCTTGCATTAACCGCTATCCTTGCAAAAAAGCATAGACTATCTTGCATGTATTTTTATCCCCTAATTTGAGCTGCTTTCCACAATCTGATGACCTGCTCTGCGGTCAATGCCAAATTCTCTTTTGCAGTCTCTTTTTCCATCGCTTTTTCCAGTGTAATGCATTCTCTGACAATCGGAAAGAATGCATCTATCCCACAGGTATTGCCGTTTCCTGCTTCTTTTGTCACACTCCCCGCCAAGGCAACAACCGGCTTATGGTATTTCTTTGCCAGGTTTGCCACTCCAATCGGGACCTTCCCCATCAAGCTTTGTCCATCTAATCTTCCTTCTCCGGTGATGATAAGGTCACTACTTTTAAAAAGTTCTTCCATATTAAGTTCATCCATCACGATCTGAATTCCCGGTTCCAACGTTGCACTTAAAAATGTTCTAAAAGCAAACCCCATACCACCTGCCGCACCTGAACCCGGTGCTGTTTCATCCGCATCAGAGATTTTATTTTTTGCAAGGTCAGCATATTGTTTTAAAAATTGATCCATCTGCTCAATTTCCCTTTGATCTGCACCTTTTTGCGGTCCGTAAATGACACTGCATCCGTTTTCCCCACACAGAGGATTACTTACATCACAGGCTACACGAAATCTGCATTGTTTAAGCTGGGGCAATTGGTTTTGCAGCTGAATTTCTGAAAGAAATTCCAGACCCTTTGCTCCCATGGGAATTTCGTTTCCCTGCTGATCCAGAAACTTAAAACCTAAAGCCTCAAGCATTCCAACACCGCCGTCATTGGTGGCACTTCCGCCAATTCCGATGATAAAATTGCGGCAGCCAAGTTTGATTGCATCCGCAATCATCTCACCCACACCCCGGGTTGTTGTGTTCATCGGATTTCTTTTGGACACTGGAACCAGAGGAAGTCCTGCTGCCTGTGCCATTTCAATCACTGCTGTCTGACCATCTATCAGCCCATACCGACAGCTTATCGTTTCTCCCAGCGGCCTGCTTACCTGCAAGGTACGATAGCTCCCCTGTTTAGCCAGCACCAGTGCTTCCATTGTACCTTCGCCTCCGTCGGCAATTGGCAGCACCTCGACCTGTGTATCCGGATCAGCCTTCAGAATTCCCTTTTTTACTGCATGGCCTGCTTCCAGAGAAGAAATACTTCCTTTAAAGGAATCCATCACTACTGCGATCTTCACACAGTTTCCCCCATTTCCTGATTAAAACTTTTTTATTGCACACTCTTTCTATCAAACAATATATCATACCATTGTTTCCAATACAAGAAAGCCTCCATAGTCATTTCACATACTATGGAGGCTTTTATTCTTGCCATCAAACAAATATCTGATTTTAATCCGCAAACTTTTCTGCGCAGTGGCAAGCCACAAAATGACCGCTTTCCACTTCACGCAGTTCTGGACGCTGTGTTTTGCATTGTTCGATCGCATAAGGACAACGCGGTGCAAAACGGCAGCCCTGCGGCACATCCATCGGGCTTGGCAATTCTCCCTGCAGCTTGATGCGTTTTCTTGTCTTTGCTGAACGTGGGTCTGCAATCGGGATTGCGGAAAGAAGTGCCTGTGTATATGGATGAAGCGGACGGTCATATAGATTGTCGCTCTTTGCCACTTCTACCAGATTTCCCAGATACATAACACCGATTCTGGTGCTGATGTAGCGTACCATCGACAGGTCGTGTGCAGCAAACAGGTAGGTCAACCCCATCTCATGCTGCAAATCTTCCAACATGTTAACCACCTGTGCCTGAATGGAAACATCCAAGGCAGCAATCGGCTCATCACACATAACAAATTCCGGATTCACACTCAAAGCTCGAGCAATTCCAATTCGCTGACGCTGACCGCCGGAAAATTCATATGGAAATTTCAGCATATCATCCGGCTTCATGCCAACCTTGTTGAGCAGATATTCAATTCGTTCCTTTCGCTCTCCTGCACCCATCCCAATTTGTGCAAGAGGCTCACTCAAAATTTCTTCCACGTTCCAGAATGGATTCAGCGCAGAATATGGGTCCTGAAAGATAATCTGCATCTTGTTGCGGAATTCCTTCATTTCAGATGGTTTGGCATTGGTAATATCCTTTCCCTGATAGGAAAGTTTTCCGCCGGTTACATCATACATTCTAATCAGTGTTCTGCCTAAGGTAGATTTTCCACAACCGGATTCTCCAACCAGGCCAAATGTTTCCCCCTTCATAATATCCAGAGTAACACCATCCACTGCCTTCAGATACTTTGTCTTACCACCTAAAAATCCCTTGACCGGAAAGTATTTTTTCAGGTCTTGGGCCGATATCAATACTTGCTGGCTCATTACCTTGTTTTCTCCCCTTCCTGTTCACACAAAAAGCACATTGCCCGATGTGTCTGGCTAAAGTTCTGATATTCAGGCATCTGTTCAAAGCATTTTGGCTGAGCAAATTCACAGCGTTCTGCAAATGGACAGCCTTTTGGAGGGTTAATCAAGGACGGCGGCAAACCTTCAATCGACTTTAACCGCTCTCCTTCTTTCAGATCAAGCGACGGGATTGCACGGAGCAGCGCTTTGGTATAAGGATGCTTTGGTTCATAGAAAATCTCATCTGTTGTTCCGCATTCCATAATCAGACCGCCGTACATAATCGCGATCTTGGTGCAGACATTTGCTACAACACCCATATCATGGGTAATCAAAACAATCGATGTATTGTACTGCTCCTCAAGTTCTTTTAGGAGATCCAGAATTTGTGCCTGAATCGTCACATCCAGTGCAGTCGTTGGTTCGTCTGCAATCAGCAGTTCTGGTTCACACGCCAACGCCATTGCAATCAGAACTCTCTGACGCATACCACCAGAAAACTCGTGTGGATACTGCTTCATTCTGGTTTCTGGCATCGGGATTCCAACACGGCGCAGCATCTCAATTGCTTTGGTCTTTGCTTCTGCCTTACTGCAGCTGCTGTGACGCATGATTACTTCTTCCAGATGAGCTCCAATCTTTTTTAGAGGATTTAATGCGGTCATCGGGTCCTGGAAGATCATCGTCATCTCTTTGCCGCGCATTTTACGATACTCTTCTTCATTTAACGAAAGCAGGTCTTTATCCTGAAACCGCAGGACATCCGCACTCGTTTTTGCATTTTCCGGCAGGATTCCAAGGATAGCCTTCATGGTAACACTCTTTCCACTTCCGGATTCTCCAACCAGACCAACAATTTCTCCCTTATTTACCTCAAAGTTGACGCCACGGACTGCCTGAACTTCCTGACCACGGCTGCTGAATACAGTTTTTAAATTTTCCACCTGCAAAATTGTACTATTATTCACTCTTCTCACCTGCCGTAATCTTTGGTTCTATAAATACACGCAGAACATCTCCAAGTTTATTAAACGAATATACTGTCAGAATAATCAGGATACCTGGCAAGATCGCCATATAAGGCGCTTTTTGCAGGTACTGCTGCGAACTTTGCAGCAGGCTTCCCCAACTGGACATTGGTTGCTGGACACCCAATCCCAAAAAGCTCAGCGAACTTTCGGTCATAATTGCGCTTGCAATAATTGCTGTTGCTGCTGTAATGATGGTGGGGAACACTGCCGGAAGAACATGTTTTATCATAATGGAAAGAGGATTAACCCCAATAAATTTTGCGTACTGAACATACTCTCTTTCTTTGGATGAAAGCACTTCCGACCGCACCAGTCTTGCAATCTCCATCCAACTGAACAGACCAATTACAATTACAATAACAATGGAAAACAGTCCCTTTTTAAACAACAGTCCAACAACGGTTACCATGATAATCCACGGAATAGAGGAAAAAATGTCAACCAGCCGCATCAGGATATTGTCAACCAAACCGCCAAAATAACCCGCTGTCATGCCAATGCTGACACCAAGGAAAATGGAAGTAAGCATTGCCAATACACCAACCAGCAGCGATACTCTGCCGCCATACAGTACACGTGCAAGATAATCCCTGCCCATTTCATCGGTACCAAACCAATGTGCAGCAGAAGGGCCCTGAAGTTTATTGGTTACATCGATCGCATCCGGGTCTACATTGACAAACACGATAAAAATGCTGATTAAAATAATAACCAGCAGATACGTTGCCGCAAAAATTGCCTGTTTGTTGTGTCTGAATTCATAGAGGACGTTTTCCAAACGTCTGTTTTTCTTCTTCATGGTTTGAGTCCTCCCTTATTTCATCGACTTGATTCGTGGGTCTGTCAGGCAGTATAAAATATCGGATAACAGATTACCCAGGATAACCAATGTACCGGATAAAACCAGAATGTTCATAACGATTGGATAATCCAAAGACTGGATTGCCTTAACAAAATAAGGACCGATTCCGGCCAGGAGAAGATAGTTTCGGTAATAACAGCACCGGTTACCAGCATCGGCAACGCCATACCCAGCTTGGTAATCAGCGGGAGCAGTACATTTTTGCTGACGTGCTTAAACAAAATCTCTGCTTTCTTAGCTCCGAATGCCTGCTGAACCAAAACATAGTCCTCTTTGAGCTGTCCAATGGTGGAACCACGAACATATCTTGTCAGGTCCGGCAAAAATCCGATGGTCAAAACGACATACGGCATAATAAAATGCTGGATAAAATCAGCAAAAGAATCTTCCATACCAATGGTGTGCATTCCCATCAGCGGAAGCAGCTTCCATTTATAACCCAGCAAGTACATTAAAATCATTGCAAACCAGAAGGTTGGTGTTGCAATACCAATCGAGCAAAATCCATCAATCAGTTTGTCCTGCCAACGATTTTTGTGGCTTCCTGCAACCAATCCCAATACAATTGCCAGAAGAAATGCCGTAATGTAGGAAGGAAGAACCAGAGAAATTGTGGCTGGAATCCGGATAATCAGGTCGTATTTAATGCTGGTGTGGGAAACCAGAGAATAACCCATATCCCCTTGCAGAAGATTCAGCAGCCATTTTCCGTACTGTACCACAACCGGATCATTCAGTCCGTATTCTTCTTTTCGATATTCAATTTCTTCCTGTGTCATGTCCGGTGTAATAATGGAATCCACCGCATCGTATGGAGCCAGATTAATTAAAGTAAAGCAGATCACTGTGATCACAAAGAGAAGCGGGATTGCCTGCAAAATCCGTTTCCCTATATACTTGAGCATATCTTTTCCTCCCAGATTTTGATCATAAAAAAAGGATTGCTGTGACTAATGCACGGCAATCCCTTTTTATCCAATATTATTCCATCGTCAGCTTAGACAGGTCGCTAAAGGTATAAATTGGAACCAGTTTTGCCTCGTCGATTCCACCTACATTCGATGTAGTAACCAGGGTTCTCAGGTTAGTTCCCAGAGGATAGAAGATTGCATCCTCCATAACTGCCTGCTGTGCCTGTGTATAAATTTCCTGGCGTTCGGTTTCATCCAGTGTAGCATTACCCTTTACAAACAATTCATTGACTGTTGCATTGTCGTAATTCATCATGTTCATCATGCCTTCCTGATCCGATACAAACAGGGAAGCATAAGCATAAGGGTCAATACCCATAACATATCCGCCAATCATAATGTCGTATGGGCTGTTCTCTCTTTCCATAACAACATCCATAAACGCTGCCTGCTCTACACCTTCGATCTGAGCATTGATTCCGATTTCCTTCAGCTCAGCCTGAATTGCCAGTGCCATTTTTTCTTCTGTTGCATTGGTTCTTACATAGGTAATGGTCAACTCTTTTGGACCGTTTGCAGTCAGCTCTTTTGCTTCTTCAATGTTCTGCTCATATTTTTCCAGATCTTCGGTGTAATACTTATTACCTTTTGGCAGGAAAGAATATCCCAGTACAAAGAATTCAGGATCTGTGTAAGCAGCGGTCATGATCTCTTCACGATCCAGCGCTTTCAGGATACCTTTACGGTAATTGATATCCTGCATATTTTCCGAAGCTGTGTTCAGACGGATGTAAGCAACACGGCCTTCGCTGTAGTTGTTGATGTTGTAATTTTCGTTATCTTCAAAAGGACCAATGGTGTCTGGAAGACCAATCCACGCATTGATATCGCCATTCTGGAGAGCCAGAGATGCAGTATCTGCTTTTTCAATGATCTTGAAGACAACATTCTCTGTTTTTGCCTCACCCAGAGCATAGTTTGGATTCTTGGTAAAATACAGATGCTGTCCAGCCTGGTATTCTTTCAAAGTATATGGTCCGCTGCAAACGATTTCATCCTGAAGCAGGTTGATGTCAAAAGTACCCTTGCTTTCAAAAACATGTTTTGGGAGAACAAAGTTTTCCGAAGTCAGCAGTTCCATTGCATTTGCACTTACTTCTGGGAGTGTAATAACAACAGTCAGATCGTCTGGATTTTCAAATGTAATCGGTGCTCCGTTTACATAGAAGGTCTGCATTGCCTCATTTTCAGCATTGTAGCTGTAAACAACATCCTCTGCTGTCAGTGGTTCGCCATCGCTCCATTTGAGGTTTTCCTTAATTTTAACAGTATAAACCAGACCATCTTCGGATGTTTCAATGCTGTCTGCAATAACATAATCAATGCTGCCATCGGTGTTCATTCTTGCCAGAGGTGCAAAGAGCATGTTGTTTGTCATCAATCCATAACGGTCTGTGGAGGTAAATGGATTGAGTGTATTTCCGGTATCTGCTTCAATCGCAATTGTGAATGTATTGGAAGCTGTTGTTTTTTCACCCTCGCTGCTTTCTTCTGTTGCTGCAGTGGTGGTTTCTGTTCCGGATGCTGCTGCCTGCGATTTTGCAAGTTCTTCTGAATCCACATTACCGCAGCCGGTCATCATGGAAACAGCCATTGCACAGCACAACAGGATACTGAGCAGTCTCTTTTTCATAAATAGATCCCCCTAAAAATTTAAGCATAACAACCCCTGATAACCTCTGGCCAATGAGGAAACTGGGCAACTTGATTCCTGCAGGAAATTTCCACTTACTGTAACAATATAACTAAAATTATTTTTAAAATCAATAAATATAAAAATTATCAATTAATGCCAAATTTCGATAGGATTTATCTATATGTTATATTTTTCTGTTTTAAAATGTACTATATCTACAAAGTATTACAGGTTTTCTTTCATTTTATTGCTAAAAATAGAAAATATACATTTTTTTACAAGAATTCCGTCATTGTTATTTTTACAACAATTTAAACAAACTTCACGCATTTTTCAGAATGTTTTTTTGATTATGCATAAAAAAACAGACAGGATATTTCCTGCCTGTTTTTTTCATTATTCAATCGATTTGAGCGACTCTGCCATGTTGATTTTTTCGAGTTTTCCAAACATGACAAGGTTTACAATACATGCAAAGACAAAGGTCAGTGCAATACTGTAAAGATAGCTCTGTGGTCGAATCACCTGTGCAAAACTTACCATATCAATATTGATCTGTTCCATAACAAACCAGTGCAGCCACTTACCCAGCAAAAGGCCTGCTCCTCCTCCGATTGCTGTCAGGAATATATTCTCCCTGAATACATAAGATGCCGTTTCAGTCGGATAAAATCCCAGCACCTTGATGGTTGCAATCTCACGGATACGCTCGGTAATGTTGATATTTGTCAGGTTGTAAAGAACGATAAATGCCAAAGAACCTGCACAGATAATAATTAGCAGCACGATATAGTCAAGGCTTGACATCATACTGTTAAATTTATCCAGAGTGTCTGCATTGACGGTAACGCTGCTGACTGCGTCAAAGTTCATCAGACGAGCGAGCAGTACATGTTCATCCGCTACTCCCTGAGTATTGATATAGATGCTGCGGTATTCTACCTCTTCCCCTGTCTGAGCTTCCCAGCTTTCTGCTGTCAGATACAGATAGTTGTAAACAAAGTTTTCACTCAAACCGGTTACCCGCAGGGATAATTCGTGTCCGTCTTCATCGCTCAGCGAAATTACATCGTTGATTTCAATTCCATTTCGACGGGCAAATTCACGATTGAGTACCGCCTGACCTTCCTCTGGATATGCAATTGGTGTGCCATCTTCTGTATGAAGGTTCCAATAATCAGAAATCTGAGAGACATTCTCCGGCATGACCAAAGTGATGGATTTTGTCGTTCCATCTTCCAGCTGAACATCCATCGAACGTTCTGCCGCCCGGGTATATCCTTGGGTTTCTTCCCGCAGATAGTCTTCCACTTCTTCCCACTCACTTTGCGTGTAGTCTTCATTCATCAAAACGCTCATACCATAGGTCTGGATTTCACCAAACTGTTGTCCCGCTACATCAGCAATTGAGTCCTTGACACCAAATCCTGTTACCAGCAATGCTGTACAACCACTGATACCAACGACCATCATAAAGAAACGCTTTTTGTAGCGAAGGACATTTCGGATCGAAACCTTTACTAGGAAAGATAGCTGATTCCACAAAATCGGAATGTATTCCAGAAGGATTCGTTTTCCTGCCTTTGGTGCTTTTGGACGCATCAGCTGTGCCGGAACACTTGCCAGCTCATATCGACAGCTGAAATAGGTGGTACCCATGGAACAAAGCATCGATGCCGCCATCGAAATCAGTGCAAGTTTTTTGTCAAATACAAACAGGATATCTCCCATTGTGTACATAATCGCATAGGACTGCCAGATAACAAATGGGAAAATAATGGAGCCGCCAAAAAATCCGAGCAGACATCCCAGTCCTGCAGCACTTCCGGAATAAAAGAGGTATTTTCCCATGATGACCCCTTCACTGTAGCCCAGCGCTTTGAGTACACCAATTTGGGTTCGCTGTTCCTCTACCATTCGGTTCATAGTCGTGATGCAGACCAGAGCCGCTACCAGGAAAAAGAAGATTGGGAAAACATTTGCAATACCGTTTACAATTGCAGAGTCGTTATCAAAACTTGCATAACCAATATTGGTATTGCGGTCCAGAACATAAACATCCGGCTCTTCCATCTCATCTAGGTCGTCCTGTGCATCATCCAATTCTTCCTGAGCATCCTCTGTGCTGGTATTAAGATCGGTAATACCCTGCTGATATTCCTGATATCCTGCATCATACTCCCGCTGCGCCTGATCCACCTGCATACTGGAATCGGTCAACTGTGCCTGCTGATCGTTTAATTCCTGCCTGCTCTGTTCAATCTGTGCCAGACCAGCTTCAATCTCATTTAGTCCCGATTCAATCTCCAGAAGGCTGGCTTTTAGTTCCTGCTCCTGCGCTAAGACTTGTGCATAAGAAGAAGCATCATACTGTGCCTGGTTTTTTAAAGCTGCAACCTGATCCAGTCCGGAAAGCACTTCCTGCTTCTTTAAAATCAGATCTGTTTTTTGGGAAAGAAGATCCTGTTCCTGGAGATTAAGCTGATTTCTTCCGTTATCCAGTTCGATCTGTCCGCTTTGAATCTGGGCTCTGCTGCTTTGAATCTCCGTTTTTGCACTGTCAAGCTCTGTTTTGGAATCGTACAGCTGACCTTCTCCCTGTCTTACCTCTTCTGCAAGCTGTTCTTTCGCATTTACCAGCTGCTGTTCTCCTTCTGATTTGAGCCGGTCATATCGCTCATCCGCTTTCTGCTGTGCAAACTCTTCCAGCCAATCCTCCATCGAGTCGATGGCATCATCATATTCATCGGTATAAATCTGAGCATCTCCTGTATTGATCCGGACAAAAATCTCCGTATCATAGTCGCAGTCAAATGCCTCACGCTCAATCAGCATAAATCCCTGGATGGTACCGTTTCCAAGCGAAGTGGTTCCTCGCTCATAGTTTGCATAGTATGGAGAATTGACCGTTCCAACAATCCGGAAAGTTTTCTGCTTAAACATCTCATCGGTATCTTCATCATTTTCTTCTGATAAGGTCAGAATGGTGCCAATCGAATCTTCTCCAAAAGCCTGCGCATCCACGACACATTCCGTCGGCGACTGCGGCATTCTGCCATGAACCAGTACCGGCGTATTCTGATTGTCCAGCAAACTGTGCACCTTCAGAACACTCTGTGATCCCTGTTCATCCATAATAAGGGCATCGGTAGAGATTGCCCCTTGTGCGTCCAAAATCCGTTCTCCTCTGGAAAGTTCCCTTGCTGCATCCGTATCAAAACCGATGGTGGACAACAGGCGCACATCATAAAAATTGGTATCATCAAAATATTGCTGGGCACTTTTTACCATTGCACTTCGGGTAACTTTCAGTCCCGAAAACAAACCGACACCCAACGCGACAATTGCCAGAATCGCAATATAACGGCCCAAACTTTGCCGTATCTCGCGCAGGGTGGTCTTTGTCATTGAAGACCCCATTCGATCCCCCTCTTTTGCTCAGCAGATTCTACCATTCGATCTGCTCAACCGGTATAATGTGTGAATTCATTTCTTCGCTTACGACCGTACCACTCTTGACGGTAATGATGCGGTCCGCCATTGCGGTAATCGCCTGGTTATGGGTAATAACAATAACGGTCACACCGCTTTGGCGGCAGGTATCCTGCAATAGTTTCAGTACCGCCTTACCGGTATTATAGTCAAGCGCACCGGTAGGCTCATCGCAGAGCAAAAGCTTTGGATTTTTGGCAAGTGCCCTTGCAATCGCAACCCTCTGCTGCTCACCACCGGAAAGCTGCGCCGGAAAGTTTCCCATTCTGTCCTTAAGCCCTACTGCTTCCAGAACCTGAGCTGCCGGCAAAGGATTTTTACAGATCTGCGCTGCCAGTTCCACATTTTCCAACGCAGTCAGATTCTGCACCAGATTGTAAAACTGGAACACAAACCCAATATCATAACGGCGATATTCGGTCAGCTGGCGTTTATTGTATGCCGAGATCTCCTTTCCATCCAGAAAAACAGAGCCTTCACTTAAGCTGTCCATGCCTCCCAGAATATTGAGGATGGTCGTTTTTCCGGCACCGGAAGCACCTACAACAACGCAGAATTCGCCCTTCTCCACCTGAAAATTAACATCGCGCAGCGCGTCAATGCTGATTTCACCGGTGTGATAAGTCTTTTTCACATTATGAAATTCCACAAACGCCATTTCGCTCTCTCCCGCTTTTCTTATTCATTCCACACACATTTTATACTGTGCATGACAAAAATCATTTTTCTTTATTATAGCACCCAACGAAAGATGCGGCAACCGGAAAACTGGTTTTTCGACCTCCTTTTATAACAAAAGAAGGGTGAAACCACCCTTCTTTTTTGCCGCTATAACATTTCTTTAATTCGGTTATCTTCTAACCAGTCCGCAAGACTGTTTACATGATGTCCTTCAAATCCGGTCGTTTCCTTTGCACAGTACATGCTGTCCAGAACTGCTTCCTCTGCACATTCTGCAATAGCGCGGAATGCAAAATCGATCTTTCCTTCCGGAATTACCTCTCTGGTCTGAACCGACTGCTCGTCAAACCGGATTCTGGTCGCTGTGGAAAATCCAATCATGATTTCCCCGCTTCCATGTCCGACAAAACTTCCCAACCTTGCCAGACCTACGCTGGCACGTTTGAGGATTCGATGCAGCTGACGCTCGCTGACTGGCAGATCGGTTGCTGCAATCATGAGAATACTTCCCTTATCCGATTCGCCTTTCGGAGCATCTGCAAGTTCTGCAATCTTCTTTCCGATGTTGCATCCATGTACCGTAAGGTCTGCCAGTCTGCCATGATTTGACTGTACCAAAAATCCGATGGTGTACTGCTTTCCATCAATCTCGATCACACGAGAAGCTGAACCGATTCCGCCCTTTAATCCATGACAGATGGTTCCTTTTCCGGCACCGACATCCCCCATGGCAAAATCTTCGCTTGCAGACTCAATTGCCTCAAAAACATGCTCCTGTTTTACCGCCCGTTTGCAGATATTGTTCAGGTGGCTGTCGTTACACTCTCCAACAATCGGGTTGATGCTCTTCATGGTTACACCATCCCGCTCACACCGCTGAACCATATATTCCACCAAACCATCATGGACCAGACCGACGTTCAGGGTATTGGTCAAAGCAATCGGCGTTTCCAGTGTTCCCAGTTCTTCAATCTGGACCAGGCCCGCCGTTTTGCCAAAACCATTCCAGACAAAGCTGGATGCCAGCATCTTGTTAGCGAAGATATTATCCTCGCACGGCATAATAACGGTCACACCGGTTTTGTGCTCTTCGTTGTCAATGGTACAATGTCCCACACGCACCCCTTTGACATCGGTGATCTTGTTAAGCTTTCCGGTTGGAAGCTCTCCTACGATAACGCCATAGTCCCTAATTCTTTTCTGCGACATGTTGACCCCTTCTTTTCTGTCAAATTTCCTGCATTATCTATGCTCTGGCACTGGAGGAAAGGCTTTGGGAACGGGATGATTCCTTTTCCTGTCCCGCAGTGTCCTTTTTCTGTATCTGGGTTTTGTTCTGTTCAAAATAAGAATGTTCCGCCAGAACTCCCGGAGCGCTGTTATCTTCGACTACATAGTCCTTTGCATAATCCTGACCTGCCAGGAAATAAGGAGAATCGCTGGCACGATTATTGGTATCGTCCCAAGTCACATCGACCTGATAGTACTCTCCATCCAGCCAGACATAATTCCATGCGTGCGGCTCGCGGTAGTATCCTGTCACAATCCAGCATGGAATCTGTGCTTTATCACAGAGCATTTTAAACGCATAAGCATATCCCTGACAAACCGATTTTCCCTCTATCAGTGCTCCATAGGCATGAAAAGCTGTCGGGTAATGATCTGAATCGCTTTTGGCTGCCTGCATGTCATACTCGTTCTTTGCCCGCAGGGTCTCCTGAAAATATTGGAGAAGCTCTACTGTATTGCTGGTCTTTTCTTTTCCCTGTGCTACAATACGATCTACCTCGTCCAAAAGCTCCTGCTTTTGCTTGCTGCTGAGATTTAAATAGCCAAACTCAAATACAACCCGGTTATAGCCGTTTTGATCGTAGTAATACATGAAATCGGTGTGGTTATCCAGAAAACTTTCCGGATAGTCCCGACGCACCTGATAAACTGCCTGACGGCACAGTTCGATGAAGGTATCCTTATCTTTGATTGGTGTCTTAAAGGTATAGTCCAGTGTCTTTTTTCCTTCGCTGACCGCCTGACTGACCGCCCGGTACAACTGCATTTCCTGCTCGTCTGTCCCGTACATCTGATTGACCACGCCGTCCTGCGCGATTGGCTGTACCCTGACAGCATAGCATGGTACAGAAAGCAGCGATGCTGCAATCAAAACAGCACATCCTGCTGTTTTTAATCTTTTGTTTGCACTTTTTTTCTGCATGAAAACATCCTTCCCTATCCGGCAACGAAATCCTGAGCCTTTTTCCTGTGCTGTCTGCCCAATCACCTGTCCCCACTTTTGCCGGATATTGTCAGTATAACATGATTTTGCCACAGATTCCAGAGAGAACCAGCCAATTTACAGAAATTTACGCTGCTGTAAAAATTTACCTTTTAACGATAAAAAAGAAAGAGACATCCCCCATCGGAATGCCTCTTTCTTCTTATCAAAAACAATTATCGTTCGATTGCTGCATCACTGATTGAAACAATGCCATGCAGATCGCTTTCTTTGCCGCTGCCCAGCATTTTATATACGCCTTCCAGCATCTTTTCCTTATCATAAGGCAGTGTACCGGTAATCATGACCGGATTCGTGACATGGCTTGTGGAAAATCCTGTCGGTGTGGTCAGCTCCAGTGCTTCCAGCAGATAAGCCAGTTCTTCAATGCGCTCTCTGCCGCTTGCCTGCACAAAACTTCCGTCCTTGCACCACTTTTCCAGTTCCGTATCCGGAAAAACCGTCAGATTCATCATGATGATGTTGGCAGAACGAACCTGATTGAGCATTTTTGCGCTCTCCACTGCATTTTCCTTTGCACAGCCGGTTCCACCCAGACCATAAATCAGAATCGAATTAAATGGGATCTGTGCTTCATTAAGCTTTTTAAGCTGCTCCACTGCCTCGGCAGCCGTATGTCCCTTTTTCATCTGCTTTAAAATGCGGTCGCTTCCGCTTTCCAAACCGATATATAAAAATCCCAGTCCCAGACGATGCAGTTCTTTGAGCTGTTCCACCGTCTTATCACGCAGATTTTTAATCGAAGCGTACATCGACACACACGCACAGTATGGCAGATATTTTTTAATCTGTGTCAAAATCTCCTTCATCTGCTCAAAAGGCAGACAGAGTGGTTCTCCTCCGACCAGAAAAACACGCTCGGTGTAAGGATTGTAGCCGGAAGCATCCTTTAAATCTGCAATAATCTGCTTAAGTGGAATAACTTCAAAATCGACTGTCTTATACATGTTGCAGAAAGCGCACTGATTATACGAACATCCGCAGGTAACCTGCAAAAGGAGAGAATGCCGCTCAAAAGGTGGATAGTAGATAATCTGATCATACCGCATAGACAAGACCTCTTTTCGCTTTTTCTTTCAGTATAATCCTTTTTCTGCCTTTTGCAAAGTGGTTACTGATTTTTTGCGTCAAGATACTCTTTTGAAGCTCCTACCATTTCGTCCCAGCATGCTTCCATCTGGCGTACCAGAGTAAACTGGGTGCGTGCACGATCCAGATTCTGATGGGTGCGGCTGATTTTAAAGTAGTGGTCCCCATCCAGATAATCGGTCAGAAAACGCATACCACACTCCAATGTCATCAGTTTTGCACCCCATGGCAGGGTCATGATTTCCTTCTCGGTCAGGATTGGACCTGCTTCCTGCAAAAATCCCTTGACACAAACCTTGTATAAATCCAGCAGGAAGTGAACTTTGCTCTGATCCTCTTCATCTTCCTTACAGTCGTTTGCTCCAAAACGAACGGTGTCTCCAAAATCATTTGCAGCAAGTCCTGGCATAACGGTATCCAGGTCAATTACGCAAAGACCTTTCATGGTGGTTTCATCCAGCAGAACATTGTTGAGCTTAGTATCGTTATGAGTTACTCTCAGAGGAAGCTGACCACTCTTCTGCAGGTTTACCATATAGGAACAGTCTTCTTTTCTCTGGCGCAAAAACTCGATTTCCTGCTGTACCAAAGCCACTCTTCTCATTTTATCCTCTGCAACTGCCTGTTCAAAGTTGCGATAACGGTTTTCAGTATCATGAAACTGAGGAATAGTTTCGCTTAATTTCTCTGCTGGGAAGCTGGTAAGTAGATACTGGAATTTTCCAAATGCAGCAGCACACTCAAACAGGTCCTGTTCATTTCTTGCTTTTTGCAGGCAGACACTGTGCTCGATGTAGGACAGCATTCTCCAGCAATTTCCCTGATCATCTCTTGTATAGCGTGCCCCATCGTCGCAGCGGACAACGCTCATTGCTTCTCTGTCAGCGTCTTTGCCCTCTTCCAGTGTTTTTTCACGCAGGAAGGAGGTTACCTCATCGATATTGCTCATCAAACCATCCACATCGCGGAAGGTATTGGTATTGATGCGCTGCAAGATATACTGCTTTTCCTTGGTTGTCACAAGGAAGGTATCGTTGATATGTCCGCTTCCGTACGGAATGAACTCCACTACTTCACCGATTTTTTTCCAGGACTTCAGTGCCTGCTCAATGATTTCTTTCTCCATCTGTCGTTCCCTTTCTGCCTTTTCCCGCTTATTCCTGCCAGAGTGGCTGTGGATATAAGCCTTCCTTAGTCATCTGTTCAAATGCCTTTACAACCGTTTCCTTATCTTCCTGATAGGTAACACCGTACCAACGGTCACTGCTCTTTAACACATGAACCTTTGCTCCATCCTTTTCGATCATGCGACTGACGATGGATGGCAGGAAATATTCTGCTTTCATCGGATTTTCTTTGAGTGCCTTTTCCAGGAAAAGTGGGAAACCTTCCTTAGCCTGCTTTAAGACGCTCTGTGGGAATCCCCAGAAGTTCATCGATACCGGAACCTGAGGGTCCAGCGCGGTAAAGGTCTTTCCTTCATCCTCGCTGTATCCGATTCCATCCTTACCCGATTCAATCCAGGTCCGCTCGGTGACTGTCTTGAGATATCCGTCTTCGCTTACCTCACAGATACCACGGGAAACATGTCCGTTTTCGGTAACAGTACTGCACAGAGGATAAGCTACCATTGCGCAGCTTTCCCCATCCTTGCTCAGAAGATCAAACAGAAGCTGATAGCCTTTTGGACCATAGTAGTCATCTGCATTGATGACAGCAAACGGTGCATCAATGACATCAGCCGCACAAAGAACCGCATGTCCGGTTCCCCACGGCTTTGTTCTTCCTTCCGGCAAAGAAAATCCTTCCGGGAGTTTATCCAAAGACTGGAACGCGTATTTTACCTCGATATGTTTGCGCAGATGTTTTCCAACTGCTTCTTCAAATTCCTGTTCCATTTCTGGTTTGATTACAAAAACAACCGTTTCAAAGCCTGCACGCTTTGCATCATATACCGAATAATCCAGAATCTTTTCTCCATTTTTTCCCATTGGATCGATCTGTTTTAATCCGCCGTAACGGCTTCCCATTCCCGCTGCAAGAACAACCAAAACTGGTTTATTCATCCTAAAAACCCCCTGTATGAGTTTGATAAAAAATTCACTTTTCCCAGTATAGCCGTTTCTCCGCGTTTTGTCTATATCATCCCGGTTGTTTTGCAAACTATTTTGGAAAAATCCTCTAAAAAACCTCCCCCTTTTGATTGAGGAGGAGGTTTAAGCAAGATATCTTTGTGGATTATTTCCCAAATTTCTGATCGTTTTTCAGTTGGAGCTTCAAGTTGTCCGCAATCATTGCGATAAATTCAGAGTTGGTCGGTTTTCCACGGCTGTTGCGGATGGTATAACCAAAATAGGAGTTAAGCACATCTACATCACCGCGATCCCATGCAACTTCAATAGCATGACGGATTGCTCGCTCTACGCGGCTGGAAGTGGTATTGTTCATCTTTGCAATGGTCGGATACAGAAGCTTGGTTACAGAGTTAATCATGTTGTGATCTTTAACTGCCAGAACAATGCCATCTCGTAAGTAATGATATCCTTTAATATGGGCAGGTACACCGATCTGATGGATGATCTCGGTAACCATCACTTCCAGATTTGGACGGTTTGTTGGTATCATTGGTGTTTCGGCTTTCTCTGCCCCATTTCTTCCGGTCAGCTGAAAGATTCTCTCTGCTACCAACTGTGGATCGATCGGCTTTAAGAAACAATAAGCAACACCTGAATTTACCAATTCCCGTTCCAGCATCACATTGTTATAATTTAAAATTACCATAAAAATCGGCATGCGCATTCCCGATTCTTTCACCTGATTGATCACGCCGATTGCATCATAATATGGCATAAACACATCCATCAATACCAGATCCGGCTGATAGTCACGAATCATCTGAAGCATCAGCTGTCCATCTCTTGGTGCAATGGTTGTTTCAAAGCCGGAAGAACGAAGAGTTGCCGTACATCTCGCACAAAATTCTTTATCATCGTCAGAAATTAAGATTTTCAATTTAGATTCCATAAACTTTTCCTCCTCAATATTATTTTCCAACATTTACCAATAATTGGAAATTTCTGGAAATAGATTATCATATTTTCTGACCCTTTGCAAGAGTATCCGGTGGATTCTTTGCCAGAATCTCATGATTTTTTAAAGTTTTTTGATTTCTAATTAAATCTTATTCAAAAACAATGTCGATTTCTGTCAAAAACTGTCTTTTGCACAATATTTTTTCTGTTTTCGGGTTGGTACTTTTTCTTGCAACTTCCAGAAAATTCTTTGGTGATGTAATTTTTTCTGTTTGCTTTAAAACTGATCTTACAAAAGAGATCAGTTATTTTTAGGTATAAAAAAAAGACCGATTCCAATCGGAATCGGTCTTTGGAGGCGACACCCAGATTTGAACTGGGGAATAAAGGTT
>UMCH01088824.1_pt1 | contig 81650 bp, 59 predicted proteins | sample 1964201 | NCBI WGS metagenome assembly UMCH01 (sample SAMEA4835965, study PRJEB28245) | human gut metagenome | biome: gut microbiome; material: fecal sample | place: Denmark | collected 2008 | reverse complement strand
TTTAATTTTAAAATTAGTTCATCAATAGGTTCTGTATATCTTCCTTGCTGAATTACTATATTTCTAAACTCATTTAGTGCATTTAACGCTATTGGAATTTCACTTTTTTTGATAGATAATTCGATTTTTTTCTTTTTAAACATATATATCAACTCCTAAATATACTTCTAAAATTTTAATCTAATGCAATATTTTTTGTATAATTTTCAAATTTACTAACTATTTCTTCTTCCATCTTAGTTGTAACTCTAACATAAATGTTATATGTTGTTTCTATTGTACTATGTCCTAGTCTTTTTGAAACTGCTTTTATATCTGCACCTGCTTCTATCAGTCTTGTTGCGTGCGTATCTCTAAAATCGTGAAATCTACAAGGAATACCTAATTCATAATGAATAACTTTAAATGGGTATTTACAAGTATCAGTTCCCTCATAAATTCCATTATTCTTTACAAATACAAAATCAACAGTTGGTAACCCCACATCTATTTCTTTATAAGCATTTATTATTTTTATTTCATCTTTATTGGTATATGGATTCTTAACAGTTTTAGCATAATGCATCATATAAAAATCTCCATACTCTTTTTTATTTGCCTCTTGTTCTGCTTTATATTCCTTTAATGCATTTACTAACGTATCTCCAATATCTATTGTTCTATAACTACTTGGAGTTTTACAGGTTCCAAAAAACCACATTGTTGTTGCTTTTCCACTAATATGACGACCGTGTGTTGCTCCGGCTTGATTTTTCTTTAAAACATTTTTATTAACCGTTAATTTCTTATTTTCTAAATCAATATCATCCCAAGTTAACCCGAAAACTTCTGAAACTCTTAATCCAGTATGATATGCAGTTAGCATAGCATAATATGCACAATGATTTTTCTTAAATCTATTTAAGATAATGTCAACTTCTTCTTTTGTAAAAATGTGTGCTGGATCTTCGTCTGGTTTATCGTATTTAGGTAATTTGACTTTCACAGTTGGATTTTCTTTTACAAAACCTACAACATCAGTTGCATAAGTAAAAGATGTTTTCAATACTTTTAAAATGTTTTTCATAAAGTTTTTTGAGTATCCATATTCAACATAAGTGTTATTCACAAACTCTTGAATTGTCGCTGTTGTTATTTGACAAAGTCTATAAAATCCTAACTTTGGTTTGATATGATTCTTTATTATATTTTTATATGCCTCTATTGTGTGATATTTTAAATTGATTTCACAATGTTCTTTCATCCAATAATCAAGATAATCTGAGTAAGACATTGTTTTAGGTTTAAAACTATGTCCCGTATTCAAATATTCATTGTATGCAATAATACCTGCTTGTTTTGCTTCGCTTTTTGTTGCGAACCCTGATTTATTTTTAAATTTTCTTTTTCCATCGATTGAAGCAATTTCAAATTTATATTGATATACTTCTCCTCTTTTTTGAACTGTTACATCAGCCATAATAATCTCTCCTCCATTTACATTTGAGTAAATGAAAAAGTTGGCACGAATGCCAACTTTATATTGTTTGCAAAAATGTTTGCATAGAGATTTCCTTATTTTACAAGGCTTTTCGACGATTTTGTTTTCAAATTTTTTTGTTTGCAAACAAATTGCAAACATTTTGCTATTTTTAGCACTTTTTTGAACTTTTCAAAATCTCACAAGCCCTTATTTTATGGGCTATTTGCCACAACAGTTCTTGTATTTCTTACCAGACCCACAAGGACATGGATCATTACGTCCAACTTTAGGACCATCATTAACAACTGGTTTGTGTTCTTCAACTTTCATTTTTTCACCATTATCCAAGCTATTTAATGCTTGTAAAGCTGCACCAGTTATTTTAGCTGTTTCCTCACGTTTTACTTCATCTTGTTTACGAAGATTCATCATCATTTGAACAACATCATGTTTGATATCTAATACCATTTCATCAAACATATCCATACCCTCTATTCTATATTTTACAACAGGATCTTGTTGTCCATAAGCTCTTAAACCAATACCATCTTTTAACTCATCCATTGCATCAATATGATCCATCCATTTTTGATCAACTACTTTAAGCATTACTACTCTTTCTAGTTCTCTCAATTCTTCTGAACCAATTTCTGCTTCTTTCTTATCATATTCTGATAATGCTACTTCTTGTAATTTTTCTATTATTTTGTTTGAATCTTTTGCATTTTCCTTTACGAAATCACTAATATCTACACCAAATATATTTTTTATATTTGTATTTAATGCTTCTTGATTTACATCATTATCACCTGCAAATTGTGAAATTACAACTTCTTCTGCTAAAGATTTTATCATATTTAAAATGTTATCTTTTAAGTTTTCACCATCAAGAACTTGTCTTCTTTGTTTATATATGATTTCTCTTTGTGCATTCATTACATCATCATATTTTAATACATTCTTTCTGATACTGAAGTTTCTTCCTTCAACTTTCTTTTGAGCTGATTCTACTGCATTACTGATGATTTTGTTTTCAATTGGAATACTTTCATCCATTCCTACTGCATTATATACTTTTGTAATCATGTCTCCACCAAAGATTTTCATTAAGTCATCATCTAATCCTATATAGAATTTTGACTCTCCTGGGTCTCCTTGACGTCCACTACGACCTCTTAACTGATTATCAATTCTTCTTGATTCATGTCTTTCTGTTCCTATTATTTTTAGACCACCTGCAGCTAAAACTTTTTCTTTTTCTTCTTTGATTTCTTCATCATATTTCTTTTCTAATTCATTGAATTTTTCTCTAGCTCTTAATATTTCTTGGTCATCTGTTTCATAATATGTATTTGATTCTTCAATTAAGTTTTCTGGGACTTTATTTTTTCTCATTTCTTGTTTTGCAAGATATTCACTATTTCCTCCAAGCATAATATCGGTACCACGTCCCGCCATGTTTGTTGCAATTGTTACTGCTCCAAATTTTCCTGCTTGTGCTATTATTTCGGCTTCTTTTTCATGATATTTTGCGTTTAATACTTCATGCTTAATTCCTTCTTTTTTCAATATGTTGCTTAATTTTTCAGATTTTTCTATTGAAACTGTACCAATTAATACTGGTTGTCCTTTTTCATGACTTTCTTTTACACTTTGTACTATTGCATTAAATTTTGCTTTTTCATTTTTATAAATTGCATCATTTAAATCTTTTCTTATCATTGGCTTATTTGTTGGAATTGAAATTACATCCAAATTATAGATTTCTTCAAACTCTGCCTCTTCTGTCATTGCAGTACCTGTCATACCTGACAATTTATCATACATTCTAAAATAGTTTTGGAATGTGATTGTTGCAAGTGTTTTTGACTCATCTGCAATTTTTACACCTTCTTTTGCTTCAATTGCTTGATGTAATCCATTATTATATCTTCTTCCATACATAATACGTCCTGTAAATTCATCTACAATTAAGACTTCTCCATCTTTTACGATATAATCAATATCTTTTTTCATTACTCCATGTGCTCTTAATGCTTGATTTACATGGTGAACAAGTGTTGAATTTTCTATATCATTAAAGTTCTCTAAATGGAATGTTTCTTCTGCTTTCTTAATTCCCTTTTGTGTTAATGATGCAGATTTTGCTTTCAAATCAACTATATAATCATATTTTTCATTATCTTCTGCTTGTGCTTCATCTTTTACATCTTCTTCTACAATTATTTTTGGTGTTAATCTTTTTACAAAATCATTTGCTTTTTTATATAAATCTGATGATTGATTTGCTCTTCCTGAAATGATAAGTGGTGTTCTTGCTTCATCTATTAATATACTATCAATCTCATCTACGATAGCATATGCTAAATCTCTTTGAACTAATTGTTCTTTATATATAACCATGTTATCTCTTAGATAATCAAATCCAAATTCATTGTTTGTACCATATGTAATATCACAAGCATAAGCTTTTTGCTTTGCTTTTGGATCCATTCCTGCAATAACTAATCCAACAGATAGTCCCATGAATTTATATAGTTTTCCCATCCATTCACTATCTCTTTTAGCTAAATAATCATTTACTGTTATTACATGAACTCCTCTTCCTGTTAGTGCATTTAAATATACTGGTAATGTTGCAACAAGTGTTTTTCCTTCACCTGTTTTCATTTCAGCAATTCTACCTTGATGTAAAATAATACCACCTATTAATTGTACATCAAAATGTCTCATTCCTAATACTCTTTTTGATGCTTCTCTTACTACTGCAAAGGCTTCTGGTAATATATCATCTAATGTTTTTCCATTATCTAATTGTTCTTTAAATTCATTTGTTTTATTTTTTAGTTCTTCGTCTGTTAATTTTGATATTTCATCTTCTAATGAATTTATTTTGTCAACTATTGGCATAATTCTCTTTACTTCTTTTTCACTATAGCTCTTAAATATTTTATTAAAAATGCTCATTCTTTTATCAATTCCTTTCAGTTTTTAACTTTTATAATATTACCACGAATTATTTTATTTTTCAACCCTTTTGATGTTCTAAGTTTTTTTTTTTTTCATATTCTTTATTGGAGGTTTTTAAATTGAAAACTAACAAACTATTTATTTTATTTTTAATTTTGGTATTTCTTCTTTCTGGAATTGTTTATGCTGATGATATAGATTTGGAAATAGATTCTTCTATTGAAACTATTTCTCCTCAAGATACAATTCCTTCTATAAATTCAAGAGCTGCTATTGTTTATGATAGAAATTCTGGAATGATTTTATATGGAAAAAATGAAAATGAGAAAAGAAAGATGGCTTCTACAACAAAAATTCTAACAGCAATCATTACTATCGAAAATTCGACTTTAAGTGATATTGTAACAATTTCTTCTAAGTCTGCTGGAACAGGTGGTTCTCGTCTAGGTCTTCATAAAGATGATAAAATTTCAGTTGCTGATTTACTTTATGGTTTAATGCTATGTTCCGGTAATGATACAGCAGTTGCACTTGCTGAACACATTAGTGGAAGTGTTGAAAATTTTGCTATATTAATGAATCAAAAAGCTTGCGAAATTGGTTTAAATTCAAGTCATTTTGTTACTCCTCATGGTCTTGATAATGAAGAACATTATACTACTGCTTATGAATTAGCTCTTTTAACTAATTATGCTTTAAAAAATGATATTTTTAGAAAATATGTTGGCACAAAGTCTCAAACTATTACAATAAATACTTATTCTAAAACATTAAATAATACAAATGAATTGCTTGGATACTTAGATGGGGTTTATGGTGTAAAAACAGGATTTACGAATGGCGCTAATCGTTGCCTAGTTACTGCTGTAAAAAGAAATAATATGGATTTAATATGTATTGTACTTGGTGCTGATACAAAAAAGGATAGAACTCGTGATAGTATTGAACTTATTGAATATGCTTTTAAAACTTTTTTTCCTTATAATATTAAAGAGAAAATCGAAAATGAATTCCAGAACTGGATTTTGTGTAATTCAAATAGTTTTTATGTTTCGAAAGGCTCTTCAAATGATATTTCTCCATATTTAGAAAATTTAAATTATGAATATTTACCTTTATCTAGTAATCAAATTCAAAATTTAAGCATATATATATATTGTAATTATACTTTAACAGCACCTTTAGAAAAAGATTCTTCTATTGGAACTTTAGCTGTTAATATAGATGACAAGAATATTATTACATTAAATATAAAGAATGGAAACTCTATTTCTAAAATGACTTATAAAGATTTTTTTAAAAATCTTATTAAAAATTATCCTTATTGCCTAGAATCTATTATTTTTAATAAATAAAATTTTATAGCTTTCAAAAGTTTATATTTTGCAATATTCGATTACAAGTTTTATAGATTTATAAAAACTTCAAATAATTCTATTGACAAAACAGAAATCTTTTGTTATTATTAAATAGCTTGATTAAGAAATCATCTCCTATATATGATAATACTTAATCTTAAAATATTTAATAATTGCAGGTATAGTTTAGTGGTAAAACGAGACCTTGCCAAGGTTTAGTCACGAGTCCGATTCTCGTTACCTGCTCCATTTTATTATTAAATATTATTTTTTTATAATTTTATTATGGCGAGTTAGCCAAGTGGTAAGGCAATGGTCTGCAAAACCGTGATCATCGGTCCGAATCCGATACTCGCCTCCAAAAAAACTAAAATTACTACTTGACAAATTATAAAAAAATAAGTATAATATTTTTGTTCATGGCGAAGTAGCTCAGTTGGCTAGAGCATTCGGTTCATACCCGACAGGTCGGCGGTTCGAATCCACCCTTCGCTACCAATATAAATTCCTCAGTTAAACTGAGGAATTTTTTTATTCAAAGTCTTCAATTATTTTATTCAATTCTTCTTTTCCATAAACATCTAATCCACCATTTTCTATACTTATCAAATCTGTCTGAGTTAAGTATTCACTTGAAATATTTGTTTTTTCATATATTGATTGATTTCCTTCTTTATTTATTTGGTATATAACTATTTTTCCTTCTTCTACTTTTAATTTAAAATGCTCTCCACACATATCATCAAATTCTTTATATAAAGTTACTTTATTGGGCTCAAATCCAATTACTTTCCAATCATTATACTTATTCTGTACTTCTTCTTTTGTTAAATTTACAAGTTCTTGTGGCATTTCTACATATTCATTTATTGTATGGTCACATTGTTTGAAATATTTTTTTATTATTAATTGTGAATTTGCTGATACTTTTTCCTTTGTTGCAACTACTTCTTCTATTTTGGTTTCTTTAGTATATTCTTCTGTACATTCATCTTCTACTTTTTCTGAAATTTTTGCTTCTTTTTTTGTATTTTGTAATTTATTTTCTTTTACAATATTCATCGTTATAATTAAGCTGGTGAAAAATGCAATTATACATATTGCAATAATATATTGTTTTTTCATGGCAATCCCTTCTCATTCTAGCTTGTATTAAGCTTTGTATTTATTTTTATTATTGCCTTTTTGGTAATTTTTATGCAAATTTCTCCCATTTTATCTGTTCTATAAATTTTAATTTTTCTTTTTTCTAAATTTTCAATAGTAATATTTGATGGGTGTCCAAATGTATTGTTTTCTCCCACACCTATAAATGCATATTGTGGTTTTACTACATCTAGTATTTTTTCTATTGATGATGTTTTTGAACCATGATGTGCTGTTTTTAATATTGTTGATTTTAATATTGATGTATTATTTTCATATTTTGAAACAATCTCTTTTTCTGCTATTTCTTCTATATCTCCTGTAAATAGCATTGAAAATTTATTATAATTTAATTTACATACTAATGAATTGTTATTAATTGCATTGTCAGATATCATTTTTTGAGAATCTGGCCATAACACATCAAAATATAAATTTTTTTCTATATTTATTCTCATTCCTGCTTCTACTATTTTTACATTTAGATTTTGTTTTTTTACTATTTCTTTAAATTTATTATAATTAGTTGAATCTTCATATTGTTTCCCTATTATTACATTTTTTACTTTTGTCTGTTCTAAAATATATAAAATTCCTCCACAATGATCTTGATCAAAATGGCTTATTATACAATAATCTATTTCAAGAATCTTTCTATTAAATAAATATGGTAATAATGTATTTTTTCCAATGTCAAAGTTTTTTTGACCTCCTCCATCTATTAATATTTTCTGATGTTTTGGTGTTTCTATAAGACAACAATCTCCCTGCCCAACATCTACAAAGTAGATCTTTAAATCTCCCGGAATTTTTTTTATTATAATTGAACTAATTAATATAATAATGAATACTCTTATTATTATTTTTCTCTTTGAATAAACATATTTTGAAATCTTTAAAATTATTTTTTGATTAAAACTATATTTTTGAATCTTTTTTATTTTATGTCTGTAATAAATAATATATATGATAAAATAGTAAATTATAATTTGCCATGTATCTGGAGTTATTACATTAAAATTTGTTATTGGAAATTTTGTTCCTATCTTTGAAATTAATGATAATGCTGTTATTGGAATTTGTACTACTTTAGCAATTTCTGTTCCTATTTTTAATGATAAAAATGTAACTAATATTTGTATTATTCCTCCTATAACTAATGGTCCTATAATAATTCCTACAAGTATATTGGTTACTATAAATGATAAACTTATAAAATTGTATTTGGTAATTATTATTGGCATAGTCATAAATTGTGCTGATATTGCTACAGCAATTTCTTCTACAAATGAATTATGTTTTATACAAAAATTAGTATATTTTTCTTTTAAGCATGGTGATTTTATTTTTATATTCATTATAAAATCTTCTACTATTGGTCTAAAAAATACAACCCCTATTGTTCCTGCATATGTAAATTGAAAGCTTGTACTAAATAAATTATATGGATTCATAAATAATATTACAATAGCTGATATTGAAATGTTATTTAATGTATCACTTTTTCTATATACTAGAAATGCTGTACACATTAATGTTGCCATTATTACAGATCTTATAACTGAAATGCTAAATCCCGTTATCGCCATATATATAAATAAAATTAGTATTTCTATAATTCTGCTTTTTCTTTGCCCAAATATGCCTTGAGTACTTTTTTCTGATAGATAAATAATATATGACACATGTAATCCAGATACAGCCAGTACATGTGATATACTGCTTTGTGAAAAATCTTCTCTTGTCTCTTCATCTATTTCACTTGTATCACCTAATAATACTCCTAAAACTATTGGCATTGAATTTGAATTATATGTTTTTTCTAAATTATCTTTTATTTTCAAATGTAGTTTATTAGTATAATATAATATTCCTTTATGAATATCTATTTTCTTTACCAGCTCAACTCTTATAGTTCCATATATTTTTAATGTTTTTAAATATTCTTTGTAATTAAAACCTTTATAATTTCTCGCCTCTGATGGTTCAGAAAAATTTCCTTGTATTTCTAAGATTTCTCCATATTCTAAATTTTTCTTTGTTGTCATATATAAATATGTATTTTTGTACTTTGATGATAAAACTTTGATTTTATATCTATTATAATATTGTTTTTCTTTTTTATTGTCTATTATTTGTACTTGTATTTTTAACTCTTCTCCATCATGATATAAATTTTGATATTTTTTGGTTTGAAATTTGATTATAATATTAGAAATTAATGATGAAATAATTATTAATAATAAAACATTAAATTTTATTAATATCTTGATATAATGAAAAAATTTTTTCTTTTTAAATTTTGAAATATTGGATATATAATATAAAATTAATAAAAATATATAAAAAAAGACTATACTTATTTTTAAGTATAGTCCCCATAATATACCTATTATATAACCAATTAATATAATAAAAATTGGTCTATTCAATTAAATTACTCTCCTTGCCCCAACATATCTTTGTGAATAATAGCTTGATGATAATGCTGTTATTACAACCCCTTCTTTTTTATTTGCCGCATGTATAAAGTTACCACTTCCTATGTAAATTCCAACATGCCCTATTGCTGTCTTTCCTTGATTCTTGAAAATTACTATATCTCCAGGTTGTAAATTTGATTTACTTACTGCTGTACCATTTTTTATTTGATCTTTTGATGATCTATTTAATGATACTCCAAAATTTCTAAATACATATGTTGTAAATCCTGAACAGTCAAATCCTGTTGATGGTGATGAACCTCCTGCTACATATTTATATCCTAAATATTTTTTTGCAAATTCTACAACATCATTTCCTTCAGAACTTGTTGCACTTGCTGTGCTTTCTTCTTCCTGTTCTTCTTCCGTTTCAACTTGATTTTCTTCTACTGCTTCTTGATTAGCAACTGTATTTTCTTCTGAAGAAGCAGTTGTTCTGTCATATCCACCTCTGGCTGTTGTTTCTGGTAATTTTGTATCTGATACATATTTTTGTGATACATATCCAATTTGATCATTATAATCAATTCTATACCATCCGTCTATTTCTCCAGTTATTTTTACTTTTGAATTAAAACTTAAACTATGTATTGCTTCACTTGATGTTGTTGGTTCTTTTCTTATATTTAAGCCATCTGCTTTTACATATCCTGTTTTACTTATTTCCGTTACTTCTTCTGTTTTATTTTCTTGTTGATTTTGATTGCTTTCTTCTTCGTTAGAAGAATTTGTTTGTTCTTGATTGTTGTTTCCTTCAGTATTTAAATTTTCTTCTTTTTTGGCTTCTTCTTGATTATTATCTTGTTTAACTGATGTTTTTATTGTATTAATTCTTATCCAACCACTTTTTCCTTCATTTTCTATTTTGCACCAATCATTTAGAATATCTGTTACTCTAATATTTCCACTTGGTATTGTTTCTTTTTCTATTGCAAAGATCAATGGTAATGTTTTTACTTTAACTTCCTTTGTTAAATTATATTGTTTGTCTTTTTCTATGTTTTCTATATTTTGTGTTTGTTCTACTTGTTCATCATTTTCTGTTGCTTCTACTTTTGTTGTTATCATTGTTACAAATGTTATCATTAGTATTGTTATTATTAATTGTTTGGTTTTCATTTTTTACCTCGTTTTTATAAATTTAACAGGTTTTATTATAACATATTTATTTACTGTTGTCAAATTTTAGAACTCTTTACGGATTAGCTACTTTCCAGATTATATAAAAAATTAAAAGACTCACATTTTATTTGTGAGTCTTTTTTTTATTCTCCTATTGGAATATATTTCTTTTCTTCGACTTTTTTCTCTACTTCTTTAGGGAATTCTATTGTTAAGATTCCGTTCTTGAAGTTTGCTTTTATATCTTCTTCTTTTAAGTTGTCTCCAACATAATAGCTTCTTGAACACATTCCAGTAAATCTTTCTCTCTTTAAATATTTAGCATGTTTATCTTCTTTTTCTTCATTTTTTTCCGCAGATACTGTTAAATATCCATCTTGTAATTCTATCTTGATGTCTTCTTTGTCATATCCTGGAACATCTATTTCTAACATATATTTTCCATCTTTTTCTTTTAAATCTGTTTTCATTATTTTATTTTCTTTTTCTCCAAAGAATGGGTCAGCGAAAACCTCATCAAAAATATCTAATCCATTTCCATTTCTTCTAGCTGGTATCATCATCATAATTCATTACCTCCTTATAATTTTATGTGTTGACACCTTTTTCGGTACACATATAAATATTATTAACTGTTTGGTTAATTTCTATTTACATTATCTATTATACCTCTTATTTTAGCAAAGTCAATAGTAGAGTGCTAATTTTCACAAAATTTTCACATTTCTTCTGTATCTATTCATTTTAGTTGACTACAAGTTTCTATTCAAATAATTTCATAATATCTTCTTTCGAAAGTTTGCTAATAAATGATGTTTTAGTATCAAGCATATTGTCAATTAGTTGTGATTTCTTTTGTTGTAATTCATAAATTTTTTCTTCTATAGAGTTTTTGGTAATTAATTTATATACTTGAACATTATTTTTTTGTCCTATTCTATATGCTCTGTCTGTTGCCTGATTTTCTGCAGATGCATTCCACCATGGATCATAATGTATAACCATATCTGCTCCTGTTAAGTTTAGTCCAGTTCCACCTGCTTTTAATGAAATTAAAAATACTTTTATATCTTTATTTTCATTAAATTCATCTACCATCTTAATTCTTTCATCAACTTTTGTTGCACCTGTTAATTTAAAATATTTTATATTATTTTTTTCAAACTCTTTTTCAATTAAATCGAACATTGATGTATAACCAGAGAATAGTAAAATTTTATGTCCAGATTCTACTGCATCATTTATTATTTCCATACACTGATCTAATTTACTACTTCCATCTTTATAATCCTTTATAAATAAGCTTGGATGACAACATATTTGTCTTAATCTTGTAAGCGCTGCTAATACTTGGATATGACTTCTTTCAATTCCATTCATTTGAATTGTTTCTGCAACTTCTTGCTTTGCTTGCGCTAAATATGTTAAATATATTTTTTCTTGTTCATCTTTCATTTGATTATTTAACACTGTTATTGTTTTCTCTGGAAGCTCTGTTAATACTTGTTTTTTGGTTCTTCTTAATACAAATGGCTCTATTAACATTTTTAATTTTTTCATTGCTCTTGCATCATTTTCTCTTACTATTGGAGTTTCATATTCTGTCTTAAACTTTTTATATGAAAATAAATAGCCTGGCATTATAAAATCAAATATTGACCATAATTCTGCTAACGAGTTTTCAATTGGAGTTCCTGTTAAAGCATATTTAGTATCTGCCATAATCTCTTTTACTGCTTTAGCATTTTGAGTATTACTATTTTTTAAATATTGTGCTTCATCTGTTATTGCAAATCTAAATTGATATTTTCTTTCTTTATATACATCTATATCTCTTTTTAATAAATCATATGATGTTATTATAATATCGTAATTATCAATTTTTTGAATCAATTCTCTTCTTTCTTCTGCATTTCCTCTAATTACTAGGGTTTGTAATCCATTTGTGAATTTTTGAGCTTCATTTTGCCAGTTTAGTGTTAATGAACTTGGACATATAACAATTGATGTTCTTCTTTGGCTTTCTTGTTCTACATATCCTGCCACAATAGAAAGCATTTGTACTGTTTTTCCTAATCCCATATCATCTGCAAGTATTCCTCCAAATTTATAATTATCTAACGTTTTTAACCACTTATATCCTGTCTTTTGATAATATCTTAATGTATTTTCTACGACTGCTGGAATTTGAATATCTGCATCTCCATTTTCTTTATCTAGTTCATTTACTATTTTCTTATATTCACCATTTCTTACTATTTGTGTATCTGTTACTGTTTTTAATAATTGGTTTAAATATAATGTTCTGTTTACAGGAATTTTTATTTCACCATTTTCAAGTTGTTTATAATTTATATCCATTCCAGACATCATTTTGTCTACAAATTCCAAGTCTTGATTTTCTTCAAGATTTATAAAACTTCCATCTTTTAGTTTATAATATTTTTTCTTTAATTTATATCTTTGCATTATTTCTTCAAGTTCTTTTGGATCTATATTTAATTTTTCTAAATCTATTGTTAATAAATTGTTTTCAACTTTTATTCCTATACTTCCAATTTTAGGTTGTTTTATTTGCTTTGTCTTGAAATTATCTGTTACCATTACTTCAAACACTTGCATATATGTATCTATCTCATTTGATAAAAAGTTATAAATTTTCTCTTCTTCTGGTAATATGAAGCATCCTTTAGCTTCATAAAACATAAATCCTGTTTTTCTTAACATGTTTACAGCCTTGTTTTCAGCAATCATATCTCTTGGGTATTTTGAATCAATTTTGGGTTGTAATGGATTAAATTCTGTTTCTCCATAACAGAATTTTATTTCAGCCAAAATTCTATCATTTTCATCAAAGTCCAGAAACATTTTTACACCTAATTTTTTAGGTCTATATTTTTCAATGTCTTGTTCTTCAATTTCTTGGTATTCTATGTTATTTTTTAGTCTTGGAATAATTACCGAAAATAGTTCTGGTAATTGTTCTTTTCCAAATGATATTTCTGTTAAATAATTCTCTTTAAATATACATAACAGCTTCATCACTGAGTTCTCATAATTTTTACTACATTTATATAATGTTCGTTTTAATAATACATATTTATTGTTTTTTCCTTCAAATACACTAAAATCTCTTGTTAAATTTATATTATTATTTAATATTATTTTATATTCTTCATCACTTATTTTCTTTACTTGAAAATATAATTTGGGATCTTCTTCAATAATTTTTATTGTACTTTCTCCTATATCTGATTTAAAGTCAATTTCTTTATTTTTAAATAATTCAAATATTTCATCAAGTGTTGTTTGACTTACAGATATGCATGTTTCATCTAATGCTTTTCCATAATATCTATAATTTGAATTTGAGTTTGAATTTACAAAATTTATTGTTTCTGCATGTTTTAAAATAAAATCCAGAATTGGCTGATCTTCTTCTGCAAATGCCTCTTTTGTATGTATAAATTCTAAATTATTTCCATATTTGAATTTTTCTGCTTTTTGCATTCTCTCAAAAAATTCAACTAAATTTTTTATTTTATACATTCTTTTATCACCAATTTTAAAATCCATTTTTAACAATGAATAATATTTGTCATATATTAATCTTGGTTCTATTTTGATTTTTCCATTTGATTCTTCTGCCTTTTTTTCTTCTGCTTCATGCATTTCTTCTTCATATAATTCATTTACAATTTGTGTAAAGCTTCTATATTTTGCATTTGCTCTGATCTTTTTATTTATGTCTAATGTTGATTTATCTTTTAATAACATATTTTCATATTTTTGATTTTCATCAAATTCCATTATTGTTGCTATTATATGTTTACATGCGGCATATCTTTGTCTATAATCTTGACATTCACATGTTATGTCACTTATTTCTCCACTTTCTACTGTTACATTTGTTCTATATATTTCTTGACCTGTTACTTTTCCTGTTATCTCAAAATTATCTTTGTTTGTATAATTTATTTTTGCTATTTCTACTTTTCCTGTTTTTGCATATAGTCTTGCTTTTTGTACTCTTATATCTCCTGCATTTTCATATAACTCTTCTTTTATTTTCTCATTTACTAGCATGATTATAGTATTTCCTTTCAAATGGTATCTTTTCTTTTTCCATGATGTTATATTATATCTCTTTTTTCCTTATTTGACAAGGGAGTTATTGCTTTTTATTTTATATATATTAATTTTTTCTAAAATAAAAAGGATATTTTATAAAGTTTGTTTTTTCTTTATAAAATTATCCTTTTACTTTTTATTTTATATCCTTATATTTTTTATTTAATATAATAAATGTTGCAACTGCAATCCCTACAATTGCCATTGTTATATAAATTATTGTATTAATTCCTGCTTTTGGTAATTCTGTTTTAGCTGTTGTACTGTCCGAATTATCTTTTACTGTTTCAGTTTTTGATGTTATTTCTGTTGTTGGAATTTTTGTGTCTTCTATTTTTGAATCATCTGAATCTATTTTTATTGTAATATCTTCTAATTGTTCATTATTTGTATTTTCTTCAACTGTAATATAAAATGATTTCGTTATATTTCCAAATGTAATATTTCCTTTTGCTGTTCCAACTTCTGTTGCAATAAGTTCGTTTTTATCTTCTGAAAGTTCTATTCCTGTTCCAACACAACTATATCCAGAATATTTTTGACTTGTTTCAAATTTTATTTTTTGACCTACTTTTAATGTATATACATAATCTGCATTTTCTTCTGTTACACCATTGTCCAAAACTGAATCCATATCTACCTTTAATTTCGAAAAATCTGCATTTGTATTAATTATTATTTTTTCTATTAATTTACAAGATGTATCTGTTTTCTCTTTCTTTTCTGTTATACTTTTATACGTATTACAATGATTTGAATCCTCATATGTATATGTATCATCTTTATAAATAGAATTAAAATATTCCATTGTTCTATTTGCAAAATCTTTAGTGTTAAGAACTTTTTCTTCCGAACTATCAGTCTTTATTTCTGTAACCCCTTCTGCATCTTTCATTATTATCCATTTATCACTTTTGGCATATTTCCCTTTATACCCTTCAATTCTTGTAAGTGTATAATACCAAGCTGCAGATTTATATTCAGCCCCTAAAATATTGGCTACTGCATAATATCCCATGGCAAGACCATCTTCAATATTTCCATCACTAGCATCACCTGTACTATCTCCAAAAAGTTTAGTATATTCTTCCCAACTCATTCCTTGTTTTACTTCTGCTTCAATAGAAAATGTTACTTTATCTTCTTCTATTTCATATTCAATTTCATATTTATCATTATTTTTAATTACCTCTATTACATTATCTCCAGTAACAATCTTTTCTATTTCTGAATCATTATCTTTTAATTCCTGAAATTTTTCATTTAATTGCTCTTTTGTAATTTTACTATTATTTGTAGCCTCTGTTGCTTCTGTTACTGCAAAACAACTAGTTGCCAAACTACTAATTAATACAATTATTAATGCTATTATACATATCTTTTTTATCTTCATTTTTCTTTCCCCTTTCATTTGTATAAATAAATTATAACAATAATATATTTTTTTGTAAACCTTTTACTCAAAAAAAGATGAATATTTACATATCCATCCTTCTTCTATTACTCTACACTTTTCAAGCTTTCAATCATGTCTATCTTTTTCAAGATAAAATGTATAATTTTATTTACTATAAATGAGAAACTTGCAGTTATTAGAGCTGACCATATATAACTTGATGCTAAAATATTTCTTGTAAATCTCAACCTATCTATTTCTATACTTGAAATAATTGCAGATGTTAAAAATGTTCCCAAAACTAATCCAAGCGCAATTCCTATGATTGTAAATATAACATTTTCTTTATTTATATAATTATCCACTTCTTTATCATAAAATCCTAAAACTTTAAGTGTAGCAATTTCTCTTTGTCTTTCTCCAATATTTATATTTGCTAAATTATATAATACAACAAAATCCAGCATTGCAGAAGTAACAATTAATACAACTACAACATAATTCATTGTATTTAACATATCACTAATTGCTTTTACAAAAGTTGACATTACAGATACTGAAGCTACTCCCTCAAAATTCAAAATATCCTCAAATATTTTACTTTGAGTATCTTTATCATCTGTTTTCAAATTAACCCAAATCATATTTGTTTTATATTTTCCAACTTTTGATTCATATAATTCTTTTGAAATAATAATATAATGATCAACATAGTTTTTAGTTATTCCTACAACCTTAAATTTATATTCTATATCATCACTACTTTTTACTGTTATTTCATCATCTTTTTTTATTCCAAATTCATCTGCTAATTTATCTGTAATAATAACTCCCTCATTAGAAATCTCTAAGTTTTCTCCTGTTTTTGCATCTTTTAAATTACAAACTTCATTAAATTTTTCTGATGTATTTGGAACAAATACTGTTACACTATAATTTAATTTATCATTACTTACTGTTACTGAACTTGCATATAATTCTTTTGAAATTTCAACATTATCATTATTTTGTAAATATTCATTAATTTGTTTTAATCCATCTGTATTTGATAATGTTATTGATGTATCATATTTAAATACTTCTCCAAATTGTAAATTTGGTATATCTATAACAGAATCTCTTATTCCAAATCCAGCTAACATAAGTCCTGTGCAACCTGCAATTCCTATTATTGTTATTAATGCTCTCTTTTTATATCTAAATATATTCCTTATTGTTACTTTTTGTGAAAAATTAAATCTTTTCCATAAAAAAGTAATTCTTTCCATAAAAATTCTTTTTCCATTTTTTGGTGCTTTAGGTCTCATTAATACAGATGGCATTTCTTTTAATTCTCTATATGCTACTATTAATGTCGCACCACCTATACATATAAATGCAATTAATATTCCCATTAATCCAATTGACAATCTATATGTCATATAAAAATGTGGCATTGTATATACCATTGAATATAATGTCCATACAATTTTAGGTAATATATAGAAGCATAGTGTCATTCCTAAAAATCCACCTATTATACATGCTAAAAATGCATATAAAATATATTTTGAAATTATTTGTAAATTTGTATATCCTAATGCCTTTAGTGTTCCTATTTCTATTCTTTCTTCTTCTATCATTCTTGTCATAGATGTCAAACTTATTAGTATTGCTACTAAATAGAATATTACTGGAAATATTTTTGAAATGTTTTTCATTGTCTTTATTGCATCAAATATATTTGAATATCCTGTATTATCTGTTCTATCTTGTATGTACCATTTGGCCTTTTCTATTTTGGTAATATCTGCTCTTGCATCATCTATTTTGCTTTGTGCATCTGCTAATTTTTCTTCTGCTTCTGCTTTTTTGTCATTATATTCTTGTTCATTTTCTTCAAGTTCTTTTCTAGCATCTTTAATCTTTTTTCTTCCATCTTCAATTTCTTTTCTTCCACTTGCTATTTGATTGTTTGCTGTATTTTTTTGTGTTTCAAGTTCTTTTTTTTGTTTTTGAATTTGTTCCTTTTGAGCAGTTATTTCAGGTGTTTCCATTCCTATTTGTGCGATCATTGCATTTATTTGGTTTTCATATTGTTCTATTTGCTGTTCTGCTGTTTCAAATTGTTTAGCTACATCTTTTTCTTTCTGATTTAATTCTTTTTCTGATTTATTTAACTTATTTTCTGAATTGTCTAATTCACTTTTTGCATCATTTATCTTTTGCTCAGCATCTGCTAGTTCTTGGTCTGCTTCTGCTTTTTTATCATCATATTCTTTTTGTGCATCATCAATTTTTTTATTTGCATCATTTACTAATGAGTTATATCTAGCTTCTTGTCTTTCTTCTTTTATCATTTCTATTTTTTGAATAACTGGATTTACAACTGCTAAATATTCATTACTATTTGTTACAAGTTCTTTTGCACCTTTTACTTGTACTGCAATTTCTGTATAATAATCTAAATTTATTACATCTTCTTTACAATATATGTATAATGATATACTTCCACTTCCAAGTGATGATGATCCCCTTTCACTTGATATATATAATGGTGAATCTACTATTCCTACAATTTTTAGTTCTTTTTGTGTAAATATTGGATTATCATTTTCATCTAAGTCTTCATTTTCTATTTTTATTATTTTTCCTATATTTTCTTCTGAACTTCCAAAATATGAATACTTTTCATCTAATAAACATTCATCTGAATTTTCTGGTAATCTCCCATAAATAACTTCTGGTTTATTTATATTTTCATTATATTCTATTACTTTACATATACTTTCTTTATCATTTAAATTTATAAATGTGTCTTTTGATTGTATTCCATAAGCATTTTCTACACCATCAATTTCTTTTATTGCATTTATATCTTCATCTGTTAATCCTAATGTTGATATAACATCAATGTCATACATATTACTTTTATCTACATATTTATCTAAGCTGTCTTGCATATCTGGACTACATGCTACAAGTCCTGCATAAAATCCTACTCCAAGAAATGCCATTATTAAAATTGAAAGAAAACGTCTTTTGGTTTTACTTATTTCTTTAAAACTATTTTTTATCAATGATTTTTTCATTTTTATTTCATTCCTTCCTAAAGGTACATTTCTAATTGTAAAATAGTTGAATTTTTTTACTTAGTCAAAATTTCAATTATTTTTTAACCATTTGCATTACCATTCTATTTCATCAATAGATATTGGATTGTCATTTATTTCAATTTTTTCTGCTGTTCCATTTTTGAAATGTATTACTTTATCTGCCATTGGTGCTATTGCTCCATTGTGTGTAATTATTGCAACTGTCATTTTTTCTTTTCTTGCCATTTCTTGTAATAGTTTTAAAATACTTTTTCCTGTCTTATAGTCTAATGCTCCTGTTGGCTCATCACATAATAATAGTTTGGGATTTTTTGCAATTGCTCTTGCTATTGCTACTCTTTGTTGCTCTCCTCCTGATAATTGTGCTGGAAAGTTATCTTTTCTATCTGATAATCCTACTTTTTCTAATATTTCATTTACATCTAAAGCATCTGAACATATCTGAGTTGCTAATTCTACATTTTCCTTAGCTGTTAGGTTTTGTACTAAATTATAGAATTGAAATACAAATCCTATGTCATTTCTTCTATATTCAATTAGTTTTTTATCATTTAATTTTGTAATTTCTTTTCCATCAACTATTACTTCTCCTGATGTTGCTTTATCCATCCCTCCTAATATATTTAATGTTGTTGTTTTTCCTGCTCCTGATGGGCCTACTATTACTACAAGTTCTCCTTTTTCTATTTCAAAGTTTGTGTTATTTAATGCTTTTATTGTTACTTCTCCCATCTTGTATTCTTTGACAATATTTTTAAATTCTATATATGCCATATGCTTTTCTCCTTTTTTTATTTTTCATTTGTATTTTATCATACTTTTATGAATTTTTCATGTATAATAATAAAATAATTATTATTATACAAAAAAACAGATAGAAACTCCAATGTAGTTTCTATCTGTTTGGCTCAAAGCTTAAAGCTGTTTGGTAACAACTTCAACCTTGAGCACCTGTTCCCAGCCAGCATGCTGGAAGCAGTATTCCGCTTCCTCTTTGCCAGTGGCAGGGTTGACGATGTTCTTGCCAGTCGCCACGCGATTGGCCTTAGCTCGGATAACAGGTTTGCTGTTGTTCCGAGGGTTGGTCAGGTCGGCCAGGATAGCAGGCGGCAGAACAACTGCAAGAATATCGCAGTCTGCACCTGCATCCACAACATCACGCCAAGAGCTGACGGTCATGTCTGCGCTCTTCACCACGATGTCGTTGCCATAGATCCGTTTCAGATCTGCAACCTGCTCTGCGGACATAATGTGGCGGCTCAGCCAAAGAACCTTAGTCATGTTTTTTTCCTCCATACATGAATGAATATTACGTTCCACTTTTTACAGTGGATAAAGGACTTGTCCTTTACATAATTTATTATACTTGTATTTACTTATTTTGTCAATATAAGCTACAATTACAATTATTTATGAATATTATAAGTTTTACTTATAATTACATTTTTGCATCTACATTAAAAATTTTTCCAGAACCATCTAATAAAATTTTATTTTCAATTTCAATTCCATTTAATTCAACCATTTTTACACCTGTACACACTTTTGAAATATTTTTTACATTTATATTATAAATACTCTCTTTATATTTAAATTGTATGCTATATCCATCCCATTCTTTTGGAATACATGGATTTATCCTCAAAACATTATGATATATTTTTAAACCTAATATATATTCAATTCCAGCAGTATAATACCAACCACTAGAACCTGTATACCAAGTCCAACCTCCTTGCCCAAGTAAATTTTGATTTCCATATATATCTGCTGGCATTACATATGGTTCAACTTTATATCTATTTGCTTCCTTTTTAGTTCTTGAATGTTCTATTGGATTTATCATTTTATACCATTCAACAGCTTTATTTCCATCACCTAATATTGCTTCTGCTATAATTGACCATACAGCTGCATGAGTATATTGTCCACCATTTTCTCTAACACCTGGTATATATGATTTTATATATCCTGGTTCTAATTTACTTTTATCAAATGCCGGATCTAGCAATTTTATTAATCCATTTTCATTATCTACCAAATGATTTTCTAAACTCTTCATTGCACTTTCTTTTTTCTCTATATCTCCAGCACCAGATATAACACTCCAACTTTGTGCTATACTATCTATTTTACATTCTTCATTTTCCATACTTCCATATATATCACCATTATCTGCAAAAGCTCTTTTATACCATTTTCCATCCCATGCATTTTCATTCAAGTTTTCTTTTAGTTTTTCTGCAATATTTTCATACCAATTACTTGTCTCTATTTCTTCTTGTTTACATTGTTTTATTAACTTTGAAAATTCTTTTAAAATTATATACAAGAAAAATCCCAGCCATACACTCTCACCTTTTCCTTCTGTTCCTATATTACTAAAACCATCATTCCAATCTCCAATTCCTATTTTAGGCAATCCATTTTCACCAAAATTACATGCTCTTTTTATTGCTTTTTTGCAATGTTCATATATACTTTCTTCAATATTACTAGAAATATATTTATTATATTTTTCGTTTTCATTTTCTTTTAATTCTTCACCTCGCAGATATGTTGTCTTTTTATTTAATATTTCATAATCTCCAGTGAAATTTATATATTTAATAACTGCATATGGGAGCCATAATAAATCATCTGAAAATCTTGTTCTTATTCCTCTATCATTTTCATCATGCCACCAATGTTCTACATCTCCTTCTATGAATTGATGTCTACTATGCTTTAATATTTGATTATACAATATTTGCGAATCTATATATCTTGTTGAAAAAGCATCTTGGAGTTGATCTCTAAATCCATAAGCTCCACCAGATTGGTAAAATCCTGTTTTTCCTAGTATTCTACTTGATATTGTTTGATACATAGTCCATCCATTTAATATTATATTAAGTGATTCATATGGTGTATTTACTTTTACTTTTCCTAATAATTCATTCCATTTATTTTTTACATTTTGTAATTCTGTTTTACAATTTTGAAGATTTGAATATCTATATGCTACATCTGTTGCAATATCAACATTTTCTTCTGCTCCTAAAATTATTGAGACTTTTTTATTAGAAAAACTTTCAATTTCAACATTTAATTCTATTGCAATACATGTTTTTTTCCCTAATGCATCATTATTATCTAACCTAATCGTTTTCAAACCATCAGGATTTTCTATTCCTCCATCTCCTAAAAATTTTGTTTTATCTCCTGTATATGATTTTATTTTTTCGCTACTAGATATATAAACAATATTATTTAATTCATCTGAATTGTATATTTTCCTTGCTATAATCATATTATTATTTTCTTTATATTCTAAAGATATTTTTCCATCAGATTTTATCTCATCTTCACCTATTACTGGTTTTATATAATAAATAATTCTTATTTTTTTCTTTTTTGGAGCATTATTTGTTAATGTTAAAACATTTATTTTTGCAGATTCATTTATTGGCACATATACTTCTAATTCTTGCATTATATTATCACTACAATGAACAAATTTTGCATATCCAAATCCGAAAATCGTGTTATAATTTTTATCATCAGGTTTTACCATTGCTGTTGGTGTCCATGTCTTTCCATTTTCTTCATCTTGTAAATAAATTATTTCTGATGGAATATTTATTATGATACTATTATCCCAGCTCGATACTCTATTTAACCTACTATTTTTATACCAAGTATATCCTCCATTAGATTCTGTAACACATGTTCCAAACTTTTCATTTGCAATAATATGACTCCATGTTGTTGGTGTTTTTTGATTTTTATTAATTTTTATAATATACTCTTTTCCATCTTTTGAAAATGCTCCATATCCATTATAATACTTTAATTCATCAGTATTTGCTAATAAATCAATTTCATTTGAATCATCTTCAATGTTTTCAAAAATCATATTTTGTTCTACAATTTTATAATTATCAATTATTTCTGTTTCCTTGTCTTTAATAATATTTTCTAAGTTTCCTAGATGTGCATCAATAACAAAAATTGATATAAATTTTATCATTTCTAAATCTTGTTGATTCATTTCTGCTCTTGATAAAGTAAATATACCTCCAAATATATTTTTCAAATATGCTAATTGACTGTTTTGAATAGCATTTTCTATTTCATTTTTTAGATAATTTTCATAACTATATTTTTCTTCATCTATAATTACTAATTCTGTCTTTAAATTCTTAGTACGGAGATATTCATACATTTTTAAAACTTCTTTTATTACATATACATCATTCAAATATTTTATAGTTATTGTGATTATTGGCAAATCTCCTGAAATACCATATTTCCATAAATCAAATTGATTATATTGGCAAGATTTATTTTTGATTTTTTTATGAAATGGTGTGTCAAATATTATATATGATGCTATTGTTTGATATATATCAATATTTCTACCTTTCATTTCTAAATATCTTAATTCTGCGTCTGTTTTTGCTCTTACTATTTCAAATTCTTTTGTAACATTTTCTGTAATACTATATTTATTAATATTTTTCTCTGCCATTTCTTTTTCATATTCTACAGACATTAAAAAATCTATATATCCTTTTGATTCTGGTAATATTTTTATTGTATTTTTTAAAGCTACAATTCCTTCAGTTGTAAGTCCTATCTTCTTTGATAATGGGATTGAATTTCTTATTGCCTCTGGTATATCTAAATTATTTCTTCCTATAAATTTTTCTTTACTTATTTCATATTCTGTTTCACCAATTTTTTCTATATCTGTTTGTAATTTTGCAATTAAATATAAATTTTGTTCATTTTTTCCTCTTTTTCTTCTTTTGACAACCATTGTATCATTCACATCATCATATTCATATTCTAAAAATAAATTATTAAAAGCTTGATGTGCATAATCTTGTTCTTTTCTTGAAAGTACTGGCTCAAAATAACATACAACCTCTAATATTTTTTCTTCTTGTGATAAGTTTTCTAATTCAACTCTTCTTATTTCAACAGGCTCATTTGCATCTGTTATAATTGACAATCTACTTTTTAATTGATTTTTTTCTTTTTCAAATTGACTTTTATCTGGTGCAAAATTTATAACATATTTATTACAATTTTTGTTTCCTGTCATATATTCTATTTCATTATTTTTTACATCTTTAACACATATAAAAATTCCTTGTGGATAATCTGCTGTTCTTTTATATCTATTTATATAATTATCTCCAAATTTACTTACCCCTTCTCCATTTTGATTTATTGCAATTGTATATTTTTCATTTCCTATTAAATTTCCTCTTATAATTCTATTATCAATTTTGTTATATTGTCTAACACTATAATTTTCATAATCTTTATATTTAATTTTTTCTGGCTTTTGTTTATTTTCCTTTGTTATTATAAATGTTTCAGGCATTCTTTCTTGTAATAATATATTTACTGCCTCTATCTCTGCATTTTGTGAAAATCTTTTCTGGAATATCTGATTATTGAAGTAATTATTTAATGAAAGTAGTATTAATGCTTGATGATGTGCCATATATGTTTTTACTGGTTCAGATTTTTTTCCTTTTTCTAATCTTTCAGGTGTATAATCTATTGATTCATAAAAGCCATATTTTCCTTTCATTCCTTCTTTTTCTAATATTTTTAAATTTTGAACAACTTCATTTGGAACATCTGAAATTGCTAATATAGTTCCATAACTTGAAATTACAATATCATCTTCTAATCCTCTTTTTAGCCCTAACCATGGAATTCCAAATGCTTTATATTGATAATTTCCTTGCAAATCTTTTAAATTAAATGCCGCTTCAGACATTCCCCATGGTATTCCTACTTTTTGACTATATTCTAGTTGATTCATTATTGCAAATTTACTAGATTCATCTAATAAACTTCCCTTATATCTTTTCATATTTATATTTGGCATTAAATATTCAAATGCTGTTCCAGACCAAGATACCAATCCCTTGTATTTCTTTAATACTGTTAATGTTCTACTTAAATTTCCCCAATGTTTTGGCGAAATATCTTTTTTGGCAATTGCTACAAAACTTGCTTGTCTTGCTTCAGATGCTAATAAATCATAATATGAATCTGTTAATTTATTTTCTTCTACATTAAATCCTATTGAAAACACTCTTTGTTCATTATTATATAATACCTTGAAATTTGTTTGCTCAATAATATAATTTATCTTTTCAATCATATTACTTATTTTTTCTTTATCAAATTCAATATTTTCTTCTAAAAATGATTTTGTAGTATATAAATACCCTATTAGATTTCCACTATCAACTGTTGATACATATTTAGGATATAATGGCTTTTTTGTTTTTACATTATACCAATTGAATAAATGTCCATTCCATTTTGGTAATTCATACACTGTATTTATTATTTTTTCCAATAAATTTATAATATACTCATTTTTTTCAAATCCCATATCATAACTTGAAATTACTGCTAACAGAGATAATCCAATATTTGTTGAAGATGTTCTATTTACTAAAATATTTCTTCTATCTTCTTGATAATTATCTGGCATTAAATAATTATTTTCTTCTGTTATATAATCTTTAAAAAATTGCCATGTTTTTTGAGCAATATCTTTTAAATATTTCTTATCATCTTCACTTATTTCAATTTGTTTTTCTTCATTTATTTCACTAATTTTACACATTATATATGGTGTAATTATCCACAATAATCCAAGAATTAATGTAAATAAATTAAAATACAAACATGATACATATATTGTGATTATTCCAAAAATTACATTTACAAACATTGTGTCATAATATGTTTTTAAATCTGTTCTTGTTTGCTTTTCTGCTTCTTCAGATGTAGTCCATTCTAACATGTTTTTATGTGAAATCATTAATCTATATAATGTTTTGAATATTGCTTTGCTTGAGACATATGCTTTATATGGTAAACAGCCTAATGTTATAATTGCTCTATAAATAGTTCCTTTTATTCCATCTATTTGAGGATTAAATGTTTTTTGCTTTTTTTCTCCTTCTCTAATAGAAAAAATTTTTGAAAAAAATTCTAATATAAATGGATAAATTATAATTCCTAAACTTATTAATGAAAGTGTTTTATTCTTATTTAAAAATAGTAAATTCCATATTAATAAAATTATTACTGAAATTTCAATTAGACTTCTTCTTAAATTATCTAAAATTTTAAATTTTGAAAGTGTATTTAATTTACTTTTTAGCCATTTTTTTATCTGCCAATCTCCTCTAATCCAACGTGAAAGTCTATTCATAAAGCTTAAATATTTTGCTGGATATCCATCTAAAAAAATTATATCTGATGCAAGTCCACATCTTAAATAACAACCTTCTAATAAATCATGACTTAAGACTGTATTTTCTGGTATCTCATTTGTTAAAACTTTTGAAAATATTTCTAAATCATAAATTCCTTTTCCTGTAAAAATTCCTTCATCAAAATTATCTTGATATACATCTGAAATTGCATTTGTATAATTGTCAATTCCACCTGCACCAGCAAATATTTTTGTAAATACATTTTTATTACTATCATTCAAATTTACGCCTACTCTTGGCTGTAAAAGTGCATGTCCTTTTTTCACAATATTTTTGTTTACATCTAATTCTGGTTTGTTTAAAATATGTGCCATTGCTCCTACTAATTCAAAAGCTGTATTAAGCGGTAATTCAGTATCTGCGTCTAATGTTATTACATATTTTATTTTTGGTAATATATCTTGATTTATTGTATTTATCTTAAATTTATTTTTACTGTGTTTTAATATATATTCATTAAATTGTATTAAAAGCCCTCTTTTTCTCTCCCATCCAAGATATTTTTCTTCTGAATTGTTAAACTCTCTTTCTCTATATAAAAAATGAAAAATTGGAAATTCAGTATCTTTATGATATTTGTCATTTAATAATTGTACTTGTAGTAAACCTTCATCTATTACTTCTTTATCAAATTTTTCTTCTTTTTTATCACTTTCAGAACAATCTCCTAATAATGCAAAATATATATTTTTTGATTTATTGGCCAAATAAAACACTTCTAATTTTCTAAATAGTTCTCTTACTCTTTCTTTTGATTTTATAATAGTTGGTATTACAACAAATGTGCTATTTTCACTATCTATTCCTTCAAAAAAATCCATTTTAGGTATAATTTTATTTTTTACATATTTACTTAAAATTCTATTTATTGTTTGAACAACAAATTCTGATACTGGTAATATCAAAAGTAATATTGTAATTATTGTTTTTATTAAATTATCTTTTACTACTGTTTTCGATAAAAATACTGAAATCGAAATTGTAAATATTATTATAGCTAAAATATATATCTGTGTTTTTACATTATAACTTAGCTTTTTTTCATTTATTCCTAATTCATAACATAACTCTTTTCTACCATCATCAATTAAATAATATCCAATATGTTTTTGTTTCTCTTTCAAATTTGGTCTTTGACATAGTTCTAGTATTTTTCTAGATATATATATTTCTGATATATTTGATTGTTTGGCTAATTCTTTAATATTGTTTCTATATAATTCTTTTGTTTTATATTCCATCTTATTATATATGTTAGTTGGATCTCGATTTAATATTTCTTCAACTCCATTTATTTTTTCAAATATTTCTAGGAAATTTATTCTTTGTATTTTTTTCATACTTATAATACAATTAGCCATAGATGTTTTACATATCGCAATATCAAAATGTTCTTTTTGAATTGCATCTTGTACTGTTATTCCTGCTTTTTCAGTTTCTTCTTCTAATATTTTTAAATATCCATATGCTTTTTTTCCATATTTTTTTAAACAATATGACATATATTCAATAAAAGAATAGTTTATATCTTGAAAATCTTGTTTTTCTAGTTTATTCATTGATATTGGCTTAAATTCTAATTTATTTCTATCCTTTTTTTCAACTAATCTTTCTATAATATTTTTAACTTTATATTTCTGGACTTGACTATTATAAATTTTTATACAGATATCTGTTATATTTTGAATAATTGCAATTTGTAAAAATATACCTATATTCCATATTTCGTCCATATTTAATGCTCTTTTATTTTGATATGATGTTAAATATTTTTCTAATGATTCACTTCTTATTATATTATCTGTATATGCTACAATTTCAGATGCAAGTACATGTATTCTTGCAAATCCTGCATATTGCCCATTTTGTATTCCTACAAAATTAACATATTTTTTCATTGTTAGTTCTTTTTCAATTTGTTGTATAACTTCTTCTATAATATAGAAATTATCTAGAATCCATTCCCCTGCTGGATTAATTGTTATTCCAAGCTTTATATGTTCATTTAATAAATTATATACTATTTTGATAATATTATAATTTTCCAATAGTTGAGGTATTGGATATGTTAATTTATCTGATTTTTTTCCAATATTATGTTGTAATGATATCTTTTTTAAATATTCTTCTAATTGCTTTTCATTTAGGATTGCCCCTTCTATCTTCAAATTTTTATATTTTTTCACAGAAAATCCACTCCTTGCGCTTTTTATTACTATTATTGGCAATGGTGAATTTTTTTATTCAATTCTTAGATATTATGATTTTCTTTTTCAATATTTGTTACTTCTTTACAAATTTCATAAATTATTGTAAAATATAGCTATTGAAAGGATAGAAAAATGAAAAGTATTAGATATATTTCACATAATGAAAATGAAACAAAAAAACTTGCTGTACAAATAGCAAGTAAATTGAATATAGGTGATATAATTGTTCTTACAGGAGAATTAGGTTCTGGAAAAACAAAATTTACAGAAGGCTTTTTAAGTTATTTTAACCTTGATAAAGAAATTTCAAGCCCTACATTTACTATAGTAAACGAGTATAAGAATGAAGATATTTCAATTTTCCATTTTGATGTTTATCGTCTTGAAGATGTTGATGAATTTTACGCAATAGGTGGAGATGAATATTTTAATTCTGGAATTTCTATTATTGAATGGGGAGAATTAATAAAAGATGCTCTTCCAAAAGATTATATTGAAATTGTTTTTCATAAAGATGATAATGATGAAAATTTACGAATTTTAGATATATATCTTCATGGAAACAAATATGAAAATATTATTTAATATAAAAAACGAATGTACTATTACAACATACATTCGTTTTTTCTCTTCTATTCAACTACTAATATAGAATATTTATTTTATTCTCCTCTACCTTCTGGTAAAGCATTTGGTAACTCAATCCTAATTCTAATTTTGAAAACATATGATATAGCTCTTGCAAATTTTGATTTTTTGAATTTTTGCCATAAAGATGGTTTCTTTTCAAACATAATTGATTTTTCATATTCTTCTGCTTTATTATTTTCTTCATACATATCAACTAATTCACTTATTGGCTTTGTTTCTTCAATATCAACAACTTGTGAAACAACCTTTTTCTCAGCAACTTTTTCTTTTGGAGCTTCTACAACTTTTTCTACTTTCTTCTCTTCAATCTTTTCAGCTTCTTGTGCTTCTGAAATTTCTTCAATTTTTACTTCTTCTTGTACCTTTTCAGCTTCACTTACAGCAGTACCCAAATCTACTGGTTTTGGAATTACTTTCAATGCTTCTGCAACTTCAATTCCGATATAACTTAAAGCTTTAGATCTATCTTCAATTCTTTCCATATCTATTTCAATATGAAGATTTGATTCTAAGTTATTTACTCTTGCATTTAATAATTTTATAGCATCTTGGTAATTTTGACTTTTTCTTGTTTTATCTTTTCCAACAAGTTTTAAAGTATCTATAACATCTTCTGAAAATTTGCCTTCTTCTTCAGCTTCAGAAATTCTATCTTTCCAATCATCAGTTTTGTTTTCTACAGCTTCAATTAAGTCTTTTAATTGTCCTGCTAATGCAATATTTTCTTCTCTTTGGCGAATTAATTCTTCAACTTTTTTCGTATTTTCTTCAAATTGATTTGTTGCAAATTCAACTAATTCATATGCAGCTTTATATACACTTACTGGGAAGTTTTTCTTCTTTGGATATTCTATTAAATAAGCTTTTATAGATTCAATTAGATCTTTAAAATAAGTATCATCTTCAAATTGAACTATTTGCTTTTTGCTTTTTGGATTTATTAATTTTTGTACTTTATCTATATTTGATAATATTTTTTCCTCTGTTATTACCATTCGTACATTTACTATGCCAGATTTAGATCTCCTTGACATTGCAAATCCCTCCTCTTTCTCTGTCGTCTAAAATTATTATTCTTTTTTATTATATACTAGTTTCCGTAAAACTACAAGCATTTATTCCTATTTTTTGTTTACATTTTTATTACAAAAATATTACAAGATGTAACATTTCTTTACATCTTGTAATATTACTGTAATATTTATTTTCCTAATACTTTTTTCAATTCTTCATGTCTTTTAATTTTTAATGTTGTTGTTTTAATTAGTGGTTCTTCTGTTATAACCATTTCTCTAACATATTTATATTTTGGCATTAGTTTATTTACTTCTTTTACTTTATCCCATAAAAATTCTTTTATGTTTTCTTCTCCTTCAATATTATATAATTCTTTTATTAATTCTTTATCATATACAATCTCTACACAAACTTTAACATCACCATCATCTTCTTTTTTCTCAAATACAAATGTTTCTTTTATTCCTTCTACTTTATTTAGTAATGTTTCAATTTCTTCTGGGAATACATTTTTTCCATTGTTTAATACTATAACACTTTTCTTTCTTCCTGAAATATATATAAATCCATCTTTATCAATTCTTGCTAAATCTCCTGTATGGAACCATCCATCAGATTCTAATGCTGATTTTGTTGCTTCTTCATTTTCATAATATCCTAACATTATAGATGGACCTTTTGCCATTAATTCTCCTATTCCTTCTTCATCTGGATCATCTATTTTTACTTCTACACTTGGAAATTTCTTTCCTATAGAACCAAGTCTTCTACACTTTGGTGTTTCTGCTGCAATTACTGGTGCTGTTTCTGTTAAACCATATCCTTGTTCTACATCAAATCCTAAATCATTAAATCCTTTTTCTGTTTCAGGATCTAATGCTGCACCTCCTGTTACTACTAATTTTAGTTTTGGTCCTAAACTTTCATGTACTTCTTTGAATAATTGTTTTCTTAAATCAATTTTCATTTTTAATAAAAATTGAGAAACTTTCTTTCCTTTTTCTAAATTAGCTAATTTTCCTTTTTTCTCTATAGTTTTCATTACTTTTCTATAGATAATATCAAATACTGCTGGAACAGATATCATTGCTGTTATTTCAAATTCTTTTATGTTTTCTGCCATGTGTTTTACACCTTCACAAAATGCAATTGACCCACCAATTGATATTGGATATAAAAATCCAACTGTACATTCAAATACATGGTGTAATGGTAAAAATGATAAAAATCTATCTTCATCTGTTAAATCAAATCTTTGAATTATATCCATAACATTTGTTACTAAATTTTTATGTGATAACATTACAGCTTTTGACATTGCTGTTGTACCAGATGTAAATAACATTATTCCCATTTTTTCAGAATCTATTTTTGCATCTATATATGTTTTATTTCCATCTGTTAATAATTTTTTTCCTTTTTCAACTAATGCTTTTTCTGCATAAATTCCTTGTGTGTTTTCTTCTAAGTCCATTGAAATAAAATATTTTAAATTAGTATTTTTCTTTTCTCTTAATGTATTCATTATCACATCATATTTTGATGAATATATTATTGCTTCAACTTGTGAACGAAGTATTAAACTTTCAAGTTCATTATCTGGCAATGCTTTATCTAATGGTACTATTACACCAACACCTGATGCAACTGCTAAATATGAAAGTTCCCATTCATATCTGTTTTCTGAAATAAGTGCAATTCTTTTATCTTTTAATCCCATTTGAATTAATGTTGTTCCTAATGCATTTATATTTTCTCTAAATTCTTTATGTGTTATTGTTCTAAATTTTCCTTTTTCTTCTGTTTTAAATATATATGCTGGTCTATCTCCATATACTTCTCCTGTTTGGTTTAACATATCTTTTAAATCTGTAAATTTCATTTTTCTTGATTTTGTTTCCATTTTATTTCCTCTTTCTTTTATTTTACTCTTAATCCATTTATTACAGTATTTTCATATTCATGATATAAACGCATTACATCCATATCTTCACCTTCTCTTTTTTTATAAACAAGTGTAGAACAAATTAGTCCATATATTTCTGATGCTATTGCTCTTGTATCTCCTTCTTTTATTTCGCCTTTTTCTATTCCTTCTTGAACTATTTTTTCAATTTGGCCAATATATTCATATACAAGGTTTTGACATTTTTTATTTCTTTGTTCCGTTCCCCAAAATTGACTTAATATTATTGTTATAATATTTTCATATTTTGCTACTATCTTTATTTGTATTAATACAATTGCTTTTATTTTATCTATATAATTACTATGTTTTGCTGTTTTTATATCAACACTATTTTGCAATAGTTTTATTCCTTCTTCAATTAAAAAGTTAAATATTTCTTCTTTGCTAGCAAAATGATAATATAATGTTCCTTTTGCAACTCCTACTGTTGCTGTTATTTCTTCAATACTTGTTGCATCATATCCCTTCTCTGCAAATAATTTCATTGAAGTTTCAAATATTTTTCTCTTAGTTTTATTCATTCTTCCTTCATTCCTTTTCTAAGGTATAGATATGTAAAAAAACTCACACTTTCTCAATTTTTTACATTTTCTTTTTTCTCAAATTACATCATTTTATATATGCCTATTATATAATGTAATCTAATTTTATGCAAGACTTTTTTTTAGTCGAATCATTGGTCGATAAATTTTGTGATTTTACTTGTAAAATTCCATATAATATTGTATAATTTGGGCATACAAACAATAGAAAGAAGGAATTTTTATGACTAATGTAGCAATAAAAGATTTATTTAGAAAAACTTCTGAATATGCAAATAAAGAAGTTACACTTGAAGGATGGACAAAAACTATTAGAGATTCAAAAACATTTGGATTTATAGAACTAAATGATGGTTCTTTTTTTAAAAATGTTCAAATTGTTTTTAATAATAATTTATCAAATTTTAATGAGATTACAAAGCTTACAATAAGCTCAACTATAAAAGTTACTGGAAATGTTGTTATAACAGAAAATGCAAAACAACCATTTGAAATTCAAGCAACATCAATAGAAATTGAAAGTCTATGCCCTACAGATTATCCTCTTCAAAAGAAAAGACATTCATTTGAATATTTAAGAACTATTGCACATTTAAGACCAAGAACAAATACATTTAATGCTGTTTTTAGAATTAGAAGTATTGCAGCATTTGCAATTCACCAATATTTTCAAGAACGTGGATATGTATATGTTCATACACCTATAATAACTTGTGCCGATTGTGAAGGTTCTGCTGAAATGTTTAAATTAACAACATTAAATCTTGATGAAGATTTACCAAAAAAAGATGGAAAAGTTGATTTCTCAGAAGATTTATTTGGTAAAAAAGCATATATAACAGGTTCTGGACAATTGCATGGTGAAACATTTGCTTCTGCATTTGGAAAAATTTATACTTTTGGACCAACATTAAGAAGTGAAAATTCAAATACAAAAACACATGCAAATGAATTTTGGATGATTGAACCTGAAATATCTTTCTGTGATTTAGATGGTTTAATGGATATTGAAGAAGATTGTTTAAAATATATTGTAAATTATGTTTTAGAACATTGTCCTGAAGAAATTGATTTCTGTGATACTTTTATAGAAAAAGGATTAAAAGATAAATTAACAAAATTATTAAATTCTGATTTCGTTAGAATTGACCACAAAGATGTTATAGATATTTTGAAAAAAGCTGATAGAACATGGGAATTTCAACCAGATTATGGTGAAGATTTAGCAAAAGAACATGAAAAATATATTACAGAATATTTTAATGGTCCTGTATTTGTTAAGAATTGGCCAAAAGATATTAAATCATATTATATGAAATTAAACCCAGATGGAAAAACTGTTGCTGCAGTTGACCTTGAAGTTCCTGGTGCTGGTGAAATTATGGGTGGTTCTCAAAGAGAAGAAGATTATGACAAACTAGTTGCACGTATGAAACAAATGGGAATTGAAACAGATCCATTATATTGGTATCTTGAATTAAGAAAATATGGTACAAATATCCATTCTGGTTTCGGACTTGGTTTCGAAAGATTATTAATGTATATTACAGGAATTGAAAATATTAGAGATGTTATTCCATATCCAAGAACACCAAACAATTGTGATTTCTAAAAAAATCTTAAAGACTCAATAGTAAATATTGAGTCTTTTTAACTATGCCTATAACTTCTCAAACAAGAATTATTATCATTTTGCTGAGATGTACATGTAACATTGTCTCCATTTATTCTTGCTACTATTTCCCCATCACTATTTAAAATTGTTAAAGGTTGTGATGATGAACATGAACAATTATTATTAGTAGTATTTAAATTTGCAGTACTAACATCATTACTATTATTACAATTATCAAAGAAATTGCATCTTGAAACTATACAAAATAGAAATGCAGATATGAATGCTATTATCCCTAAAACTACTGAAACAATAATAAAATTAGTATTTCCAGTAATTGCTGAAATTAATATAAATACTGAAAAGAATAATAATCCAATTAATATTGGTGAATTTACTAATTTTTGAAGAAATATTGCAACTATTATTGTAAAAAATATAAGGGCAAAAATTAAAAAGAAATTCATAAAGACCTCCATTTTTTATAAATATTATTTATATATCTTATGAATTTCTTTTTCACTTGTTACTCATATTTCACATCAACTAAATATAAACCATTTGGAGGAAGTGTTTTTCCTGCATTTTCTCTTTTTCCTTCTTTTATTATTTCTTCAATTTTTTCTGGTTCTATTTTTTCTAATCCTACTTCTACAAGTGTTCCAGCAATAATTCTAACCATATTATATAAAAAACCATTTCCTGTTAATTCAATATAAATTTTATCTCCATTTTGATATATTTTGGCATCATATATTGTTCTAACACTACTCTTACTGCTTGTTCCACTTGCTTTAAATGCTTTAAAATCATGTTCTCCTATAAAATATTTAACTGCTTTTTTCATCTTTTCTACATTTAGTTTTTGTGGAATATGTGTTTCTAAATATCTATATATAGCAGTTCCATATGGTGAATTATTTATTATATATCTATATGTCTTTCTTTTACAATTTAGTCTACTATGAAATCTTTCATCAACTTCCTCTGCTTTTTTTATTACTATAGATTTTTTTAATCTTGAATTTATTGCTATAGCAAATTTTTCAATTGGAATTTGTGAATTTGTCTTAAAATTGGCTACTTGTCCAAGAGCATGTACTCCTGCATCTGTTCTTCCAGAAGCATTTAATTCGACATCTTCACCTGTTATGCTTTTTATTGCTTGTTCTATTGTTCCTTGAATATTTAATTTATTTGGCTGTTTTTGCCAGCCATTGAAATCCTTTCCATCATATTCTATTGTTAATTTTATATTTCTCATTCATTCACCCTCTAATAAAAGAAAAGGTGGCAACTAGCCACTTATTTTTCTTTTTTCTTTTTATTTTTAAAGAAATTTCGAATATTAGTTAATACTTTTTTACTATTATTCTTTTTTTCTTCAATATTTGTAAAACGTTTTGTAACAATATTATTTATTAAAATCTTTTTTAACACATCTTCTCTTACATCTGCAATCAATGTTCCATCTTTTGCAACAGAAACTTTTCCTGTTTCTTCTGAAACAATTATTGCAAGAGCATCAGATTCTTTTGAGATCCCAATACCAGCTCTATGTCTTGTTCCTAATTCTTTAGCAATATCTTGATCACTTGCAAGTGGTAACATGCAAGCTGCTGCTGCTATTTTATTTTCAGTAATAACTACTGCACCATCATGTAATGGAGTATTAGGTACAAATATATTAACAAGTAATTGAGGTGATACTTCTGAATTCATTGGTATTCCTGTTGCAATAATATCACTAAGTTTAATGTCTCTTTCTATTACAATTAATGCTCCTGTATGTGTTTTTGCAAGTTCAAATGCTGCAATTACTACTTTATATATATCTTCTTTTGTTCTAGTTATTATATCTTTATCAAATCCAAAAAATCTTGAAAACCTATTATTTCCACCTAATTGTTCTAATGCTCTCCTTATTTCTGGTTGGAAAATAATTATTACAAGTATTACTCCCCAATCCATTATCATTGATAAAATATAATTTAATATGTATAAATTTAATAATTTACTTACACCTGTTGCAACAACTAAAAATGCAATACCTTTTATTAATTGCCATGCCCTAGAGCCTTTTACAATTTTTATTAATTCATATGCAAGAAAAACAACTATTGTTATATCTAATATTAAAGATACAAATTTTATAGGATATTCTTGCAAACTCTGTATATATGCTAAAATATTTTGTTCATAAAATGTATTGATTAAATCACCTATATTTTTCACTTTTTTCACCCTTTCTTGAAGGTATTACTTATGTATTAGCATAATTATTTTTGAATTGTTGCAACAACATAATAAATACATGTTGAACATGATGCAAATACCATAAGTAAAAGCATTATAAATGCAAAAATTTTTGATACTACTTGTTTTTTATCTGATTTACTTTTTTCTTTTATAACTTTATTTTCTTTATTTTTCATTTTTCTCTGTCCTTTCCTAATTTATATACATAATTATTATAACATAAAATATAACTTTTTCAATAGTTATATTTTACATATATTTTGAATTTTTTCTATTGCTTCTTTTATAACATTTTCATTATTAGTATGAATATATGCTAATATTTCATTTTCTTTAACATAATCTCCTACTTTTTTATTTAATACTATCCCTGCAGTATAATCTATATTGTCTTCTTTTCTTATTCTTCCTGCTCCTAATAAACATGCAACTTTTCCAATATCTTCAGCATTTATATCAGAAATTATTCCAGATTTTAAGCTTGTTACAGGTATTATATATTTAGATTTTTCAAATTTGTCAATATTATTTATATATGAAATATCTCCACCTTGATTTTGAACCATTTGAAGAAATTTTTCATATCCTTTTCCATTCACAATATTTTCTTGAATCTTTAATTTATTTTCTTCAAGATTTTCTCCTAATCCTGCTAATTTTATCATATTAGCACCAAGTTCGAAAACAACATCTTTTAAGTCTTTAGGCATATATCCTTTTAAAAATTTTATTGCCTCTATTACTTCTAAATTGTTTCCTATTGAATATCCAAGTGGTTCATCCATTTTGGTAAGTACACATACTACTTCTCTTCCTGCAAGTTCACCAATTCTTATCATTAAATCTGCTAATTTTTGTGCATCTTCTTTATTTTTCATAAATGCACCTTTTCCTACTGTAACATCTAATACAATCTTATTAGCACCACTTGCTATTTTTTTACTCATAATACTTGATGCAATAAGTGGTATACTTTCAACACATGATATTGTATCTCTTAATGCATATAATTTTTTGTCAGCTGGTGCTAAATTCATTGTTTGTCCTATCATACTTATTCCAATTTTTTGAACATTTAAAATAAAATCACTTATTTCAACATTTGTTTTATATCCTGGAATTGATTCCATTTTATCTACTGTTCCTCCTGTGAATCCAAGACCTCTTCCAGACATTTTTGCAACAGGTATTCCTAATGATGCAATAAGTGGTAATAATATAATAGAAACTTTATCTCCTACACCACCTGTACTATGTTTATCTACAATATTTTCTCCTAATGAGGATAAATCTAATATTTCTCCAGAATGAGCCATTGCTAAACTTAAATTCGTTATTTCTTGTTCATTCATTCCATTTATATATATTGCCATAACAAGTGCTGCTGCTTGATAATCAGTTACATTTCCTATAGTATATTCTTTTATAAAATATTCTATTTCTTCTTTTGTTAATTCATTTTTATCACGTTTTTTTGCAATTATATCTAATATATTCATTAGTTTTCCTTTCTAATAATTATAATGCTTCTATTCTCTTTAATGAGTAATTTCCTAAATATCCTTTTGTATTAATTACTTCAACAATATTTGAATAGTTTGGATTCATACTATATGCAACAATATAATATCCATTTTCATCATTACTTTGAACATCTTTTAAGCCTAATTGGCTTAAAGTATTTGTATCTAAATAGTAATAATCAAATTTTCCTCCAACTTGTTGATAATCATCACTTATTTGTGTTTTTAATTGAATCTCTGTATTATTAGCTAATGCATCAAATTTTACCTTAATATCACTTTCTGCATTCTCTATTGGTATTCCTTTTAAATATTGTGATTTTTTACTTATTTTCTCACTATCACTTAAATTGCTTGTTTCAAAATGGTATTTTTCTAAATCTCCCTTTACTGCTGCTTGTATTAGCAACATATTTGTTTTTAAATCTTGTAATTTTGCTTCTTTCATTGCACTATTTCCATAATACATAGTAATTGTTGCTAACATCATTAATACAACAAGCATAACTACAAGTGATAACATTGTTATTCCTTTGTCATTTTTTTTCATATTTTTCTCCTCTTTTAAATAAAATGTTTTATAAATGTTTTTCTATGTAATGGACATGCCCCATATTCTTTTAGTGCTTTTATATGTGCTACAGTTCCATAACCTTTATGTGCTACAAAACCATATTGTGGATATACTTTATCCCATTCTCTCATAATTCTATCCCTTGTAACTTTTGCAATAATAGATGCCGCTGCTATAGAATAACATTTAGCATCACCTTTTATTATTGATTCATATTTTGTTCCTAATGTATCTATATTATTTAATGCATCTACTATTATTAAATCTGGTTTTTGAGTTAATTCTTGCAAAGATATAGTTAATCCTTTTTTTGTAGCATTTAATATATTTATTTCATCTATTTCATCTTGTCCTATTATTCCAACTCCATAACTAATTGCTTCTGATAAAATCAAATCATATAATTTTTCTCTTTTCTTCTCTGAAACTTTTTTAGAATCATTTACCCCTTCAATCATAGAGTTTTCAGGCATTATAACACTTGCAACAACTACAGGTCCTGCTAATGGTCCTCTTCCTGCCTCGTCAATTCCACATATATATTTATATCCCTTACTTCTTAATTCACATTCATATTGTTTTAAATTTATTAATCTTTGTTCTTCTTTTTCTTTCATTTTTGCACCTTTTTTATGAAATTTTATATTTCAATTCTACAATAATTCAACAAAAATATCAATATAAATACAAAATAATTTTACTTGCTTTTCACAGAACTTTCACAATAATTGTGTATCCTTATAATGAACAAAAAGGAGGTCTTCATTATGGAAGAAGAAAATAATAATAATTTTGAAGTGATTTCTAGCAAAACTTCAAATGCAAATTTCAAACAAAATAAGCAAAACAAACAAAATAGTTTTGGAAAAACAGTATTAATACCCTTTGCTAGTGGTATTGTTGGTTGTTCTCTTGTATTAGGAACATGTTTTGGAATTCCATCTATAAAAGAAAAATTAGTTGGAAAACAAGCATCAACAGTCCAAACATCTACACAAACTGCTTCTGGAACAACATCAAATTTGGTTTCATTATCAAATTTTTCAAATACAGCTGTATTTGCATCAAATAAAATTTTACCATCAATTGTTGGCATAGAAGTTTCTTATACTGTAACTTCAAATTCAATTGGATCATTTTTTGGATACAGTCAACCTCAAAATTCAACTGCAACAGCAACTGGTTCAGGAATAATTATTAGTGAGGATGGTTATATTGTAACAAACAATCACGTTGTTGATAGTACTTCATCAAATTCATATTATGAATTATCAAAAGCAACATCAATAAAAATAAAATTAAATAGTGATACATATGGAGATGATGCAACATATGATGCCACTGTTGTTGGTCAAGATTCACAAACTGACTTAGCTGTATTAAAAATAGAAAAAACAGGTTTAACTGCAGCAGAATTTGCAGATTCTGATCAAGCTGTTGTTGGTGAATTTGTTATGGCTGTTGGTAGTCCTCTTGGATTAGATACAACAGTTACACAAGGTATTGTTAGTGCTGTTAATAGAGAAGTTGAATCTGATGGAACAAAATATACTTGTATCCAGACAGATGCTGCAATAAACTCTGGAAACAGTGGAGGTGCTTTAATAAATAGTGATGGTAAAGTAATTGGAATAAATACTTTAAAATTATCAGGAACAGGTGTTGAAGGAATCGGTTTTGCCATTCCAGTTAACTCAGCTACAGATGTAATTAATCAATTAAAAGATCATCAAAAAGTATTAAGACCTTATATAGGTATTACAGGAATTAATCTTGATGAACAAACTGCAAAAAGATATAAACTAGAAGTTGGTGTATATATAAAAAGCATTGAAGATTTTTCACCTGCAGAAAAAGCTGGTTTAAAAGCTGGAGATGTAATAGTGAAAGCTGATGGAAAGTCTATCACTACAATGGATGAATTAAATGAAATCAAAAATTCACATCAAATTGGAGATACTATAACTTTAACTGTTAATAGAAATGGTAGTGATAAAGATATTACTGTAACACTTGAAGAAACACCTTAATTCTTAATATAAAATTAATAATTAATTATCAATTTTTCACTTTTAATTCACACAATGAACAAAATTAATTGATATATTATAAGCATAGTCAGTAAACAAAACTGATTACAACAAACATCCCCTTTTATTTTCGAAAGACCTAAGTTTAAACTTAGGTCTCATTTTTATATAAAAATAAAAAAGATAGATATATAAAATATCCATCTTACATTATTATTATATCTTTCTCATTTGTGTTGCTTTTATTTCCATATGCAAATATTACATAAATAACATTATCTTCACCTATAAAATATTCTGATATATTATCCAGCTTATATATATCACTACTTGAATTTCTTGGATAAACTTGGTAACCTAATTGTGCAAGTTCATTTACTTTACTTTCAACACTTTTTATTTCTGATCTTATTTTATTTCCAGCATCTTGTCTTGAAATATTTTTTAAATTTAACAAATCTTCAAATGTAACTTTCTTTTGAGTAAGTAAATTATAATTATATGTTTGTATAATTTCTCTTTGAGTATTTTCTCCTTCTTTTAATGTTGATCTAACTACTAAAGATAATATATCATTTGTAACATATGCACAATATTCAACATTATATATAATATTTTGACTTTGTGTACTTAATATAGATTTTGCTTTTTGCTCAAATGTATCTTTTATATCTTGATTAAAACCTTCTATTACTGTATTTTTTATGTTTATATATGGAATATTTACATCTAAATTATAATCACTTACTTTATTACTTTTATTTGAATATCCTGTATATACAATTTGTTGTGACTCATCTATTCTATCTATTTTGTAGCCAGAATTTTTCAAATAATTTACTTGGTTTTTAAATATATTATCAAAATCTTCTTTATATCTTTGCAATATACTTGTATCTATTTCTGGCTCTTTATCTGGTAAGTTTTTTACAATTTGAATTATACCTGTTGCAACTACAGCTACTATACATACTGCTATAATTATTATATACATCATTTTTAATTTTTTATTTTTTTCTCTTTCATCTTCTAATCTTATATTCATATTTTTCTTTTTGTTATTATCTAACAATTCTCCTTTCATTTGTAGTTTATATATAAATCTTATACTATTAATTTATCATTGTCAATAGTTAAATAATGATTTTTTTCATATTTAGCTTTTGTTGCTAATCCTCCTCTTATATGCCTTTCAGCTTTATTTTCATCAAGAATTTTTCTTACTTCTTTGGCTAATATTGGATTTATCTTTTCTAATCTTTCAGTAACATCTTTGTGTACAGTACTTTTACTTATTCCAAATTTTTTTGCTGTTCCTCTAACTGTATCTTTCGAATCTATTATATATTGTGCTAATTTTCTTGCACGTTCATCTATCATAACATTTTTCACCTGTACAACCCCCAATAAGAATACTTTTTGTTTAATTGTATTCTTATCTTAAGATTTTAGAACAGAAAAAGTACTTACAAATGTAAGTACTTTTTCATTAATTTTTAGTTTTTAATCTTAAATATCCTAATTCTTCCCATTCGTTATATGCTAAGTTTAATCTAAATACAACTTTTGGCTTTGCTCCTGCTCTATTCTTATCAACTACACAAGCATAATACCTTACATCTGGATTTTTTGACCTTTCTAAATCAAAACACTCTGTTGGGACTTCTTCATAAGAATATTCATATAATCCTAAATCATCATTATGTATTTGTTTTATTAAGCATAATGTATCTAAAACTTCTTTTACTGTTCTACATGCAGCCAAATCATTTACATCCAAATTTAATGGTGATCTATCACTTTCTGTTAATTGTAAAGATGATCCTATAAATATATTCAAATTTTGTGCTAAATTTGATAAAATTGTTGCTGTTTTCTTTAATTCTTCACTATTTCCTATGTTTTCTGTATCTGGTTTTAATGTATCATAAAACATATATTCAATCTTTTCTTTATAATAATAATTTAATATTATTTTTTCCAACTCATCATTTGTATGATCTGTTATATTAACAAAAAATATTTGATTATCTTTTTGAGTTTGAATCCAATTTGTAACTGCTATAACATCTCTAAATTGTGATGAACATTCTAATAACCTTTTTGTAAATTTTTCCAAACTTTCATTTTCATATCTTAATACATATCCATTCTCATCAGTTTCAACGTTTTTGTCTTGATCTGCCTTATATTTAAACTCCAATATCTCACCTTCTGTTATTCTTAACTTATATCCATGTAATTCTTGAATCTCTTTGTTATTTACTATAGTTGTTATTAAGCACAACTTCATTTTTTCTTCTGACATCTCATTTGATACTATCAATACTTTCTTTTTGTGTTTATATGCTATATATGTTGCAATATCTATTGTAAATCTACTTTTTCCTGAGTTTGATGGCATTGCATATGACATTGTTTCACCTTTTCTTATTCCTTTAAATACACTGCTTAATATTGGAAATGGAAGTGTTAATCCTGAATTTAAATTATTTTCGCCAGATAATAAGAAATCTGTTACATTTGTACTTAATATTGATCTTTTAAATTTTTCTGTTGTTGTTATTTGTACAATTGCATCTTTTACCTCTTGAATTGTCATTCTATCATATAATTCATAATCAACAATTTCTTCAATCTGCTTTTTGGTTTCTTTTATTGGATTTGTAGTATATCCTTTTCTAATTTCAAATAATTTTCTTAATTCAACATATACTTTTTCAAAATTTTGTCTACTTTCTCTTCCTTCTTCTAATAATTTCTTTTTACTTTGGAAAATTTTATAATTTTCTTTTGCATAGTTAAAATCATCTTTAGCAACTTGTGGTGCATATGCTTCTCCTTCTGTAAAAAGAATACTCTTATATATATTTAATAATAATGCACTTTCAAAATAACAATCTTTTTTTTCTATATAATACATTGAAATGGCTTTAGGATTAGCTAATAGTAAACTAATATATACTTCTTCCAATTTTTTATTAGATAATTTTTTTGGATATTCATAATCCTCATCTTCCTTTTCTTGTTCCAAATTATCTAATAATTTTTCCATTTGAGCTTTTTCGTCTTCTTCACTATTTACATCATCATCTTCTTCAATAGGTTCTTTTTCTTCTTTATTTTCTTCTTTTTCTTCATTTCGAAATAATATAGTTCTATTATCTTCTTTTATTTTTGTTTCATTTTTACTAGTAACTTTTTTTAATACTTCTAACATTTCAGCATACTTTTTTTGTTCTATTAATTTTTTTACTTTTGCTATGTCATCTCTATTTTCATCAGTTACTTCAAGCATATCAACTAATTTTAATATTCTATCAATTTTTTCTTCTTCCATCTTACTCTCCTTTTATACATTATTATTTAATATATCATTAACCTCTGTAATTACAAATGCTCCATCTTTTATTAATTTATTTGTTCCTATACTTTGTTTCTTGGTTATATCACCAGGTACAGCAAATATTTCTTTTCCTTGTTCAAGTGCTAAATTAGCTGTAATAATTGCTCCACTTCTTTCTCCTGCTTCAACAACAATTATTGATTCAGCTAATCCACTTATTATTCTATTTCTTTGAGGAAAATTTGCTTTATTAGGCTTTGTACCATTTGGATATTCTGAAATAATACATCCACCTGTTTTTAATATTTGTTTTGCTAATATTTTATTTTGTTTGGGATATAATTCATCTATTCCACAACCTAATACTGCTATTGTTTTCCCAATACTTTTGCTATTCTCCATATTAATTTGAACATTGCCTAAATGTGCATATGTATCTATTCCTAAAGCTAATCCACTTATAATATTAAACCCCTTTTGTGTTAGTTCTTTTGAAAATTTGAACGAAATATTTTTTCCATACTTAGTACAATCTCTAGTACCAACTATAGCAATACCTTTATTGTTTAATATTTTTTTATTTCCAAGTACATACAATTTTAATGGTGGATTATATACATTTCTTAACTTTTTTGGATATTCTTTTGATTCTATTGATATTTCTTCTATTTCTATAAAGTTTCACTCCTTCTATTTTGTAACTTCGTAGCTTTTATAACATTATTCATTAACATTGCTATTGTCATAGGCCCTACTCCCCCAGGAACAGGTGTTATATAACTTGCTTTTGAACTTACTTTTTCAAAATCAACATCCCCAACTATTTTTCCACTTTCATCTCTATTTATTCCAACATCAATTACAACAGCTCCATCTTTTATCATATCTGCTGTAACAAATTTGGCTTTTCCTATTGCTGAAATTACAATATCAGCATTTTTCGTATGTTCTTTTAAATCTTTAGTTTTTGAATGGCATACTGTTACTGTAGCATTTTTGTTTAAACAGCATTGTATTAATGGCTTTCCAACTATATTACTTCTTCCTAAAATTGTGACATTCTTTCCTGTTAAATCAATATCATATTCTTCAAACATTTTCATAATTCCATATGGTGTACATGATACAAATGTTTCTTGGTTCAAACACAATTTTCCGACATTTATAGGATTAAATCCATCAACATCTTTTTCTGGCAATATAATTCTAAATGCTTCATTTATATCTAAGGATTTTGGAATAGGACTTTGCAATAATATTCCATTAATTGATTTATCCAAATTTAGTTTTTGAATCAATTCAATTAATTCTTCTTGTTTTATATCATTTCCCAGAAAATATTCTTCAAATTTTATTCCAATTTCTTGACATGCCTTGCTTTTGTTTTTTACATATATTTGTGATGCTTTATCATCTCCAACCATAATAACTGCAAGTTTTGAAAGTATTCCCTCTTTTTTTAAATTATCACATTCTATTTTTAATTTTTCTCTTGTTTTTCTCGCTAGTTCTTTTCCATCTATTATCATAATTTTCCCTCTCCTCAGTCAATTACTATTTAGATTTTATCTCATAAAACTTTATTTGTAAATAGTAAATTATTACTTTCAAAAAAAATGAGAGCAATTATCAATTGCCCCCATTTTTACTATTTAATATCTAAATCCAGTGAATTTGAAATATGATATATTCCATTTTGATTATTTACTATATTTTCAAATTTATAATTTCCATCAAGTGTTACAATCAAAGGTATTTTTATACTTGAATATCCTTTTTGTTTATACACTGATATATAATCAATTGCATTATTCATTATCCAATATCCTTTTAAATTTTCTGTATTTGCTAATCTTAATGAATTTGGTAAAGCTATTCTTAATTCTTTAGCTTCTGTATCATTACAATTGATTTGTAAATATATTGTTGAATTCTTCTTCAAATTTCCTATAATTTTTATTGACATATCTTCACTTATATTTTCTGATTCTATATTTTCTAATAATGTTTGATAATAATATCTTACAATAATATCATTACTATTTGTTTCAAATTTTATTGTATCTAATTCCTTATTATTTACTACATATGTTTTTACTGTCATTCCATTTAACTTTATTGTTTCATTTATATTTGAAGATATTATTTTTATTTCTTCTTCATTTGAAATATCTGTTTCATTATTTTGGAAGAATGATAATATTGCAAATCTTAAATATTCATCTTCTGGAGAATTGCTTATCAATTCATCAATAATTTTACTAGAATTATCTTTATTTATAAATGTTTCAATTATTGCTGTAATTGATTTATATTCTTCTTTTTCTTCACTATTTAATTCTATTTGATTATATAAATCTTTAGCATTTTGATAATCTCCCAAAAATTCTAATGATAATGTTACTAATAATTTATTATAATTTTCAATATCTTTTTCTTCTTTTAATTGTAATAAATCTGTTAATACAGTTTTTTTGTTAGCAGATGCTAATAAATATTGTTCAAATAAATTATTATCATCATTTATAAATGGATCTATATTTAAGCCTGAAATATAATCTTTTGCATAATATTGAATTAATGCTGTTAATACAATATCTGTATTTGCATTTTCTAGATTTTTTAAATAATCTGTATAATTTTTTGTATCTCTATATTTAGCCATATTTATATTAACTTGATTATTTGAACTTCCATAATATTTTGTTCTTATTTTTTGAATTTCATTATATGCTATTTGTGTATCTAACCTTTCTGTTAATGTATTTTCTATAAAATCAATATAGTCAATATATTTTTCCATATTTCTATTATAAATTTCTAATACTATCGGATTTTTTGTTGGCTTTATTTCAGGAGTTTCATTAATATTTATTTTTGTATATTTCTTTACTTCTTGTGCAGATTCTATAATATTAATTGGATATGTTATTGCATCTTCCTGATTATTTCCACTTCCTCTTATTACAACATGATATGTTCCATAATCTAATTTTCCAAAGTTTACTGTTGTAATTGAATTTGTTGTTTCTTCAGCTTCTAATGTTTTATTTAATTCTTCTATTGTAAATTGATATTTTACATTATATTGTTCTGAAGCTATACTTGTTGCATTTAAAACTAAATCATCTGTTGTTTTTACATTTCTTGGCTCTGTACTTTGAATAAAGAAATCTAATTTTGATGTTATATCAATTTTATTAACACCAACATATACATCTTCATTTGCTGAGTGAACTGTTACTCTATATGTTGTAACATTATCTGGTAGCTTAAATTTTACATTCGCAACTCCATTTGAATCTGTATATACTGTATCAAAATATGCTGTGTCTCCGAAATTTCCTCTTGTATCTCCACCACCACCTCCAAATCCATCTGGTTCTTTACTTATAAAATCAAAATAACTTGAATATGTATATATTGGGTATTCTGGATCTTGGTATATTGTTGAAACAATTTCTGTTGAGTCTTCTTGTACTGCAAATACTGCTTCATTAACAACACTTATATTTACAAATGTTTTTATAGGCTTATTATTATTTGTTGTTTTTATTGTTAAATTTACTTCATCACCAGGTTTATATTCTGTTTTATCTGATTTTATGTCTATATCAATTTTTCTTGTTTCTTCATTAAAATCATAATAATATATTGGCATTCTATAAAATTTACCGTTATAGTAATATGCAGATGTTATTTTACATCCAGGAAAATCTTTTTCTTCAAATTTATATTCAATTTCATTCTTATCTTTGTTGTTAAAATATTTTCTTGTGCTGATATTAATAATAATTTTCCATTATTATCTATTTCTTGATTTCCTTTATTTGCTATACTTTCAGATAATGTAAATTTAGCTGTATCTCCGATATTAAAGTTTGTTACATCTGCCTTTAAGAAATATCTAAATATATCATAATAATATGAAATATTTTGTTTATATGCTAATCTTCCTAAATTTGAGAAAAAGCCATATGAATATCCTAATTCTACATCTTTTTCATCTCTATATATGATTTTTTTGATTTCTATTTCTTTTCCGCTTCTATCTTGTAATTTGAATATTAGAGTATATGTATAACTATAAACTTCTGTATTATCCTTCATTTTTAAAGAATTTATATCATAATTCATTTTGCCATTTTTCATATTTATTTCAGTAATTTTTTGTGTATTTTCTGTTATTACATAATCATATACTGGTTTATTTGTTTTTGTATATTTATCAAGCTCATATTTTACAACTTTCTTTTCATTTCTACTTTCTTTTAGATCTATCTCAACTGTTGTATTATATTCATCATCATATAATTCTTTTAGATCATAACTTACTTCCATTTCTTTATCTTTTTGTAATTTATATGCACTTAATTCATAATTACTTCCTGTATTATTAACTGTTGTATATATATCTCTATAAATTAATTCTACATCTTTTGTTGTAACTGTATCATTATATTCTTCTAAATCTCCATTATATACTTCCATATACATATTTGTTACTATATATGTTTTTTCATCTTCTTTTGCTATATCTACTGAAAAATGTGCAATACCATTTTCATCTGTTTTTTCAAGTAATTCTTGTCCATTAAATCTTACAAGAACTTTTTTATTTGGTACAACAAGTCCTGTTATATGTGTTACTTTAACATCGAAATCATATTTTTCATTATTATACACATAATTCTTATTTGCTATGATTTCATATGTATAATTTTGAAGCTCATAATTTTCAATTGTTACATATCTTCCAGCAATTTCTTTATCTTTATAGTATAATGAAATCATTGCATATTCTACATCATAATGGTTTTGTAATTCTATTTTATAATTATAATTTCCATCTTTTCCTACGTTTATCTTTTCTTTGCTTTCGCCATTAAATGATATATAAAATTTATCTTGTAAATCGTTACCATATATTGCTTTTGGAACAAATCCCCATATATTTATTGTATCTGTATTTTTATATAATGTTCTATCTGTATAAATATAAGAATTTGAATAATATAATTCTTTATTATAATTATATACACCTACAATTAACTTATTTTCTGTATTACCAATTTTCAAATATTTTATCATTTCTGTTTTATCAGAAGTAAATTTTGCAATTCCTTCTGAATTTGTTACTTTTTCTTCGCTTTCATATTTTACCTTAATATTTGAAGCAATTCCATTTTCATCTGCTACCCATACAAGAATGTCATTTTCTGTATTTGTAACATATACATTCAAATTATTTATTTGAATTGGAGTATTAAATAATTCTGAACCATTTTTATTTTTTATTATTGCAACATAATATCCATCTTGTAATGTTCTTGTTAATTTTATTCCATTTTCTATTAAATTAAAATCTACTTTTTGCAAATCTGTTGCCTTTGAATAATCTTTAGTTTGTAAATATTCTATAAAACTATCTGAACTATCAAATTTACCAATTTCAACATTTGCAATTTCAATATTTCCATTTGTTTGATAATATATTGATATATTTTCATTTGAATTATAAGTATTTATATTATCAATTGAATTTGATATATTTTCATATTTTTCTGTAATTCCTGTATCGTTATTTACACTAAACGAAAATGTATAATTATCTTCTAATTCTTGATCATATATTTTTAAGCCTTTTTTTACTGTTACAGTATATTGAGTTTGGTCTACTAATCCATTACTTGGTATAAATCTGTAAACTTTTCCTTTTTGTTCCCACGTTCCTTCAACTTCTGGTACTATTTGAACATATTTTTCGAAATTCTCTATATTTGAATAAGACATTTCAATTTCTATATTAGAACTTGTTAACACTCTATCTGCTCTATTTGCTGGATATGTATTTGTTACACTTAATTTGTTTGATGTTTGATATGCCCAACTATCTTTTGTTATTTTATCTTTTACATATTGTAATTTTAAAATTGTATTATCTGGTATATTTTGTTTAAATTTTAATTTATATTGTCCATCTTTACCTGTTTTTTCTATAGAATATTCTAATGCTGGTTCTATATACAAACTTTTCTTTACACTTTCTATATTTGCATCTTTATCTGTATATATTATAAATTCTGAATCTTCTGATAAAATTTGATCAGATATTTTCGTTGGTTCTATTTTTGTTATTGATATTGTTTGAATTTGAGTAGAATCAAATTTCATAAAATTCATTCCTAATGCGAATATAATCACAAATACTGCTGCGATAGATGTAATAGTTATTATCTTTTTATACTTCTTATTCTTTTTACTTTTTTGTTCATTTATTATTTTTTTCATATTATTTTCAAATTCTTCTGAAGGTAAAATTTTATTTTCAAATTTTTGCTTTAATATTTTATCTATTTCATCATCTCTATCCATTCAAATCCTCCTTTCTTATATTTTCATCTAAGAAAATACTTTCTAATTTTTTTCTTGCTCTTGATAATCTTGATTTTACTGTTCCTTCTGGTAATTTTTGAATTTCTGAAATCTCTTTTATGTTAAAATCTTCAAAATAATATAATATAACCATTGTTTTCAAATCTTCATCTAGTTTTTTTATGGCTTGTCTTACTCCAAAATCATCATATTTATCATTATAAACTAAATCTGTTTGATTGTAATTTTCTAAATATATAATTTTTTTGTTTTGTCTATGAATTTTATTACATTCATTAATTAAAATTCTAATAAGCCACGTCTTAAAAAATTCTGCATTTTTCAATGTATGCATTTTTTCAAAAACAATTACTGTTGTATTTGAAATTGCATCAGATATTTCTTCTTCTGTTTTTAAAATACTGAATGCTACTCTATACATAGATTTCATATTTTCCATTAAAAGATTACCAATTTCATCTACATTGCCATTCCTGGCTTTTTCTACTTTTTCGGTATCCATATTTTCTCCCTTCTATATCTTTATACTCTTTAGATGTTTTTCTATATTATTTGGTTCACATATTTCAAACTTTTTATTAAATTTAAGTTTTATTTATAGAAAAAATAAGAATTTCTATATAATTTTCATCACATAGAAATTCTAATTAATGTTTTTACGAGTTAAATTCATCCAGTATTCCAACTTTATATTCAATGTCTTCCATGTGTGGAAATATTTCTTTCACTCTTTTTAATGTAAGCATTGTCATTTTAGGTTGTGGATTTTTAGGGTCATCTGACAACAATTTTTGTGTATAGCAATTTTTGGCAGTTCTAAATAATACATATCGATTTCTTACATACGTATAATAAATTTGATATCCATTTTTTAAATCTAACCACATATCTTCAAATGTATAATTTTCCACTAATTTTCCTCCTTGTTATTTACACATTTCTTCAAATTCATTTTCACTAATAATTTGTACTCCTAAACTTTGTGCTTTTGTAAGTTTACTTCCTGCATCTTCTCCAGCTAATAAATAGGTTGTTTTTTTAGATACAGAACTTGATGTTTTTCCTCCAAATTTTTCTATAATATTTGATGCTTCCTCTCTTGAATATTTTTCAAGTGAACCTGTTAATACAAAAGTTTTTCCTGCAAATCTGTCATCTTCATTTTCTTCTTTTTGCCTTTCCATATTTACTCCTGCATCTTTTAGTCTTTTCAACAAGTCTTTTGTTTGTTCTTGAGAGAAAAATTCATTTATACTATTTGCTACAATTGGTCCAACTTCATCTACTTGACTTAAATCTTCAATTGATGCATTTGATAAATTATCCATATTTTCATATGTTTTAGCTAATACTTTAGCAGCTTTTACTCCTACATGCCTTATACCCAATGCTGTTATTAATCTATATAAATCATTTTGCTTGCTTATATTTATACTATCTATTAGATTTTGAGCGAACTTTTTGCCATTTTTCTTTAATGATGCTATATCTTCAAATTTCAAATCATATATATCTGCAATATTTGAAATCATTTTCTTTTCAAGTAATATTCCTATAATATTTTCACCTAGTCCATCTATATTCATTGCTTCTCTTGATACGAAATGCACTAAATTTCTATATAATTTTGCTGGACATTCTATTCCTGTACATCTTACTGCAGACTCTCCTTCTTCTCTTACTGTTTCTGCACCACATACTGGGCAATGTGTTGGCATGACAAATTCTTTTTCTGTTCCATCTCTTCTTTCTACAACTGCTCGTACTATTTCTGGTATTACATCACCTGCTTTTTGTATTATAACTCTATCACCTATTTTTAATCCTTTTTCTTTAACAAAATCTTCATTGTGTAATGTTGTTTTAGATATAAGTGATCCAGCAACTCTTACTGGTTCTAGTATTGCAAGTGGTGTTATTACTCCTGTTCTTCCTACTTGAAATTCTATATCTTTTAAAATTGTTTCTTTTTGTTCTGGTGGATATTTATATGCAATTGCCCATTTTGGAACTTTAGATGTTGTTCCTAAAATTGTTCTTAATTTTAAATTGTCTACTTTAACAACTGCTCCATCTATTCCAAAAGTTAATTGTTCTCTATCTTCTCCGATTTTATTTATTGCTTTCTTTACTTCTTCAACATTTGAACATGGTATACGAACAGGATTTACATTAAATCCTAATTTTTCTAAATATTCTAATTCTTCAAAATGTGAATTAAATTCTTTTCCTTCTATTTTTTGAACATTAAATATATAAATATCTAATGGTCTTTTCTTTGTTATATTACTATCTAATTGTCTTAATGAACCAGCTGCTGCATTTCTTGCATTTGCAAATAATTCTTCTTCATTTTCTTCTCTTTCTTGATTCATTCTTTCAAATTCTTTTTTAGATATAAATACTTCTCCTCTAACTGTTATATTTATTTTTTCTGGTAATTCTTGAGGTATTGTTTTTATAGTTTTCAAGTTTTCTGTTACATCTTCTCCAACTAGTCCATTTCCTCTAGTTGCTCCTCTTACAAGTTTTCCATCTTTATATTCTAATGCTGATGATAAACCATCTATTTTTGTTTCAACAACATATTTTACTTCATCTATTCCATTTTCACTTGCTACTTTTTTTACTCTTTCATCAAATGCTTCAATTTCTTCAAAATTAAATACATCTTGTAAACTTTGAAGTGGTACTTCATGTTCTACCTTAGTAAATCCTTCTTTTACATGTCCTCCTACTTTTTGTGTTAATGAATCTTTGGTTATAAATTCTGGATTTTGACTTTCTAATGTTCTTAATTCTAACATCATCATATCATATTCAAAATCAGTTATTTCTGGATTATCATCATCATAATATTTTTGTGCATAATATTCTGTTTTTTTTCTAAGTTCTTCTATTCTTTCTTTTGCTTGTTTTTTATCCATGTCTTCAATTTTCCTCCTAATGTAAAATTTTCATTTTGATTATATCATTGTTAATGAAAAAATTCTATATTAGTGCAAAAAAATAAGATAGAATTTTTTCTATCTTACTTTTTTTATTATTTATGCATCTGCTTTTGCTAAAATAATTAAACGTGCTTTACTATCATCTGTACATGTTGTTAATGATATTTCTACAGCTCCTTGTGTATCTCTTGTCATATATTCTGTATCTGTATCATCTGTTTCAAATTTATCATAAATTGTATATGTCATTCTCTTTCCATCTAAATCTGTAACATAAATTTTATCTCCAATATTTAATTTTTTATTATTTGAGAAAAATCTACTATTTCTATAATTATGTCCAGCAATTACTGTATTTCCTGGTTTATTTAATCCACTTCCTTGAGTATTTTGTTCTCCTGTTGTTGAATATACAACACATACTGCTGTTTCTAATGATGATTTAGAATATTCTGAGTATGATATTATTGGACTTTTTAAACCTGTTGTTGGTATTTCGATTTTTCCTGCTGTTAAAAATCCATTATATTTCATTCCTTCTCCAGAACTTGTATTTGTTCCAGTTGATGTTGAGTCTGTTGTTGGTGTTTCAATTGGATCTGTTATTGGATTATCATCAATTTTTGTATCTGTTGTTTCTTCTTTTTTAGTATTTTGACTTATGTTTTCACTCCAAGAATCTGCAAAATCTTCTGCTTCTTTCTTGCTATTTTCACTTGCTATAAATTTATATCCTAAAAATCCTATTATTCCTACTATTGCAATTATAATTATTACTAATAATACTGTTAAAAAAGCACTATATTTACTATTCATAATTATCATCCCTTTCAATAATATTTTTTATTATACGTTTTCTCTTTAAAAACCTATACTTTAATTATATCATATTTTCTAAAAAAAAGATAGCTATTTTTGTAAATTTATACTATTTTTTCTCCAAGTTTTTTACCAGCTAATAGGTGAAAGTGTAAGTGTCCTACTTCTTGACCTCCATCTTCACCACAATTTACAATTACTCTATATCCTTTTTCTTTGAAGCCTTGCTTTTCGGCAATTTCATTGATAACTTTGTATATTTTTGAAATTATTTTTTCATCTCCATCTTCCATTGTTGCAAGTGATGTTATATGTTTTTTTGGAATTATTAATACATGTATTGGTGCTGCTGGATTTATGTCTTTAAATGCTAATACCTCTTCATCTTCATATACTTTACTTGATGGTATTTCTCCTTTTATAATTCTGCAAAATAAACAATTTTCTTCCATATTTAATCTCCTTCTAATTAAATTTTATTATTTTGAAAAATATAACTATTGAATAAAGCAAAGACCTGTAGGTATGACCCTAGCTATATTTTTGCTATGAAATAGTTATATTTTCAAAATATATTTATTTAATCTAATATAGCCTTAATTCTTCTAATTCCTGAAGAACTTGATTCTTCTTTCTTTATTTTGAAGTGTCCTAATTCAGATGTATTAGAAACATGAGGTCCTCCACATAATTCAATTGAAACATCACCTATTTTATAAACAGAAACTATATCACCATATTTCTCAATAAACATTGCTTCTGCTCCCATTTTTATTGCATCATCTTTTTTCATTTCTAAATGTTCTACTGGAATTGCTTCTGTTATCCATTCATTTACTAAGTCTTCTGTTTTTTGTTTTTCTTCATCTGTCATTTTTGCTGGATGTGAAAAGTCAAATCTCATTCTTTCAGCTGTTATATTACTTCCTCTTTGATGTACATGTGAGCCTAATACTTGTTTTAATGCTGCATTTAATAAATGTGTTGCAGTATGATATTTTGTTTCCATTTCTCCTGTTGATGCTAATCCACCTTTGAATTTTTGTTCTGAACCAGCTCTTGATTTTTCTTGGTGTTCTTTAAATAGTTTATCAAATCCTTCTTTATCTATTTTCATTCCATTTTCTGTAGCTAGCTCTTCTGTAACTTCTGGTGGGAATCCATAAGTATCATATAATCTAAATACAACTTTACCTGGTACTATGTTTTCACCTTGTTCTTTAACTTGTCCAACTTCTTTTGCAAATTCTTTTTCACCTTTTTCAAGTGTTTTTACAAATTTGTCTTTTTCTTCTAAAATTACATTTTTTATTGTTTCTTTATTTGCTTCAAGTGCTGGATACATTTCTTTTAAGTTTTCAACATTTATATCTATTAGTGTTGATAATTCATCTAATGATATTTGAAGTTTATTCATATGTCTTACCATTCTACGAATTAATCTTCTTAATATATATCCTCTGTCAACATTGCTTGGTCTTCCACCATCACATATTATCATCATACTTGAACGTAAATGTTCTGCTACAATTCTTCTACTTGCTATATTATCTACTTTTTGCAACTCTACTAGTTTATCCATAATTGGTGCAAATAATTCTGTTTCAAATGGTGTTTCTTTTCCTTCTAATAACATTGTCATTCTTTCTAGTCCTAAACCAGTATCAACATTGTGTTGTTTTAGTTTTGAATATTTACCATTTTCATCTTTATAGAATTCCATAAATACATTATTCCAAATTTCAACATATTTACCACATCCACATGATGGATTACATTCTGGTGAACATTTTGGCTTTCCTGTATCATAAAACATTTCTGTATCTGGTCCACATGGTCCTGTTTCACCTGCTATCCACCAGTTATCATCTTTTCCAAAATAATATATTCTTTCTTCTGGAATTCCTGCTTTTTTCCAACATGATGCTGTTACTTCATCTCTTGCACAGTCTTCATCTCCAGCAAAACATGTTACTGATAATTTTTCAACTGGTATTCCTAATTCTTTTGTTAAGAAATCATAACTCATTTGGATTGATTCTTCTTTAAAATAATCTCCTAATGACCAATTTCCTAGCATTTCAAAATATGTTAAATGTCTATTATCTCCAACTTCATCAATATCATTTGTTCTTACACATTTTTGATAATCTGTAAGTCTTGTTCCTGCTGGATGTGGTTCTCCTAATAAATATGGTACTAATGGTTGCATTCCAGCTGTTGTAAATAATACTGATGGATCATTTTCTGGTATTACTGGTGCTGATGGTATTACAACATGTCCATGATTTTTAAAAAAATTTAAATATTTATTTCTTATTTCTATTGCTTTCATTTTATTTTTCTCCTATCTAATTCCGCTTTTTACGGATTTTATTATACTCTAAAAAGTGTGAAAAATCAATACTTTGATTCTATTTTATCATTCTATCTCTTATATACTAACATCTCTTAAAATACACCAAGTTCCATTACTTTCTGGTAAACATTTAAATGTCATTTCTTCTTTTGTTATTGGATGTTCTATTGTAAGTTCATAAGCCCATAATGCTATTTGTTTTCCTTGTCCTCTTGTTCCATATTTTTGATCTCCAAATATGCTATGTCCTGCATGTGATAATTGTACTCTTATTTGGTGATGTCTGCCTGTATGCAAATTTACTCTTACTAATGATAAATTTTTCACTTCATTATATGCTAAAACTTCATAGTCTAGTTTAGCTAATTTAGCATTTTTCTTATCTTTATTTACAACTTTACTTATATTATTTCTTTCATCTTTATATAAATAATCTTCTAAAATACCTTTGCTTTGTTCAAATCTTCCATCTACAACAGCTAAATATTTCTTTTTAAATATTTTTTCTCTTACTTGATCACTTAATCTTGATGCCGCTTTTGATGTTTTCGCAAATACCATGACTCCACCAACAGGTCTATCTAATCTATGAACTAATCCTAAGTAAACATTTCCTGGTTTATTATATTTTTCTTTTATATATTCTTTTATAATTGTAAGCATATCTATATCTTCAGTTTTGTCTGCTTGTGATGGAATATTTGGTTGTTTTTCTACAACTATTATGTGATTATCCTCATATATTACATTTAATTTATTCATATTAATTCTCCCAACGACCATATATTCCACAAGGCAACACCAATTTTGAATTTTCCATTGGCAATCCAATTTCTCCTGAAGAAACTTTTCCATTATGTTCTTTATTAACAGTTAAATTTAATATATTTTCTAGAACTTTACTTGAAATTCCCGTAGTATATGAATTTATCAAGAAAAATAATGGATTATCTGATAATACATTTGTACATAATTCTACTAAATCATAAATATTATTTTCAAATTGCCAAACTTCTCCATTTGCCCCTCTTCCATATGATGGTGGATCCATTATTATTGCATCATATTTATTGCCTCTACGTATTTCACGATTAACAAATTTTACAACATCATCTATTATATATCTTACTGGTCTTTCTGCTAAACCTGATGATGTTATATTTTCTTTTGCCCATGTCACCATTCCTTTTGAACTATCAACATGACAAACTGATGCACCAGCAGATGCACATGCTACTGTTGCCCCTCCAGTATATGCAAATAAGTTTAATACTTTTATTTCTCTTTTCGCATTTTTGATTTTATCCATCATCCAATCCCAATTAACAGCTTGCTCTGGGAATAATCCTGTATGTTTAAATCCCATTGGCTTTATATTAAATGTTAAATCTTTATATTTTATTTGCCATTGTTGTGGCATTTTTTTATTGTATTCCCAAGTTCCTCCACCTGTTTTACTTCTATGATATGTTGCATTTATATTTTCCCATTTTTCTGGGTATGATTTATCTTTCCATATTATTTGTGGGTCTGGTCTTGATAATATTACATCTCCCCATTTTTCTAATTTTTGTCCATCTGCCATGTCTAATATTTTATAATCATTCCAATTATTTGCTATATTCATATATTACCTTCTCTTTCTATTTTTTTCTTTTGCAATTATACTATATTTTCCCTTATTTTTCAAGGTATTTTTTTGCTTGCATATATCCTTGTTTATATAATTCATAAATATTTTCAGAATCTAACAAAGATGTTTTTTCTAAATTAATTGTTATCAATTTATCAATTCCATCTTTTTCATATGACGATAATTCTCTTTCTTGTAATTCCATTGCTCTAGTTGCAACTTCTATAATATTTTTACAGCATTCTTTTTTATGAATTGTTTCAAAACATATTCCTATAACTTCATTTGCTCCAACATCTTTCAAACACTTCCACGGCAAATTTTCACGTGTTCCTCCATCTATTAATTGTATGTTTTCAAACTTACAAGGAGAAAATATTACTGGAAAACTGCAACTTCCTCTTACAGCTGTACTTATAGGTATATCTGTTATATATTGAGTATCATCTAACAATTGTGTTCTATTTTCATTAGATGATGCAATATATACAGTTCCTGTTTGTAAATCTACCATGGAAATAAATAATGGCATTTTTATTTGATTTATATTTTCTACATGACTTTTTCTACATATTTCGCTCATTATTTTTTCAATACTTTTTCCACTATTTAAACCATCAATTACTAATTCACCTTTAAATAATAATCCAAAAATTAATTTGAATATTTGCTTCCATTCTGCATATTTTATTTTTTTATAATATTTTTGAAACATTTTCCACATTTCATCACTATTATATCCAAGTGCATATAATGTTGCTATAATACTTCCAGATGATGCACCAGATACACAATCAAATTTTATATTTTTTTCTTCTAATGCTTTAAGTGCACCTATGTGTGATGCAACTTTTATTCCTCCTCCACTAAAACATAACCCTCTCATTTTCAACTTTATCCTCCTAAAATATTTTATGCCTTAATAAAAATAAAGTGAGCACTATTTTTCGATAAATTATTATCAAAAAATAATGCTCTTATATTTATGTTTTGTGTACACGGTGGCCTAATTCATTGGTAACACATTCTCTGTTTTCATTGATTTTTTCTTTTCTTTCAATTTCTTTTTGAAGATCAATGCCTTTCATCTCAGCAATTCCCAACAGGAAAATTGCTACATCAGCAAGTTCTTCTGCAAATGTGTCTTTTCCTCTGAACCAAGCATCATATGCTTCTCCAACTTCTGCAATAAGATGGCAAAATTCTTCATTCATATCTGTTGTGTTAAAACCATGCCGTTTTTTGTTTTCAAAAATTTCTTTTTGCAGTTCTTGTAAAGTCATATAAGTTACCCCCTTCAAAGACTTTGTGGAACTTCCAACTTACGTATTTAATTTATCACTTTTCTATTTTACTGTCAATCTAATTTTTATATTGTTGCTAATTTTACTCCAATTTTTATTAATTCATAAATCATAATAAAATTCGCACTTGATAGAACAATAAATGTAGCCATAAAAAAAGAAAGCATCTTATGTTTTTTCAAAAATTTCATATACAAACCTCCCAAAATACTTGTCCTTAATATGTATATGTAAATATTCTAAAAATATTCATAATCTACTTCTTATTTTCATCGCAATATGTTACAAATTTTTATTAATTTAATTGTTGTAATATATTTTTTGCCAATTCTCCATTAATTCCATTTACTTTTACAATTTCTCCTATTGAAGAATTTCTAATTTTTTCAACACTGCCAAAATATTTTAATAATGCTTTTTTCTTTGCTTCCCCAATTCCTTTTATATCATCTAATTCTGATTTTGTTATCGATTCATCTCTTAATTTTCTATGATAAGAAATTGCTGTATCATGTACTTCATCTTGAAATTTTGTAATTAAGTTCATTAAATTTTCTGATATTTCAAATTCTTGTCTTTGCTCATTTATTAATGCTCTTGTTTGGTGTTTATCATTTTTAACCATACCAAATACAGGAATATCTAATTCTAATGATTTTACTGCTTGTTTTATTGCTCTTATTTGTGTAATTCCTCCATCTGCAAATATCGCATCTGGTAGCTTACCAAAACCTGATGAATTACTATTGTCAATTGAGTGTTTCAACCTACGTGTTACTACTTCTTGCATACATTTTGGATCATCTTGTGTTAAAACTGTTTTTATTTTAAATCTTCTTGACATGTTTCTTTTTATTGTTCCATCAACCATCACACACATTCCAGCTACCATATATTCTCCCGAAATGTTTGAGATATCAAATGTTTCAATTTTTCTTGGTAATTTGTCTAATCCCAATACTTCTTTTAATTCAACTAAAATTTCGCTTCTATCTCTTTCTTTATTTTCAAGAGTAATTTTGGCATTATTATCAGCCATTTCCACAAATCTTAATTTTTCACCTTTTTTGGGTGATTTTATTTCTACTTTTCTTCCAGCTTCTTTGCTTAACCATTGTTCTATTGCTTGTTGATCCTCTAATTCTTCTCTTATCATTATTTTATTAGGTAAATTTTGACTATCTATATAATATTGTTTTATAAAACCTGAAATTATTTCTTTGTCTTCCATTTCTCTTATGTCTTGGAAAAAATAATGTTCTCTTCCTACCATTTTGCTTCCTCTAACAAAAAATATTTCAACACATACCTCAATTTCAGATTTTGCAATTCCTATTACATCTATATTATTTTCTGTTATGTTTGATACTTTTTGTTTTTCATTAACCCTTTGAATTGCAAGCATTCTGTCTCTTATATATGCTGCTTGTTCAAAGTTCATTTTACTTGACTCTTCAATCATTTGTTTTTCAAGTTCTTTTAATACTTTATCAACTTTTCCATCAAGAATGTCTATTATTTCATCAATTTGTTTTCTGTAATCTTCTTTTGAAACATATCCCATACATGGGCCTAAACATCTATTTATATGATAATTTAAACAAGCTCTTGTTTCAGATCTAAAGTTTTTACATTGTCTAATTTTATATTTCTGTTTTATAAAATCAAGCATTTCTTTTGCAGCTCCAGGATTTGCATATGGTCCAAAATATTTTGAACCATCATTTATTATTTTTCTTGTTATTGTTACATTTGGATAATCCGATTTTATATCTATCTTTATATATGGATATGTTTTATCATCTTTTAATAATACATTAAATTTAGGTCTATTTTTCTTTATTAAATTACATTCTAATATTAATGCTTCTGCTTCATTATCAACAACTATATATTCAAAATGGTCTATTAATGATACCATTCTTTTTATTCTTTCAGTCTTGTCTGTTTTTCTAAAATAAGATTTCACTCTTCTTTTAAGATTAACTGCTTTTCCTACATATATTATTTTGTCGTCTACATCATGCATTATATATACTCCAGGTTTATCTGGTAATATTTTTAGTTGTTCTTCTATGTTAAACATTCTTTCCCTTTCTAAAATTCAAAATATTATACATTCCAATTTATTACTCTGTTTCCATATTGTGCACCCCAAGGTCCACCAGAAATTCTACCTTCTTCTCCTTTTATATTAATAGCCATTAATTTCCCGCAATATACAAATGCATCAGAACCTATTGAAGTTACACTTTGAGGAATTGTAATTTCTGTTAAAGAACTACAACTCTCAAATGCTCCTGCACCAATTGTTGTTACACTATCTGGAATAGTTATTGATGTTATTTTACTACAACCATAAAATGCATTTTTTCCAATTTCAGTAACAGTATTTGGAATATTATATGTTGTTGCATTTTTACTAGCCATTATTACTTTTGTTCCTGCTTTATTTAATATTAATACATCATCTATACTTTTATATGTTGAATTGCTTTCTGCAACTCTAAGCTTTGTATTAGCATGAAATGAATATGTATACATTGTTGTTACACTTGCTGGAATATTTAATAAGTTTACTCCGGACATACTTGCAAGTGACCATCCTTCTATAACTTTAAGTGTTGATGGTAAATTAAGTGTTGTCATTGATTTTGTTATACATCTACAAACCAATGTTTCAACTCCCTCTGGTACTGTAAAAGTTTTAGAAGTTCCCATATATTTTATAAATCTTTTTCCATCATATGAATATAAGTTTCCATCTACTAATTTTAAATTTTTACTAGTACTGCTCAATTCTATTGTTGACAATTTATTCATTCCATTAAAAACTGTTCCACTTAAATTTGAGCTAACTGTATCTGGTAATATAATTTTTGTTGCACTAGAACCTGATAACGTATCTCCAACTATGCTTACAACACCATTTGGAACATTTATCTCTGTTAAAGTTAATAATGCCATATACATTGTTTTTCCATCTTTTGATAATAACATTCCATTTTCAAATTTAAAACTATTATTTCCATCTGCAACTTTTACTTCTGTTAATCTACTTAATCCAGCTAGCGCAGTTCCATTAAAAGATGTTAAACTTGCAGGTAATGTAATTGTTGTTAATTTACTACAAGAACTAAATGCTGCATAGCCAATAGATTTTACTCCTTCTGGTATTTCTATTTCAGTTAAAGAACTACATCCTTGTAATAATCTTTGGTTTATTGTTTGAATTTTTTTAGATAATTTTATCTTTTGCAATCTATTACAACCACTAAAACAATAATCACCTATATAAGTTACTGTATCTGGTATTTCTATACTTGTTAAATTAGTACATCCTTGAAAGGCTCTTTTTCCTATACTTGTTACTGTATTAGGAATTTTTATACTTGTAAGGCTTGTATTATATGAAAATGCGTCATCTCCTATTGTTGTAATTCCTTTTGGTAAAACTATTGATTGCAAAGGATTTATGCCACTTTCAATCTCAACTTTTGAAAAAGCTCCAGCTTCTATTGTTTTAATTTTTCCTTCATATTCACTTAAATCTAGATGTCCATCATTGTCAACTAAATAAAGATTCATTGATGAAGATTTTAACACCCCACCATCTGTAATTTCATATGGGTTAATTGAAAATCCTAGCTCTACTGCAATTGGTATTACATTTTTATCTTGACTAACATAATAAATTTTACCCTTTATTATTTCAAACTTTTTTTCATCACCTTTTTTTATTGAACTGCATATTTCTGCTATTCCAGTTCCAACTTCATTTCCTTCATATCTAATTGTCTTGTCATTTGCATATAATGTATCTAAATCATATTCATCATCCATTCTTTTTTCGCTTAGATATAATTCGTATTCTTCTTTTATATTTGCTAAATATGATTTATTTTTTGCTTTAGAAGCTTTTGTTGTTATTCCACTATTGCCTGTTAAAGTTGATATTGTTACTCCTGCTAATATTAACATTACTATTATTGTTACTGCTAACGCAATTAGTGTAACTCCACTCCCTCTTTTCATACAAAAATTTTCCTTTCTTCTTTTGAATATACATTTTAATTATATTATATTTAACTCCATAATTCAACAAATAGCTAAAATTTTATTGACTTTTTATTTATTTATAGTAAAATTATATAGTATTAAAAATTAGTAAAATCTATATATATTAATAAAGGAGAATTTATCATGGCAAGTTTACCAATAGTTATAAAATATTTAATAGTTTTTTTCATATCAATGGTACCAATTGTAGAATTAAGAGGTGCTATTCCTATTGCTGAAAGTTTAAAATTGAGTATAGCATTATATTATCCAATAGCAATAATAGGAAATATGCTACCTGTTCCAATCATTTATTTATTTGCAAGAAAAGTACTTGAATGGGGAAAAGATAAAAAGTTTATAGGTAAATTTTTCACTTGGTGTTTAGAAAAAGGCGAAAAAGGTGGAGAAAAATTAAAAGCTTCTGCTGGAAATAGTGGAATATTTGGGGCTTTACTTTTATTTGTAGGTGTTCCTTTACCTGGAACAGGTGCTTGGACTGGAACTCTTGCAGCAAGTTTTTTGAAACTTGATTTTAAAACAAGTATCACAGCTGTAGCTTTAGGTGTTATATTAGCAGGAATTATTATGTCATTAGGAAGTAAAATTGTAGCAATTTTAGGTTTGGCTGGAGTTATTGCAATTATTGCAGTTATTTTAGTAATAATTGTTGCTTCTGTCATAATTAAGAAAAAATCTAAAAAACAAAATTAGTTTTAAGCATCAATGTTGATGCTTTTTTTATTATGTTTACATATTATAATATAAAAATACTTTTAGATTGGAGATATTTTTATGTTATTAAATTGTATTTTATTAGCTCTTTCAGTTAGTATAGATTCTCTTGGAATTGGAATTTCTTATGGTATAAAACATACTAAAATTTCAAAAATAAGTAATTTTACATTATTTTCAATTTCATTTATAGTAACAAGTCTTTCTATAATTATTGGAAATACCATTTCTTCCATACTTTCAGAAAAATTTTCTGTATTACTTGGTTCAGCCTTTTTAATGCTTTTAGGTTTTTATGGAATTTATAAAAACATTTCAAACAAAACTACTAATTATGATTTTAATAATTCAAATGAAATTGATAAAAAAGAAGCTATTTTTTTGGGATTGGCTTTATCTATTGACTCATTTTGTGTAGGCCTTGGAAGTGGAATAATTGGTTTCAATGACCTTTTACTACCAATTTTTGTTTCTGTATTCCAATTATTTTTTATAAATTGTAGTGCAAATATTGCTAATTTATTATTGTCAAAATTTAATATTTCAGACAATATACTTTCTTATGTATCATCTTTCTCTCTTATTTTATTAGGTACATTAAAAATTTTGTTTTAATTTGTCACATTTTCTCTAATTATACATATTATTATATAAAATAGACTATCAATTTGATTGTCAGAAAGGATTCTATTTTTTATGATAAGTTGTATATTACTTGCTATATCTGTTAGTATAGATGCTTTAACACTTGGAATTACATATGGTATAAAGCACTCTAGAATTAATAAAATTAGCAATTTAATTGTTTTCTCAATTGCATTTGTTTCAACATCATTGGCAATTTTTCTTGGTAAACATATTTCAAGATTATTTTCACCATCTCTTGCAACATTTATTGGTTCTGCTTTATTAATTTTACTTGGAATATATTCTATTTATAAAAGTTTTAATAAAAATACAGAAGATTATGATTTAGATCATTCAAATTCTATTGATAAAAATGAGGCTATTTTATTAGCATTAGCAGTTTCAACTGATGCTAGTTGTGTTGGACTTAGCTGTGGAATAATTGGTATAACTGGATTTGTTTATCCACTTTTTGCTGCATTATTTCATACTATCTTTATAAATTGTGGTAATATTATTGCATATTCTGCTAGTAAAAAAATTAAACTTTCAGATAAATGTTTAGCAATATTTTCTGGAACTGTTTTGATTTTAATTGGATTAATAAGATTATAATATAAAAGAGACCTCTTATGAAGTCTCTTTTACTTTTCTAAAACAATTCTATATGCTGATACAGGTGGCATTTCTATTGTATATTTATTATTATTAATTTTTTTCATTTCTCCCCTATTCATAAAAATCTAATTAACCCATTTTGTTGATACTTGTGTTCCATTTGATAAATAGACTTTTTTTCCAAATCCCCAAAATGCATTTTTTCCTATTTTCTCAAGTTTTAATGTGCTTGGCAAATGTAAATCAACATTAATTGCTGTTGCATTTGAAAATGCCTTTTCTTCAAGTTCTTCAACACCTTCTGACATTACAATTTCTTGTAATTTTGTCATATTTGAAAATGCTCCTTTATCAATTTTTGTAACACTTGAAGGAATGACTACCTTTTCCATTGATTTTACATCTGAAAAAGCATATGCTCCTATTTCTGTAACCCCTTCTGGTATGTTTACTTCTTCCAATAATGTACAATTTTGAAATAAGTTATTAGGTATTATTTTTAATGCTTCTGATAATTTACATGATTTTAATTTTGTACATTCAAAAAAAGCTGCACCACTATGAAAACTTTGCATATTATCTGACATTTCTATGTTTTCAATTACATCATTATTTGAAAACTCTCCACCATCTATTGAAGTAATATTTTCTAACATCTTTATACTTTTTACTTTTTTATTAGCTTTAAATTTATGATCCTCTGTTGTATTTGGTGACTTTAATTTAAAAGTATCATGTCCGCCTGAACAATTTTTTAATGCTGTTACTGTATATACATCATTTTTATATACTATATATTCTGGAATTGTTATTTCTTCATCTTCTCCATTATATCCACATACTCCAACTTCTTTTTTATCAACATCAATAGAAACCCAATCCCATACTCCATCCTCACCACAAATCGCAAAATCACCTGTTGCAAGTGATATTACATTATCTTTATTAATAATAATTAATGTTTGACTATCATTTATTTTTATATGTTTATTTTTTTGTGGGTCAAATCCATTCTTTTTTAATTCTTCCATTACTTTTTCTCTTTGTTCCTCAAAAGTAAATGAAGTATTATTTTCTAGAGCTTCAGCTTTCATTTCAGATATTTTTATAGATATTATTTCTTTTATTTGACCAGCCATATTTCTATATCTTGCCTCATTGGCTTTTGTTGTTATTCCACTATTTCCTGTTAATGCTGATATTGTTACTCCTGCTAATATCAGCATTACAATTATTGTTACTGCAAGAGCAATTAACGTTACACCTTTTATTTTCCTATCTTTCATAACAAAACTCCTCCTTTGTTTTTTCTAAACTTTTTTCTAAACCTCTTTTAATTTCATTGATAATAATTTTGAAATACCCTTTTCTTCCATTGTAACACCATAAATAGTATCTGCTGCTTCCATTGTTCCTTTTCTATGTGTAATTATTAAAAATTGAGTATCTTTAGCAAATTTCTTTAAATATTCAGCATACCTATAAACATTAACATCATCTAAAGCTGCTTCAATTTCATCAAGTACACAGAATGGAGCTGGATTTATTTTCAATATTGCAAATAGCAATGCAATAGCTGTAAATGCTCTTTCTCCACCTGAAAGTAATGTCATACTTTGAAGTTTCTTTCCTGGTGGTTGTACATTTATTTCTATTCCACTTTCAAGAATATTGTTTTCATCTGTTAATGAAACTTCTGCCATTCCTCCACCAAATAATTCTTTAAATACTTCTCCAAAATTTTTATTAATAATTTCAAATTTTTCTTTAAACTGTGTTTTCATAACATCTAGCATTTCAGCAATTACTTTATTAAGTTTTGCCATTGTACTTTCTAAATCTAATCTTTGTTCACACATAAAATCATATCTTTGTTTTAAATTCTTGTATTCTTCAATAGAATCAACATTTACACTACCTAATTCTCTTATATCTGTACGTAAATTATTAACTTTTCTTTGAGTTAATTGTACATTTTCTGGCATTGGATAATTTCCTGCATTATTAGGAGTTAATTCATATTCTTCCCACATCTTATTTATAATTTCTGTAATATCTTCTTCTATTTTGGTTTTCTTAACTTCTAATTTTGTAACTTGTGCTTTTAAGTCCTCTATTACTTTAAATTCATCAGTTTGTTCATCTTCTTTTTTTGTTAGCTTTTCATTTTTGGCAATTCTATCTTTTTTCAATTTTTCAATATTTTCACCACTATTAGAAACTTGTGATTTTATTTCTTCTATTTGCTTTTTTGTTTCTTCTATTTGTTTTTCAAGTTCAATATTTTCTTTTTCATCTTTTTCAATTTGGGCTTTCTTAATTTCAACATTTTTGGTATGTGTTTCAATTTCTTTATTAATCATTTCTGACATTTCTTGAATTGACATTTCACTTTCATTAAATGATGATACAGATATTTTTAAGTCTGTAATATCTTCGTTTAAGTTATCTATATATGTTTGACTATCTTTATTTGAACTTGCAAATTCATCTATAATTGCTTGTTTTTCTTCATTTTCCTTAGAAATTTTAGCCATCTCTTGTTCATCTAATTCTTTTGATTTTAATAGTTCTTTTTTATTTTCTTCTGACTTTGAAATCTCTTCTTTTTGCTTATTTATTCTATCTCTTATTGTTTGAATATTTTCATCAATTGATTCAACTCTTTGTTTTTCTGTTGCATAAGAAATTTCAATTTCTTGTAATTGCTTTTCTAAATTTTCTGCCTCTTCTAATACATTTTCTGATGAATTTTCATATTCTTCTTTTGATTTTTCTAATTTAGAAATTTTTTCTTTTATTTCAGTAATTTGTGCATTTAATTCTTCAATCTCTTTACTTCTACCTAAAATATTAATTGTTTTTTTAGTTACTGATCCCCCAGTTATTGCTCCTGATGGATTTATTACATCACCTTCTAATGTAATTATTCTGAATGAATAATTATTTTCTTTCGAAAGTTTTATTGCATTTTGCATATTATCAACAATAACTGTTCTACCTAATAAATTTAATACAATTTGCTCATATTTTTTATCAAATTTTATTAAATCACAAGCAATACCTATTACTCCATCTTTTTTGCCTTTTATATTATCTAATTTTTTTCCTTTTACAGACGTAATTGGCAAGAATGATGCTCTTCCTAAATTATTTGTTCTCAAATGCTCAATTAATTTTTTTGCATCTTCTTCTGTTTCTGTAACAATATTTTGTAAACTTGCTCCTAAACACATTTCAATTGCAGTTTGATATTCTTTTGGAACATCTATAATATTTGCTAAAACACCATGCATACCTTTTCCAAGTTCTTTTGTTTTTTCGCAATCAATTAATAATGATTTTACACTCTTTGTATAACCTTCTTTTTCATTTTCTGTTTCTACAAGGAAATTATATCTTGATGTTTTCATCCTCATTTCATTTGTTAAATTAGCAATTTGAATTTCGAACTCTTTAATTTTTGTTGTAATTTCATTTTTTTGTTTTTTTATTTCTTCAAGTTTTTTCAAAATATTATTTCTGTTTGATTCTGTCTCATTAAATTCTTTTGCAATGTCTTCCTTTTTTATTCTAATTCTATCTATTTCAAATGTTTGTGATGATATTTCTTGATTTAACTGACTTTTTCTTTTTTCCAAATTTTCTATATTAGTTTGCTTTTTACTTATTTCTGCTTGTAATTCATATTTTCTGTCAGTGTTTTTTTCTATAATCTTTTTGATTTCTTCCATTTCAAGTTCTTTTGAACTTAATTGGGTAGTTAATTTTGCTAATTCTTCTTCTTTTTCTTTTAATTCATTTTCAAATTTTGCTTTATTTTCTTTTAGATTACTCTTCTTTGACTCTTTTTGTTCTATATCATTTTTTAAACTAGCAATTTTCTCTTGTAATTCTGATATTTCTATTTTATTTCTTTCTGCAATTTCTTTATTATTTTGAATTTTTGCTTCTGCTACATTAATATTAGAATTACATTGTTCTATTTGTTTTTGACTCTCAAATCCGATATTTTGCATTTCTTCGATTTTTGTCGTTATTTCATCAATTTCATCTTTTAATTCTTCTTTTAAAATCTTTATTTTTTCAAGTTTTCCTTCTTCTTGATTTAATGTTGATTTCATTATTTCTTCATCTTGAACAAGTGCTTCTAAATCTTTTTTGTATTTATCAATATTATATAAAAATAGTCCAATTTCTATATTTTTTAATTCTTCTTTTAAATTCAAATATTTTTTTGCCTTATCTGATTGAAGTTGTAATGGTTCTAAATTCCCTTCTATTTCTATTATAATATCATTTATTCTTAATAAATTAAGTTTTGTTTGCTCTAACTTTTTCTCTGTTTCTTCTTTCCTTGCCCTATATTTTACTATTCCTGCTGCTTCTTCAAATATATGTCTTCTATCTTCTGATTTATTGCTTAATATTTCATCAACTTTTCCTTGTCCAATTATTGAATATCCATCTCTTCCTATTCCTGTGTCCATAAATAATTCAATAACATCTTTTAATCTACATGGCGCTTTGTTTATATAATATCCTGTTTCACCACTTCTATAAATTTTTCTTGTAATTGTTACTTCTGAAAATTCAATTGGTAATGTTCCATCAGTATTGTCAAATACTAATGATGCTTCTGCAAATCCTAATGATTTTCTGTTTTGTGTTCCAGCAAATATTATATCTTGTGTTTTATTTCCTCTTAATGATTTCATACTTTGCTCACCAAGTATCCATCTTATAGCATCAGATATATTACTTTTTCCAGATCCATTTGGTCCTATTACTCCTGTTATCCCAGGTCTAAATTCTAATATTGTTTTATCTGCAAATGATTTGAATCCTTGCATTTCTAGTCTTTTTAAATACATGTTTTTTCACCTTTATTTTTCGTTTTTCTTTTTGTATTTTATCGTAACTTATTAAATTTTTCAAGGGTTTTACTTTAGGAAAATAAAAAAGATGATTCGCACTGAATCATCTTTTTATTTTCTATTTGTAATAGAAGGTTACTTTTCCAGAAACTTCTCCTTTTGTATTCATTTTTCCTGCACCTCCACTCATAGTAACTGATATTGACCATTTTGTTCCACCATCTAAAGTTACTTTTTCACTAGAACTCTTTGAAGGATTATTACCAAAACTACCATCTAAATAATGGGTCCATGATTTGCTACCATTTCCAGAATAATACCATGTTATATCTCTATCTCTCCATGCCTTATATATTTTACTATATGATTCCACTATTGCATATTTTGCTCCTGGTGGTACAGTATATGACCATGTTCCAAAGCCTCCTGCCCCTTTACGAGTAAGGGTTGAAAGTGTCATTGATATTGGAGCCCAATTTACAGATATTGAACATGTTGCTTTTACTGTTCCATTAGGATTACTTACTGTAATAACCGCAGATCCAGTATTTTGTACTGTTACTAATCCACTCTGACTTACATGTAATACATTCCAATTACTACTTGTCCATTGAATATTTTCTGTTGCTGTGCTTGGATTTACTGTTGCTATTAATTGTAATGTATTTGATTGTCCAGCAACAGCTTCTATTGTGGCACTTGTTTTATTCAAACTTATACTTGTTATTGATGTTATAACTTGAACTTGACATTGAGCTGTTTTTCCATTTGTAGTTATTGCTGTTATTGTTGCATTTCCATTTCCTTTTGCAGTTACTGCTCCATTTCCATCTACTGATACAACACCATTATTACTACTTGTCCAAGTTATTCCTTTATTTACATTAGCCGTACTTGGATTATATCTTACTGTTAAATAAGCTGTTCTATTTTTACTCATATCAAATACTATATTAGTTTTATCCAAAAATATTGCTGTTGGTGATGTTTGTACCGTTATTGTAGCTTTCGTTGATTTTCCATTTGCTGTTGTTGCTGTTATTGTTACCGTTCCATTTGCATATCCCCTTACTAATCCATTTGAATCTACTGTTGCTATATTATTATTAGTACTTGTCCAAGTTATTTTATCTTTTATATTAGTTGTGTTTGGTGATATTGTTGCCTTTAATTGTACTGATTTATTTTCTGCACTTAAATCAATTGTTGCACTACTTGGTGATATTGATATTGATACTGGTGATGTTTGTACTGTTACACTTGCTGATGTTACCTTTTTATTTTCTGTCACTACTGTTATAACTGTTGTTCCATTTTTCACTCCTGTAACTACACCATCTTTATTTACTGTTGCCACACTATTATCAGAACTACTCCATGTTAATCCTATATCTGTATTGGCTGTACTTGGATATATTGTTGCTTTAAATTGATATGTTTTATTTGTACTTATATCTAATGTAACATTTTCTTTGTCTAATCCTATTGATAATGGTGTTGATATTACTGTTACATTCCAAGTTGCAGTCTTTCCATTTTCTGTTGTTGCTGTTATTGTTACATCTCCATTTGAAATTCCTGTTACAAATCCATTTTCATCTACTACAGCTATATCATTATTACTACTTGTCCATTTTATTCCAGTTTTATAATTTGCCGTACTTGGATATATTGTTGGCTTTATTTGTAATGATTTTATTGCTGATGATATATCTAATATATGTCCACTTGCAGTTAATTCTATTGATGTTGGTTCTTGATGAACTGTTACATAACTCATAGCTCTTTTCTCTTTAGATGTTTCTACTAATATTGTAGCTTTTCCTAATTCTTTTCCTCTTACAAATATTTTATTATTTTCTACTAAAATTTTTCCATTCTTATCTTTCTTTACGTCTAATACACTTTCATCAGAACATGTTACTTTATAATCTTTTGTATTTGATGTTATTGTTAGCTCATAATACTTTCCTGTTGGTTCTCTATTTATTGAGATTGATCCAGGATTTATTAATACACCATCTCTATCAACAATTCCACTACTATCTTCATCTAATCTAACATTTCCTGTTTCATCTATTATATATGCATTTCCTGTGTTTTGGAATTTTACTACATATATATCTGCTGTTAATATTTTATTTATATATGTATCTCCTGGTCCATATATATTATATTCAAAATTTTTTGAGTCCGCATCCCCTATATATGTATTTAATTTTTCTTGTATTTTTGTCTTATCTGCTATTACACCTGATTTATTCGTTTCGTCTGCTACTGCTTGCGCTGCAGCCCACTGTACAGCTTCTTTTTCCTCACTTGTTAATTTCTTTTTGTCTGCATTCGCACTTTGATTAATTATTCCGCTATTTCCTCTTATATTTGCTATCACTGCTCCAGCAATTATTATTAATACTATTATTGTAACAACAAGTGCTAAAAGAGAAACACCATTTTCTTTTTTATTTACCATCTTCATTCCTCCTTTGTTTTTTATTTACCTATTCATTCTATTATAACATTTTTTTCGATTTTTTTCAACTGTTTGGTGTTTTTTCAAAAATAATTGGGATGTTAATTTTGTTAACATCCCCCATCTCCACCTCCACCGCCTTCTTGTGCCCAATATCCTTTCATATGAACATTTGCAGCTGGCATTGTAAAAATTGTATTAGCAGAATAATGTGTTCCATTATATTCCCAATATTGGAATACATAACCACTTGCAGACGCTTGTGGTAATGTGCACTTATCTCCTGCTTTTAAAGTATATGATGTTGGATTAACACTTCCTCCCTGTGCATCAAATACTATTGCATATAGTTGAACTGCTGTTATTACGCAAGATGCTGAATGGGTTCCACTAGAACTTTTTACTGTGATTGTTACTTTTCCTGCACCTTTTATTATTACCAAACCATCTTGATTAACTACTGCTACATTTGAATTACTAGACGTCCAAATAATTCCTTCTGTACTTGTTGATGGCGTTAATGTTGCTACTAATTGAAATGTTTGCTTATTTAATTCTAAACTTTCTATAGTTTCATATTCTTTATTTAATCTTATTCCAGTAATTAATGTCTCAACAGTAACTATACATGTTGCACTTTTATTATTTTGAGTTGTTGCTGTTATTACTGTTGTTCCATTCTTTTTAGCAGTAACATTTCCATCTTGATCTACTGTTGCTACTGATGTATCTGAACTTTTCCAAGTTAATTTTGTGTTTACATTAGATGTTTTTGGATCATACACAGGATATAATTTTGTAGTTTTTGTTCCTGTCATATTTAATGTTGTTTTTGCTTTATTTAACGATAAACTTACTGGTGATGTCTGTACTTTCACATTACATTTCGTTGTTTTTCCATTTTGAGTTGTTGCCGTTATAACTGCTGTTCCATTTGAAACACCTATAACAGTTCCATCATTTCCAACTGTTGCTATACTTGAATTACTACTTGACCATTTTACTACATTTTGTACATTTGCCGTACTTGGTAATATTGTTGAAGTTAATTGTATTGATTTAGGATTTGCAGTTAAATCAAGTGTTACATTATTCTTATTTAATTGTATTCCTATTGGTGATGTTTGTACTGTTACAAATCCTGTTGCTGTTTTATTATTTTCTGTTGTTACTCTTACTGTTGCAGTTCCATTTGAAAGACCTGTTACCACTCCATTTGATGAAATTGATATAACATTTGGACTACTTGAACTCTCTATTTCCCATCTTAATCCTATACTAGCATTTGCAGTACTTGGGTATATTGTTGTAGCATACTGATGTGTATTTACCCCATTAATATCTAACACTAAGTTTTCAGAATCCAAACTTATTTCTAATGGTGTTGATATTACAACCACTTTCCATGTTGCTGCTCTTCCATTTTCTGTTGTTGCAGTTATTGTTACTTCGCCATTCGAAATTCCTGTCACAAATCCATTAGAATCTACTACTGCAACATCATTGTTACTACTTGTCCAAGTTATTCCTGTTTTATAATTTGCTGTACTTGGATATATTGTTGGTTTTATTTGTAATGATTTTATTACTGATGATATATCTAATATTTCTGAAGTTGCTGATAATTCTATTGATGTTGGTTCTTGATGTACTGTTATATAACTTATTGCTCTTTTTTCTTTTGATGTTTCTACAACTATTGTTGCTTTTCCTAATTTCAACCCTTTTACTGTAATTGTATTATTTGTTACTTTAATATTTCCTGACAAATCTTTTTTTACTTGCAATACACTTTCATCTGAACATGTTACTTTATAATCATTTGTATTTGCTAATATATTTAAAGTTAATTCTGATCCGATATTTATAGATGTTGATGCTGGTTTTATTAACACACCATCTCTACTTGCAACTTTATCTCCTGTTTCATCTCTTCTTACATTTCCAGATCCATCAATAATATAAGAATTTCCTGATTTTGAAAATTCAACAACATATGTATCTGAAATTATCATTGTTCCTTTATACTCTTCTTCAGGTCCAAATATTTGATATTCCATATCTTCATTTTGATTTCCTATATATTTATCAAGTTTTTCAGCTATTTGTCCTTTATCGATTATTTGCCCTGTTTTATTGCTATCGTCTGCAACAGCTTGTGCTGCTGCCCATTGAATAGCCTCATTTTCTTCGCTTGCTATTTTTTCATCTCTTGCTTCTAAACTTTCATTGAATAACCCACTATCATTTCTAATATTTGAAATTGTTACTCCGGCTAATAATATAAGTACTATTATAGTAACTACTAGTGCTATTAATGACATTCCATTTTCTTTTACTTTCATATTTTTTCTCCTTAGTTTTATATTTTATTATATAAAATTTAAGAATTACAATGTAAATTTTTTATTAATTTTTACATTTTTCTTTTTTTATATCTTTAAATAAGACTATTAAACATATCGTAATTATACAACAATATATAACTATCATTTTAGGACCACCAAATAGTTTTGCATCTCGAAATAATTGTTCTATAACAAACATCCTCATTATAACATATTCTAGAACTGCCAATGCAATTCTTTTTAAATCACTAATTCTTCCTTTATATTTAACTAATATACAAAATCCAATTAGCCATACACCTGTTTCTATTAATTGAACTGGATACTCTATATGTATATATCCTAAAGCTACAGTATATGAAAGAATCTTATCTGGCATTACTTTTCCAACACAACACCCTTTTATAAAACATTCTATTTTTCCAACTGCAGCACTCAAAAATATTGATTCCATCATAGTATCTATAAGTTGTGTTCTATATTTAGGAAATATTTTTATTGATATAAGCATTCCTAAGGCTCCACCTATAAGAACTCCAGAAATTTTAAAATACTTAAGTTTCCAAATAAATAATTGAGATATATCTTTATTTCCAGAATTTATAAACCATATTATTCTTGCTGTAACTGTTCCTAATATTATTGCTATCACCGTATTTATTATTGCTACAGATATTTTTTTTGTTCTTTTATATGTCATAAAAACATTATATATAATTGCTATACTATATGCAAATACTCTTTGCTCTGCAAGTGTTTTTATCATTTTTTTCTCCTTTGTTTTCAACATTTATAACTCAATTATATCATTTTATATTTAAAATTGTAAATAATTTTACAAAAATTATCCAACTAATTTCTTCTGCAAAATCATTCTTATTTTTACTTCCTTATCTCTCGAAAGAATAACTCCTTTTTTCTTTGCTAATTTTATTAAATAATCTAATTTTGATTGATTTGCCTTTATTTGATAAATATAATAATCAATCATGCCATCTTCTGCATATTCAAAATTTTTTCTAGCATTTTGCAATTTTTCTTTTGTTTCAATAATATTTTGCATTAATTCAATTTCTCTTTCTTTTTCAGTTTTTCCTTTAATCATTTTATTTAAAAGATATTCTTCTTCCATCTCTTCTCCTTTCGAATATTTATTATTAATTTTATTATCTTATTTTTCCTATTATGTACAATTTACACAAATCTTATTGAAATTTCCATAATTTTATTGTATAATGTCCGATGTATAGCCTCTAACTGAGGAATTTAATAAAGAAAGGGATATGCCGTTATGATAGATATTAAATTAATAAGAGAAAATCCAGAATTAGTAAAAGAAAATATAAAAAAGAAATTTCAAGATCACAAACTTGTTTTAGTTGATGAAGTTATAGAACTAGATAAAAAAAATAGAGAAGCAAAATTAAATGGGGACAATCTGCGTTCTGAAAGAAAAAGATTAAGTGATGAAATTGGAAAACTTATGAAAGCAGGTCAAAAAGAAGAAGCTGGTAAAATTCGTCAAGAAGTTCAAAGTGTAAATTCTGCAATTGAAGAAAATGAAGAACTTGAAGAAAAATATACAGAAGAAATAAGAAATAGAATGATGAAAATACCTAATATCATTGATGATTCTGTTCCAATTGGAAAAGATGATAGTGAAAATGTTGAAGTTGAAAGATTTGGTGAACCAATTGTTCCAGCTTATGAAATACCTCATCATGCTGATATTATAGCAAAATTTGATGGATTAGACAAAGAAAGTGCTGGTCGTACAAGTGGTGTTGGTTTCTATTACTTAATTGGTGATATAGCACGTTTACATGAAGCTATGCTTGCATATGCTCGTGATTTTATGATTAATCATGGATTCACATATTGTATTCCACCATTTATGATTAGAAGTAGTGTTGTTAATGGTGTTATGTCTTTTGATGAAATGGAAGCTATGATGTACAAAATCGAAGGTGAAGATTTATATTTGATTGGTACATCTGAACATAGTATGATTGGAAGATTTAAGGAACAAATTGTTGATGAATCTCAATTACCTCTTACTTTAACTTCATATTCTCCATGTTTTAGAAAAGAAATTGGATCACATGGTCTTGAAGAAAGAGGATTATATAGAGTTCATCAATTCGAAAAACAAGAAATGATTGTTCTTTGTAAACCAGAAGAATCTATGGATTGGTATAATAAAATGTGGAAAATGTCTGTTGAATTATTTAGAAGCTTAGATATTCCAGTAAGACAACTTGATTGTTGTAGTGGTGATATGGCAGATTTAAAAGTTAAATCTTGTGATATCGAAGCTTGGAGCCCACGTCAACAAAAATATTTTGAAGTATGTTCTTGTTCTACTTTAGGTGATGCACAAGCTAGACGTTTAAATATTAGATATAAAACAAAAGATGGAAACAAATTTGTTCATACTTTAAATAATACTGTTTTAGCTACACCAAGAGCTTTAATTGCTTTAATCGAATGTAATTATAATGAAGATGGAAGTATTACTATTCCTAAAGTTTTACAACCATATATGGGTGGAAAAGAAAAATTAATTCCTACAAAATAAATAAAAAATGTTCACATTAAGTTGTGAGCATTTTTCTTTTTGATATTGTATAAATTATTTCATTATGATATATTAATTACAATCGTAACACAAAGGAGATTCAAATGAAAAAAACAAGATTAACAAAATATAATCCATTAAAAAATTTTATATTAACTCCAATATTGATTATTATATATATAGGAATGTTTTATTTAACATATTTATGTATAAGAGATTATTATGGATATACAAATCTTTTTTGGGGAATAAAATATCTTGTATATGCATTTTGGTTATTAAATATTTTACATCTTATTGGATTTCTATTTGCAAAATTTCAAGTATTACGCCAAAAATTCTGGGAACATATTACAAATCCTTATACATATTTTAGAGAACTTCCTTCTGACTTTGGTGTTGGTGTAACATCTATACTTTTTGATTCTACAATAGAAAATAATAAAGATATTATAGCAGTATTATTAGATTTATGTGCAAAAAAATATATAACTTTATCAAAACAAAATGATAAATATATTATTTCTGTTCTAAAAAAACCTGATACATATCTATTATATAATGAAAGATATATTTTAAGTTCAATAATAAATAATAACCTAAAAAATTTAGATTATAATGTATGGTATAATCATTGTTTAAATGATGGAATTAATCTAAATCTTTTCTCATACAAAAAAAGAGAAAATTATTTTGAAAGGTTATTTAAAATATCTGATAGAAGTACATTTATAACAATATTTATTTTTTGTCTATCTATGGGATTTATTGCTGCAATTTTAGTCGTTATATCATCATTAACAAACACTTCTAACATTACAAATTGGCAACCAATTATTATTTCATTATTAAAATTTACTGCATTGTTTACATCTATTTTATATATTTTAACTTTTATTATATATATGGTATTTAGATTAATTTTTGAATTTATTACTTTTATAATTAGATTATACTTAAATGCAATTAGTTCATCATATAATAAAGTTTTAAATAACACTTTACACAAAACAACTAAAGGAATTAGAGAATACCAAAAATTATATTCTTTTAGAGCTTTTCTAAAAGATTTTGGAAACTTTGCTGATAAATATCCTGAAGAAATTGTACTGTGGGATAGATATTTATCATATGCACAAGTATTTGGATTAACAAAAGAAATAATGAAAACTGGATATTCAAAATTAGTAAAAAATTCATCTTTTCAAATTGATGATATTAACAATATAACTTTAGATAATATAGAAATTAAATAGTAAAAAAGAACTTGATAAAAATAAATCTATTTTTACCAAGTTCTTTTTTTAGCTAATTATATTTTAGAGCGATCTAACATAAGACAAAATATTCTCAATAGCCTCCTCATAGTTTTTACATTCTACTACTTTCGTATTATTATGATTGATTTGCTGACTCATGATAATAGGAAACCAACAAGGCGTATGAAGCTTACTTTCAGTTTCTTCAGAATCTCCTCTTCTAATATAGAAAATTTGGACATTCTTTTTCAGCTCACTTGCCAAAATAAGTTCAGCAATTGTTCCAGGACAACAGCCTTCGTCCAATAGGAATACTGCATGTGTACATTCTCTTATCATTCCGACTTCAGAACTTACAATAAGTTCATCAACCATTCCTTCAGATTCGAAATAAAAAGGTCCGATGTACTTTAACTTTTTATTCAAAAGTACATAATCACTTTTTTGGAGAAGTAAAGCACTATCTCCTAAAACTAATGAACGATAGTCTTTCTTTGCCATTTCCCGATAATTACTATCAAGGAAATCAAAACAAAATGTTCCTGCACAGTACAACTTATTCATTTGCATTTCTCCTTATCTTATTCCAGTTCAAGAAAGATCCTACAGCCATAAAAACCCATACCACATTCAGCCAGAACAGATAAATTGCCTGATCAGGCAGAATGAAATATTCCAAAGCATAGAAGATGTCATTTACAAACCAAATAAACCAAGTGTCAATTTTTTTGTTCATCATATAATATGTTGCCACCAAACTAGACACAGTAGTAAATGCATCCAATAAAGGCAATGGATCATCAGTAGTTCTAAGAATCATAGCAATTCCAATTGTTCCTATTAAAATTACTAATATGTACATCACTCTTTGTTTTACTGTACAAAATTGAGGAATTGCTTTATCTTCATTTTTCCACAGTATAAATCCGATAATACCAATAACAAAATAAATGCTATTATTGACTACATCTCCATACAGGTGGTTAAATGCCGAAAATACAATCAAGAATGCCATCTGAATTACGTATGCAATCCAGTTGCTTCTTTTGTTGCACATGACCAATACACCTTGTATCAGTCCAAAGATTGTTGCACATACTTCCAAGCATTTCATCATGTTGTCTCTCCTTTTGTTGTTAGCTTTTTGTATATTCGATTCAAATGCTTTTGCATTTGGCGTAAATATAATACCACCTTTTTAGTGTTATGTCAACTTTTATATTATTATTTCTTTTCCAAAACCTGTTGTTAATTTATTATCAGATGTATATACAAATTGTCTTGTATAATCACATTTCAATTCTTTTGTCATTCTAGCATACCATTCTATAAATTCTCCTTCTTTTGAAATGTACACACCATTTATACATTCACATATATTGCTATCATAAAAATGTACAAATGTTGATGGATTCATTTTATCTTTTTCAAATACATCATTAAAATCTACAAAATTTTCTTTAGAATAATCATTTATTTTCATAAGTGAAACAAATCCTACTCTAAATATTCCTAGTTTACATGCAAATTCTAAGTATTTCTCTACTTCCTTTAAATTGTCAATATTATTTTTCATTAATAAACAATTTAGTCTTAATAATTTTTTATTTTTTACATTTTCCATAAAATACTTTATATCTTCTTCTGTTGCAACATTTGTCTCAAATATTTTTTTATTTATTTCATCACTATAATGATGTCTACTTATATGTATTCCTTCAATTTTATCAATTGAATCAAGTTTTAATGCTTCTCTTAAATTATATCCATTTGTATTTATTGTTACCATTGCTTTGGGAATTACTTTATATATCAGATTAATAACATCATTTAGTAATTTCATTTTTAACATAGGTTCTCCACCAGTAATTGAGATTCTCCCTATTAAATTTCTTTCATCAAAATATTTTAATACATATTCTAATTTTTTTAAATCAATGTCTCCCATATCTTGCATTTGTCTATTACTACAAAATTGACAATTTGCATTACAAGCATCATTAATTTTTATATATAAATTTAACTTTACATCTTGTTTAACTATATTATTTTTTATTGATGAACATGCGTAATTTTTTACTCTTACTTTTTCTCCAAATATTTCTATTTCTTCATACATTAGTTTTCACATCCTAGCATATATTTTTTTACTTCTTTTGAATAAAACAAAGCTCCTATTGCACTATAATATTCAAAACCTTTTTTTGTAATTGTTACTTCATCATCTGAAATTTCAACATAATTATTTTTTACTAAAAATTCAAATTCTTCTTTGTAATATTCTAATGGATTTTCTTCAATTATTGATTTCATTATTGAAAGTTTAAATTTTCCATAATACATACTTATAGCTATAAACTTAGCTAATAATTCTTCTTTGGGAAGTACATATATATCTTCTTCTTTAAATG
>UMCH01078605.1_pt1 | contig 93092 bp, 75 predicted proteins | sample 1964201 | NCBI WGS metagenome assembly UMCH01 (sample SAMEA4835965, study PRJEB28245) | human gut metagenome | biome: gut microbiome; material: fecal sample | place: Denmark | collected 2008 | reverse complement strand
GACGAAAAGATTATATCTAAATGGAGTAGTAAGGTTTATTTCAATCCCCGCAGCCCATGCGGGCTGCGACTTCGAACTGTTAGCGGGTATCACAGATGAGATTATTTCAATCCCCGCAGCCCATGCGGGCTGCGACCATCCATGATTAATGATATTTTGGCAATGCCGTTATTTCAATCCCCGCAGCCCATGCGGGCTGCGACCTATACTTATAACTATTGCGTAGTAGAAAATCCTATTTCAATCCCCGCAGCCCATGCGGGCTGCGACTATCGAACCCAGGCGCGAGAGCACCTACCGACCCGAAAACATTTCAATCCCCGCAGCCCATGCGGGCTGCGACCGCTTAAAGGCATTATCAAGACTGACAAAGTTTTTATTTCAATCCCCGCAGCCCATGCGGGCTGCGACGCCGCGAAAACACTGACTTAAAAGCCAAAAATTATATTTCAATCCCCGCAGCCCATGCGGGCTGCGACGCGAGGAGAGCAGCAATTTGGCGGAATAGTTCAGATTTCAATCCCCGCAGCCCATGCGGGCTGCGACTGTTGAACGAATTGTGGTAGTATTATTTGTGTAAGATTTCAATCCCCGCAGCCCATGCGGGCTGCGACTATTCGGCTATGGGTCAAACACAACACATGTTGAAAATTTCAATCCCCGCAGCCCATGCGGGCTGCGACGTTAGGCGTCCCGTCCGTCACCGTTACTGGTGGCATTTCAATCCCCGCAGCCCATGCGGGCTGCGACAGCTATATATGGTAGCACAGCGCTTATTTTTCCTATATTTTGTTTTAACTTGATGAGTATCTTTAGCAAATCTAGATTAACCCTAAAAAACAAGACCAGATTTCGGTGCGAACCCCCTACATACAGCATGATTGCCTAGTGTTCGCACCTGTCTAATAATCTATTAAGTCAAAATCAAAACTCAAGAAACCCCTCCGCATCATAGCTTTGCTTTGCCCCAATATGTTCGATTTTTGTCTGATACTTATTCCCTAAATAGTAAAAGCGCAAACTATCCTTCTCTGGATCAATTAGCTTTACTAATTTCACTTTAATCCGTTCTATTGTTGCAGCATCAGCAACGCACTCAAAAACTGAATTTTGAACACGTTGCCCATAATCAAGACAACACTTTGCTACTTTCCGCAAGCGCTTTGTTCCAGCAGAATCTTGCGTATTTACGTCATATGTTATTACTACCAACATTTAATTCATCCAACCTACTTCCAAAGAAATGGAGGGTATCCTTCTAGATCTCCTCTAATGCAGCGAGAAAGAAGAAGCGACTGAACATGGGGCACTAAACCCCAAGATATTTTCTCCTTCAAAAAAGGATGAATGATTGTATCTCGTTTTCTTTCTTGCCATGCATGAAACAAAGTTTTTCTACCGCTATCCATAAGGCGAACTTCGCCTGTTTCTCTAACCTCAAAATCATCGGGCTTAATTATCCGATTATTGATGGACGACAAAATAAATCTATCCACCATTACTGCTCTTAATTCTTCAATTAAATCCAACGCCAGCGAAGCTCTACCTGGACGTTCAACATGCATCATGCCTACAAAAGGATCAAGACCAACCCCTTCAAGGGCAGAAATGCAATCGTTAGCTAAAACGGTATAAAAAAGAGAAAGCATTGCGTTTACAGGATCTCTAGGAGGCCTTCTCGTTCTTCCCTTAAATTCGAACGATTCTTTTTCTCGCAAAATCAGCTCATCCAAAACACCAAAATAAACCGCTGCTGCGTCACCTTCGATTCCACGTAGTACGTCAATGGTCTCGCTTTTTCGCGCAGCATCTATAGAGCTTTTTAATTTTTGCGACGCATCTCTTATTTTCTCTGAATTGATCCTATGCCCATGATCGCGAAGGGCTCTTTCCAAAACCCATCTCGAATTAAATATTTTCCCTGTAATGAAGTTTCTCGAAATAGTAATGCTTTTAATTGGATTGTCAGATAAACGATATTGCTCTTCTCTAAGAAGCACGTTGCCTCTACTTAAACCCTGACTTCTTGCTAAAAATTTCCCTTTTGGACTAAAGAACGAAAGAGCTATACCTCTTTCAGCACAAGCCCCCATAAGTGCTGGACTTGCCCCTGCATAGGAAAACGAGATGACCGATTCCAATGTATGTAAAGGAATTCTCCCCGCTTCTTTATCTTTTCTGCGAGCTACAATATTTTCCCCATCAAGAGTTAAATACACATCATCGCTCAGAACATACAAGGTATTAAGCAGTCGTTTCATTTTCTTCCCCCACAAATCGCTCAATGTACGCTTGTACAGAATCGGATTTCGGCATTCGAGGTAGGCATATTTCCGCCAACGAACACGACCGACAACCAGAAAACGGCTTCATTCTAGGCGTATGTCGCCTTGAATAGAGATCATGCATTTCTTTTACTGAATTAAATAATTCATCCCGCAATTCCTTGGTTAGTTCAACTCGCTCTCGAGATTTCGTTTCGCCGTAATACAGAAAGGCGGTTGGAATGTCTATGCAAAACATTTCCTCCAGACAAACAGCTTGAGCAGCCAATTGAAGTCGATCCTCATTTTTAATTTTTGATCTACCTCGCTTATATTCAATCGGGATAGGTTTCCATAAACCCTGCTCTCCATTTAGAGGATGACCTTCCTTGCTCTTTTGGAACTCAACGACATCACAAATTCCTATTAAGCCCAAACGCCGCGAATGAACATGCAAGCCTCGTAAGATGATTGTATTTCCACGATGTTCCCGTATTTCTTCGTCATGAGCCCGATCGTGCATTAAATCGCCTTGAGTAGTTAGCAGATTCTCTTTCCAAACTTGCTCTAAATGAATAAGTGCCCATTGCCTCCGACAAAAAGCAAAATGTTGCACCCCAGACAACATCAAATAACCCTCTTCTTGGTATTCCATACTCCCTCCTCCCCTATTTGACATTAATATGCCTCAGCTGTCGCGGGTTGAGGCAGCGAGTTAAGCGAAACCAGCACCAACTCCGTGCCATTTCGATCCCCTCAACCCTCGCGGGTTGAGACGCGTTTAACGCAGCGAAAGATTGCGTTGTGCCAATATTTCAATCCCCTCAACCCTCGCGGGTTGAGACTTAAGTCTCTTCTATTCAAATTCTTTTCTAGACTAAATTTCAATCCCCTCAACCCTCGCGGGTTGAGACTCGCTTCATTTAACCCAACAGATGACAATAAGCTCATTTCAATCCCCTCAACCCTCGCGGGTTGAGACCAAAGCTTCAGGTCAAACAACAAAAGCAGGAGAATTTCAATCCCCTCAACCCTCGCAGGTTGAGACTCAGAAGAGAGGATATTGAGGTCATCCAGCTCAATTTCAATCCCCTCAACCCTCGCGGGTTGAGACGGTTCACTATCCAACAGCGGATGATCCTGTTTATATTTCAATCCCCTCAACCCTCGCGGGTTGAGACATACCTCGTTTCAAAACATTTCAAAGGCAACAAAATTTCAATCCCCTCAACCCTCGCGGGTTGAGACGGACGCCGCAAGCCTGGTAGCTGCCATAGCTACCATCATTTCAATCCCCTCAACCCTCGCGGGTTGAGACCAAGACTGGTCAGATGGTAATAACTCATACAACTTGATTTCAATCCCCTCAACCCTCGCGGGTTGAGACGCGTATATCATGGTCGGCACGCTTTGGAAGCCTAGATTTCAATCCCCTCAACCCTCGCGGGTTGAGACGTCGGTCTCTAACCAGTCAGGCACAACGCCGAAATTTCAATCCCCTCAACCCTCGCGGGTTGAGACGCCATGTCGGTCTTACTGCCTGGTTCGTATTCGGATTTCAATCCCCTCAACCCTCGCGGGTTGAGACTGAATAAGTTTTGGGTCATTAGTAAAACCTATTTTATTTCAATCCCCTCAACCCTCGCGGGTTGAGACGATAATTATTTTGCATCGTTAAATAGTGATTCTCATTTCAATCCCCTCAACCCTCGCGGGTTGAGACCACGGTGAAGAATGTGTATATATCCGCCGCTATATTTCAATCCCCTCAACCCTCGCGGGTTGAGACTTTTTAGGTTTTTACACATAAGCAATGAGCCAAAATTTCAATCCCCTCAACCCTCGCGGGTTGAGACTTGAACGAATTGTGGTAGTATTATTTGTGTAAGATTTCAATCCCCTCAACCCTCGCGGGTTGAGACAGCTACATTATGCGCTTAATAGCCATTAACAACAATATATTGTAGGAGAAAACTCCCCACCACAAACTAAGTCGGTTTCAATGCTCAAAATACCTGAGAACTTCGGTGCGAACCGCATTTATAAAACAATGAGAGCATCGGGTTCGCACGCTCCGTGCGCCGTCATCGCACACCCAAACCAACTTATCACATTAGAGAGTGCTGCCTTGCCGCACCGCATCTCGCGCTTGTATTAGGCAAGATCCCCTAATCTTCTTTCGCCCAAAGATAAGAACAGCGGACCGCTTTATTCCATCCTTTGACTTTCTGCTGCCTTTCTTCCTCCGAAATGACAGGATTAAAGATTTTGTCTACCGCCCAGTTTTCTTCCACTTCTTCGCGATTCTTCCAGTAGCCAACAGCCAAACCAGCAAGATAAGCTGCTCCCATAGCGGTAGTTTCGATACATTTTGGTCGTTTTACGGGAGCTCCCATAATATCCGCTTGAGTCTGCATCAAGAAATCATTGGCACTCGCCCCACCATCAACGCGAAGCGAGGTTAGAGAAATATCAGAGTCCGCCTCCATTGCTCGAATGACATCATTGACCTGATAAGCAAGTGATTCCAAAGTCGCCCGAATGAGGTGATATTTGTTTACCCCACGAGTGATACCTACAATAGTTCCTCTTGCATAAGGATCCCAATGAGGCGCGCCCAGTCCGGTAAACGCAGGAACTACATAGCAGCCATTGGTGTCCTCTACCTTTTTCGCCATGCATTCGGAATCCGCAACGGAATCGATCAGGCGCAGCTCGTCGCGTAACCATTGAATGGCTGCTCCCGCTACAAAAATTGACCCTTCCAGAGCATATTCAACTTTGCCGTCTAAACCCCATGCAATGGTGGTCAGTAAGCCGTTGTCGGAAAAAACAGGCTTTTCTCCTGTGTTCATTAGTAAAAAGCAACCCGTGCCATAGGTATTCTTTACGGTTCCGGGATGAAAACACGCCTGACCAAAAAGAGCAGACTGCTGATCCCCTGCAGCGCCGCCGATAGGAATCGGCCCGCCAAAAAACGATGCGGCAGTTTCACCATATACACAACTTGACGGCATTGGCTGCGGCAACATGGAACAAGGGATTTTCAAAAGATCGAGGATTTCTTGATCCCATTCAAGGGTGTTGATATTGAAGAGCATGGTTCGAGCGGCGTTCGAATAGTCCGTCACATGTACTTTTCCTTTGGTTAGCTTCCAGATAAGCCATGTTTCCACCGTACCGAAAAGTAGCTCGCCTGCCTCAGCTTTTTCTCGCGCGCCCTCGACGTGATCTAATATCCAACGAATTTTTGTAGCAGAAAAGTAGGCATCGATGATCAGTCCCGTTTTCTTCCTGATCGTGTCGGTACAGCCCTGCGCCTTCAGTTCATCGCAAAACTCTGCCGTTCTTCGACATTGCCAAACGATAGCAGGGCACACAGGTTCTCCCGTTGCTTTGTCCCAGACAATGGTTGTTTCCCTTTGATTAGTGATGCCTATTGCTGCAATGTCTTCCGCCGATGCCCCGATTTTCGACATCGCTTCCACTGCCACGCCAAGCTGAGTAGACCAAATTTCATCAGCATCGTGCTCCACCCATCCAGGTTGAGGAAAATACTGCGTGAATTCCTTTTGTGCAATGCTGGCGATAGTTCCGTCTTTCTCAAACAAAATACAACGATTGCTGGTTGTTCCCGCATCTAGCGCCATTACGTACTTTTTCATAGGTGAATCCCCGATTTTGTTTTTACGGTTGTTTTGTTCATAGATTTTAGTCGTTTTGACTCTACGAATGCTACTTCAGACTGCATTGGACGCACCGAGGCGCCGCTTCCCTATCGCTTGGAGCTTGGTAGACACCACCGAAAGTTCCTCATACCCAACCAAAAAAGACAACCACCACAAAAGTTTTCTTAAAGTAATTTCTCACCCATTATCTATATCCTTTACCATATGAATTGAAAATTACTTCTACTTTTATTAAGGACAAAAATGCCCAAAATTGCAGCTGTTGTTGTTACTTATAATCGAAAAGATCTGCTTCTTGAATGCATTAGCTGTCTTCAGAACCAAAACTTTTTGGATGCTCCACAAGCATGCGAAACCAGCCTGGATATTCTTGTAATCGACAATGCCAGCACTGACGGAACTTCGAAAGCCTTAAAACCGCTAGCAAATACAAAGCAGATCCTTTATTTCAATACTGGATCCAACTTAGGTGGCGCAGGAGGCTTTAACTACGGCATGAGAAAAGCCGTGGAACTGGGTTACGACTACGTGTGGGTAATGGATGATGACTGCATGCCCCATAAAGACACTCTGCAAGAATTTCTAAAAGCAGACACACAGTTAAACGGACAGTATGGTTATATAAGCAGTGTTTGCCGCTGGACCGACGGTAGCATTTGCACTATGAACACCCAGCGTCATCCATTAACGAAAAATATCACTGATTTTTCTCCGGAACTGCAGCCTTGCACTCTCGCATCATTTGTGTCGCTTTTTGTTCCAGCGCGGATCATCAAGGAGCTTGGATTACCTATTAAAGACTTCTTTATCTGGTCTGACGATTGGGAATTCACTCGCCGTATCTCGCGCAAATATCCCTGTTATCTTGCAGGAAAGAGCGTAGTAACCCACAAATCAAAGAGCAACGGCGTTGGCAATATCGCTCTTGATTCGGAAGAAAAAATAAGCCGCTACAAGTTGGCGTATCGCAATGATGTAGTTTTCTATCGCCGTGAAGGCGCTAAGGGATATGGATATATCTTAGTACGCGGTCTATATCATGCGCTCCTGGTACTCACTAAGGCAAAAAGCAAAAAAGGAGAACGCCTGAAAACAATTATCCAAGGTAATCTGGAGGGGCTAAAATTTCATCCAGAAATTGAATATGTATAACAAGGCCTCCGAGCTATTTCTCGAAGGCCTTTAATAACCAAACCGAAAACTCGCTAGTTATCCGCTGGTTTTAAATCCGTGCCTAGATAGCTGTTCCAAAAATCCCAAGAAGTTAACCAAGGTTTTGCAGCCTTGTAAGCAGCGCGAACCTCAGCACCATGCTCAGCATGCTCTTTCTTTAAGCGGGCAAAACGGCCCATAAGCCCCTTATAGCGATCACGATCCATATGGCGAACAGCTGCATTTTTGCCATCAAGGTCAAATGCAACTAGTGTTTTTGTCGCCATAGTTCGCGGAGAAAGAACTGATAACCCGCTATAGAAAACAGCCTCTGGCTTGTCACGCAACAAAGCATCAGGCAATAAGTGGCGGTCATAAGGCAAGGTTCGCCAAACACGTAAAAACTGACCAATATATGATTCGCCACCAAACGCTCGTTTGCTATGCCTCATAGATGAAATCATTTCTTGATTGAACGTTTCCACTGGCACAAGCTTTTCATTCTTCGCACCATTCTTCTTCATCAGCTCTTCGCCACTCACACTTGCTAAATACTCAGGACCCTTAAGATAGTCCTCCATACCGTCCAAGAATAACTCGACCGTGTCGTACTCTAACGTACGCATATGGAGACGGATATTTCGCTCCCAACGCGCTACAAACATTTTTTCCGAGGCGCAATCATCCATCGCCATCATCACCATGAAATTTCTAATATATTGGTAGCAATCAACAGACGGACGGAATCTTCCCTCGAAGCCCTCATGCCAAACACAAATGCCATTCATAGTCATATATGTTGGCTTTATACGCATGCCATATTCAACATCATCGCAACGAACAAACAACGGCAAGGGTAAACCGCTTTCTCGAACCGCTTTCAATGGAATGCAGCTATACCACCATGCACCGTATGCATTCTTAACTTCAACATCGATAGATTCATTTTCAGCAATATCTTCAACTTGATCTATATAAATCTTTTCCCACTTAACACGGCGATATGCACCTGATTTAATTACATACGACACATCTTCAAACTGAAGGTTAGGCTTTTCGATAGCAAGCATTGCTCCATTAATGAAGGCATCCTTGTACTTACCTTGCGCTAAAGCTAACAAATTGTAAGTTCGTTTTAAACTTTCGGCAGAAACTTTAACGTCATCATCCATGAGCAGGATATGGGTAAATCCCTCCGAACTTGCAAGTGTTTCCATCATTCCACGAGCAAATCCACCAGCACCACCCACGTTTTTGTTTGGAAGAACCGTTACCCCGTCATCGGTTAAAGCATCAGAATCCAATGTACAGCCATTATCTACCACAAACATATGAAAAGCTTTTGCTACAGGATCGTTGGATCCCAGTACTTCTTGCTTTACCAACTCAATATTTGGAACTATATACTCTTCCTTTTTAAAAGTAGTGGTCGATAGAGCAAGCTTTACCGAGTTGATATTCGTCTCGTCCACCTCGGTAAAATAAAAGGCGTCATGCAGGTACGCTATTCCGCGAACTTGCAAAACAAACCCCACAATATCCTTATCGGTAAACGGAACTTCAATCTCAAAAACAGTACGCCCGTCTTCTTGCTTGATGCCACCGAGAAGACGTCGGCCTTCCATCAAAACAGAAGGATGACTATCTTTGTGAGTCATTCCGTTGAATTGCAATGTAGCAACATCGCCCGAAAGCTCTAAATGAAGTAATACCTTTTGAACATTTGCATACTTACGCCATTTCGCAACTGAACAACAATTGAAGTATGTAAGAAAATCTACTTTCCCGCTGATCGCTAAAGCATTTGTCTCTTCGTCAAATTCCGCAGAACCGCCAGCAACATTTTCCGTTCGATAATATACCTCAGGATATTGAGTCATATGTTTTTCAATTTTCAAAACAACATTTGACAGCTTATGTTTAATCATTGATGCACCATTTCTAAATTATCAACGTCGAAACTATGAAGTTGGAAAATGCCTTATTCTCCATTAAGTCTAAAACATCGAATGTCTTGTCTGTCATCTTACCTATTGATGAAAACTTATGCTGTATTTTTACTACGTTTCTTTGAAACCATCACGAACCCGATCGCAACAACCAAACCAACTAAAGACAGTATTGCCCCAGTTCGTAAATTTGGGGTTTCATAGCGAAGCTCTACTTGATGAGTTCCCTCTGGCAGTTTAACAGCCATAAAACCAACATTGGCGTTTAGCACTTCTACTGGCTCTCCATCAATTGACGCAGACCAACCTGAAGCATATGGAATGCGAAAATACAAATACTCATCCGAATTATCTGCTGTTGCAACGCAAGAATACCCATTGTCGAATTCTTGTATTTCTGTTGCACTATTTGCTGAAAGCTCTTGGATATCATTCTCAACCGCCGAAGTATCTTGAACAAATACACCAAAGCTATCGAACGAATACACGCCAGGAGAGCTAAACTCCAAAGCAATTGTATGACGCTCCTCATCAGAATAGCCAATATTTACCGCGCAATCATCTTTCCCGCCATACAGATGGTGCTTGTTGTTCATAAACCATATCTCCTGCACCATACCTTCACCGGAAACCATAATTTTGCATTCTTTAGAATCTTCAGATGTAAGCTGGTCCAAAAATGCCCAGACTTTTTCGCGTTTACTAAGATTTGAATCGATGCCTTTTTCTAGTGGCTCATAATCCATCCCAGAACACATAAAATATGCCTCTGTTCCAGCAGGAATGGACGCATTCAAATACAAAACGGTATTGGGTTTAGTTATTGCAATTGTATTTCCCTCAATGGTTACTCCTGACTGCTTTTGCGCAGCCGTTTGATTGTCTGAAACTTCGACAATATCATCACCTTGTTGATTAAAACTCAACTCTGAAGGAATTTCCTGAGTATACGAACGGATATTGCTCGAGTCATCTTGCGTAGGATTATCAACGACAACGCTTTGTGTCAATACATCCTGTCGCTCGGCAATAGACATCGAATCATATGAACTACGCGAAATAGCCGAGTCGTAAGTAAAAGCAAGAGGAAGAGTATTTTCTGCCTGATATACCGCATAGTCCTCTTCTTTTACTGTTCCTTGAGCCACTAAAGTCCGATAAAGCGGCGGAAGCATGCTTGTGTCATTTGAAGGAACTAAAAAATTAGTCACTCCCGCCATTGCTTCCATTGTGGTTCGGGAATTAAATCCAGCATATGAAAAATTCATCGATGATGTAGCTAACCCTAAACTCGTATGATATTGATCAATGTAGCTGTTGTAGAAACTGTTATAAAACGTACTTCCTAACATTCCATTAGCAATATTTCCATTGCGCCAAAGATGAGTCTCCGCAGAATCATATCGCTGATCAGAACTTCCCTCGACATTCATAACAATGGATGAAGCGTCATCCCTTACAGTATAGTTATATGATTCGCCTAGCTGAACTTGTGTCGCACTTGAACCACTACCCCATTGACACGATACGTATAAGCAACCAACCGCTACTACACCAATCATCGATGCATTAAAGAACGCCCTTTTGTCTTTAAAGACATAACAAAGCACAACAGTCGCGAATAATAAGGCAAGCAGCGCATAGAAAGATTCGCTTGTGTACCACATCAAAAGAACCATGCAAGCGAGTCCATAACAACACGAAGCAATTACAACTTTCTTTTCGCCTTTTTGGATTGCTTTTCTATAAGAAGGCAATAGTACGACAACAATAAGCGACACTAGCAATGCATATATCCAAACCCACCGATTATTTGGATAAGCAAACCCATTAAAGATACGCCCAGCTAAAGGTAAACACAAAAACAGGGTAAAGACGATAAATAGAATTCGCAAAACTCGCTTTGATTTAGCATCTAACTCGATATTTTTTGCGAAAAATAATCCGAATACTGCCACAAGCGCCAAAGGTGCAAATCCGAAAATGCAGTCCGCACCAACGGAAGTTGGAGAAATAAAACCTTCTAACAATTGCAAATAATAAGCAAGTGAGTAAGTAAGGCTTTCGTAGCGATCGAGTCCCAAGCGATCTTGTGAAAGCAGAGATACCGCATTTGGGAAAAACATCACTCCTGCTAGTAAGGCAGCAAGGGCAATACAACTAAGAATTTTGATTACCCAAATTAAGAATGATTTTGCCGTAGTTTTTTCGGGCAAATTGAAAACTTTCACTAAGCAATAAACCAATAAAGCCAAACAAGTTACATATGCTTGACTTACTGAGCAAAAAAAGCAAAGAAAAAGTGCACAAATAAACAGAACTGGAGACTTTCGGTCGAATACCTTATCTACACCCCAAAGAACCAGCGGAGCTAAAACCAAAGGATAGAGTAAGTAAATCTGAGAAAACGCAATAAGGCTATATCCCCCAAAAAGGTAGATCATACAGCCAATCAACGAAGAAAAACGATCGAATTTTTTATATAGACAGTATCCAAGAAACGCAAATCCAGCCAATAGCAAAGTTATCGGAACCGTTGCGTTCAACAATAAATCGGCATTTTCCGCAGTCGCAAAGACAGACAGCCACAAAATAGGATTCCCCAAGGTGTTGCCAATTGAAACGACATAGTCAGCACCATACCCAACCATATCAGTCCACATAGGAACAATAAAAGAATGTTCGACAAAAATATTTGTCAATAATTCTCTCAGCCATTCACCTTGAAGAACAAAAAACATGTATTGCTGTTCAAGCCCATCAGTTGCCCAGATAAAACCTCGTCCGTTAATTAAATAGCCAAACATATACAAGATAAAAAAGCAGCAAAATAAGCCTAAATATGAAGCATAGAACCCCTTCTGCGATTCATCGATTGCTTTTTGCCACTTTGTCAGCAGGGTTATGATCTTGCTTTCTTTGGATCGATCCATAAGACCTCACTTATGTGCCATGTCATACAAGTTTTAATTATCGATTATTTTACTTACCGCAAATCTGCACTTCGTATGCAGCCAAACCTTAATTGATATCCTTACAAATACTCGTACGATAGAATAATATAGTTTAATAACTCAGTGTTGCTGGTTTACTTTTTACAGCAAACTTGTATATAGGTGGAGGTTCCTGCGTGGCAACAAACCAAAAATCAGCACTGCAACGCAATTGGTTTATTCTTTCTTCGCTGGTTTCAAAGGACTTTAAGCTTAAGTATCGTCGAAGCGTCTTAGGTGTACTTTGGTCTGTGCTAAACCCGTTGCTAATGATGATCGTATTGTCTGCAGTATTTAGTACCTTTTTTCGCTTTGATATCGAGAACTTTCCTCTCTACCTTATTTTAGGAAGTACTCTTTTTACCTTAATGTCAGATTCAACAACTACAGCAATGAACTCAATTATCGATTCGTCTGCTCTTATCAAAAAAATCCGAATTGAAAAGATTCTCTTTCCCTTAGAAAAAGTACTTTTCCAGCTTGTGAACTATGTTCTCTCATTAATTGCAGTTGCAGCGGTAATGATCTTTTTTAAGGTTGCACCAACCATCAATCTGCTGTTTCTCCCATTACTACTTTTTTATCTGTTGATGTTCAGTGCCGGGCTAGGATTTCTCTTGTCAGCCCTTGTAGTCTTTTTCCGCGATATCGGCCACTTGTGGAGTGTCGTCATAACCGCATGGACTTACGCGACGCCGCTTTTCTACCCTATTAGCATTTTGCCCGACTGGATGATGACAATAATGAACTTTAATCCCATGTATCATTATGTTACCTATATGCGCGATATTGCACTTTGGAACATAACCCCGAGCTTAGAGCTGAATCTTCTATGCTTTGGAATGGGCTTCTTGATGCTCATTATTGGATTTGTCGTTTTTCGTAAGCTTGAAAAGAAATTCATTCTCTACGTATAGGTGAATAGATATGCCTGAAACAGTTAATACATCTTTCTTGGGTGAAGCTTCTTTTTCAGAAGAAGATGCCATTACTTCCAACGAAACCATGATCAAAGTCGATGACGTATCAATGGTTTTCAATATGGCAAGTGAAACCATGAATAACCTCAAAGAGTACGCGATCGCTTTAGCACGACGAGAACTCCGCTTTAAGGAGTTTCGCGCATTGGATCATATTTCCCTCGAAGTAAAAAAGGGGGACGTTTTTGGCATATTAGGCACAAACGGCTCAGGCAAATCGACTCTACTCAAAATAATTGCAGGAGTATTAGAACCAAGCGAAGGAACATGCACAGTCAACGGAAGCATTGCACCTCTTATTGAATTGGGCGCAGGCTTCGACATGGAGCTTACCGCCCGCGAGAACATCTACTTAAACGGCGCATTATTAGGCTATCCGAAAAAATTTATCGAAGAGCATTTCGATGAAATCGTCGATTTTGCCGAAATTGAAAAATTTCTTGACATGCCCCTAAAGAATTACTCCTCTGGCATGGTTGCCCGTATCGCTTTTGCTATTGCAACGGTAATTGTTCCTGAGATTCTTATAGTGGATGAAGTTCTTTCTGTTGGTGACTTTATGTTTCAACAGAAATGCGAGCGGCGAATACAGTCCCTCATTAAAGACCACGGTGTAACTGTCTTGATTGTCTCGCATGATAATCATCTTATCGAACGTCTTTGCAATAAAGCGGTCTGGATCGAAAAGGGACATCTTCGAACGATTGGAAATGCAGAAAGTATCTGTCAAATTTATCAGCTTCTTGGTGGGCGCATTGGGAGTTCCCATGCCGAACAGGAGATATTTCGCATTTATAAAAACGACACCTCGATCGATGAGCACCGTGCAAACACGCTGACTGGCCATGATAGATTCAGCACAGCCGCCAGAATTACTGATGCCACGCCCTTTCCTGAGAGGCCAACTGTAGGCATTATTGCCCCTATTGATCATCCCAATATCAGCCTACTTGCCGAATCGATTGCGCCTGCCATAAATGCCGTCATTATTCCTACTCTTGAAAATGATTTTCCCGATTCCAGTCTTCCAACACTGGGAAAACTAGACCTGCAGCATCTATATATTTTTGGAGATACGTCCCTTATTTCAAATTATGTAGTAACTAAAATTGAGCAGATTCTTGGCTGCTCAACTGAAAGGCTAACGGGAAGAAACGAGATCGAACTCTGCCTATCAACAGATCAACTAGGCATAAAACAAAGCGAAAAATTAACGGCTATTATTGCTCAACAGGAAGCCAGCTTGCCGCTAATTGCCCTTTCGCCTTATTTTTATAAATCTCAATGTAGGTTATTTTTTACTACAGATAATGACCAGCAAAATAATTATTTAGCCGAACAACTGTCATCAAAGCAATATAAAGAAATTGTCGTGTTGTCTAAGCCTGACTTCTATGATAGATATTGTAGTAATTTAGCCCAAAATACTGAGACCAGTACCACTTTCTTTTCAATAGATAAAAAGTTCTGGGAAGTCAATGAGCTAATTAATAATTGGATATGTGATCGCTGTGCCATCACATATAAAAGCCCAATAATAATTAATGGAGCAATTCCTGACGATGGATACTTTATTGGCCAGCTTGCCGGCCTCAGCAATTCGCCAGTCTTGCTCATTGATCCAAATAATCTGGACAATGTTCTAGACAGTTACCAACTTATTAGAAACAACAACGTTGATTCTTTAACATTTGTTGGAGGGTCTTTATTTAGTCCAACTGATAAAAAAATTCTGCTTAAAGCAATTGCTATACGTGAATCGGAGAACTAATGCCTACTATTTCTGTTATTCTGCCAATCTATAATGCTGAGCCTTTTCTTGAAGAATGTCTGACTAGTATCAAAAACCAGACTTTTACTGATCTTGAAATACTGTGCGTAAACGACGGAAGTACAGACTCTTCAGTAGAAACTATTCAGAAATTCTGCAACCTAGACGATCGTTTTGTTTTGCTCAGCAAACCAAACGGAGGATATGGTCATTCGCTCAACTATGGTCTGAAACATGCTCAGGGAAAATATATTTCAATCATAGAGCCAGACGACTTTATTAATCCTAAAATGTATGAGGATTTATTATTGTTTGCCAAAGCAAACAATGATGCTGACGTCATCAAGGGATCTTACTGGGAATATTTTGATACAAGAGACGACTTTGGAGAAGTGCTAAGAAAACCAAATCTCATTCGGGAAATGAAACAAACACCTTTTTCATTTAATCTCAAGGATGATGCAGAAGTATTTACCCATCATCCCTCCATCTGGTCTGCTCTTTACAAAAAGGATTTTCTCGACTTCAATGAAATTCGTTTCGTAGAGCCAAGAGGTGCTGGATGGGCAGATAATCCTTTCTTTGCTGAAACATTAATAAAGGCAAAAGAAATAATCTGGGTTCCGAACGGATATTACTATTATCGACAAACCAACCCAAGTGCCTCAAGCTTTCTAAAGGATTATCGTATTCCTTTTGATCGTCTCAGAGAAATGCGTGCAATTTTGCAAAAAGCTCAGGCAAATGATGAAATTTGGGGGGCATTCTATCGTCGCGAATTCGACTATATACACTCAATTATTAATGAATTTGGATTCCAAGAAAAAAACCCTGAAATCTATTCGCTAATTCATGAGGTATTAAGTAGTCTTGATGAAAAAATACTTCTATCGAGCAAATTCATCAAACCAAAAGATATTGAATATTATAAAAAGTTTCTCAAAGAATATAGACCAGCTTTTTGGGGAAAAAACGTTAGTGAGCCCTTTGAGTGCATAGAAGAAGATTTTACCGCCGCAGACATAAGCTTTATCCTTCCATTCGAAAACCATGCCACTTGGCTTTCGAATTGCATTGAAAGCATTCAAAAATGCGACATTAAAAATAAAGAGATTATTTGTATTGATTGCGGATCGTCAGACAGAAGCTTTGCAACATGTTCGCATTTAGCAAATAAGTACTCCAATCTCATTTTGGTAAAAAGTGTTTTTGGCTCTTTTGCTGAAGGCATTAATTCAGTTATCCCACTTCTGAAAAGCAAATATTTTTATATTTTCAACCCAACGTATAGCATCGAGGGTGGAAATTTGACACAAGTGATCACTCATTTACTCAATTCTGGCACAGATGTCGCAACACTGGACAGCGAAAAGCGTTTCCTTGCAGAAATAATGTGCCGATCCAAAAAAGCCCAAATCACAAACAAAGATGATACGGTAGTATACGATGTTGACGCGAAGGACATCTCGCCTTTCCTGTTGAACATTTTCCGCATTAATGAACCTTCAGTAGTGTACAGGACTAAGTTTATTCAAGAACTCAACCTTGATGTTGAAATAGCCGATTGCGGCAATGCAATATCGCTCGTATGTAAAGCGCTAATAGAGGCACAAGCAATTTCATATTTTGCCGGAACATGCTATAAGGCCTTAAATCTCGAGCCTAAATTAGTTCCGTTTCTCCCCGATATACACGATGAACTCGTTAAGGAAGAACTGCCGGTTTTACCTGTAATTTTCAATACATTGAACTGCGTAACTTATACAAATAAAAATCTTACCCAAAGCACAGGGAACCTTTTGGTTTCAGCATTCATGTATGACATCTCAACAAGATGTTTTCCTGAAACTCTATATACGTATGTTGATACCTATCTTGAAAATGTGGTTCAATTCTGCACTCGGATAGAGGGAAGAGATTTTTTTGATGTCGAACAGTATTATGATTTTCAAATGATCGAAAGAAAAGGCCTCATAACTTATCTTGCTGCACAATTCTTATATAAAACCAACGACATTAAATCCCTTAAGCAAGATCTTGAATCTGTTTTCTCTTCAACACGCTTTACCGTTGGCTCTAGAATTGCAGAACTCTATCAAAAAACATCTGTTGGGCCATTACGATACATCATTAATAAGCGAATGCAATAAATTCTCTAGGAGCAATAATGTTGTGGCTATCATTTGCAATATGTGTTTTTTTGGCGATTCTTGTTTTGTATTTGCCTGGTTTTTTACTCTTAAAATCTTTCAGGTTTTCCCACATCGTAAGTTTTGCAGCTGCCCCAGCAATCACTGTTCCTAGCTATGCATTAATCTGTATTCTTTTATCTATTTTAGGAATTTCTGCAACGGGTCAACTGGTTTTTGGCTTGCTGTTCTTGATTGGTCTACTTTGTTTTTCTGCACTTTGCATCCCGAAGAAGTTCAGATCATCTGCTTTGATTAGCTCCCCAAGCGCAAATAAAAAATATTGGCTAATTCTCCTCCTTTATATTGCTCTTGGTGTTCTTATTGGAACATTTTTCTTTGTCCGAAGCCTTGACACCCCTGCCTCATTTTTCCAAGATTACGACAACGTATTTCACCTCAATCTTGTACAGTCTTTTCTTTCTTCTGGAGATTGGTCCAGCCTCCACGCCTCAGTTTATACAGCCTCGGAGTTTTACTCTGACAAAACCCCGAGGCTAGAATGGGGCTCTTTCTACCCTGCAGCCTGGCACTGCCTGAATGCGATAATCGCTAGCATTTCAGCATATCCCTTAACGATTGTCCAAAACTCTTTGTTGTTCGTTTTTTCGTTTATTGTTTTCCCAATAGGAATTTTTCTTTTTCTCAAAACCCTTTATAAAAACAATTACTCATTGCTTCTTTATGGATCGCTCGCTACATTCGCTTTTGCACTTTTTCCTTGGGGTATCCTTATTTCTGCGCCGTTATATCCAAATTTAATCGCCTTTTGCCTCGTTCCAATTTCGCTCAGTATTTTTTTAAAACTCTTCGATCTGTATCCGAGCAATAAGATTAGAGTATTCCATGCTGTTTTGTTTGTTTATATTTTACTAGGGTACGCCCTGATCCAGGCTAATGCTGTCTTTACAATCGCTTTGTTTTTCATTCCTTTCATATTGCAGCAGTGCTATAAAATCACAAATAAGATGACATGCTCTTCTCGTAAAGCCTTTCTTGCCACCGTAATTGCTTTCCTTGTTGTATCCCTTATCTGGATTGCATGCTATAAAGCACCATTTATGCGATCTGTGGTGGCATTCAATTGGAATTCCTGGCTAGATTTATCTGAGGCTTTGTACAATACGGCCGTTCTCGCAATGGGAGATTTCCCTTCGGCGCAGCCCCTGGTAGCTTTCATTGTTTTTATTGGCGTATTGTACACATGTTCTAACCGTAAGTATCTATGGCTTAGTATTTCCTATATTCTAGTATTACTTATTTATATAATATGTGCATCATATGACGGATCATTAAAACAGTTACTTGCAGGATTCTGGTATACAGACTCAAATAGAATTGCTGCAATGGCCGTTTATTCTGGAATCCCAATTTTTTCCATGGGCATTTCTGCAATTATTGCCTTTATTAAAGCCACAATTAATTCAATTTTAGAGGCTCTCGATTCACCCAGCTTTTCCTCCAATGCAATAAAATTTACGTCTTGTCTAGTTTTTTTCGTTTTGATCTTTTTCCCCTTCTACCCAAAAGAAGACAGCTTCCACGATGCAACAGCATTTGGAAACATCCAAAACAGGCTAATAAGTATAAACAGCCAAACTAAGATCGATCTATTAGACAAAAGCGAGCGTAACTTTTTGTTAAAAGTTAAAACTATAGTCGGCACGGAAGATTTAATTATTAACTCCCCTGGAGATGGAAGCTTATTTGCATACCCGCTATTTGGTCTGAATACATACTATCGAGCTGTCAGTAATTTCACCAACACAACCTCTTACTCTGGAACAGGAGAAACTGAAGCAAGCTACTATATTCGAACTTCATTAAAAACCATTTCAGACAATCAGTCGGTTAAAGATGCGGTAGAAAGTACTGGTGCCAAATATGTTTTGATTTTGGGTTCCGAAAATCGAGAGGTTAGAACGTATAATTCGCTGTCATACGATTCATCTGATTGGGATGGAATTGACACCATTACCAACGAAACCCCTGGTTTTACGATGATTCTTGAAGAAGATGGTATGAAGTTGTTTTCCATAAATGACCAAAACTAACAAGCCAGCATGAAACGCTAACCTGTTAGTTTTATGTATAAGAAATATGTCAATAAGAAACAGATCTTTTGGCAGAATTACGGTATCTTATCTAGGGACCACCACAGAACCCATACATGCATTACTAGCTAAGGAACGGATGGGTCTTATCTTTTTCGCTTAGGATTATCTTGGCCTCATCAAAAACTTCATCACCATTTAATGCGGGCCATTTAATTCCGATAGTAGGATCATTCCAGATTATTCCGCCCTCATCGTTGGGATGATATACGTCATCGCATTTGTAGCAAAACTCGGCATGATTACTTAAAACCAAGAATCCATGAGCAAATCCCCGAGGAATAAATAGTTGTCGCTTGTTTTGGGCAGACAAAATAGTACCTTCCCACTTTCCATAAGTAGGGCTTCCCTCTCGAAGATCAACTGCGACATCAAATACCTCGCCCGAAACTACCCGAACAAGCTTAGACTGAGGATGTTTGATCTGAAAATGAAGCCCTCTCAACACGCCTTTCACGCTCGATGACTGATTATCCTGAACAAAGTCAACATCAATACCGCCACTAACAAAATCCGGTTTTTTATAAGTTTCCATAAAGTAGCCACGTTCATCACCGTAGCTCTTTACATCAACAATGATCACGCCCTCGATCGAAGTTTCGGTAAACGTAAAATTTCCCGAAGTAATCTGGTTCTTTGCAGTCATCGTAAATCCCCTTTACTGACCCTGCTTTGCGTATTTTGCCTCTGTCGATTCCTTGACAGGGCGCCACCAAGATTCATTTTCCTTGTACCATTGAATGGTTTGAGCAAGCCCTTCTTCAAAATCAGTATGCTGAGGGCTCCAGCCAAGATCACGACGCAGTTTGGATGAATCAATCGCATAACGACGATCATGACCAGGGCGATCCTTCACCCAATCAAAATCGTCTTCCGATTTGCCCATAGCATTCAAAATAGTACGTAAAACATCGATGTTGTTTTTCTCGCCGTCTGCGCCAATTAGATAAGTCTCGCCAATTTCGCCTTTAGTAAGAATTGTCCATACCGCAGATGAATGATCTACCGCATGAATCCAGTCGCGAACATTTAAACCATCTCCATAAAGCTTTGGTTTAATACCACAAAGAATGTTGGTAATCTGCCTTGGGATAAACTTTTCAACATGCTGATAAGGTCCATAGTTATTGGAGCAATTACTAATAGTAGTACGCAAGCCATAGGTACGCGTCCAAGCGCGTACCAGCATATCCGATGCTGCCTTTGTAGAACTATAAGGACTCGAAGGATTGTAAGGAGTTTCTTCGGTAAAGCGGTTCGGGTCATCGAGAGCTAGATCGCCATATACTTCATCAGTTGAAACATGATGATAGCGAACATCGTATTTTCTACATGCCTCCAAAAGGCAATATGTGCCTTCCACATTCGTCTTCAAAAAAGGCTCAGGATTCGCAATGGAATTATCATTATGAGATTCGGCGGCATAGTGAACAATGGCATCATGATCGGGAACCAACTTATCAAGTAACCCTTTATCGCATATGTCGCCCACAACGAGCTCTACTCTATCTTCGGGGAGCCCAGCAATATTCTCTTTATTTCCTGCGTAAGTTAACTTATCTAGCACCGTTACGTGCACTTCTGGATGGCTATTCACTACATAATGAACAAAATTCGAGCCGATAAAGCCACAACCACCTGTTACGATAATATTTTTGTACATATCTTTCATAATGTTAATTACCCCTTTAATTCAGGCAAATTTTTCAAATAGCTCTTTAATGCATCCTGCCAGGTGCGCATCTCATTTCCGATAGTCTGCTTCAAATGAGCGTTTTTTAAACTAGAAAACGCCGGCCTATCAGCGGAAGATGGATTAGACTCCTTGTATTGTTGACTCGTCACCGGGATCACTTCGCAGCTTAAATTAGCTTCTCTCATAATTGCGGTAGCGAAATCGCACCAAGAACAAGTACCTTCATTGGTGCAGTGATAAATCCCATAATTTTCTGTTAAAGCAATTTTTAAAATTTCGTACGCCAAATCGTTTGCCGAAGTAGGATTTCCAAACTGATCATTTACTACAGTAATCTGAGAATGATTTTTACCTAACTGAAGCATAGTCTTTACAAAATTATGCCCCACATACCCATAAAGCCAAGCGGTTCTAACAATAAAATACTTATGACACAACTCAGCAACTCTGCACTCACCCTCAAGCTTAGAGCGACCGTAAGCGCTCAGCGGAGCAACTGTGTCAGATTCAATACGTTCTCCTTTTTCATTGCCAGAGAACACATAGTCCGTGGAAACTTGCACCAACTTTGCATTTTGCTTTTCACAGACGATTGCCAGATTGGCGGGTCCTTGTCCATTCACAAGCATGGCTTCCTCTTCAGCTGCTTCGCAGCCATCAACATTAGTCATCGCAGCACAGTTAATAACTATATTATATGGACCATTTTGCTTAAACCAATCGTTTACTGCATCAATATCCGCTATATCCAGTTCGTCAGCATCAACAGCGTCTACTTGAGCATTCTTGTATTCTGAAGGGATGGGAGCAATTTCTGCCTCCATCTCAGATAAACAACGCTGCAGCTCATTCCCTAATTGACCAGAAGAACCCGTAATAAGGAGTTTCATATATCTAGTCACGCTCCTTACGGCGCACAATACGACCCTCAGCAAGTCGACGTAAATGCTTACCGTATTCACTTTTCCCGTAACGCTCTGCTGCTACCTCAAGCTGCTCGTGGCTGATCCAACCATTTTCGAAAGCAATATCTTCAATAACTGAAACAAGTAAACCCTGGCTGCGTTCTACCGCACGAACAAATTCAGAAGCCTCAAATAGTGACTCCATAGTCCCCGTGTCCAACCACGCAAAGCCTCTACCGAGCGTTACAACATTAAGAGACCCGTCATCAAGATACATTTGATTTAATGTAGTGATCTCAAGCTCACCACGAGCAGAAGGTTTTACCTGTTTTGCAAGCTCGCACACACGCGCATCATAAAAATAAAGTCCAGTAACTGCATAATTTGACTTTGGGTGTTCTGGTTTTTCTTCAATAGAAATCGCATTGAAGTCTCTGTCGAATTCAACCACGCCAAAACGTTCAGGATCATCCACATGATAACCAAATACCGTAGCACCGCCAGAAGTCTCTGCATCCTTAACTGCTTTACGTAAATGTTTACCTAAACCGTTACCAAAGAAGATGTTATCCCCCAAGACAAGCGCGCAGGGTTCGCCCGCTATGAAATCCTCTCCGATAACAAAAGCCTGAGCCAAGCCATCAGGACTAGGCTGCTCTGCATACGAAAGGCAAATACCAAATTGAGATCCATCACCCAACAAGCGTTTGAAATTAGGTAAATCCGCAGGTGTAGAAATGATCAAAATATCCCTAATCCCTGCCATCATCAAAACTGACAGCGGGTAGTAGATCATAGGTTTATCATAAACAGGCAGTAACTGTTTACTAGTTACTGATGTAAGCGGATATAAACGAGTTCCTGAACCACCCGCCAGAATAATACCTTTCATTAAGCCAGCCCTCCAAAACCCTTGTACTACTCTATTGGACTTTCTTCTCTTCTTTATCGTTATTGTATCGTTCGTATTTTTCAATAGCTAGCTGTTGAGTAAGCTCTCGAATTTTAGTATCTGCTTGCGAAATTCTCATCGTTAAACTAAAGCTCTGGATCAAAAGGATGAAAATAAAAAAGAGAAAGACGAAATTTACAGGCGCCATCGTTCCGACGATGTCCGACAACGCATAAAAAACTCCCGGAAAAATACTCACAAGAAAAATCAAAACCGCAAAACAAAACCAAAAAATCGAGTCCTCTAGTTTAACTTGAGAACTCCTGACTTTCCTCGCAATAAAAACTAAAGTTAAGATAGATGCAACGATTAGCGTTACTCTCAATGCAACCGTCATTCTTTCACATCCTCGATACGTTTTCTAACGAGCTGCATAAACAGAATAGAAATCGACATACGTAGCATATATTTCACTGAACTCCAAGGATTCAAATAGCTCTCTCCCGCAGTTCTTTCCGCCATACAAACTGGGATTTCTACAACTTTTGCCTTTGCTCTCTTAATCAAATATGAAACTGTATCTGGCTCAGGTCCAAAATTCAACCCAGTAGCCAAGCGCCTAATCATTTTTTTATTGAATGCTCGCATTCCAGATGTAGGATCTTTGATCAATTTCCCTGTTGTTATTTTAATTGCCCAAGAAATCAAAGAACTTCCCAACATCCTTAATGAAAGCGGCTTTTTCTTATTAATAAACCTCGAACCGATTACGATATCATTTTCCCTTATTGCTTCTTCAAGCGAAACAATATATTGAGGAAGATGTTGACCATCGGCGTCAAACTGAATAGCGCAGTCATAATCATGTCTGTAGGCATACTTCATTCCTGCCTGAAACGCTCCCGCTAAACCCAGATTCGTCGAAAGATCTAAAAAAGGATACTGATTTTCTCGACATACTTGAGCAGTACCGTCCGTTGACCCATCATTAATGATCAAAAAATCGACTTTCTGATTCACGGCACGAATGGACCTAATTGTTTTCTCCAAAGATTCCTCTTCGTTATATGCAGGAATTATTAATAAGGTCTTCACAACGCTCTTCTTACATAAATAGACAGGCTTAATCAATTGCTCGATTGAGCAGAAATATATAATCGATTAATAAATTTTGCCATACAAGATGGCCAAAACCTTTTTAGCATTTCCAGATCTTCATTCGTTCTGGTATTGTCAACTATACACGCTGAAGTTTCCGATCCTCCATGAACTCGATGATACATGCAAATTTTTGCATCATAAACAAACGAGCCGCTTTGTCGGGAAAAACGCTCCCAAGCGTCCCAGTCAAGATTACTCCTAAAGCCCTTTCTAAATAGCGGGGAAGGCAATCGATCAACCAAAAACGTAACCGCTGGGCAACAAATAGGATTACCCAAAGATAATGTCCTTCGCTTTACCGCTTTCAAAGCACGCATCTTTGAATAAGTAAGCGGCTTTAATAAGAACCGTTTAATGGTTAAAAGCCTAGAGACATCAATTGCATGATCACCTCTTAACTCGCCATAATTAGAAAAGTACAGCAGAGCGTCGGAGCAAGAATTCACCTTGTCTAGCATCCGCTCAGTATAATCTCGGCAATAAATATCATCCTGATGAGCAAGGGTAACTAATGGTGTCTCTGCTACCGAAACTGCAAAATTCCAATCATCCGCAATATTAGAATCACCCTCCCTAACATAGAGCGCGCAGTTATATTTTGTCGCTAGTTCTTCTATATATTTACTCGGAGTGGAAGTTGCAATCGAAATATTTGAGCTTACACTTTGCGCATTCAAAGAATCCAAGCACTCCGAAAGAAACGGACTATCACCATACGCACAAACCACATATGTATGATTCTTCGCGCAGTACATTCTCATACACCAACTTCAATTTCAATCCACTATCGCGAGAAGAGCCTCGCAAACTCTTTCGCTGTCAACTCTGGATAAATACGGTCCCATAGGTAAACTCAAAACCGCCTCACACGCTTTTTTTGTTTTTAGGCAATCTCCAACAACAAGGGATTTGCCAAAAAATGCTTTCTGCTCATGCATGGGACGCTGATAATACACCATGCTAGGAATATCTGACTGTCTAAGCAAAAATTGAACTTTTGCACGATCGAGCCGATCCGGAAGCATTACCGTATATTGTGCCCAAGAAGAAATAAAATCGTTTGGAATCCGCGGAAGCCTAAGGTCAGTCTCGGCGAGCATTTCGTCATACCATTTCGCACGCTCATTTACCTCAGCTACCTCGTACTCTTTAAATGCCTTGAGCTTAATCTGAAGAATAGCCGCTTGCATTGCATCCAGTCGGCTATTCATTCCTATTCGAACATTATCGTATTTTGTCTCCCCCTTACCATGAACTGCGAGACTTCGAATCAATGAGGCCCACTCGTCGTTATTGGTAAATACCGCACCTCCATCACCGTAACAGCCCAACGGCTTTGCAGGGAAAAAGCTTGTTGTTGATATATCGCCGAAAGAGCACGCCTTTCTCCCTTTAATGGAGCCACCAAAACCTTGGGCTCCATCCTCTAAAACCAATAAGCCATTTTCTTTGCATATGCGTTGAATTTGCTCATATTCCGCCGGTAAGCCGAACAGATCAACAGCAACTAAAGCCCTTGGCTCAAGACCTGATTCTTTAGCCAAATTAACTGCAAGTTCAATCTGGCTAGGATCAACATTAAAAGTATTTTTGTCAATATCAATAAAAACCGGAATGGCCCCCACAGCTGAAACTACCTCACCGCTCGAGAAAAAAGTAAAATCCGGAACAAGAACTGCGTCCCCCTCTCCGATTCCCCAAGCCAATAAAGCCAGCTGAAGTGCATCGGTGCCATTGCCGCAAGTTATGCAATGTTTCACGCCGACATATTCAGCTAATTCCTCTTCAATGGTATTTACCTCGGGACCACCAATGAAGACCCCACTGTCTAAAACTCGCTTTACAGCAGAATCAATTTCCGAAGATAAATTCAAATATTGTGTTTGAAGATCTCTAAATTGCACCGCTACTCCCACCAAATCTATTTAAGCAACCATTACGTAAGACATCTAACAATTAATTTGTGTTATCACGACTTACATGAGCTGGAGAGCCGAAAGCGACTACGTTATCGGGAATATCTCTGACGACAGTGCTATTCAAACCGATCTTTGTGTCTTTTCCAATCTTGATCCTGTTGCCTACAACGCAACGAATCAATTCGCTTCTATCTCCAATGTTGGCAAATCCATTCAGGATGCCACCAATAATCTGGCAATCCTCTCCAACAGTTACGTTATGGCCAACATTAGTTAAGCATGCTAGTTTTGTTCCGCGACCAATCGTTGTATTTTTAGTGCTCCCACGCTCAATAACTGAGCCTGATAAGATTTCAACGTTATCGCCCAAAACTACTTTTCCTACGTGAGGCTCCATCACCAATGCGCTATCTTTTCGGAAGCCAAATCCCGCTACGCCTATCACGCAGTTTGGATAGATGACACAATTATTTCCCATAATCGTGTGCTCAATGTACGCACCTGGCATTATTTTACAGTTATCGCCTATAACAACATCTTTTCCGATTACGCAATTTGGAGCAATGTAAACGTCCTGCCCAATTACCGCAGAAGGATCAATTACCGCAGAAGGGTCAACTCCTATTAGTTCATCTTCTTCTTGTGACAGCTCAAGCAACCTAACAAAAGCATTTCGTGGATCTTCGCAAACTAACACGTTTGGAAATAAATCTTTCTCCATAAAGTCATCTTTGCAAAGCAACAATGCAATATCCGAATAACTCTGATCGTCCTGGAGAGTTAAATACTTGATATCACCTAACCAAATAATGGCACCATCTCTATATTCAGATGGATCAGCAAACCCATCAACCACACAATCTGGATCACCAAACAATTCGCACGCATATCCCTCAGCATGCAACAGATCCATTACTTCGCTTGTCTTCATCAAGCATCCCATCTAGCTATTCAAATTCGCCCGACATCTCAACACTCGCAAAATCCTCTAAAGGTAGATTGACTGGAAGTCCCGTCTTCTGGCTTTTATATATTGCAAGCACCATTTCCAATGCATTTCTTCCAGCTACTGCATCAACATAAGGATCGCGGTCATTTAGAATCGCCTGTTCCATATCGCTATACAAAGCAGTATGTCCATTGCCATACACATTACTTGTTTGTTCTTTTAGGCCTTTATTTTGCTGATCATCTTCTGTCTCGTCAGAAAAATCCCAAACATCAATGTCATTCGTTGAGGTACCGCCAATTTTTACTGTACCCTTTTCTCCAAACAGGTATAAGCACTCTTCTAGATTTTTAGGATACACATTTGTCGTGCCTTCAATAGTTGCCAAAGAGCCATCAGCAAACTTCACGCAAGCCATTCCCACATCTTCGGCCTCTAGATAATTATGAAAACGTTGACGCGTCTGAGCGAACACTTCAACTGGTTCCCCCATCATCCATCTCAATAAATCAATGCCATGGATACACTGATTCATTAGACAACCACCATCTTGAGCCCATGTGCCTCTCCAGGAAGCCTGCTCGTAGTAATTTCGATCGCGATTCCAGCGTACGTGAATAGAGCCATGAGACATTTCGCCAAACCTACCAGCCTCAAGCGCTGCACGTGTTTTCTGTACTGCAACATTGAACCTATTCTGATGGCAAGCAGATACCTTTACGTCCTTCTCCTTAGCCCGATTAACTATTTCATTCGCATCGGACATGCTCATTGCAATTGGCTTCTCGATTACTACATTTTTTTTCGCATCAATACAATCAAGAGCGATTTTTGCGTGCTCGCCACTTTCTGTAGCAATAGCAATCAAATCAACCTCCGGATGCTTGTTTAACATTTCTTTGTAGTCGATATAACGCGCAATCGAAGGGTCGTTCTGCAATTCGTACTTCTCGAGCAGGAGTTCCATTTTTTCCGGAAGTACGTCACAAACCGCTACAATATCAAACTTATTATTAAGTGCAGCTTTAATATGGTTTACGGCAATTCTTCCGCATCCGATTAGTGCATATTTCATCTAAAGCACCTCGATGTTATCTCGCTCAACAACATTCTTCATTGCATTTTTTGTATCCAAAATTGCACAAGCATGTTTCTGAACAAACTCGTAATCAACATTGCTATGCATGCAAGTAATCATCACTAAGTCGGCAGAATTCAAAATTTCTTCAGTCAACTCCGGAATAGATTCCTTACTACATCCTTTGTAGGTATATTTTTTGACCCATGGATCAAAGTACTGGACATTTGCCCCCCTTGACTCCAAATGCTCAATCACTCGAAGAGCAGGACTTTCTCGATAATCATCAATATCCTGCTTGTAGGCAACCCCCAGGACAAGTACCCTCGCGCCATTCATTGCTTTGGCAGACCTATTCAAAACTCTTGCTGCTCGATCAACGCAATATTCAGGCATTCGGTCATTGATCATCATAGACGACTCGATCATTGACGTATGAAATCCGTATTCACGCGCCTTCCATGACAGATAATATGGATCAAGAGGGATACAGTGCCCACCAAGTCCGGGGCCTGGATAAAAGGCAGTGAAGCCATATGGCTTAGTCTTTGCGGCATCAATAACCTCCCATATATCGATGCCCATGCGATCGCACAAAATCGCCAACTCATTAACTAGGCCAATATTTACATTGCGATACGTGTTTTCAAGGATTTTTTCCATTTCAGCAACTGCCGGAGAAGAAACACGTGTTACCCCGCCTTCCAGTACCGCCTCATAAACCGAAGCAATACACTCAAGCGCATCTTCCCCAATCGCACCAACAACCTTAGGTGTGTTTTTTGTTTTATAAATTAGATTGCCAGGATCAACGCGTTCCGGAGAAAATCCTAAATAAAAATCCTCTCCGCATTTCAAACCTGACCCCTCTTCCAAAATTGGACGTATCAATTCCTCTGTTGTTCCAGGATAAGTCGTTGACTCCAGAACAACCATCGTTCCAGGGGACAAATATTTTGCAATATCTTCCGTAGAAGACCTTACGCAACTCACATCTGGCTGCTGATGCTCATCGAGCGGAGTTGGAACACAGATAGCAATGAAATCAACATCTTTTACGAAAGAAAAATCAGACGTAGCAGAAAGAATCCCATCTTCAACAAGATGCTTTAAATCACTATCTACTACATCGCCAATATAATTTTCCCCGGAATTAACCAAATCAACTTTTGATTCTTGAACATCAAAGCCTATGGTCTTGAAGCCCGCCTTCGCTTTCTCGACAGCAAGCGGAAGACCAACATAGCCAAGACCAATAACTCCACATATTAGTTGTCTAGAGCTAACTTTTTGTAATAACCGTTCTTTTACTTCCATTATTTTCTCTCCCAGTCACCTGCTGCTATTCGAATGTATTTAATTACATCCGCCATTGCAATTTCCATTGAAACATTATTTTGGGCATAGTCTCTAATTCTGCAAATCAGATCTTCTTGCTGCTCTTTTGCGTAGAGTTCATCATGAAACTTAATTAGGCGGTCAATATCTACCGGATCGTCACTGGCTGGAATTTGGTAACAAAAATCAGCTACTCCATTTCGAAAAATATCCATTCCACCAGAAAAGAAAAATGGCAATCCCTTTGCCAAATATTCTCTTGTCTTCAATGCAGAGGACATATTTGCACCAATCCTATGAAGCCCCAACGGGGCCATCGCGATAGAGCACCTATCGGAAATCGAATCCAAAGCCTCCCATGGAACCTCTCCATAAAAGACTACATGATCTTTTAAGCCAAGAGTCTGGATCTGCTTTTTTATTACAGGGGCTTCTCCTCCTCCTATTGCAAAATGAGCAACAACTTTTCGAGCTCCGCCATTTTTATAGTAATTAAACAAGCCCCTTAATAGGCGATCTGTCCCATATCGCCCATCTCCCTTAACAGTATAGGCAGCAAAAAAAATATTGATCTCTTTCAAATTCGACACTGGACGAGTTGGTTTAATTTTATTGAGATCGACACCGTTAAAGAATGTAATGCTAGGTATTCCAAAGATAGTCTCTGGAGGGTCTTCGTGAATTACAGCGATTTTATCAACGACTCCAGAAAGTCGCTCCCTGTATTTTTTATCTTTAAGCCAAGCACAATACAATAATGGGATCTTCATACCCTCATCATATGGGTAATTAGGTAATTCAAAAATTATCCTACATCTAGGATTTCGACGCTTCACTCCCTCTAGAAATCGAACCAGCTCCTTACTCGCGAACCTAGGTTGTCTAATGTACAGATAGGAATCCTCTTTAAATAAGTTCGGATCTGGCCACTGAATTCCGTCAGAAAAAAAAGGTAAACTAGATGTTATTTTGCCAATTAAAGTTTCTGGTTGCCGACAATAAACAAATCGGCAATCCAATCCAGCAGAATTAAATGCGTGAATTTGACCTGCAACTTTCATATCTATTCCGCTCTGGTTGCGAGCTGATGATTCTATATCTCGATAATATAAATAACTACCACTCATACAATCGATTCCCGCCTCACTTTTTGCAGCCACCATGACACTCAAGACCTACTTATTAGTAATACCCAGAATTCTCTTCCATGAATTGAGGCAAGTCTCCTCATTAAGAGCCTGCTGCAGATTACGACTGTTTTTAACCCTATCATTTTTCTGGAAGGTAATAAAATCCTCGAATTCTTGGCTTTCGATATCATTGATGGAAAACATATCACAATGACAGTAATTAGAAAAAAACGACCAAATCGAAGTATCGGGTCTTGCATACACTTTGCATCCAAGCCTGAGCATTAAATTAATATTAAACGTTCCTGCCTGCCTATCCACTCCAATAACAAATACAGAAACCGCTCTAAGCAATCGCTGATACTCTTCCGGCTCGATCCACTCCAATAATGGACGAAACTTATTCCCGAAAACTTGCTTTCCTTTTTCAATTACCTTTTCCTTGTATTTCTCGTCACCATATGAAAGAGGAGCAATGATTTCAATTGGCTCATCTTTGAACTTTCTCAACATTTGCAATGCCTCAACAGTATGATCTTCTTTTAATGCATTATGACCAACCATGATTACAATTGGAGATTTTTGCTTTTCCTCCTCAGCCTGAACTGGAGTTGCTTCAAAATGCCATGGCAACTCAGCAAGAAAATGCTTTTTGGGCAAAAGATAAAATTTCTGGGCTACATAGTAATCGTCCGGAACGAAAGTACAGCATGCTTCCATTTTTGATATCAAACTACGTCTCAAAATAAAAAATGCTTTTCTTTTAATAGGCGTTTTTCCACGCTGCCCATAAAATTCGCCCCCGTGTAATGCAACAGTTGTCTTTTTAAGCAAAGCTCGATGAGTGTACAAAAAAAGACTTAACTCAACATTAAAGAAACCCACTATAATTATCTTGCTACTATTATAAATTTCTTCTTTCAAATCTTTAGACATATTAAAAAAACTCGAGAGGACCAACGCATTCCCCACCCCAAAAGTTTTCGCGCTTTCGCAGCACGGACCGCAGTATAAAAACAACAGCTCTTCTGTAGGCAATTGCCTGTTCAAGAAGTCTACGAGCCTTGTATGATGAGCACCTGTTCCATCAAGGATAAAAATATATTTCGCCATGTGCTATTCTCCTTATCACACAACTTATAGTTAAAGTATCTTACTAGTCGAATCTGCTTAATATCTGTATTATTCCCTTTTTTGCATCATTCTAAAATTAGAATATATTTGATTTACTACCCATCATTATTAGCCGGTTATCTCAATATGGACTATAAAAAACTACTTGAAAACTTTTCTGTTGCAATTATTTCACAAGGCGTAGGCTTCATCCTTAGTGCCATTACCGCATTGATCGTCCCAAAAGTATTAGGAATAACCGAATATGGGTACTGGCAGTTATTTATTTTTTATACAAGCTATACTGGCTTTTTCCATCTTGGACTCAATGATGGTTTTTACCTCTTGAAGAGCGGCCAGACTAGGAACTCACTTGATGAAAGAGACTTAAAATCTCAGTTTTCTTTTTGCGCAGTTCTTCAGCTATGCGTGGCTATAGGAATTGTCATATGCGCAATGCTTTTCCCACTTGAGGAAGAGCGCCAATTTATTATTTGCTTAACGGCAATTTTCCTCATTTTAAACAATACAAGCCTTTTTCTAGGCTTCTCATTCCAGGCCTTGAATGAGACAAAATTATATTCTTACTCTGTAATGATAGATAAAATACTTTTTTTAATCCCTCTTTCGGTATTGCTAGTCTCTGGAAATACTGATTTTAAACCCTACGTTGTTTTTTATGTAGCGTCAAAAACTTGCTCGCTGGTCTACTGCTTAGTAAAAGCAAAAGACCTTTTACGCGAAAAACCTTATACAGCAAGAGAATCAATTAAGCGCTCTTTTATGAGTATAAAAGTCGGAATAGTGCTCATGCTTTCAGGGATTGCCGGATCGCTGATTCTTGGTATAGCTCGTTTTGTTATCGACTACAAATGGGGAATTAATGCTTTTGGGGAAGTCTCGTTAGCTTTATCCATTATGACTTTCTTTCTTGCTTTTATTTCGCAAGCAAGCATGGTTCTTTTCCCTGCGCTTAAACACTCGGAAAAAAAAGAATCGCTAGATATGTATTCTCCCATTAGGGATATCTCCGGTCTGGCGTTTTCCAGTATCTACTTATTCTATTACCCTGTCGCTTTTGTTGTAGGCCTATGGCTTCCTCAATACAGCAACAGCCTAGTATGGCTCGCCATCTTTCTCCCAGCATGCGTGTTCGACGGCAAGATGAATCTTTGCTCAACAACCTACTTTAAGGTAATTAGGAAAGAAAAAATCATGCTAGGAATCAACTTTGGCGCCATGAGTGCAAGCATTTTCTTCTCCCTTTTTGCCGCCTTTGTGATTAATTCAATTACCGCGGTAATTTTTACCGCGGTAATTGCGATAATATTGCGCGCAGTCATCTCGGAAAAATACTTAGAAAGAAGACTACCAAGCAGTCGCGGAAAGCTTGTTTACTCAGAAATTGCTCTCGCAGTTGCATTTATCTGCCTTGTTTACCTAGCCGGAGATAATTATATTGCTGGAGAGACTATCTCTTGTATTCTTTATCTTGCTTTTCTGATTATCAATAAAAGTATTTCGTTCCCATACTTTAAAAAAATACTCACCAGAAAAATAAAGAACTAGATATCGTGCATTTCTTAAAATTATGAATAGCTAGTTATAGATAATAACTCTTGTCCCTTTATAAATATTGTTATACATCCACAATGCTGCAGAATGACTCAATCTGATGCAACCATGGGAAAGACTGTTCCCAAGCTCGCTTTCAGAAGCAAGTATCGAATGGAAGAAATATCCTCCCCATATTTGAGTACACCATATTGCTCTACTGTCAGTTGATAAGGAAGTTCTTTTAAATCCTGTTGTGTAGTAAGAGCCAGTTATCGTTGGAGTAGCCGGAGCACCCGTAACGCAGCTCCAATTGTATATGAGTGACCAATTATAGCTTGACCCAGTAAAAACTCGAACTCGATGATTACCTCGATCTACCATGATTAGATAATTAGTACCACTGGAGTACTGATTTGCCATCTTCTCATATCCTAGATTCTCTAGATACGTTTTTAAAAACCCATTTTCATCCGAGAATGCATTGACTGTCGTTCCAGGTGCCGCAGATCCCTTTAATACAACCGCAACTTCATAAGCCTCCATATTCAAATTTAAACCTTGCGATCCTGCAGGAGCTCCATTTTTTGCCCAACCCATCCAGCCATATGATTGGACATGAGCTCTATAGTAAACGTCAAAGTACTTTGCCAAATCACCAGTCAGACTAATTTTAACCGCCTGAACAGAATTGCCATTTTGAACTTGCTCCCCATCTGTACCAAAATCTGTCCAACCCGTCTTCGCCAAATGTGCCGAATACTGAATGCCTCCAGAAATTGAAGCACTTTCAGCAAACAGCGTAATACCCATCAGTGGCTTTGCCTGCCCTGTTGTACCGGCAGTCTGTCCACAGGAAACTTCAAACCACCCAGAAGAACCTAAAGAAAGGCCTCCACATGACACCGAAACTGGCAAATTTGCCCCATCAATAAATGGAACAGAAGTCGCCCCAGGAGCTTTGCCTCCCCTTTTAACCAAAACTACCTGAATGGCTTCTATCGGAGCCTTACATTGTTGGGTTCCGGAGCTTTCGCCGTTTTTAGCCCAATCCATCCATCCTATTTTCGACACATGAGAACGATAATAAATATCATACTCATCAGCTAACACACCTGTCAGCCGCATTTGCACTGCTTCGATTCGCTTAGCTTCTCCTTCGGTACCCGATACGGCACCGTTCGACTTCCATCCCATCCAGCCATATGACTGAACATGAGTCTGATACTCTATGGCCCCATCAAGTTCAACTTTGGGCATTGACACAGTAATCGCCTCAAGTCTTTTACCTTGCCCCGTCGAACCCAAAGTTAGTGGCTCGGTTAAAAATGGTGAAGCAAAAGCTTGCCATCCAATTGTCTGCATTTGTGCAGAGCCGACCATCGCCGCTTCATAAAACGACAATTCTGATGCATCGTAATCAGTCGGAGTATTACCCTTATCTAAGATCACGATCTCAATAGCTTCAACCCTTTTTGCAAGTCCCTCTGAACCAGCATTTTGCCCATTTTTCGCCCATCCGAGCCATCCATAGCTTTGAATATGAGCGCGATAAAATACATCATATTGTTCAGCGGCCGAACCTGTCAGACTAATTTGAAGCGCCTCTAGTCGCTTCGCTTCTCCCTCTGTACCAGCCACAGCACCATCGGATTGCCATTCCATCCACCCATACGTCTGCGCATGAACCCTATATTCAATTCCTCCATCTTCAATACCAGGAATAGACAACTTTATTGCTTCCAGTCGCTTCCCCTCTTCTATCGTTCCCAGCATTACCGGATCATTTAAGGATACCGAGGCAACCGTCTGCCATCCATATTTCTCTACCTGAGCAGCTGCCAAAAAGTCGCCCTCTGGGGTCTTAGAGGAAGACGCAGTTGGAGCCTTATCTGCTTCGCTTGAATTATTCTGTTTTGAATCCATATCTGATATGGATTTTGCTTCTTGATCAGCTAAAGTTTTATCTTGCTCTTGCTCTATCTCACTAGACAGAGTGAATTCCTCATCTTTAGATTCATCCGGAGCAGCGTTCCCCTCCTTGCCTGCTTGAAGCTCTCCACTTCTCGCATTATTTATTGGATATCCTGTATCTGTCTCATCCGCAAAAGCCGTGAGTGGCATCATCGAAATTGCCAGAATTACAGCGATCGCAGCCGAAATACCTTTTTTAAGTTGAGTTTTAAAAACACCACTCATCATTACCGCCTAAATCCGGTTAGTCTAGACATGAATCACGATTCACGCCAGTGCCAATATCTCTTGACAAGGATTCCTTACCATTCCGAAGACAACATTTGCGCCCAGTAAAATCCAGTCTCTCCAACAGCAATATATCTACAGCTTTCATTCAGAATGTTTGCACGATGACCCGGAGAATTCATCCATGCATTTACAACAGAAAACCCATCACTAAAACCATAGGCAATATTCTCGCCATATACCGGCAAGTCACACCCAACCTCATCGCAGACAGTGAAACAGTCTTCCCCATTTGGTCGCGTATGATCAAAAAGGATCGTTAACTCTTGACTTCTTATCTGCGCGCATTCATGCAGAAGAGAGTTTCCCGTAACCACAGAAAGTCCGTACTGAGAGCGCCAAGCGTTTACGTTATACATCGCCTGCCCTTCTACTGTGCTATACGCCTCTATTGAAGGCGGCATTCCATATGAGGGAGAAGGCTCTCCTTGATCTTTTGGCATTATTACGATTTGTATCTGTTCCAATCTAAAAGCATGGCAACTTGTTCCGGCGCTCTCGCCATTTTTAGCCCATCCGAGCCATCCGTATTTCTGAGTATGAACGCGATAGTACACATCATATTTTTCTGCTTGAGTCCCCGTTAGTTTTATTTGAATTGCCTCTAAACGCAGCCCTCGTCCTTCGGTACCACTTAGCTCTCCGTCTGATACCCAATCTTGCCAACCAATTTTTTGCACATGAGTTCTATATGTGATCCCTACACCATCCAGCCATTCCGTATTTATTCGAATACCCTCCAAACGTTTGGCTTCACCGCTAGTACCACTCAATCCACCGTCCCATGTCCAATCTTGCCATCCGTAACTCTGGACATGCGTCTTGTAATTAACTGCTCCACTCCCATAGGTTCCGTTTAAATATGGAAGCTCAGTAGAACCGGGAGCATCTTCACCCTTTGGTTGGATCCTTATTTCAATCGCTTCAAGCCTATAAGCATATCCAGAGGTTCCAGCAGCAATACCATTGCATGCCCAATCGAGCCAACCATAATGCTGAGCATGGACTCGATAATAAATATCGTAATTTGACGCATTAGATCCTGTTAGAGCGATCTGAATTGCTTCCAATCTTAATGCCTGGCCACTCGTTCCAGACACTTCTCCATCATTAACCGGATCTTGCCAGCCGATTTTTTGCACATGGGTCCTATAAGTAACTCCAAGACCCTCTATTCCACCAACACTAATCCTGATTCCTTCAAGTCTCTTCGCTTCACCAACAGTTCCAGAAGTCGCTCCGTCATTAACCGAATCTTGCCAACCATAAGTCTGAACATGGGTTGAATACGATACCTTAGGAAGTTCCATATACGACCCACTACCCAAACCAGCACTCCGGCTGCTTTTATCTTGGGTGAGAACATCAATGTCCCTTGGCTGAGAGGTAACCGCAGAATCATTAATATCATTGGACTCATCTTCCAAAATACTTGATTCAAACTCAGGAGATGCGTAGTTGTAGCCCGAATCAATTAAGCCATCTGATTGACTCGAGTTTGCAGAGGAGGCGTTATCTACACCATTCTCACGTGGCTCTAAAATTTCATCTTTGCTTCCCTCAGCATTGGATTCCTCCTCTTCGGAATCTACAATATCTTCGCTACCCGAATCAGTATTGTCAGCACTTTCAGATTCCGCCGCAGTATTAGCTGGCACCATCTCATGACTTGAGGTATCCGCAAAAGCGGTTAGAGGCAAAAATGAAACTACTAACACCCCAGCTAAAAAAGTTTTGAATATTCGTTTAACGAAAGAATGAACGCCGTCGAATCCCATACGTTTCCCCTAATAATGAGCAGAATATACGTTTAATCATTATACAAATTCTCCACAAAAATAATGCCGTCCTTTCACAAATTAGAGCAAAAACTCCTTCCCAGGAAATATCCCTCGAAAGGAGTTCACAAGATCGCGCGTTCATGCAGTTTAAATAGAAAGCATTTGGTCCATCATCTGCCTGATCTCTTGCCCATAGTTATTACCGGGAACTGCCCATCTACCATTTAAGTCTTCAAGATTTGGAGCAATTCCTCTTGTCACTAAATTGAATCTAGGATCGACGCATTCATTCACCAATGGCAGGACAGAGGCATACGCTTTTAGGTGCTGCACTTGCGCGCGCAACCCTTCTCTGACATCCCCGAAAGAAGCACCACTAGCTGAAGAACTTACCGCGCCCAAACCACCAAAATTACACTGTTCTGCTTTAACGGAACCACCAAATTGCAACCAGCCCGTTTCTTTCATCGCTTGACAAAAAAGAACTTCAGCACGTACTCCTTCTACCCTCGCCTCTTCATAAACAATTTGACAAAATTCATCTATAGAAGATGCTCCTTTGCTCGCATAAACACCAGAAGGATACTTATGCCCTGTTGAATTGTAGTAATTCACCATCTGATTTACCGTGGTTAAACTAGAACCCATAATTGGAGTACAAGTGTTTTGTTTTTCCATAAAAGCATTATCAGTAGAGCCGGGAGCAGAAGAACCTTTGGGGACTAGCTGAATTTCTATCGCCTCCAAGCGATATGCATACCCTTGGGTACCTGCGCTCTCGCCATTTTTAGCCCAACCCATCCAGCCAAATTGTTGAGCATGAACTCGATAATACACATCGTAGTGATTTGCTACATCTCCTGTCAGTTGAATTTGAATAGCTTCCAAGCGCTTTGCTTCACCAGATGTACCCGACATAACTCCATCGGTTTTCCAACCATCTTCCCATCCATATGTTTGTATATGGGTACGATACTGAACGGAACCCGAATATTCAGGATTAGTTAAATTAACTTTGATTCCCTCTAAACGCTTAGCTTCGCCAGTAGTCCCAGAAATCGCACCATCAAAAACGGAATTTTGCCATCCGTAAGTTTGGACATGAGTCGAGTAAGAAACGCCTGTCTTTGTCTCTTTTTCCATAAAAGCATTATCAGCAGAGCCGGGAGCAGAAGAACCTTTGGGGACTACAACTAATTCTATTGCTTGAGCATCGTAATCATATCCTGTCGATCCGGCGCTTTCGCCGTTTTTAGCCCAGCCAAGCCAGCCAACTTTTGCAGAGTGTATACGATAATAAATATCGTATTTGCTTGCTGCCTCGCCCGTCATTTCCACCTTAACTGCCTGCAAGGCTTGCCCTGTACCCGTAGAACCAGCAGTCGCCCCATCAGAAACCCAATTTTGCCACGCTCCATCAACATTGACCGAATACCTAACCCCACCGCTTTTTAAAGCTTCGTTTTGAAGATTAATTTGAATCGCCTCTAGACCAAACCCTTTACCTGTTGTGCCAGAAACTTTTCCGTCATAAACCTCATTCTCCCAGCCCAAATGAGCTACATGAGATTTTACAGACACCAAGCTCACTGCTTGTGCGTCCGCCGCCCTGCCTAAGCCATAACACTGAGCCAGACCGGTTGCATCTGCCTGGCCTAACTGCTTTCTGAACGAATCTTGAGCAAGCTTTGAGGCATCCGATGCGCGATCGATGAACGCATGCTCAACAATGATTCCTGGGAATCCTGCAAGGCGAGAGTTTCTAATATCACTATAGTAATCAGCAGTACTGCCGTCAGGATACTCACTAGTTGAAGAGTCTTTTACCTTAACGCCTTCCACACCATCTGGATTATCGGTTCGTAACGTCAAGCCCAGCGCTTTAAGCTGCTGAGCTATATGCCCGCCTAGCTGCATTCCTACAGTATGCGTTTCGTAGTTATACGTCGCATCATTAGGAACCCAAACTTCAGATCCGGTTCCTCCTCCCGAATTGATATGAAGGCTCACAAAAACATCTGCTCCAACATTTTTTGCTTTATCAACTCTTTCTTGAAGCCCTAAGTACACATCGGAATCCCTAATCATATATGCACTAACCCCTGTATACGTATTAAGCTCGTCACGCATATATTGGGCAATTGAAAGATTTAAATCTTTTTCTAGAAGACCATTTCCCACTGCACCTGAATCACTACCACCATGGCCAGCATTAATTGCAACGATTAAATAATTATCTTTAGTGCTCTCGACAACAGATCTGGACTCGGTGTTTATATCTGATTTTTCGACTGCTTCGTACGATGAACTTGCAACAGCCATTGCCTTATCTACACTATCATATGCTTCTATTTCATCATTACCATTTAATACCATCGCAGTTGTGTCGCTATTCCCTACAGAACCCATTGCATCTGCAGTCTCGGCATCCACAACATCAAACGAATGACGTTCTTCTTGAGCTAAATTAGTAAAATCAGCCTTGAACCAATCCTTTTGCTCACCAAGTCGATACTCTACAGCGGTTATTTCATAGTTCGAGGTCTCGATTTCGCCACTGCAAGAAATTACAAATCCCATAGAGTTTTCCGCCAAACTATATGCATCAAATGTGAGAGTTTTTTCATCTCCGGCTCTAGTTAGCGTGATCTTCGCTTCTTCAACAGATGCTCCATTGTCCTTTAGCCCAACTGCTATTACCTGATCGTTTCCCTGAGCTACAATCTGTCGATCAACATAAATATACGACAGTACATCATTTGGATTTTTAATAGTAAAATCCAAGTCGTCTTCTTCAATGTTCTCGCTAGCAATTACCGTATCGCCGCTTCCGCCCCCACTCGATAATTCCTGGTCAGACTCTTCTGATTTGAGCGATTCATCCCCTTCGCTGTTTTTTGCCAATTCTTCATCTATTTCCTCGGAATTTGATTTTTGATCCCCTTCATCAGATAGTGCCTGAGAAGGGCTTTCCGATGAATGTGCGGTTTCCTGAAAATCTGCATAAGCAATCCCAGGAGATAAAGAAACGACCAAAAAAATGCTCAATATCCAGGAAATGATTTTCTGAGACCGAGTCAAGCTGAGCATATTACTCCTTAAGATCCACTGATAAAATAACGCCACTTCATATTGGAAAGTACAACTTGCTTTAATTCCCGCCTTTAGAACTCACCAAAGAAGTTAGCTATGCCATACATACGCCATATCAATATATCATTCCAAACTTTATAGCATGAATAAAACTACCCATGCGCTTTAATACAAAGAGAATCCCCACTGCTATACTAAAAAAGTTTGAAAAATAACAACCTTGTAACTAGAAGGAAACAATGTCTATCTCAACATTTTCAGAATGTATTACTGGAGCTGCTAGATCGGCATCAGATTTAGTTGATAAACTTATTTATTCGAAACGCAATAGGCTCATCTTTGCTTTTGTTTTAACTTTCGTAACACTCACCCTCATGACCTTAACTGATAGATACGGCGGCGGGTCTGATGACGACTGGGCCATTTCTCTGGCTCTTAGTGGGAGATTGCCAGATAGTGGACTTTGCCTTTTTGTAAATGCAGCCATTAGTCAAATTACGCTAGCGTTGAATACTGCTTTTCCTGCTCAAAATTGGTTTTTAGTTATCGAATTCATTATTACTGCAACTGCGTTTTTCTCAATTATTTATGGATCGCTTACTTACATGAAGCCACTTTTTGGCTTTCTACTTATTGGAGCAGTGGAGGCATTTGTCCTTCCTGGCTGTACCTATGAAAGTAATTTTACCTTCGTAGCTGGAATCGCATCATTAGCAGGCTTCCTTTTACTAGTCGGAAGTACAAAAACTAACAGCCATTCAGTCATAATTCCTGTCGCAGGAATAATTTTCTGTGTTTTAGGCTTCCTATGGCGAGCGGAAGTACTTCTACTAAGCATTCCATTCTTTGCGGTTGCTCTTGGTTTCATTTTTCTTTCCCGCCAAAACAGAAAATCTAGTATCTCTACTTCATTCAGTCTTTTTTCTGTTGTACAAGCATCCATTCCGTATATTGCTGTAATCGTATTATGCGGATGTTTTTATGCGTATAACCAAGCAGCTTGGCAAGAACCCGAATGGGCAGCTTGGAAAGACTTCAACTCTCCTCGCTCTGAACTGTCTGACTATCCAATGCCTGACTACGAAAAAGTAGCCAATGACCTTACAAACCACGGTTTATCCAAGGACGATTACTTTGCTCCACTTATGTGGATTACCGCAGATACCGAGGTCTATACCACGGAAACAATGGAATACTTATCATCTCTCAGTAGCGCATTGACATTCGATAATTATCTTGCAAATGTTTCCGAATATTTGAGTAACGTTAGCAAGTCTATGCCCTCGCATATTATTCTTGTTGTAGCTTTCGCCGTAATTACGATTCTAGCATCCAGAAAGAAAACTGCTCTACCTCAAATTCTAGTTTCTCTAGGGTTCGCTCTAGTCATATGCTTGTATTTTGCTGCAATAGGACGTCTCCCCGAACGTGTCGAAACATTTATCTGGCTCTATTCACTTTCCGCTATTTTTCTTTCGATTAAACACAATGCTTACGATAACGATCCTAATGGGACTCGAAAAAAACTTACTGAACCTTACAAAACTCGCGAAGTCCTTGCCTCAACTACGGGTCTACTAACTTGGGTTGTCGCGACTCTTTTAGTTCTTATTCTTACTGTGCCAAAATTCAACCCAGCTCTTTTATCTGCCTATTTAAATCAAGATACATTCAGACCGAACGATCCCGCGACAGAATATGCTTCACGAGATGACGGCAAAATTCTTGTTTGGGGTACGGCATCATATTTCGATGTTGAGCATGCATATAGGCTTAAATTCTTACCTTCAGAGGACTTTTTATCGAAAAACCTATTCTTAGGAGGCTGGACAGACCGCGCTCCATACACTATGGCAAACCGCGAACGAGCAAACATGACAAACGTAATTCGTGGACTTGCCGAAAACCCAGATGCTTATTTGATAATTGAAGAACACCGAGAAGGGCATCTCCCAAACCTCGTATTAAGTCTTATCCAAGAACACTACTATCCAAATGCAACTATCGAGAAAGTAGAAAGTTTCAAAGGCAAAGGACCTAAAGACACCTTCAGCGTATGGAAAGTACGCATATAAAATTAAGCCTTCAGCGCTCAAAACACTGAAGGCTTAATTATCAACTAGTTGAATGAATAATAAGTAGGGCTATTTTGAATTAAGAGCTAACTGCTTTTGCTATTTTATCTTTTTATTCAACTGGCGGTTTTCTTGCAAATCCCTCTCGCACCTCGATAAATTCTTTATTCGAATAGACGTACACAGATGGAGGATGCTCAATAAAGAAATTCGGAGTAAAACTCATGGAATAAGCGCCTGCGTTTCGAATAAGAACCATATCCCCTTCCGAAAGCTCGGGCTCATCATAAAGCACGCACATACGGTCACTTTCCATGCAGGTGTATCCACAAAGAACCTGCTCTTTTAACGTTTCGTGCTTTTTAGTAAACAGTTCATGTGCGTATGCAGTCTTTTTCATCTCGTGATCCACATTGATACGGGAAAGCTCACTTACGACAAATCGCTTTCCAAGAACATCCTTCGCATCAATTATCTTTCCCAAATAATACCCAGGGGTGCAAATTACCGCTCCACCGGGCTCAACATATAAATTCACTTTTTTAGGATCGCAGACCGAAATGAGTTCCTTAGAGATCGTTGCAGCATATTCATCATAAGCGCCGATATTTGCTTCTCCTCCCCCATAGAAGCCACCGCCCATATCTACAAATGTGAGCGAATCACTAAGTTGATATTCCGAGATAATTTTTGCAGCATGAGAAGCCAGTACTTGATATACCTTCTGGGATCTACTCAGGGTAGTCACATGCATATGCAGTCCTGCAATTTTCACCCCCACAGCACGAAGTCTTTCAAAAACTTCTCCGAGTTTATTCCCTTCGTAAGAAAAGCCAAATCGGCCCTTATTCTTGCCCGTCAACGTTTCTCCAGGGCAAAACGAATCTAGGTCTATATTGGCACGAACACCAACCTTTATTTCAGCTAACTGAGAGATCCCTTTTTCACCAAGAGAAGAAAGATGTTGCGCCAACTCCTCAAGCCAACGGACCTCACGCTCGGAATCAATATTGACTATCGAACCATGCTTAAGCGCCCAAACGAACCATTCTTTTCCTTTAATAGGGCCATTAAAGATTATTTCTCTAGGCAGATAACCTTCATCCAGTGCAAGCGCATATTCCTCGTCCGAAACAACCTCCGCCATACAATGGCAAGATTTAGCGCACTTTAATATCCACGGAAACGGATTTGTCTTAACCGAATACGCTACACATGAGTTCTTATTCCATGCATTTTGAAGGGCAGTATTAAAATCGTTGAAATTCGCTATTAGACCCTCTTCGTCAAAGATAAAACAAGGCGTATTTAGCTTGTTTAATTTTTCCCAATCCATATGAACTTACTCCTCGTATGCAGAAGACGATCCAAATCGCTCTTCAAAAAAACTCGCAAATCTGTTTAACTGCATTTCTTTCTTGTAATCTTTAAACACCAAATAAGGTGAAGTGAATTCGGGATCATATCCCAAATTATGCTTTGCTTTATCCACATTCATGTAGTAGTTAACACAATCATGCTTTTCCGGACGATAGACCTTTTTGGATTTTGCGTTTTCCGAAGAAAAGACTTCTATAATGCCATCGACTAAATCATCAAGAGAGGTTAGTTTTCCGGTACCCACGTTATATATGCCAGAACAATCCTTAGAAGCAAATAACGCCTTATAAACCATTTGGCAAAAGTCTTTTACATAGATAAGGTCCATGCCTTTTCGAGGATCACCCCATACTTCAAGCTGTTCCCCTGCTTCCGCACGTTGGATCATTACACGATATGAACTTTTTGCTGGTTCCCCATCGTGATAGAGCGTTTTCGACTCAGGCATATAGCAATAAATATTGGGGAGCCTAAAGGCAAAGCAAGCAATTCCGTATTCAGCTTGATAGTTCCAACACAAGTCCTCTGCAGCGCATTTAGTAATCGCATATACCGAATGATCACCCTCTATTGGTAATTTTCTGGGCATATCATCTTGAAGCTCAACCATTTCATCAAAATAGCCCGTATAGTCAGAAATTGTTTGGGTATACATGATTCGGTTGGCATTATGCTCTCTCGCATACTCAAGGACATTAAGCGTTCCCAACACATTTGAGCTTACATATTGATAGGGATCATAACCTTCCATGTATGCAGGCAGGGCACCAGCAAAGTGCACAACTGCATATATTTCTTCATCGGGCAGATTTGCAAAAGAATCTTTGTTCGAAATGTCTACTTGTGCGTAGACAACTCTTCCAGGATATTCAGAATCGAAATATTCCACGGAAGGCTTTCTGCCTGTAGCTATAACTTTCCAATCGCTATCGAGGTAATTTGCCAAGTGATCAACGAAATATAAACCCAAGGTACCCGTTGCACCAAACACCACTATTGTCTTCTTTGATGACATACACTCTACCTTTCGATCTGCTTACCTGCTCAGAAAATTACTCTTCCTTTACCAAGCCCCAACAGACAACCAACTTCACCTATCGTTATTTAACTGCATTAAAATCCAGTTGCATATACACAAATTCCTGCGATGATTAAGCCCAAAGCAAACAGCTTCATTTTTGACATTTTTTCCTTAAAAATTACTACGCCAAAAATTGTGATATAGATATAGCTCGTTGCTTCAAGAATTGGCCCCAACGAAAGTGGCACAACTTTATACGAAATAATCGTCAGAAGAGTTGCAGCTACAAAAATCGTATAAGCAAATATCACAAACGGATTAAGATACTCCTGCAAAGGAGTAGCGTAGGTGCGCATCGCAGCTTTTTTTAATAGCACCTGAGAAATTGCACTAATAAAAACCCCAATTAGATAAATTCCTGAATACACAATCAAAGAATCCATTAGCCCTCATCCTTTGAACCATGTGTTGGCTTTTCCTTTGATTGCCTTCCGTCCTCTATCGAGTACAAAACAATACCTACAATTACCAGAAGAGCTCCACCGATCATTTGAAGATTGATGGATTCACCAAAGATTAAAACACCCCAAATCATGCCCCAAACTACAGTAACCGCTTTATTAGCAAAAGCGACAGTCAAAGGCAATCGTTTGATTATCTGCTGCCAACCAATCGCATATATAAACAAAACTGCCAGCATACCGCCATAAAGCAGAAAAAAAGGGATGCTCAAGACAGGTTGATAAGCAGCATTTTTACTGAAAATCCCCGAAAGCGAATAAAATAGCAGTAACACGTGAAGCGCTACTAGTACCACTGCTTGTTTGTTGATTTTTCTTCTCATTTCAGCTCTTAGCTTGTCGTAAAGGCATCTTGCTGCACTTTAAACTGTTTTACGCGGGAACACCTTTTTTCCTTGGTTATTGAATACACCATAAATCAATGCAGCAAGACCAAGCAATACTGCTGAAACCAAACAGAGAACTGCTCCAGCCGCCAAACCCCAGCCTTGAATAACAAAAATCGGTAAAAAGGTAATCAATGCAATATCAATAAAGGATACAAAGATCCATGCAAACCCGGAATCCTCCAACACTCCTGTCTTGAATTCGGGGTCAGCAATCCTGAGCAGCAATACAGCAATACTCATAACGCCCGTAGACCAACCCCAGATATAGATGCCGCGTTCTACCCAATGATCCCTAAACAAGTGCCGAGAAAAAATAAAAAAGAACAAAAATACTTGAGCGAAACCAATAATGCACAAAACCAGAATGGGCTGCCAATACTGCAACACAACATTAACATTAATAGTAGCCACACCAAAAGCAACTAGATAATCAGTTGCGCAGCTACCCATTCTTGAAACCACGTTGCTATCCACATAGGCATCCATTTTAATAAGTTTCAGAAGAGAAAATAGCAAGACGCCGACTATGAGAGCAATACCATAAATAGGAATAGATACCGCAGGAAAAAGAATCTTTAATCCTTCATTAATCAGGTATGCACCACCAACCGCTACAAGAATAAGCGCCAAATGCCATGCCATTGGGTCAAGCGACATTGGATTAATAGTGTTTTCGCCCATAGGCAAACGTTTACCCTCAGGAACTAAGCCTGTTTTATATTCTTCTGGCATGTCTCCGACCTTTTTTATCTCAGTCGTATAGCCTTTGCGCGCACAATAGTTTATAGCAGCAATACCACTAAATACGCCTCCTAGTAGACCAAAAGTAGCAAACGTCTGCCCAATTGTAATAGCGTCAGCCCAGCCAGCATCTTGGAATACCGCACCCATAGCAGCAGCGGTACCATGACCACCGACAAAACCACCTGGCATCATTATCGCAAACCATGAAATTACATCTGGAAATATGAATGCAAACAAAAACGCTCCGATAAGTAACGCGAGGCCATATTGCATTATTTCTGCAGCACTGTTCAATAGAAAAGTATCTCCTACACTTTTGAACATTTCTCGGAAACCAGCTTTTTCACGTTTTCCTAGATACATAGTGGCGAACAACACTGCAATAAGAATGCCTGCATAATTAGAAGCCTGATCACTTAACGGCAAAACATTAAAGCCATATTTGCCGAGAATCACTCCCAAAAAACCCGCAATAAGAGCTGTAGGAATAAAAAGATTTTGAAACAGCGCTACTCGAGCCCGAATAACCTTTGCCACAACAATTAATGCTGAAATAATGCAAACGTCATATACGAGAGAAAGCGGCGTAAATTCCATCCCAATAGCTCCTCTATGCTTAAATACTTATTTTTATTTCAAATAAATCCAGTAGTTTAATAGCGCATCATTTGATTTTGATAAAGCAAGTTTACCCCGCTTTCATCAAGTACTCTTACTTGATGAAAAAGTTGTTCGGTAATCGCATCTAAAGTGTCCCGATCTGGTGCAGTAATGTAATAGCGAAGTGCATACGGCTTTGCCCCTACACCATGCATAATCCGCTCGCCAGGCAAATAATACCTAAGAATCTCTCGTATGCCATCGCTTTCTTCTGGAGCGATAACTTCGGCTACTTGACCTTCATATCCATGAAAATATAGCCCAGCACTGCAGGATTCAAAAAATGGAGAATGATCAGATAATTTTTCGCGGAGTGCTTGCTGGTCATACACATAATCAATGAGTAATTCCTCTATCGAAAGGCCACTTGCGAGTGTTACTAACTCATGTTCATAGCCGAACAACCTACCAGCACATTCACAAACTTGAATTCCTTTTTCGGAGGTATAGAAAAATTGCATCGAAAGAGGACCTGAGGTCATTCCAACATACGAAGCTACTTTTTTAACGATTTCGCGAGCATCCTCATAAACTGCATTGATTAGCCTACTTGGGTATGCGCATCTACTGACATGAGGAATAGCATTAGGTATTTCAACAGATTTCTCTCTGTCCGCAATACTTAAAACTTGCGGCTCGCCATCAACAAGCCAGGTCATCATATTAAATTCAAAACCATCATTGTATTCTTCCGCCAATATGTAATCAAAATCAGAATAGGAAGCAATTTTGTCAAAATGGTTTTTTATATCATCTAAATTATCAAACTTGTAAATTCCTCGCGAGCCATATCCATTTACCGGTTTCACAACACAGGGAAGTCCTATAGACGAAATATCGCTCTCAAGCGTCTCTTTACGAACAACAACCGAATGCGGCGTATCCACACCCAACTCCGAGAACATTTTCTTCATGAGTGTTTTTTCTCGCAAAACGGAAAATTTTTCAGGAGTACAGTAACAAGGCAATCCTGCTTTTGCGGCAATCTTTACTAAACATTCCGCAAGCAAGTCAGAAAAAGAAGCAATGATGCCATCAGCACCCTCTTCTTTGCACATAGCAGCAATTTTGTCTGTATCGCGGACGTCAATCGTGTAGCTTTTATTTGCTACTTGTTTTGCAGGACCATCTTCATACCCATCACAAACAATGACGTAAATTCCGCGCTTTTGGGCGGTTTTGACCAGTTCTACAAACTCATCCATAGAGCCAAGCACCACTAGACGATGACTCTTCTGTTCGTATGTCATTTCGCTGATCCCTTTCCTATTTATGATCTTTTTGATCCGCTTCGATACTTGTCGTGTTTCCGCCAACAACCTCTCGCTGAACATATTGAGGGGCTTTATTAATTGTCATAAAGAGCCTGCCTAGATATTCGCCTACTAACCCCAAAAACAGTACGATTATTCCTGAACAGACCAACATGGTCACCATCAGAGAACTCCATCCCTGTTGAATCGTTGGATCCGTAATCCGTTGTATAGCCAGAAACAAAGCACCTAATAATCCAAGTCCGCCCAAAACAGCACCTACTACTGCAGCAAAACGCAAAGGAGCCATAGAGAAATTCAGGACGGTTGACCAAAGCCTAATCAAGCTTTTGAGTGTATATCCCGAGACTCCCACTTCACGATCAAAATGTTTTACTGGAATATTTACCATTCGGTTAGTTACTCTGAATAAGAGACCTTGAATATAAACATAAGGACCATCGTATTGCGTGATTTCTTTCGCGATGAAACCACGCATCAACATAAAGTTGCTAGGCTCGATTTCTTTTGGACGCTTTGTTAGTACACGCATGCTCCATACCGTAAATCGCGAGCCAAGCCTTCTCCACCACGATTCGCGATGATCTGGGAAGGTAGCAAAAACTACGTCTGTTTCGTCGGACATCGCATCAAGAAGCTTAATGCACTGAGAAGGATGAGTCTGCATATCGTCGTCCATTAGCATGACTAAATCCCCTGAAACATGGCGCAGACCCGCCATAATTGCACTATGCTGACCGAAATTCCGAGCAAGATTTACTCCGATAACTTTTTCGTCTTCCTCGTGGAGTTTTTTAATCTCGTCAAAGGTGCCATCCGTCGAACCATCATTTGAAAGGACGAACTCGTAGTCATAACCCGCTTTTATAAGCTCATCGCGAGTTAAACGTACTACTTTTCCGATGGTTTTCTCGGAATAGTAGCAAGGAATTACTACTGATACCTTGATAGGGTTTTTGGTATTACTCAATTCAGGATCCATTTCATTGTTACTAGTTTTTAGAAGCCACAAATACGCGCTACAGTGAATTTTTATTTTGTTTGATAAAACTCCAACACTGCATCAATAACGCTATCGCAATCAGCTTTTTTCATGTTGTAATAAAGCGGAAGTCGGACGAGTTTTTCGCTTTCCGCTGTAGTCATTTCATCTACTCCATCAAACCTTCCAAAACGCATACCCGCCGGAGAAGAATGTAATGGAATGTAATGAAATGTTGAAAGAATTTCTCTTTCTTTAAGAAAGGCTATAAAATCTGTTCGTTCCTCTAAACTTTTGCACTTTAGATAGAACATATGAGCGTTATGAGTGCAGTCATTAGGAACGACTGGGAGCATGACTTTGCCCTGTTTTTGTAAAGCTTCAAACGCCTCGTAATATGCATTCCATGTTGCCAAACGATCGTTATTTATTTTGTCAGCAACCTCCAGCTGCCCCCATAGGTAAGCCGCATTCATATCGCTTGGAAGATAGCTACTGCCGTAATCAACCCATGTATATTTATCTACCTGACCTCGGAAAAAACGTGATCGATTCGTGCCTTTTTCGCGAATTATTTCTGCACGGTCGTTATATTCTTCTTTATTAATTATGAGAGCGCCACCTTCTCCCATAGAATAATTTTTCGTCTCATGAAATGAAAAACATCCAAAATCTCCAATGGTACCGAGCGCCTTACCTTTATAAGAACTCATCACGCCCTGCGCTGCATCCTCAACAACCTTTAAGTTGTGACGTTTTGCTATATCCATAATGGTGTCCATTTCACATGCAACGCCCGCGTAATGGACAGGAACGATTACGCGCGTTTTTTCAGTAATAGCGGCTTCTATTTTATTTTCGTCAATATTCATAGTATCCGGGCGAACATCAACAAAAACGAGCTTAGCTCCTACAAGGACAAACGCTGTTGCCGTAGTGGAAAACGTAAAGCTTGGCAGAATTACTTCATCTCCGGGTTGGAGATCGCACAAAATAGCAGCCATTTCGAGAGCCGTTGTCCCGCTAGTTGTCAAAAGGGCTTTTTGGCATGGAAGGTTTTCTTCGAGCCAAGCATGGCATTTTTTCGTGAAACTACCATCGCCGCATATCTTGTGGCTCTTCACTGCCTGCTCTACATACAAGAGCTCCGTTCCGACAAAGGGAGGAACGTTGAATGGAATCATTTTGGATACCTCTATTTTCTAGCTTTCCTTGCGAACTGTACGAAGTCACACTTTCTTTGCGCGATTCAAGACCAAATTCCACAACGGCGAACCCGTTCTCGAACAAGAAACGACGAGGAAATTCGTGCTCATAATTCACTAAAAGTGCAGCAACGGATCGAACGCCTAACACAAGCTTTTCTTATGCTATCTCGCTCAAGCATTCGAAACGACACAGTCCTACACAGTTAAACCATGATAGTCGAATAATCCGAAAAACCATAGAGATAAGAAGTATCGGTTTTTTGTTGGCGCGTCTAAAAAGCCTTTTTGGTTTACAAGTTTTATTGCTTTTAGGCAATCAATAAGAACCCTCTTTTTTAAGTCGCTCCGACACAAACGTTCTCAGAGTAAATCAACTAGGAATCAAAAACACTATTCTTTTGGCTCTTATCCCCTTTATTTGTTGGATTCCTTATTTGCTTATTTACTGGCCTGGATTCATTTTTGGCGACACGCTTTCCTCTCTTGCTTAAGCAACGGGGCTTACTCCCTATAGCAACCATCATCCATTTCTCTATACCAGGTTTATTAAGGTCTGCCTAAAAATAGGCAGTATTTTAGGAATCGGAAACACAGGTGAATGCGTTCTGTATTGCCTAATCCAAATGGGATTTATGGCATATGCCTTCGCTTATTTATCTAGATGGATTACTACCCGCTGCTCGCTAAAAAAACTACTGGGTTCTCATTGCCGTTCTAATCTTTTCTCTTTCGCCCTATATCGCCACTTACTCTATTGCAATGTGGAAAGATCCGTTCTTCTCCACCGCCCTCGTTCTAATAACAGTTTTGTTGATGGATTTTGTCCTGTCGAAAGGAACTATTCTAAAAACCAGCAAAGCATGGCTACCTTGCCTAGCTATTCTGCTTTTAATCGTTATGTTTAGCAGAAATAATGGGATTTATGTAGTTATCTGTACCGAGATCATTTTGCTGGTTTATTGGTTGGTCACCAGAAAAAAGTTCGGGCACAGCTTCACCCATATTGGTAAGTTAACTGGAAGCATTGCATGTACTCTAGCATTATGTCTTGTTGTTACGGGTCCCGTATATAGAGCTTTAGACGTTGCTTCGTCCCCTAAAGTCGAAAGCGTCGGAATTCTACTTAATCAGATGGCACGAGTAGCAGCACTCGATGGCGACATGACGGAAAGCGATAGAGAATATTTAAATTCGATAGTTCCACTAGACGAATATAAAACTCTTTACTCCCCCACATGCACTGACAACCTTAAATGGAGCGCCTCATTCAACAGTGCTGCCTTAGAAGACGATTTCTTTGGGCACTGGCTTTCTTTATTTATCCAAAACCCTCGCGTTTATTTTGAAGCATGGGAACTACAGACTTTCGGTTTTTGGGCGGTCAATCAACCTGACGTTTATGCAAAGCTCAATATAAGTGGTGGAGTACCGCGCAATACCGTTGAGGCATATGCTGCCGATTTGGATGTTTACCAAATTAACGCCGAAAACAAGTTGGGGCACGATTCCTTACGTGATGTGTTTCCGCAAGACAGTCGGTCAATTCCAATAAGCGTCATTTTCTGGTCGGTTGCGTTCTTGTCTATTTGTTTATGTCTTAGCGGGCGAGCTCGCTGGGTTATTGCATTGGTGCCGTCGCTCGCGTTGCTGGGTACACTGATTGTCGCATCGCCTATCTGGTATTGGCCGCGTTATGGCGCAGCTGTTCAGTTCTTGATTCCGTTTTATGTGGCGTTGGTTGTGATGGCTAGATGGGATTTAAATGCTGCCCGCCAAACTCCAATCATTCAGTAACTCGCACAATAATAACGAAGGCTTGGTAGAATTACTGTCATATCACTCTCATTAAAGACCGTTTTGGCGCTTGCCTACAAACCCCAAATTATCAAACCATATGAAGCTTAAAATTCTTAAGCACCACAGAGCAATAATATGACAATGGACAGCTGTATTGAAGAATATGGAAGTAATAAAGAAGATGGATGAAAAATACGTTCTAGAATTTGAAGATTCTCTTGCGATCATGAAAGCTATTTTAGGTGAACGTTTCATTGAATATATATTCCCTGTCGATGATGATGGCAATGTAGCTTTAGACCAAGAAGATCAGAGAATCGATTTTGCGCTACATCAGTTTATACAGGCTTTTATTAACGGGCTATCTTTTAGCCTGAAGGATCCATCTTGTCTTCCATATGCTCAATACTATTCCCAAATAAATCATGGTGGCATACCAGTAGCAGAAACATATAGAAGGCTATTTGGGGGATCTTCTTATCTTTTGCCCAAGACACAGGACTCCTTGGAGATTTTCCTTCGCAAACGGCTTTTATCTTTTTACCCTTCTACGCTGATTAAGCCTCAGCAACAACAGGTTCCGTATTTCGGATTGATCGCTCTGTCATTTACTACAGAGCACGAAAGCCATAAACAATACGAAAAGCTCTTTTATGACGATTCCACCGTTAGAGCTCTTCTCCTACAGCATGGCATTGACCCAGACGATGACAAATCGCGTCAACTAGCATTGGTAAGCTACAACGTTCCTTGTCAGCTTAATTTTTTTCCGTTATTAGTCGAACAGGCAACACTACTCAACTCCGTATACTCTGCTTGGTTAAAAAAGAATAATCCATCGTATATAGATGTAGCCAACGAGCTATCACATTCCCTAAGCATTGCTAGGGCAGTATTACGTGGCGAACAATGCCAAATTCCAGCTATTTTAGTGTTCTCGGGAATAAATGCCAGGGCACTTGAATATGCGCAGATTGACAATGGAATCTTCCGAGATCCAAACCTATTCGAGAAAAACTATTTATTACCTGTAGACTTAAATAATGTTGCTATATTTGAAACGCAGTGCCCTCTATATACTATTCAAATTTCAAGTCAAAGCACCAGAGACGACGCTTCTTGTCTTGATGGTATGACTAAGGCCTTAATGAACGATCCAACTACCCAAAACTTATGGAAGACAGCCGAAAAAATAAGGTTAGCCATTTTGCTCGCTAGCGAAGGGGCTATGAATCCAGTATATTGCGGCAGCTATATTTCAAGCCCCGTCTGCTTATGTTCTCCATCTATCTCTTCACCAGGATTAACAAATCAAGGAAATAGCGAAGAAAACTTCGTCATAAATACCGAACAGTTTCAATACTGGTATGAACTGCTAGAAAAAGTACATTTACCAGAAATTTCTATTGAACGTTTTTTGCGAGCATTTTCTGAACGATCCAATATTGAAGACTCAGTAATTGACCTCTTTATAGCCGTCGAATGCGTTTTTGGAACTAAAACGGAACTACAATTTAAGATCTCCGCGGTTGTCGCTACTATCCTTTTTCCTTACAATGAGGCAAAACGAAAAGAGACTTTTAAAGCCTTCAAAATGCTGTATAACTTACGAAGCGAAATCGTTCATGGCAATTCAGGAAAACGCAATGATGATAGATTCGATAATGTCAATCTTCTTAAAAAGTACGTTCTGAAGCTATTCAAAGCGTTATTAACTGATTTTTCGTGGGTTCTTGAAAGAAAGCCCGAAAAGCGTATCGAAGAGGTTCTTCTAAAAGATTACACGACAAATAATTCACCACAAAATTAGTTATCGGCGGTATTTCTTGGAATGAAATTGTTTTGCTTAACATCGACATAGCGTCCTCTTCTAAAAATATATATTTCTCTATATCATCCGCAAAGTGGAAAGCTTTATGAAGATCAAATGTTTCGATCTGAAGATACCAATTATCCTCTTCGTGATTGCGATCCATAAAATCAAGGCCATGCTCGAAAGTTTTCACAATAGGAAAATCGGACTCGCTTTTTATTTCACTGTGATTTATCCAATCTCGCCGGACATAAGCATCGATCGTTCTTCCGCCCATACGCGACGACAGCTCAACTGACGGCGAAATACAGGGTCCCTAACTTACCCAATCTAAGGATCTCCTTCCTTGCCGCAAATATAACCAAAAGTCGTATACCGCTCGTGAAAACCAATCTGCCATCTTCCCAATAATGATGGCGATCTGAAGCAAGACGAGAATGAATTCCAGCTTCATTTAGCATGACAAGCATAGAGTTTCAATCGGACCCGACTGCAATGAGGAAAAATGTATTTCCCTGCATACAATTCTCGTCATGCCGCCATGCAAGGCATACTGCCAACAAAACAGTTATCGAGCTCTACACATTAAAAAATGCTAAAACAACTTAATAAAAAGCTACTTTTATCACTCAAACAACTCAACGTATAAAATGAATAGAGTGCTATTTTCTAATAAACTTTTTAGGTGAGCATAATGCAAAAAGTCGTTTCTATACCAATTTCAGAACTTCACCTCTGGACAGAAAACCCGCGCGATCCAGTAGATACCACTTTATCTGATGAAGAAATAATCGTCAGAGCAATAAACGACCCTAGCAACAACTGGAATTTAGATAAACTTCTAAGTAATTTTGGGGACCAATACTACTACAATCAATTACCAACCGTTGTTTTAGAAAATAATTCATATGTTGTATATGATGGAAACCGTCGTGTCGCGTTACTAAAATGTATACAATCTTCTGAACTTTTTAGTATCGCCACTGGGAAATTCGCAATATTTGCTCCAAGTTCAAGCATGCTCCACCAAACTGAACTACCATGCAATTTATGCGATAAATCCACTGCTTTAGATATTGTAGAGTCAATGCATAGATCCTCTAATAAATGGGGGAAACTTCAATATGAATGGTTTCTTTATTACCACAGAAATCAAAATAAAGGACCTTTGATGCTCTTGAACGAAGCAGTTCCTCATCTGGTCGAAAACGAACCCCTCTTGAATGAAGAATATGTCGAACAGCGTTTACTAACCAATGCGAACCTTAATTCAATCGGTTTTTCCATCGAAAATGGTGAGCTATATTCAAATCACGATCCCGAAATCGCTATTTCAATCTTAGAAGACATAGCAGATGTTAGACGAAGAAAAATAAGTGACGCAAGACATCTACCCGGAAAACTAAAAGCCGCTTTAGAGCAGTTAAATCCCAGTAGATACAATGACATAAAAACATATTCCTCTTCGGCCAAAAAGATAGCACTGACAGGAGAAAAATCAGTTAAGAAGGCTAAAACAAATAGTTCTTCATCACAATCAGCTAGCAAAAGACGCACACAAACACGAAAGTCTAAGTTGCTATTTAACGGCCCACTTCGTCCTAAAGGAGATTATTCAAATACCATCTACCTAGCAATTGAAGATATTTATTCTTTATACCGGAAAAATGAAACCAAGTATTCAAGATTACTTCCAATATTAGGTTTCTCATTACGTCTTTTTCTGGATATAGTCGCTCGTGAATATTATGAAGAAAATGATCCTGAACAGGCGAATAAAGACGAAGCATATTCATCTTTTCTTAAAGAGGTGGTAAAGCCCGAAATCAAAAGCAATTCGTCGCTTCTTTTGAAAAATGACTACTCTTTAATAGCTGATTGGATCAATGGGTCTGTTTCTTTTGAAGCACTACTTGGTAAATGGGCCCACGGCTCCGCAACCGCTACTTTAGATGCCATAATACGCTGCTCAGAAATAATTGGCTTTATTGTAAGAAACTTCTGGTGGAAAGATTAGCCACATTCTGCTCCTGCTCACTGGCGATCTTTTGTTTAACACCAACAATGCAAGCCGAACAAGCCAATAAGCCCCTTAGAGTTTGCTGAAAATCCGATTATCTCCCTGGTCGGCTAATAATTCACAAAGCACATCTTCCTCATTATTGGTAGATAAACGCCTGAATTATTAAGAGGAAGCTTTTCAATCTAAATTAATTGGTTTACACCATCCATTCATACTCCCACACATAAAACAACTCAAAATCGTATTCCTACTTTCCTTTTCGATCGCTAATATAATATTTAATTTATCTGACTGCTCGATAAAAGATAGCAATACCACCCAATATTAGGATCGAATCGTGAATATTAGACGAGTTGAAGTTGGACAATTTAGAATGCTCCATAACCAATCATTTGAACTGGGTAGTAAACTAACAGCTATCCTTGGACAAAATGGGACTATGAAAACAACCCTACTAGGAATGGTTGGTGAACCGTTTCGCTTTGAAGCGAAGAACCCCGATGGCGAATCTTATAAAGTTATAGGAAATGGACTCTTTCAGCTTAAATTTAGCGATGCATTCAAATTTTCCGATGGCCCAAACGGACTTGAAAGAGCCGGCGACCATAGATGGAATGTTTACATTGATCCATCAATATACCCCGAAGAAGTCTATAGAGCTAGAACTATTCCAAGAACCAACATTGAGAAGAATGACATCCGGACCTGGTCAGGTGAAACCAAAACAAAGGGAAGTAAGCATATTCAATTTCCTTGCATCTACCTTTCATTGAAGCGATTAGTCCCTATAGGCGAAGAACGCAATATTGATCATCAACCTATTGAACTTGCAGAAAAAGAAAGTAAGTGGTTTGAAAAATATCACAAACGAATCTTATTGATCGGCGATGAAATGAAAGAGGCGGAACTGGTTCATTCCCGAAATAAAAACACACTAGGATTTGCAACAAATCGATACGATTCTTTAACTAATTCGGCGGGTCAAGACAATATTGGGAAAATTCTTCTTTCGATCTTGTCTTTCAAACGCCTGAAGGAAAACCTAGGCAAAGATTATAAAGGCGGACTACTTCTCATCGATGAAGTGGATGCCACTCTGTATCCCGCTGCTCAAAAGAAATTAATTGAATTTCTTCTTAAAGAGACTGGAAGCTTAAACCTCCAGGTGGTATTTACGACACATTCCCCAGACACCATAAAAGTCTTATTTGATGAAAAATATTCATCCCAATGCAAAGTTATTTATCTTGAAACGAGAGATGGAGAAACTGACATTTATGAAAATTTGCCCCTCCCAAGGATATTGGCACATTTGAGAGCAGAAGTCGCTTCAGAACACGCTATCAAGATCAAAGTTTTGGCCGAAGATGACTCCACTCGTATGTTTCTTAAAAAATTAATTCCGCCGAAGCTAAGAGGAAAGCTAGATTATGTCAATATTTCTATTGGGCATGGTGAACTCAACAAATTAAGAAAATCAGGCTTTGCAGAAATAGAAAATTCAATATTTGTATTCGATGGAGATGTAAACACCGAAACCAAAAGCTATAAAGCTGAAAATGTACTAGCACTTCCAGGAGGAGATGCTCCAGAAGTAGTACTTTTTAAATTCGTCGATAGCCTCCCCGAGCGAGATAAATTTTGGTCCGATCTACCAGGTGGCTACTCCAAGCAAATTTGCTTAGAAGGATTCGAATCATTCGATGGGAAAAGCGTTGATGAAGCTAAGAAATGGTTTGCTCGCGAAAAGAAGTATTTTGGACCAGGCTGTTCAAAACTTTTAAATAGATGGAAAGAATCGAATAAAGATTTAGTTGAAAAATTTCAGAATAAACTAGTGTCAGCATTTCTGTCTGTAGGCGGTACACTGTAACTATTTATTACCAATCGAACGAATTGGCGAGAAGGGAGGTTTAGATGCCCGCAACTTTTACTCCGTTGCGTTACCCCGGAGGAAAATCATCGTTATACCCATTAGTAACCAAGATTATCAATGAAAGAAATCTGAAAATTCACACGTATATAGAGCCATTTGCAGGGGGAGCAGGCTTAGCCATGAAACTTCTCATAAAGAAGGATGTTAGCGAAATTATTATTAACGATTTAGACCCCGCTATTGCAAGTTTTTGGCAAAATGTCCTCGATTCAAGCGACGATTTAGTTTCTTTCATCAACGATGTAGATATCACTCTTCCAAAGTGGGAAGAACAGCGAAATATATACAGATCCTTAAGAACAAAAGCATTGAAAGAGTATTCTAATGACAAACAAACTAACAACATACACGCACCATTAGATTATTTAACGCGCCAAGAAAGATTCTTGCTAGGTTGTGCGGCATTTTTTCTCAATAGAACCAATCGTTCCGGCATTATGGCAGGTGGCCCAGTTGGAGGGAAACATCAAAATGGAAAATACAAGATAGATGCCAGGTTTAACAAGAGTAATCTTATAAAAAAGATAAAGCAAATAGCATCACTTTCTCATTGCATAAAATCATATAACTACGATGCCAAGCAATTTATCAGTAAGATAATAGTTCCGTTATCAAAAACTCAACCTGCTATCCTGACTTATTTTGATCCACCCTACGTAGATAAAGGACCCGAACTATACCAAAACTCTCTAACAGAGCAAGATCATCGCTTATTATCAGAAATGATCCATCAGTGCCCCGGAAATTGGATTGTCACTTACGATGATTGTGACCTGATTAAAAACTTATACAAAGACCTAAACATAAGTGATCTCACAATAACGTATTGTGCATACAAGACAAAAATGGGAAAAGAAATTCTTGCCCTAAGCGAAGGACTGTCGGCTAAAACGCAGTGTAATGTTTCCGAAGGGAAAATTGTAATCTGAAAGGCAAGATAATTACGCCAAGAGCATTTGTTACTGTAGTAGCCATAATTCATTCCCCCCCTCTAACAGTAGCCCCATTCCATAATCAAAGTTGGTAATTATAATACAATTGTTCATACTAAAATTATTATTGCATCTTCTACTCCTCTAGAAGGAGGGAAACAAACGCATAGCAAACCCTACCGACTAAATCCGTTCTTAGAATCCTACAGGATAGATAAAAACTTACCGAATGTCTCGAGAGCAGCAATTATGGCATCGATATTGTATTGCGAAGGCAATACGTAATGCTCTTTCTCTAGCAGCGATTGTATTAACCGAGCTATTTCTAAAAACTCATCTTCGGGATACAAATAACTAGTATTCTTAATTCCCAAATCTTCTAACCATTCCTTTTCGGATCCAGATAAGCCGAATTTATAAATAAATCTATTACTGAGATTGAGTTCTGCGAGCTTAATATCTTTTCAAGAAGAAAACCCTGATCCTACTAGGTATCTTTCCTGAAAAAAAGGGACGTTTTGCGTTTGGAGGCATTAAATTTAAGAGTCGCATTAAATACAACTCACCCTCAGCGTCAAATGTAATGGGTCCGCAAGCATACGGCATACCAATCGCATAGACAACAGGCTGCGCACCTAGATCTGCTTCCGCCCAGGTAAACATACAAGCATTTCGCAAAGATTGTGTTATATCAATTAAAGGAGTGGGACAGACTCCATAATGTTGCAAAATATCCTACTGCATAATTTTGCGACGCTGCAAAATCTTGAAAACAGGTCCAGAAAATGATCAATCTTTGGTATATTGGACCAGCAACTCGCAAGCCCTATTCAGTATATTAAAATTGTTATTTATTTGCTGTATCGCCATCTTGCTAGAGCCAGATCCAAAATCTCCTCTGTAAATACTAGGCAAGATTGATTACTTGCTATTATCAACATCAACTTTATATTCTCTATTTTTACCACGATAGTAAGGAACCAGTTTTGGGTTCATAATGGCTATACTTGCCGTTAATTCAACCAACTTGCTATAAGTTTCTATTTGATACGGATCAGCTGAGGCAATGACATTATTATCTACTCGACTAGAATGGATGGCTCGTTTCAGCTCTTCCGGTAAATGCAAACCTGTTAGCGCCTTCATCACACAACAGCCCCTTATTGCCCTTTATTTTATAAGTTTTAATTTAACAATATCTTGTATTACCAGATCAAGAACACAAAACTTATTCCGACTTAATTAGCTAAAACATAAATCGTAAGAAATCGAACAAGAAGTAAAAAATCAAAGCAAAACACATTACATAACTTCTTAAAGTTGAAATACCTAGAAATGGGATTATATTCGTTAGCCCAAAAACGATCCCTGGGGCTTCTACGCTTAATCATGTCGCACCTGGTGTTATATCACAATATTGCCGGTACTGAATCACAATCTTCGGCAGCGCTCAAACACGTAAATGCTCAGTAAAACTGACTGGTGAGCTCTAGTTACTTGTCTTCAAAAGGATCCTCGTATTCTTTAACACTCAACTTATCTAGTGCAATATTTTTTGCTTCTTGTTCTCTAATGTATTTGGCTATTGTTTTCTCGTTTAAACCTACCGTAGATATGCAATATCCCACCGCCCAAAACTTTTTATTGCCGTATTTGTATTTCAGGTTCGCATGACGATCGAATATCATAAGCGAGCTTTTACCTTTCAGATATCCCATTACTTGAGCAACGCTGTATTTAGGAGGAATCGCCACCAGCATATGCACATGGTCTGGCATGAGGTGACCTTCTATGATTTCTATACCCTTGTATGAGCAGAGTCTTTTCAGTATTACCCCAATATCTTTTCTTAGTTTGTTATAGATGACTTTACGCCTATATTTAGGGGTAAACACGATATGATACTTGCACATCGATTTTGTATGCGAAAGACTATGGGCTTTTCGCGCCATATAAATCACTCTCTTCGATCCGAAATATTGACGGCCTAAACAATCGTCACTATCCAGTGTGAGGGCGGTAATGTAGCGCAAATTGTTTTCCATCCGTATAGCGAATGGCTTATTGTTTCGGACGCTTTGCGTCCTCAACAGGCTGAAGGCTTCACTCACAATCACTCGTAATTGTCACTGATAGTTACAAATGATAGAGGCAATTTTGTAAGTGACAATAAAAGAAATGCGAGAAACAGCGAAAAAGAGAAAAGCTATATACAGGTCAACTAGTAAATCTCTTCTCTTACATTTTTCTCTCGTCTATCACTCACACTCACTCGCAATTGTTAGTGAGTGTGAGTGACGATTGTAAGTGACGAGATTCCATAAATTATCAATGCCGATATAAATAAGAACCAAGATCTTAACTATATTATTTAGCGAAAAGGATGATCGAAAGAAGCAAACCACGGCCGAGCTAGAATTAAGCTACATCTCCACTAGCCTATAGTCATCAATATCTTGTCGTACATGGACAATGCACCAGATCATCAAAGTTTCTTCATCGTGCGTATAAAAATTCGATAGTTTCCTCCCAGATAAGTTCTGTAACCTCGTACTTCTAAAGCGCTATCTCCAAATTGCTTACCTAAATCCGGCATTTCACAAAGCAAATCTACCGCATTCATAATCTGGGCATATACGTTCTTCGCTGCTTTAGACGATCCTTTAACCTCACCTATATCAAATCCCAATAGACTCGTCATACTCTTTGCAAGCACGGATCCAATTGTCTTTTTCTTCTTTGATAATTTGGATCATGTCGTTGTATGCCGTCTTTGAAATTACCTCTTTGCCAAGTAAAAATTTGTAGAACTTTTTAAAACTCGCAATATTTGACTTTATCTGCGAAGGTGATGACCACATGTTACTAGTCCAATAGCAGTTTTGCACGTTCATGAATCAAATTTTCAAGTTTTTTCAAGCGCCAACTTGGCCAGTTATAGCGTGGATGCTTCTTGAATGAAAATTCCAGCAACCCACGCACTTTCTCTTTCTGTTTTCTCCCCATGCTCTGCTTTGCTCGGCCTATAAAGTCATCATAAGTACGAGGTAGAAGCGCCTGAACGTAGGTCTGAAATTCCTCTTCATTTTCAAAATCACTCTCCAGCGCAGAATATAGAAGAGACATACCATGGTCAAACAAAGGCGCTGGTGAAACTATTTCGTTTAGTTTGTTGTCTACCAAAAAACCAAAATTTCCGAAATGACGATCGGTATTCAAAATAATCGCATCGAGCACTAGCATGTCCGAAAAAGCTTCCTCGAATTCATCACCAAGATCCTTGCAATACTGTTCGACAGCATCTATTCCGCCCGAATTGATTAAGCGCCCTGCACTAATAAAACCATAACGCTTACTAGTAAAAAGCTCGCATTTTGAACAGAAATGACCCTTCCAAAGCGTTGGAACATAAGGGACACAGTTTACCCCCATCGCAGTCGCAACCTGAGAAGCATAGTACTCCGCATAGGGCTCATTTCCAGAATTGGCAAATCCTACTGATCCTTCTTTAAATAGGTAAACTTTCCCATTTATACGACGCCAACATTTTGCAAGAGCGCCATTTGTAGTAAGTTCCGGAGTCGATGCGAACACCGAAGGTACTTTACTGCCAACCCCCGTGAAAGCAATGTGCCCCAGGGTATTACTAAATCGATTATCGTAAAGATTGCGCTTATCAAAAGTGGACGCATCATTTTCGCGTACCACCCAGTAACAATCGTTAAGAGAAAGCCCTCGACATATCGCAATAATTCCAGGAATATCTCGCTCCGACAAACCAAGCTTTGCTAAAAAACTCTTCACATAGGCTCTATTTGAAGGAATAGCTCGTTGCGAAAGCCAGCGTTTCAAGGACTCTTCAAGACAGTCTAGCGAATGAGCGGGATTTTTTTTCGAGTTTATGCCGTCTGAAATATGCCAATCCAATGGCAATAAAGAAACAACATCATCGTAAAGGCGAAATATCTTCACCTGTAACGTGCTATTTTCCCGTTTCATCTCAAAATCAAGCAATGGTGTATCGAATAATTTTAATGTGAACACAACACTCACCTTCGCTATTCGCTACTTCTTGCATAAGGGACTGATATTCTTCATTGACGCACAAAAGAATATGTAAACATTATGCACGACAAAGCAATTGACGAAGCGATTATTAACTCAGTATCCATATCAATTTACTTGCTCAAACCCACATCAGCCACAACCGTATCGGCCACAGCTACATCAACACTTGACTTCAGGTTTGCTTCCGTACCTTACTCGCCCGCTAATCCCGTACCTTACTCGCCCGCTAAATCTCGCTTTGATCGCAGCACGGGAATATCGTCCAGATCTTCGCCATGCCAGCAACGAATGGCACCCTTTTCTTCCAGTGCAGAAATCTCCTCAGCAGAATATCCCTTATCGCGCAAGAAGCGCTCAGTATGATATCCAACAGGCTTGCCAAGTACCAACGGCGGATCGCCATAACTACCGAAACGAAGCGGTGCAGTATTGAAAACGCGCGGTCCAAAATCTTTGCTCTCGTATCGACGTAACGCATCGTTGTCGTACGCCTCTTCATCAGCCAAAATATCGTCGTAATCAAACAACTTCTGATGAGGAACCTCTTGCTCTAGCATGATACGATCCCACTCATCGTAATCTTTTCGTGCATATCCTTCGCCGATTTTAGAAACCACATATTCCTGCAGCCCATGCTCTGCCATTGCTGCAAGAGTCGTGATCCGATCATCCTCAATCAGCTCATCCAACCCCAGCATTTGCATCATGGATGCAAAGTAGCGATTGTAATCTGGCAAACAGATCAAAAACCATACGCCATCCCTAGACTGATACGTGTTGTTGAAAGGATTGTTCGCCCTCGCGCGGCTTCCAGGATATTGCGCGCCGAACTGACGCGACTGGATACCATGCGAATGGCCCCACAGCGCCACGTGATACAGATTCGTCGTCACCTTATTACCCAAGCCGGTGCGCGTACGATCAAACAGCGCCGCCACAATACCACCAGCGAATATTGCCGCTGCATTAAAATCGCCGAAACCTTGAGGCGCTGTCGCAGGCGATTCTCCTGCCTGGCGAAATACCGCATTCACACCACCGCGCGATCCCCAACAGACCGCATCGTATCCTGGTTCGTCGCGCATCTCGCCGAATTCGCCATAACCGCGCATCTGAGCCCAAATAAGACGAGGGAACTTTTCGTGCAACGTTTCGTAATCCAGACCCATACGCTTTAACGCCTTGTCACGCACGCCATTCACAAACACGTCCGCAGTCGAAAGCAGATCCATAAAGATTGCCATGCCCTCTTCGGTTTTCAGATTTAAGCTGATCCAATCTTTGTTGGCATTTACGTTTTCGTAGGTAGGGTCGCATTCTTCAGTACGTTTGCCACCGAATCCATAGCATTGCGTACGCTGCGGATCGCCTGCGGGATTTTCGACCTTGATAACCTCGGCGCCCATTTCCCCTAGGCACCGTACCGCAGCAGGAGCTGCCACCCATTCCGCCAGCTCGACAACGCGAACACCCGACAGAGGACCAAATCCCTCGAATTCTTTCGATGCATACATGGCTTCCCCTCTTCCTTGAACAAAACCTCAAATTCAATTTCGCGTAAAGGCTGCAACAGCTGAAACTGAATGCAGTCAAGTTGCAGCAGGCTGAAACAGCCGCAAGCACAACCAAGGCTGAAACCGCAGCGAAGGCCACAGGCACACCAAAACCGCACGCAACCAAGGTTGCAACCGCTGCCGCAACCTCGCTTATCCCCGTTATCACTAAGCGATATTGCTTAGGTCTTATTTTGGCGTATTTTATCTGCAGTTTTAAATGTTTTTAAAAAGAGATTCATTCATACAAGAAAGAGAAAGCGTTGCCTATTCAAAAGCAGTAGCCATGCGTTAGTCGCATTAGCCCCGCCTTAACGGTTTTCGCTAACGCCACCTCAACAGACCTCGCATTAGCGCTGCCTCAATAGGCCGCACGCTACTCACCTTAATATTGTCGCCCCGACAGAACGCCCAACAAATCGGCCAGAACGCCCGATAAACCGACGCCAAAACACCAACACTCAATTTCAGCTATTCTTGTCTCGACGGCATCAATCTAATTCAGCTATTCTTGTCTCGACGGCATCAATCTGAGGTTGAATCTTGGCAGTAGCAGTTTCAACTTGTGTTTTAATCTGACTCAGTTTTTTCTCAACTTCTTTGAGCTGCTCGTTTACCTCTGCGCGCTTAAAGAATTTATAGGGCTTCAACTCCGCTAACTGCTTTTGCAGTTCATCATATTGCTGCTGATACAGTTTTTCGTTCGACATACCCACCACATCTGCTAGCTGCTTGCGCAAAGTTGAAAGCTCATCCTGCAGAAGCTCTTTTTCCTCTGCCGCTGAAATCTCCCCTGACTCTACCCGAGCACGGTATGCTCCCATGCGCTCCTCTAGTTCCTTTTTCGCAGAGGCAAGTCGACCTGCTTCTCGCTCCATTTCCTTTTCAGCGCGCGATGCGAGGGCCTTTCTGAAAGTTTCGCCATAAGGCTCTTTGTGATTGAACGTAGCGTACGAAGTGTACACAAGTCTATCGTTTGGCATGATTCCCATTTTAGAGCGCGTACAAATATTGCTACACAGCGTGACTTCACTCTCAATAAGGCCTGGAGTTAGATAGGGAATTTCAGCTAACAAACGCTTCCAATCCATCATTATTTGATGAGTCTGCTTTGCTCCCTGATATGAAGGCATCATTAAAGCAGCTTCGAGCCGCAATGAAATTTGGCGCTTACGCGCTGTGTATATATCTGCTGCAAGATCGTATTTTTCTTCTTCTGGCGCAAGACCCAGAGCGTGCTTGATGCTTCGCAAAATATAATCAGTATCAAAACCGTACAGTTTTGAATCCCACCCGCCGAATTTTCCGAGCAGTTCCCATGCGCCTCTGTTCTCGGGCTCAATTTCCAAGATCTTATTACATAACTCAATAACAGTCTTTGAGTCGTCGCTTTCGTAAGCCTCGTTTGCCGTAATAAGAAGCGCCGAAGTTTCCGTGGCACCCTGTGCTTTTTCTTTAGAATCCCTCTCTGAGGACTCAATCATTTCACCTGTTGAACTTTGATTTTCTTGCATCATAGTATCCTGCCCCATACACAACGAGATAAAGCTTAGACAAGGCATATTCTTTAGTAAAACAGCCGTCGTAAGCACCCTCGGCCCCTCAATAATCAGGGTGTTTTCCCTCTAGCAATAAGCGGTAAAACCAGAATTTTTCCTGGATATGCATACACCTTTTCATAAGTTTAGTCTTAGCCTCGACCATTCATTCTTGCGAAAAATGTTCTTTACTTATTCAGTATTGGTATAAGAGCTACTGCTTTGTCACACTAAAATTAAAGTAACTATTATTGAAGATTCTTATAACTGTCGTTTATATAACTGAATACCTTGTCCCCCATAACGATTGAGATGTTTTGCCATGGAAATGCAACAATTTCAAAATTTTTACGTCATCGCTCAATGCGAAAGTCTCACAAAAGCGGCCCAGCGACTTCACACTTCTCAGCCAAGTTTGTCTCGCAGTCTGCACTCCCTAGAAGACGAATTGGGTGCTCCGCTTTTTGATCGCGTTGGTCGCAATATTGTTTTAAACGACACAGGACGCTTTGCACTTACCAAGGTTCTTAACGTGCTGAATTCTGCAGAATCGATCAAGCTCGATGTTTCAGAATTTATCCAAAGTAAGAATTTCTCCGTGGATATCTATTCGCCTGTTCCCATGGGCTGCTTCGAAGAGATCATCATTGGGTTTAAGGAAGAATACCCTAATGTCCGCCTCCGTATGGCTTCTTGGCATTCCGAAAAACTTAAGAATGTTCAACCTGACATCACTTTTTTCGCGAGCCCTCATACGCATAAAGAGCACAATTATCTCCTCCTTGGCGAAGAAGAGGTCTGCGTTGCAGTGGCTAAAACGAATCCACTTGCAAAGTACGAATCTATTCCTTTAATCGCGCTGTCGAATGCAGCATTCGTAAGTACATTATTCGACTCTCCGTTTTACAAGATAATCTCCGAAATGTTCAATCAGGCAGGATTCGAGCCCAATACCGTAATCGAAGATCAGGATTACAACCGCGTTATGTCTTTTGTTGCGCATGATTTTGGCATTGCCCTAGCACCTTCTATTACTTGGCTCGGAAGATGGAGTGATCAAATCGCTACCATCCCTCTGAGCGACATCCATCGCAAACGCTACCTCTATCTCAAATGGCCCGAAAACAGCGTTATGGGATGGGCAACCCTTCGTTTTAGAGACTACGTTGTTAAACACTTCAATGAAAAGTATGGATTTACTTGCGGCGTTACTGCGCCTACCTCGCCATCCACAAAAAAACAAAACCGAAAGTGATTAATTTCTTCTCTGTGCGTATAACACCAGGTGAACTATGGAAACACTTTATTAAAGCCCCTCTCATACTTTATAAGAGACGGGCTTTTTTCGTTTTAAGATAGAAACAGAAAATGGTATTCGAATACAAAGATGGCAGTTGGCTACCTTTAGCGCAGAGCTCCGTTTAGCATGAGCGATATCGCGCACCGTACTCGAAGAGCTTTGTTTAACAAGAATTAGTCAACCCTGCACTGATTAATAATTCACCATCTCCCTTTATCCCCCTTCATTTATACCAGGCTAGCCCCTCTCTCTTTTCTTTTTAGCTAGCCTGGTATTTTAATGCTTCGTTTATCCCCCCATGCGCTTAGCAAAGGGTATATTGTAAGGGCACATTAATACAGACATTCCGCGCTCTCAACAGGCTGAAGCCATGAAGAACTGAACTGAAATTGATCCAAAACAAAAGCACGTTTAAACCAATCCAAATGAAAGCGTACTGGGGTTGACCCAATACCGAAATGCGCGGAGAGCAATCCAAAACGGAAAGAGCTACACCTGAAGTCAATCCCTAAAAACGAAGAACTGCGCTGGAACAATTCCAACGCAGTTCTTTTAGAGAGAGAAAAGCCGTAGTACAAAACTTGTTGTTCAAACGCTACTTTTGTTGCAACCTGCCATTTGATTGATTCATCTCAACCTCGTGTAACAGGCTGCAACTAAGTTACGCTTTCACTATTTATGACTCAGTCGTCTTCTGGAGCTCAGCTACCAAAGTGTCGGAAAGACCGTCAGTCTGACCAGAGATGTCAGTGTAGAGAGCCTGAACCTGCTCGTTAGCAAGAATGCCATCGAAGAAGGACTGGTCATACTCGATAACTTCCATACCGCCATCGGTCAGAGTCTGAAGCTGCTGATCCTGCATTTCGAGCATCTTAGGCTTCATTACGTCGAGAGCCTGAGAGATAGCCTGGGTCAAAGCTTCCTGATAAGCAGGATCCAAGGAGTCCCAAGCTTCCTTGTTGATGCTGATGTTGTTTGCGTACAGAATGTGGTTGGTCATTGCCAAGTAATCCTGAACTTCCTGAAGGCTGGAACCAGCGCAGGTGTCAATAGCATTTTCCTGAGCATCTACGGTGCCATTCTGAAGTGCGAAGTAAACTTCAGCCCATGCCAATGGGGTAGGCTCTGCACCAATGGCCTGCCAGAATGCCATATGGTTAGAGTTCTCCATGGTACGAATCTGCAAAGCGCTGAAGTCTTCAATGGTGTTCAGAGCCTTGTTAGAGGTGGTCTCACGGAAAGTACCATTCTGAAGGAAGCCTAAGTTGTGAAGACCAGCTTCCTCGAAGGATGCCTGCAAGCCCTGAGTAAATTCATTGTCGCCGTTGAGTACGGATTCGATCTGATCGGCACTATAAGTAGAGAATGCCATTGGGAGGTCAAATACTGCCATGTCGGGCACGAATGAAACCATAGGTGCAGGCTGGCAGATTACCATCTGAATGTCGTTAGACTGTTCCTGGCGGATAAGGTCGGTGTCGCCACCAAGCTCACCAGTTCCATGATAATCGATAGTCAACTTACCACCAGTAATTTCATTTGCCTGGTTAGCAATTTCCTGACCCAAAAGGTTACCAGCAGAATCTGCTGCAGTAGAGTCAGCAAGAATCAAAGTTACAGGCTCAAGGTCAGCATACGCATCGTTGCCGCCCGATGAGCTGTCGGAAGAGCTGTCACCACTGCAGCCCGTTAGGCCCATTGCCAAAACGAGAGCAAGTGCTGATACACCGATAAAAGCTAGAAACTTATTCAAAGCTTTTGAGTGTGTTTTTGCTTTCATTCCCCTCAATCTCCTTCCAAAATTTTTTACCAAATAGAGCGTTTTGTACTTAGCCCAGATAAATCTTTTTCAATATCCGTGGTGCTCAAGATGCTTAGCTCGGGCACCACGGAGTTCAAAATCACCCTTGAACAACTACTGACCCAGATACAGGAACGTCGAGAACCAAGGAACGTACACGATAAGTACCAAAGCAACCAAGAACGAAATAATGAACGGGATAGCCTTGGCAGCGATATCCATTGGCTTTTCGCCAGACAGGTTCGACACAACAAACAGATTGAGTCCGAATGGTGGTGTTGCCAAACCAATTGCCAAACAACAAACCAGGATTACACCAAAGTGAACCGGGTCGACTCCCAAAGCCTCCATTGCAGGCAACAGGATAGGAGCCAAAATAATGATTGCGGGACCCGTGTCCATAACCATACCAAGGATAAGGAACAGGATCATACAGAAGGTCAACGCAATCCAAGCTTCACCGAAGGTAGAAGTGATGAAGTTGGTAATCGCAGCAGATGCGCCGGTAAGAGAAAGAACACGACCAAATGCTGTTGCGAATGCCAGTACGAATGCCAAACCGCCATACGTACGAACAGCCGTTACCATGATGCCCCAGATGTCTTTAAGTTTAATTGTCTTGTAAACCCAAAGAGAAACAATCAAAGCATAGAATACGCTGATACATGCAGCTTCGGTAGGAGTTACAAAGCCTGCATAAATACCGCCCAAAACGATAATAGGGCAAAGCAGTGCTGGGAAACTATCGATGAACAGGTGTCCAAGACCCATGTCATGCAGTTCCTTCATGGAAGTATTAATGCGATCGCGATCTTCGCCTTGACGCTTGCAGTGAATTACGCAGTAAATCATCAGAACAAGACCGATGAGAATACCGGGAAGAATACCACCTAAGAACAAGCTGCCAGTGGAAACGCCCGTTGCGAGAGAATAAAGAACGAATGGAATAGACGGCGGGATAATTACGCCCAAGCTACCAGCTACTACAATCAAGCCAGAACTCCACTTACGTTCGTATCCCAAGCTAACTAAGAACGGAATACACATAGAGCCTACTGCTGCTGCAGTTGCAGGACCAGAACCTGAAATAGCACCGTAGAACAAGCAGGTAATAACAACTGCACAAGGTACACCACCAGGGAAGCGGCCTACAAAGTATGCAAAGAAGTTAAACAGTTTCTGAGAAATGCCACCTTCGGCCATAATAATGCCGCCAAAGATGAACAAAGGTACTGCCAAAATAGGCGTTGAGTTAGCACCGGAAAATGCGTTGGTTACTAACTGAGTAACATTGCCGCCAACACCCGTAATCCAAATAGGAGCTAAGGAGCCCGCGATCATCGCAACAGCAATTGGTACGGAGAATGCGAGGACGACAAGAAATACTACAAATACAAGAATTGCCGGCATTATTCATCTCCCTCCTTGCTCATAGCTTTAATTGCGCTTGTATCAAAATTGCCTGATTCGAGCTCGAATTCAGTCTGCTCTTCAATAGTGCTCTTAGGTTTAACATTGATGTGCTTGATATGGATAACAAACATTTCGACACTGCGTAGCGCACCAAGAATAAAGCCAACGAGAACGATGAGATACATAATCCACATAGGGAGAAGCATTGCGGGAGAGGTCTCTCCGCTCTCTACAATACGCATCAAAACGGTTACTGCCGCGTTGGTAAGAACAGCCATCATCACGAACGTAATAACATCAACAATTACGTTGATGATGTTACGAACTTTCCATGGCATGATGTCCACGAGAGCAGTAACTCTCAACATCGTTTCTGTACGGATGGTGTAAGGCAGCGAAAGGAACACAGTAGCTATCCATAGGAAGCGCATGAGTTCTTCTGGCCACGTTAAGACTGGAAATGCGGGCACGTTTCGACAAATAACCTGTATTAAACAGACACATGAAATAAGAACAAGGAAAACAATAAGAATGAATTCCTCAAAGTGCTCGTCTAACCACTTAATGACTTTCATCCGTTTTTTCACCTCCAATTCATTGATGGACAAAATTGAAGGTAATGGCGCATCAGACACCTTGAAAAACTCACCCTGCTAAAAATCCCCTAGGCAAATTTTTCGGCTTAGGTCTTCCCTCCATGCCACAGCGATGACTTAACCCTTCTGGAATAATCTGGTGCGCCATTCCCTCTCTACAACGCGCACCGCTGTAACCTCGCTTTTTAGTATAATTTCGCGTCTGGTCTGGGATTCCTCCAAAAAAAGGGAGTCCTTTATTCATGGGTTGCATAAGTTATGCATTACTTATGGATATATAACAAAAATGGTATAAGAACATGTTCAATAAACGCTTTTCGTATGGTTCTATGAGGTAGATTCATAGGTTGGTTTCTCTCTCATGCATTGCGTTAATCGACGTCCTATCTCATTGAGCTCAATGACATTGAGTTCGATGAAACCAAGCTGGAAAATTATGGAAGGCCTTTGCTCAAAGACGAAGTTTCGTAGATGAAAAACCAAGCAAAGCAGGCGCACAAGCTTTCGTGAGTAGTCGGACTTTAGCTCGACACGAACTTCCAAAGATATGCGAATATTCACGGACAGATGAACTTTCAGACGTACAAAGTTTACAGTTTAACGAAGATAGGTGGACGGGCTTTCTGCGAAGTTTCGTAGTTAGACGAAGTTTCTCGTAAACGAAAAAAGGACGTAGCCAAGCAAAGCTCAGCTACGTCCGAAAACCCTATTTACACTAATTTACTTCCACGATTCCATGCCGCTTCCGTAATCCCATGTTACTTTCGCGACTCCATGATTTCCGCCAGGCCTTGCACGCGAGTCTCAAACTGCGCCTGACTAAATACTCGAGGATCAGCTTGGTCGGCATCAAAAGTGGTGTATGGCAGACCACGCGACTGCTCTAGCTGACGCTGCATTTCAAACATGATGCCAACCCAAGGTTTGCAGCTACGCATCACGTTGCACAAAACTCCGTCGCAATGATAATCATCAATCAGCCCTAAACGATAATCTCGTCCGAGTTCGATACCTGTCGCATTGTTGGTTTTCGCGTAGGCTTCACATAAGGTATAGAGATCGTTAAAGGTAACTCCATAGTTTCCGCAATAAGGCGTGCCCACCAAATTGATACCATTTTCCGCAAGTGTCTCCGAATTGCTTCGCAGATAAGGCCAACAGCACAGACCATCAAATAGGATGCGATATTTTTCTTCTCCCTTAAAAGTGCTCTCACCTGATATGATTTTTTCTTTCAGTTCTTCTATATACATACGAAGCACTTCAGTGGTTTCTTTCCGACCGCGCGCGATTACCATCAACGCCATAAAGTTGTACGCATCAAAGCCACTCACAGGCGAAGGGACTGTTTTTCCCATCAGATCCAACGCCTCTTGAAACAAGCGACCATTTTCGGCGGAAATTTCCATAACCTCTTGGAATTTATCGTAATCAAATGATTTTCCGCTTATTTCTTCGAGCTGCTCAACAATACCCTGCACCTGCTTTTTCATATAGGTGATCTTACTTTTCTTGTAATACCCATCGGTGTTGTAGGGGACATCAAACATGATGAAAGGAATATCGAGCTTCCAAGCTAAATTCTCATACCATTTAATTACAGTGGTACAAATGTTATTGCCAACGCACAAGAAATCAGGCTCCGGGATATCTAGCCCAAACCCAAAATCTTCCTCGCGCTCGATAAACCCTAAATTGATGCGCGCGTAGGAACAAAGGTCCATGGAATAACCAAGACCTTCGGCTTTTTCGCAAAAGGGAATCGCGCCTTTATGAGCCGCAACTGCCGCCGCGTGATTTTCGGGATAAATAACATTGAGATCGAAAACTTCGAATAGCTCTTTTATGAAGTTTGAGGTGGAATACCCTACTGGTTTTCCCGCCGCTTTTGCATCACGCGCTTCTTGGTATAGGTCGCCCGTGACTTCTTTCATGCGAGCGCGAGCAGGACTGTAGTTTTTACTCTTTTTATCAACCATGAGAACATCTCTTTCTTGTTTGTTTGATCTTGGTCGTGCGATTTCGGTCGCTTGATCTTGGTCGTGCGATTTCGGTCGCTTGATCTTCGAACTTACCCGATCATTTCAGCGAATGCCTGAATGCGCGTGGTAGCTTGTTCATTAATATGATCTTGCTGAGCGGTCTCCAAATATAAAAGCGGAACATCGGCATCGGCGAGTTGCTTTTTTATGACAGGAAAATCGTATTCTTCCTCTTCACAGAACTTCGTCACATTGATAAGGGCGCCATCTGCGCTGCGCTCTTTTGCCAATGCCGCCAGTGTTTCTCCTCGCTGTTTTGTAGGGTCAAGCGCAACCGACGTGTTTTCGATATCGAGCCAAATATGCGCAAGACTAACAAACGGATCCACATTACCAGGAGCATCTTTCGCAAAACGAACCGACTCAGCCGACAACACGTCGCCCACAATTGCAATATTCTGCTTTTCGAGCTCATCGAGTAGCGGTTTGGAATCAAGCAAGATTCCTGTTGTGACCAGGCGCAAACCCTTAAAAGTATCATCAGAAAGATTGGAGAGTTCTTGATTGATCTGAAGCACCATTTCTGTATGTACTCGAACTGGCAAAACCTGAGCTGCTTTATACACCACATGACGCTTCCAGGGAGTAACCACCTCTGGATGAGCTGCGCCAACTAAATCGAATTCCCTCATCGCTGCACGTTGTTTGTTGTACGCGTTGATGCTGGTGCGCAAAGCTTTGTCGGTAATAGAATTGCCCGAAATTTCTTCCAGCTTTTCTTTGACGTCTTCTAGTTCTGATAAGTAGTAATCCTCCGCTGCTGGATGAGTGCGATTTGCTGGCTGCACCAAACTCATAACAGGCATTTCAGGCAGCGCAAATTTCCAATTCTCTTCCAAATTACGTAAGCCGTCACACGTGGTGGGAATAATAACACCTGATAGATAGCTATACTCGCCACGCAAGGCGCGCTCCATGAGCGTTACCAAAATCGAACAATAAAAGGCAGGATAATATCCATTTGCACGACTTATTTCAGTGTCGCCTCCCCAGAGTTCAAGTGGATACATCCCCGCAGCATCCACTAACTCATAAGGGGCAAAATATGGTATGCAACCTATTGCCTTTTGATTGTCGCTTCGATACTTTTCAAAAGTTTTCTGCGGATCAGCGATCGCCTGCTCCATCTCGGAAAACAACTCGTCAATTGTTTTGTGCGATTTTTCTTCAACAGTCCCCATGCAATACACCCCTTCTTGCCTCCGTCCGTGACGGACCTCACTTGAAATAACCTTGCTTATCTATAGCGAATTCCACTTAAATTGCCTCATTTATCCATGACGAGCCCACCTGAAATAGCTTCGCGTGCCTATGTTGGACCTCACTTGAAACGACCTCGCGCGCCTATAACGCGCCCCACTTAAATTGCCTCGTTTATCCAAGACGAGTCCTACTAAAACAACCTCGGTTTTTCTGCTTCCTTATAAGTGTTTTAAAATGCCTCTATTTAACGCGTCTCAGATGTTTATTTGCCTCGAATATTTATTTACACTTCTTGTACGCCTTAAGTGCTGCACCTATCGCACCGGCAAACTGACAATTTTCAGGTACTGAAATTGAAGCACCAAGTTCTCGCTCCAGAGCACGAACGACTCCTGCGTTTTGTGCGACACCGCCGCTCATACCAACAGACTTATGTATCCCTAAGCGACGCGCCAAGCCCGCTGTCCTTTGCGCACAAGAATTATGAATGCCTGCAACAATATCGGGGATCTTATTGCCTTCAGCCAGATGAGAAATAACTTCCGATTCCGCAAAAACCGTACAGGTTGAGCTAATTTTCACGGGATCTGTTGCTTGAGCATCGAGATTACCCAACTCATCGGTGGTGGTTTCAAGAACACCTGCCATTACATCGAGAAATCGGCCAGTTCCAGCGGCGCATTTCTCGTTCATGACGAAGTTTTCTAGCATACCTTGGTCATTGAGACTAAGAACTTTTACATCCTGGCCACCAATATCAATAATGGTTCGAATTCCAGGCAACAGATGATTCATACCTAACGCATGACAAGAAAGCTCGCTAATTTCCTCATTTGCCCGCTCAAAGCGCTGGCGTCCATAGCCGGTAGCGATGCAGTAAGAAATATCGTCCCAGGAAAGATTCGCCTTTTCGAATAGATCATCGATAACACGCGCTGCGCCACTTGTCCCTGCTCCGAGGGCATAAAGGGAACGCGCCACAATACGATTGCCGTCTTCAAGAATGACAGCCTTACTTGATGTTGAACCAATATCGATCCCCAAGGTGTACATAATGATTCCCCTCCATTAGTACGCCATTTTTGTAATATTCCCCTATAGAACCAGCTTACTCGCACATTTGTAATCAGGGTTGCAAGTTCCTATATTCTTTTTAGAAAAGATTGTTTCATTTTGCGCATAACGCTATTCAAGAAGATTCTTTCATTTTCCGCATAGCGCTTTTCAAGCAATTCAGGGACGTTGAAATTCAGACTAAGTCGCGGCTGTTTGCCACTATTGGTCGCTGGCTGTTTGCCGCTATTAACTCGTTTTTTTTGGTATCGCTTTAGTACTCTTTATTGGCGGATTTAGCGCTAGCCTGGGTTTAACGCTAGCTTCGACGTTATCTGTTCGAACTCTTCTTCACTTTCGCGCTAATTATTATCTGTTCGCTTAGCGGATAGTTTCGCAATTTCAGACGATTCGCGTCCTCAATAGACTGGAATCATCAATCAGCATCACCCGCATAGCGGATGGTTTATTGTTTCTAACGTATCGCGTCCTCAATAGGCTGAAGTCGTCAAAGCAGTCACTACATCTGCCACATTTTTAGCTTGTATGCACTTTTATGTTTGCGAATTGCAAGTTTTGTCACATTTTGGTCTTGTGTGTATAAAATTAATTTAAAAACAATTCTCAAATTCACGAATCTCTAAATATCGTTTCGAGCTCCATGAATTTATACAACATTTTCTATACTAGTGTTTATTTTTTAAATAAGATACTTCACATTTGTGGAATATTATTCTGAACCGATCAAACACAAACATACATACGAGCCTAAAATGTGTCAAAATCCAGACTTATAAACCAGAGTCCAAGCTCATGCGTCGAAATCAAGGCTTATGGGTCAATATTTAGACTCCTGAGTCAAATCAAAGCTTGCATCAAATCCACACCCATAAGTCAAAATGCAAGTTTATAGGTCAAAATCGGGCTTATAGGTAAATCCAGGCTTTGCAAGCAAAGATCCAGGCTTAAAGGTCAAAATCCACGCCTATACCAAACCTATAAGTCAAATCCAGGCTTATAGATCAAATCTAAACCGCGCGCTTAGAACAATTTGTTAGAACCACACCCATAAAAAAGAGCCCAACAAATGTTGGGCTCTCGTCGTTAAAGAATCTAGCACGAATACACTTATCTTGGTGCTTTCTTGGCGCTTGCCTTAGCAATCGCCTTCAGCATAAATACTAACCGTATCAGCGGTATTACAACCGTATCTGCAGGCATTACATCTGCATTTGCCGGTATTGCCAGCCGTATCGGCCGACATTGTAACCGTATCAGCCAGTATTACATCTGCATTGCTACCAAGTAGCCGTCACGAATTGCCTCGAGGAGACGCTTGAACTCAGGCGTACCATAAGGATCGTTTGCAGCAACGCCTTCCCAGTCAGTGTGAGGAGAAGCATTACCGATGAGGTGAAGATGCTCTTCACCAAGAACACCCTTGGCCTCGTCATAGAGCTGAGTGTTGTCGATCATGGTAGTACCCGTAATGATGGTGTCAGCAGGAACCGTGAATTCCTTGCCCTCAGCATCTTCGCAAAGTACGCCTTCGTCGGTGTAAGCCTTTACCTTGGTCAAGGTAAGAATCTTTACGCCTTCCTTCTTCAGCTTGCGAAGCTCAGGGTTCTTGTCGATGATGCCGATTTCAGCGCCAGCCTTCTTAGCAGGCTCGATAACGGTAACCTCACGGCCTTCGTTCATGGAGGATGCTACCTCGATACCAGCGAAGCCGCCGCCGATAACAGCCATGCGCTTCTTAACCAGCAAGTGAGTACCAAGACCCCACTGCATGAGTCCCAAAGGTGCGCCGAGGATGCCCATGCCGAAGCAGGAAAGACCCCACATGAAGCCCTTACCAGGGGTGCCCTTACCTTCAACGAGCTCCTTCAATGCGTGAGAATCGATAACGTTCTTACGATCCTTACCAGGAACATCAGGAGAAGTGGTTTCAGGACCAACAGCCAAGATTACTTCGTCAGCACCGAAATCCTTGAGGTAATTTACGTCTACCTTGGTGTTGCAACGAACATCAATGCCAAGACGCTTGATTTCGTTGTTGTACCAATCAACCATTGGAGGAAGTTCTTCGTTGAGAACCTGAGCGAGGTTCAGCAAACCGCAAGGCTTCTTCTTCTGGTCAACAACGGTTACGTTTTTGAAGCCACGCATCTTCAAGTTGCGAGCAGCTTCCAAACCAGCAGGGCCAGCACCAACGATGAGGATCTTCTTTTCTGCCTCTTCGCCAGTTACCTGATGATCTGCAGGCAAGCCGTACTGAGAGAAGTATACGTTGGGGTTAACCGAGCACTTGCAAGGCTTACCAATAAAGATGTTGTCAAGGCAGCGAGAGCAAACGATGCAAGGACGAACTTCTTCGCTGCGGCCTTCAGCAACCTTGATGCCGATTTCAGGCTCTGCAATCCAGTGACGAGCCATACCAGCAGCATCGCCAGAACCGTCTGCCAAAATCTTTTCGCAAACATCCAAGTGATTAATACGGGTACCAGGGAAGCAAGGCAAAGTGGTGTACTTCTTAGCTTCCTTGGACAGATAAATGAACTCGCCTTCAGGAACGAGCTGGTTAGCAACAGGACGAGGAGCCTCGTGGAAGCCAGCCTGGATAGACCAAGCATCTACGCCGTGCTTCTCAACGCATTCGATAACCTCTTTGAGATCTTCCACGCGCTGACCACCAGGCATAAGGTCGTCTGCAGAGTAACGAATCAAGATAGGCATATCGTCGCCGCAGGTCTTATGGATCTCGTCGATGATCTCGGTGAGCAGACGGCAGCGGTTTTCAGTGGATCCACCATATTCGTCAGTACGATGGTTGGAGTACTTGGAAATGAAGCGCATTACCATGTAGCCGATACCAGCATGAATCTCGATGATGTCGATGCCAGCCTTCTTGCAGCGAAGAGCTGCTTCGCCGTACTGCTTAACTACGATAGCAATTTCTTCCTTGGTGAATTCCTTTTCAGGCATGCCTACGAAGGGGCCAGAAACTACGTCCTTGGAAGGAGCGTAGGAGTGAAGTTCATCTTCACCAGTTGCGCGCCACTCGTAGCAGAGCTGAAGCTGAGCAGCCAGCTTTGCGCCATGCTTGTGGCAAACTTCTGCGGTGCGGGTAAGACCTGGGATAAAGCAGTCGTCCCAAACACCTACTGCACCAGTGGTGGTGTGATACTTAGGATGCGTATCGAATACGTCGCAAACATAGCAAGAGCCCAGCTCGATCAGAGCGGCACCGCCCTTTGCACGCTGCTCATAGAAGTCCACCAAGTCGTCGCCAACATGATAGTTGTCGGTCTTCTCGATGGTCATTGGCAGCATAACAAAACGATTACGCAGCTCAACGTTGCCGATTTTAAACGGCTTGTTTAACAATTCGTACTTCACTTCGCGGCCCCTTTCGTAAGACAAAAGTGAAATTCCATTCCAGCATCTATGAGAGCAGATTGAACGTATCTGAGGCAACCCGTTACCCTTAGCCTTATCTTGCCGGCCCGCTAATCATCTAATCGCAATTCGTCAGAACGAGATTGCATTAGCAACGCGCGAAATCAACAAAGCGTCAAATTGCTACACTGTCAACTTCGCAAACGCCTGCTGCTAGCTTAAGGCTGCATCAGTAATGACCAATCGTATGCACTCCTTCGCATTAAGATATTGTAAAACAGAACACCTTGCATTTTGTGTCAATATCCATTGATTGTTCTACCGATTAGCAGAAAAATGGATAGGCTCAGGCGCATTTGTCGCCAGTTATAAGGTTAATGCTACACATTTTTGAACTTTTGACCTAATTTTAACGAGAGCACGATAAAATAGCTTCAAAGTCATTTCAAGACTCAAACTCTGCTTGTTTGGGACTACGACCGCACCTGTGAGAGGTTGTAACTGCACCTGTTAGAGGTTGTAACCATAAGGCGGCTATAGGCGAAAGGAACGATACGGTGGGCACCTTTGATACTAAACTACTGATCTCCCAGGCCTTAGTCGACCTATGCCAAGAACAACCACTAAAAAAGGTTTCTATTAGCGACATCGTAGAGCGCACGGGAAAAAACCGAAAAACGTTCTACTATCACTTCGAAGATAAGAATGCTCTTATTATTTGGAAGTTTCGATACGACCTTGGCACCGAGCTCCAGCGCCGCTTCCCAGAAAACATCCTGGTATACGAAAAGGAAGGCGAAGGTACCTATCCTGAACTTCCTTTCTATATCACGCAGAAGTCGGGTGTTCGCTCGCTTGATCATTCTAAATTTTTCGACACGTTCGCCATCGTGCTTGAACGAGAACGAAACTTTTATATGCAAGCCTTCGCCGAAACAGGTCCTGCCGCCCTGCGCAATTATCTCTACGAGCTTTATCTGCCCGCCCTGCGCAACGACATAACTATCATTTTGGCCAATCGATACTTACCCGAAGAAAACATCGATTTCTTGAGCGAATTTTATACCTGCGCTTTTCTGTCCTATTTCACCCGCAAATGCGAGCAACCTGGAACGAAGCACCTCATCAGCAACGCGGGCCCCTTCGCTAATATCATTCACAGCTCAATGGAAAGCGAAATCAAAGAAGCGCAGCTACGTAGGAATTTATAGGCATCCCAGCCGACCCAGCCGAGCTCTTTAGCTGATTTGCCTTATAAATTTACCTCGCAAACCAAGGCTTATAGCTACGTAGAAATCCATAGATACTCCATCTGCATTCCTGTTATTACGATCAGGCATTATTATTCCGCATAACTTTTCATAATAAGAGGCGCAGCGATATACACCATAATCTGGTCGGTGCCTTCTGCTATCTGATTACCACGACAGTCTTCCCAGATGGTGCTTACTCGTGCGCTTTCGGTGTATCCAAGGCCACCTAGGATCTGCATCGCATCACTTGCCACTTGAGTAGCAGTTTTGGGAATATACCGTTTCATCAAAGCTACCGCTAAACGCTTCTCGGGATGGTTGGTTTCTATAGACCACGCCGCGTGGTAGAGCATTGCCCGCATGGTGCGCAAGCTTACTTCCATATCGGTAAGCATCTGCTCGATTTGCTGGAACTGCCCAATAGGCACACCAAATGCCTTGCGCTCCCGAGCATTTTCGACAGCATCTTCCATTGCTGCTTGCGCCATACCAAGCGATGAAGCGCAGGTAAACACTCGCCCATATTCTAAAAGTCTAAACAGGTGGCGGAACCCGCCCTTGTGACCAATCAGGCGATATTCAGGTTTAATCTCCACTTCATCAAAAGAAACTGAAGCGAACGGCACCATCGATTGGCCAATTTTGTTAATAGGAATCGCACGAATACCAGGCAGATTATGAGGAATAAGCCAAAATGAAAGAGGAGGATATTTATCGTTGTCCACGTTATCTTTGTCGATGGCTGCAACCAAAATACTTGGAGAATACTCGCCGTTGTTTACATAGGTTTTCTTACCGTTAAGAATGATTTTGCCGTCACGCGTTTCGACCGAAGTGCTCATGCTCATGGTATCCGATCCGGCGTTGGGCTCTGAAACCGCAAGTGAAAACATAAGTCTTCCTGTATTGCGATAGTTCTCTAATACTTCCGACACAACACCTTCATCGGCAAAGCCGCTTAATATCTGCAGATTGAATAGGTCGTTTTGAAACGGCAAAGCAGCACCAGCGCATCTTGAAAGCTCTTCCAAGATGAGGGTCTGCCCCATAATGTCGAGCCCACGACGACCATCGCTTTGCACCTTATCAAGAGCAAAGTAGCGATCAACAAAGCCCTTCACCACTTCATCGGGTAAGCCTTGATCTCGTCGCCACTGAAACACATGATCGGAAGTAAACACTTCTTCGCCAAAAGCGCGAAATGTCGCGATGATATTTTTTTGGCTTTCTGAAAGCTCGAATTCCACAAAGACCCCTCTTTATTCTTTAAGGTATAGCGCATAAACCCTTACATGATAAAAAGGATACGGCACTTGTTGGCAATATCCCATCATCAAGTTTTGCAATCTGTCGGAAGCCAAGCTTGCACTCAAGCGCGATTTTTCTAATTGCGCGCAGTAACTACAGGCGGTAACTAGCCGCGATAATTAACTTAAAGAACTTCAAGAACTGCGTTTCGAGATTTTGAGTTCATTGTGACCAGCTCCTCAATTTGTTACAATGACCAATGAGCGGTCACCCACTGCAACTGGGTACGGCTGCTTAGAAATTCGGAAAAGCAGACAGCCGTTCCTTTTGCCTTGGGGGCGGCTGTTGCTATTTAGTCAGCTTATGAGCTAATAAAAGCAACAACACTAAACAAAATAATTCCAAAAAAGTAATCATTTCATTCATGGCTTACCACCTCCATTCGGTAGGTAGGCAGCCATCCGCCCATTGGCTTGCGCACACAATACTATGTGTATTCTTGAAGCACAATCGACAATATAGCTAATATGACCAGGTCGTAAGGGGATAAAAAATAAAGAGAGCTAAATAAGCTCTCTTTATTTTTCGCAATGCAAGGGCTAGAAGCTATACGGATTTTCATCCTCCGGATTTTGCTTAGTTTTGGTTTCCGCTGATTCTTCGACACCAAACGCCGCCGCGCCCTTCTGCTTGTATAGGCGCGTCCACTCCTTGACGCGGTGTCTGCTTGGGATGCCGTAGCGAGCCATAACTTCTACAGTCGGTTTTCCAGAAAGATGCTCATGCACAACTGCGAGTTTGAGCTCTGATGGATAGCTCCTGCGTCCACTTCGGTAGCATTTTAAAAAGTCTTCAGTACCGAGCGCACGCCAAATCGCATACCAATCTCTTACCGTATCTCGATTAATACTCAACTGCGTTGAAACAGCCTTATAGCCAAGACCGCGCTCGAACATTTCTGCTGCTCGTTTTCTTTTCAGTCTACTCACAGCAAACGCCTCCCTCTGCGGGGCTTGAGCTTTCTGCCCAAGCCCCGATAGGAAGCGTTTTTTGTGTCATAGGTGAGCCGCATCTACTCAAGTCTCTTCGCACTAGCGACGACCGTTCGATCGCTTCATGCGGTAAGCCGCAAAGCCACCTACCGCAGCTGCCATAGCCGCTATCACTGCGAACAAGGCGGGCAACCATGTATCGCTCGTCTGAGCAAGAGACTCCAAGGGGCCTTCGTCACTAGATCCACTATTTGTATTGCCGCCATCGCCTGGATCTCCACCATCAGATGGATCATCAGGTGTTCCAATATTTACGAAATGAGATCCGTCCTCGCCGTAGCTAACCGTTGCCTCAAGGAAACCTTCCCCGCTATCGGTCACGCTGACATGAATAGTGCGCGTAGCGTCAGCGTCATAGGTAATACCTTCTTGACCATCGTTTACTTCAGTGATGGTGTAGTCATACTCGCCGACTGCATCGAAGGTGATTTCACCGAAGAGAACTTGTCCATTTTCAGTATTTGTTGCCGTGGTACTCTCAGGCATCGGAGCACCTTCGGAGCCAGTCAGCTCGAAGGTGAACTGACCTGCCGCAAGTGAAGCATTTTGCAGTTCTTTACTTACGCCCAGCTGAATGCCAATAGGAATTGCTTCGTAGGTGTTAGTAAAGCTCATAGCCTCTACTGACTGGTTGTCTTTGGAGTAAGAAACCTGCGCAACAAGCTCATTAGTATCCGTGTCTTCGGCTACCTCAATCGTTACCCCATACAAGGTTTCATCATATGTGATACCACCTGCATTGCCACTTTTCTCAGCAACGGTATAGGAATAAGTACCTGCCTTGTCGAAGGTGAGGTCGTCGAATACGAAGCTGCCATCTGTCGCATTGGTAGTGCTGCTCACCTCATTGCCATCTCCATCAAGAAGGATAAAGGTGAACTCTCCTTCTTCAAGGACGCGATCCGTTCCTTCAGCAGCATCCAGTTCTTTCGTTCCGCCAATCTGAGCATCACCATTCGGTCCCACTACCACCGATTCAGGCGTGTATGTGTTAGTAAAGACAATATCGGAATTCTGAACACCCGAAGAAACGCTCAGTCCACGACCATCATTGCTTTCGCTTACGGTCACCGTTATCGTATAGACCTCTTCACTGTAAGATACGTTATCTGCATCAGTTCCACCGGTGCCGGGTTCTCCATCTGTACCGAGCTCATACACTTTATAAGTATGTGTACCTGCTTCGGTATAGGTAATAGAATCGAATTGAAATGTTGCCGTATTGCCATTTGGTGCGCCATTAGTCACCGTTTGGATGAGGCTCTCGCCATCTACAGCAACTTCATACAGAGCAAAGCTATATTAACTCTGCGTTAAGGCTTCACCGCTGTAACCGTTGGTTTCAAGCACCTTGGTTCCTGCAATCTGATAGCTCGTTTCGCCATCGTTGTAGATATTGATGAAGTTAAGCTCACCTGCGTCCACAGTCTCATTGGCAGAGTCGGTGATGCTCTGGGTCTTGATTTCCAACTGACCGTTATTGTCTACCACATTGAAATAGAGCGTATAAACCTCTGAGGAATAGGTAATGCCATCGATGCCTTGCGCAGGCTTATCCTCAGTCACGGTGTAGGTATACTCGCCCGACTCAACGAACGTTAGCGTACCGAAATCAAATGATCCATCTTCAGTATTCGATACTGTTAATCCCTCGCTCGGAACAGGGGCTTCGATACCATTCGGAGCTGAAGCACTCGTCATCGTAAAGCTGAACTGCCCCGCCTCAAGCGAAAAGTCGCCATGCTCTTCACTTACAGTCTTCATACCTGAGAATGTAGCATCAGCAGGCGTCGTCACCGATGCGGGCTGATAGCCGTTAGCAAAGGTAATCGCCTCAACTGTAGCGCCGGTCGTGTCCGTGCCCTGATAAATGGTAGAAGTTGCTACAAGTGAACCAGTTTCCGGGTCATCACTTACCGTAAATACCACCGTATAGGTAGCGTCATCATAGGTGTAGCCACCCTTATCTTCATCGATTTCGGTTACTTGATATACGTACTCGCCTTCGGCATCAAACGAGAATTGCCCGAAACTAATCACTCCATTAGCATCGTTGGTAACCGTACCAACAGTAACATCATCACCAGAAGTTACTCCCGTAGGCAGGTTTGCCGTTAACCCTTGCGGTGCCGAGATAGACTTAATCTGGAACGTAAACGCCCCTGCCTCTAATCCTTCACTGCTTCCATTGAGCGTTTTTGTTGCCGTCAGACTAGAAGTAGCATTATTTGGATCATAGGTATTCACAAAATCACTTGAGCCGGTTTGACCAATAATCGAAGAAGTGATTTCAAAGTTGCCGTCTTGCAATTCATCCGCAACTTTAACGCGATACGTCACATTTCCACTCGAATTAGATACACCTGCTTCATCAATATTAGATTCGCTTACTGTAAATTCATATATACCAGCTTGCGTGAAATTAATTGCTCCGAAGGAGAACGGAACCTTTACCCCCTCGGTCGCACTTCCTTCATCTGCAGCAGCAACGGCATCGCTGTAATCCACAGTTACTTCGGTCGTTTCTGGGAGCGCAAATCCACTTGTTGCGTCTGCGCCTTCAGTAACATTCTTGCCGCTTAGCGTAAAGGCGAATTCGTCACCCTCCATCCAGTTACGGCCTTCGAGCGCCTTAGTTAAGCCATCAAGAGTCAACGAACCAGTAGCGCCATAGGTGTTCTCGAAAGTAACCGTCGCATTTTCCGGGTCAACCAATACCGAATATTCCTCATCAACAGTTACAGTAATCGTCTGAGGATCAGCATAGGTCCAGCCGTTAGTATTCTCTGGAACTTCCTCGCTCACCTGGAATTTATAAGTCCCAGGCTGCGTAAAGATAATCTGTCCAAAGGTTGCCGTTTGCGTTCGATTGTTATTCCCGTCGAACGCCGATGCAATTGAAGTGCTCATTCCATCAAATGAGACTGGGTTACCATCTTGATCAAGCTCATAAACATAATCGCTTTCGCTGGCAGCACCGTCGCTATTCACGAGCGTAAGGTCAAATGAGAAATCAACATCAGTGTCGACATTAGTGGTTTTTTGAACCGTCAGAGTCGTATTAGCCCCATCGCCGCCGATCGTGCCCGCCTGAATCCGATTATCGAATGTCACACTTGGTGTTGCATCCGTGTTTACCTGATTACCATCAACACTAACTACAACTGAAAGTGCCGCGGCAGTATTACCACTCACGGTATAGGTAACCGTATGGATACTGGCATCAAATACATAGCCCACGGGCACCGACTCAGGTTCAACCTCATCCACTACATACGTAAAGGTCTTACCACGATCAGCCGCCGTGAAAGTCAAGTCAGGAAGCGGATTCATAGTGTCAGACCATACATATGAGTCCGTTTCTTTGGTCAAAGCGCTGTCGTTCGAGAATGCAAGAGTAGTATCGATGGCGCCATCACCATCACCATCGGTGAGTCCTAATTTAGCCGCAGCTTCTGCTGCTGTAGGCTGACCATCGTCCTGTGTATCGACCGCTGTCACTGTGAAGTTATAGGTTCCCTTATCTGCCTGAACCAAACCTGCGGTATCCGCACTTGCATGCAAGTTTTTGGTCACCTGCAATGCCGAAGCACCATTTATTGTCAGATCTGCTGTGTTGGTGAAAGTTAGATCATCACTCTGTTCATCAACCAGCGTTGCAACAAGGCCGTTGTCTCCTTTCGTAACTTCTACCGTAACGATCTTCTGAGACTCATCTTTTGTTACGCCTTCAATTCCTTCAGCAAGATCATTTTCAGTTACTACAAACTGATAAGTTTCTGCTTCTTTGAATGTAATATTGCCGAAGGCAGCCTGATGCACCCCGTCTCCGTTTACATTGTCTGATCCAATGCTTATTTCGGTAGGATTAGGCATAGAAACTACGTCATCCTCAACAGCTTGTTCAGTTGCTTCGCCATAAGGCGCAATAGTAAAGCTGAATGACCAATCGGTTCCCCATTCAGTACCAACCAGATTCTTGGTTACTTGCAGATTCTCGGCACCACTTAGAGTTGCGTCGGTAGGAATACGACTATTCGTCACGTGAATAGTCACATCGCCGGTAAAGAGCGCGTTGAGGCTCTGGTCGCCCAATTCCTGCTTGTTCCCAATCGGGACCTCGCCTGCATGCTCCATGCACTGGCGCAGGTCGAGGCGCGACCAACCTGCATTGGCGGTAAAGGTGGCATCGCCGTTGTCCGTCACGCTCTCGTTGCGAACGTAGTTGAGGCCGTCGGTCTGATCGTCATACTGATAGTGCGTCTTGTCGGCGTCGGCATTATCCCACACCGTACTGGAACCCTCATAGAAACCAGTCGTCTGAGCCTGCGCCACCACATCATGCAGCGTAGAATCCACGTCGTCACCTGCAGCAAAACCGCGCATGCTATAGACAAGGCTGCCGATACCTGTTTCAACAGAAATATTGTCCGTATCTGAGCCTGCATTTACATGCACGCCATCGTCATCTACGATCACGCGAACAGATGTCTGCTCATCCACATAACCACTGGGAACGGTCTCAACGAGTACGTACTCGCCCTTGGCAAGGACCTGCTCACCATTATTGGTGTTAGAGGTAATTTCGAGCCTACCGTCGTCGTCGGTCGTTCCCGTGAAACAGAGGCGCTCACCCTCGTTGTAGGTGCCGTCCCCGTTCTCGTCCTCATACATGTTGAACTCAACACTGGCAATCGGGTCGCTTGTAGTCTCATCGGTCTTTACTAGTGAAAGTTCGTTTTTGATATTAGGAATCGAAAGTGTCACCGAGAAGATGCGCTCAAAGCTATCTCCAGCGTTGGGATCGATCTCGACGATCTGACTGTTGGAGGACAGGTCATCGATCGAGGTAGCGTTGGACCAATAATATTTGACGGCATACTGTGCGCCCTCTGTCCCGCCTGCCTGCTCAATCATGTACTCATACGTGTTGATATCACCAGGCAGGTCATCAATCGTAACCTGATACGCACCGCCGGACCCCAACAGGAACTGATAGCCCGACGCCTTGGCGGCGGTCACGATGGCATCCTTGCTGGTACTGGCTTCGTTAATCGTGGCATCTGCCACACTCCAGCCGGCAAACGCATCACCTGTCACGGGATGGTAGTTACCCTGGCCGTCAATCTGAGCAACCACGGCAAACATAAGGCCGTCTGCCGACTCGTATGTTCCGCTATCAACATCGGTCACATTCGTTGGCGCCGTAGCAGTCACATGAGCCTGGGAATAAGCACCCGTCTCCCATTGATTGCTGGAGAGCAGCACGCCGTCACCCGTACCATTATTGTTGATAGTCGAGAAGCGCAATTCAACCGTTCCCGAGTTGCGATACCCGATGGTCTCGTTTCCCTCAGTTTCCTTGAGGATCCAGTACCCGCTACGATCGCCCATCTGTTCGAGGGTGATAGGCATCTCCTGACCGGAGCTATTCTCGTAAGTGAAGATCATCTCGCCGTTGCTGTCGGTACGACCGGAAACCTGCGTCACCACGCCGTCATTGTTGTTGTCGGCAGCCTGGTAGCTAGAGTTGGCTTCACTCAGCGTAAACTGCACACCAGCAAGCTCATCGCCATACTGGTCGACCTTCACGATACCAGATTCAGGAATGTTCACGAGGTTGTACTTAAGCGACATGTTCGAATCGGTGTTGCCGCGCTCAAGATAGAAGAAGTCAAGGGCGTGGTAGGTTTCGTCAGCGAAGGTGTCGCCATCGAGATTAAGCAACGCACCTAGCGTAGTTTGCTTAAATACTGTTTCGCCATCATCGTATTGATTGTTTCCGTTTCGATTATCATTATTTGGAGTGTAATCGCTATTTCGGAACGAAGAATCGTCATAAATAATCACTTCGCCTGTAACGAAATTAATCTGGATCGAAGTTGCATCATGAATGCCGCCTAGGTCTCCAACCAGGACACCATCAATGTAGATCCAAACATCGTCATCACCTGAAAAATTATATGTTACCGCCTGACGACCTGCGGTGCCATCAGGAGCAGTATAACCACCATTCTGCTGAACAAAACGGGTTGACATACTCATGCCGAAATAATGATTAATACGAACATTTTCGTCATTAGTAGTCGAATTAATACCACTACGTTGCGTTAGCTCCTCGTTTTGGCCATATCCCGTAGTAGAAAAAACATCAACTCCTGAATTAAATGGGAAAAATTGGCCATCAGGGGAACGCCCTGCCGCCTGAACACCCCAAGTTTCATAGAGAGAAAATTCTCCACTTCCTTGGCCATCTGCATTAAATTCAGCAAAGTTATCTTGGCTGTTGTAATAGTAATATCCTTGATCGTCTACCTGAAGCAAGCCATCAACGTCAGAATATGCTTGTTTGCCAGCTGCATCATCCGTATTAAATAGATAATCGAGAGATTCTCCGCCCAAACTATCTGAAAGTACCGGAAATCCGTCTTCAAGTTGCGACTGGACTATATTTGTTCGAGGATTACCTGAGTGCGTCCATAAATTTGCATTGTCGCTATCTGCCACATAAACACTTGAATCGTGATCATTGTTAGGGTCGTTATCCAGATCGTTATTGTTATCAGGGTCGTTACCCATGGCCTTTCCAAATTTAAGGGTATGCCCTGAATTGATGCCGGAATTCCGCTGACTTTCTGATAAAGCTGACCAATCCCAGTTATCGTAATCCTCGTTACCTGTAACCCAATAATCGAACAAATTAATCGTGGTACCACGCGGAGAAACGCCGCTTACGGTATGATCACTTACTGCCCGTGGCGCAACGGCATCCCCGATAGCCGCATACGCCTGAGGAAGCGCCACAACCAAGAGAAGTAAAGCCGCAAAAACAGCCCCTATAAAGGCTGGATAATTTTTCTTGGAGAGTACTCTTGCTGCGTCATTAGCACGCTTATGAGCGCCCCTCCCCCGTGAGAAATCTGTCGTTTTTAATCCACTAAACGCACTTCTCTTATACGAATTTGGATTATTTCTCTGATCCCGAGAAACACAAAAACGTCTTCTGCTGTGTGCCCCTCTCCTGAAGACCGACATACAACGCTCCTTCGGCAACAACGTATCATTTGATAAAAACGGGACTTTTTACCAGTTTTTCTGGTAACAGTCTCATCAGCCGAGGAATTATAGATTATTGTTCTTTTCGTTTTTAGCCTTCTATCTCGTGTTATGTAATAAATAAACCGATTTTTGCGCTTAACTCTGCATTTTTCTTAATACCCACCCGGGGTGGGTATTCCATTTTTTAATTCAACGACCCACCCCCTTTTACCAGGGTTCAGCTTACTTTCGCCTAGCTACTTAAACCAAGGCATCAATTTCAAAATTTCCGGTTTTTAGGGACATTTTTGGCAAGTAAAGCGAGTTGTGCATAGAGAGCAATATTTTCAGACTTGTCATGGAAGATCAAATGTCATCAAACAATAAATAACGGTAACGATCGATGTCCGCGAAGGTCACGCAAGGCTCGTAGTACTTCAATATCACTGATAACCCGTACACTACTCGAATTACTCGCCATTTTTGGTGATAAAAAGTGGAAATTTTGGTTTACAGATTCAGAGGAGACCGTGAAAAATATAAGCAAGAAATATAAGTAGGAAGTATTAGTAGAAACAAAAAATATCCATCCGCTAGCGGAAGGTTTATTGTTTCGGACGCTGTGCGTCCTCAACAAGCTGAAGCCATTAATAACTGTCTCCTTCCATCCAAGCAAAAGGAGACACTATCATTTCGGGCACTTCGCGTCTTCAACTGGGCTGAAAACCCAGATCAAAAAATAAAGAGAGCTAAATAAGCTCTCTTTATTTTTTGTAATACAAGTGCCTGAATAGCTTCAAATTGCTCCAAGCAACTCAGAATTATTTAGAGTCTCAACAGTAAGCAAACATGTTTGGCGACCTGCTTGGACCAGCTTGCTGCTGGACTAGCTTGCTCGGGCAAGCGCCTGGGCAATGCTGGCTAACCTACCAAGCGAACCTGCCTGTGCAGATGCTTGAACAAACCCGCCTAGGCTCGCTTACCGAACAAACCCACCTGGACAAATACCTGAACAAACCTGCCCTAAACTCTTAACGCCCTTTCCAGACTGGCTCACGTTTTTCAGCAAACGCCGTTGCTCCTTCAATTTTGTCTTCACTAGTCTGAGTAATCTTTTCGATTTCTTCCAAAATCTCCCAGCCCTTAGAAGGATAGACCACGTTTTCGCCCATGGTCTCATAAGCGGTACGCTTGGTGCATTCAACAGCCAAAGGCGCACCCTTACAAATTAATTCTGCCATCTTGATAGCTTCATCAAGAACCGTGCCAGGCTCTACTGCCTTGTTAATCAAGAAGCATTCTTCTGCCTTTTTCGCAGAGAAGGGTTCGCACGTAAGCATTAATTCCATAGCTGGTTTAGCGGGCATTGTTTGCATGATACGCATCAGTAAACCGCCACCAGCAGCTGTCAAACCGCGACGAGGTTCAGGAAGCGAGAATTCCGAATCAGTACCAGCAATTGCCAAATCGCACGCAACGACAATCTCAACGCCGCCACCTAATACACGACCATTTGCCGCTGCAATTATGGGCTTTGAAATATAGCGCTTGCACATTCCTGCAAAGCCACTCTTTTCATACCCTTCTGGTGCATGCATAGTGCCCGCAGCGATCTCTTTCAGATCACTACCCGCACAAAAGCAATCCCCCACATTGGTGATAATTCCAACTCGCAGCGAATCAGTTTGCTCTAAATGGTCAAATGCCTGACAAAGCTCGAGCCACATTGCGCTATTAATGGCATTTTTTGCTTCTGGCCTGTTCAAGGTGACGATATAAATCCCATCACGCTCTTCGGTCAGAATGTACTGGTATGACATATGATCCCCTTTCTTTCCCCTCTTTAATCATACGCCGACATGCATTACCCCAATGCATCTCAGTCAAAGCGTCTAAGCCGGTCGAAACGCTTAAGCTAGTCAAAACGTTTAAGGCTTACATAGACTTACATAAACTCCTTGAGGAATTTATCCACTGCCGAATTAAAGGCTACTGGATTGTCGTAAGCAACAAAATGATCGCCCTGGATCAAAACAAGTTCAGCTTTTGGCAAGCTCTTATAAATAAGCTCAGTATGATCGGCAGAAATCATATCGTTGGTCCCCACAATAACCAAGGTTGGCGTTTCTAACTTCGCAAGTTTTGCTGGATCAATAGCAGGCTGTGTTGCCATGAGATTTAAAAGCTCGTAGCGCCTCATGGCCTCTTCGCTTTCATCTTTCTTTTCGGCAGCTTCTTTTGCTTTGGTTGCAATACGCTCCTGAATAGGAGGAATAAGCCCTTCGAAATCCAAGTTTGCGCCATTTAAAATGAGCTTATTAACGCGCTCTGGGTTTTCAAGCGCAAACAAAAGCGCCGTAATGCCGCCATCAGAAAAACCTAGAATATTTGCCCTGAAAATGCTGTGCTCGTTCATGAAATCGAGTAAATCCTGAGCGAACTGCTCAAACGTAAAAGGCGCCGTTCCACGTGGAGATTCTCCCTGGCCACGGGTATCAATAGCAATTACCCGATATTCTTTTGAAAAGTATTCAATCTGATGCCTAAAGCGTGAACCATCTTCGCCATTGCCGTGCAGCAAAATAAGCGGATAACCCGAACCTTTTTCTTGATAATGAAGCTTGATATCCATAGCCCCTCCTTTTCCCTCAATCATATTGTAGCGGTCTTTACCCCTCTTCAAATACGCAACGCTACAAATGGCCTGCTTTTTTAGCATTTGGTTACCTGCGGCATTGATACAATACAAAAAAGGACAAGAGAAGGAGTCCCTACGAAAATTCTTGCTATCAATGGAAGCCATCGAGTAGGCGAAAACACCAGCAAGTTGTTGCAGATGGCACTTGACGAAGCTGCCGCACTCGGAGCAGAAACCGAAATGGTTGATTTGGCCGAACTCGACATTGAGTTTTGCGCAGGTTGTAACAAATGCCTCTTTAAACCAATGTGCTCAATCAGCGACGACATGGACGAGCTGAAGCAGAAAATGCTCGAAGCAGATGGCATTATTTTGGGATCGCCTGACTACTTCGGCAACGTAACAGCACGTATGAAGAATTTCATCGACCGCACTCGTCCCCTTCATATGACTTCTAACCAGCTTAAGGGGAAAGTAGGCGGTTTTCTTACCATGTCTGGCTTAGACAATTGCGGAGCTGAAGCCACTAATGCCGTAATGGAAAACTTCTTTGCTACCCATGAAATGCTAATCGTACACCCGCGTCCTGAAGGCCCCGTGATCGCCTCCGGCATTACCGGATCGCTGATGGCTGGCATGAAAGAAGGAAAACCTCGTTGGCGTCGTAGCGTTGAAGAAGATCCTATTGCGCCGCTCTTGGCTCACCAACTAGGTAAAGATATGGTGGAGCTTATTCAGCAGCTGCAGAAATAAAACTTCAACTCGTTTTCTTGGTAGCTATTTTGGTGCCCCTTGGTAGCCTTTGGCTTGCCAACACGAGCGCTATCAGGTGCGATGGCCAACAAAAAACCTACCGAAATACAAGAACAAAAAAGGCACATCCGAAGATGTGCCTTTACTTTGCTTTGAGGCAATCTGCTTACAAAGGGATTACTAGTTCTCCCAAGTGCAAGGAGCTTCACCAGCTTCCTGACGCTGAGACTTAAAGATGGTGTCAGGAATAGGCTCACCATGATAAATGCCTACGCCGCCTTCTCTTTCGATCTTATAAATCTCTTCGTCGGTGTAGCCGTACTTCTTCATGATTTCCTCGGTGTGGTAGCCAACAGGCTTAGCAAGGATAACAGGAGGATCGCCAGCAGAACCGAAGCGGAGAGGAGTCATAGGCAG
>UMCH01041451.1_pt1 | contig 95386 bp, 83 predicted proteins | sample 1964201 | NCBI WGS metagenome assembly UMCH01 (sample SAMEA4835965, study PRJEB28245) | human gut metagenome | biome: gut microbiome; material: fecal sample | place: Denmark | collected 2008 | reverse complement strand
TCTTCAAAGAATTGTTCTGATTTTTGCAATTCTTCCTCCTCAACCTGCCGCAGTGCTTCTGCAAGAAATACGTCAAACAGTTCCTCATTCAGCTTTTCCCTGCTCATCTGACCCCATCCCTTCTTCTGACATATTCCTTCATGATTCTGCGGCGGATTCGGCTCAAACGCACCGAAACATTTTTGGTCGAAATTCCCATCACATCTGCAATTTCTTCATAGCTCCATTGATAGACAACTTTGTAGATCAACACCTCCCTGTCTTCTGGTTTCAGCCCATACAAAATATTTTTGATTTCCTGCACCGTTTCTTCACTGGAAAACCTCTCCCAAGTGGGGTCAATTTCTATACTCTCCTCATCCTGACCCTCAAAATCGATTGGTACAATCTTTTGATTTTTGTGATACATCGTAATGGCGATTCTCTCTACTGTTACCAGCAAAAAACGTCTTGTCCGCATGCTGTCTGTCTCCGACAATCTATCCAAATGTTTGAGTGCACGAATAAACGCTTCTTCTACCGCATCTTCTGCCAGATGATGGGAATGCAGGATATCATACGCTTTTCCAATCAACACCCGATAGTGCTGACGAAAAATCGATGTGAATTTTTCCTGTTCCTCCTCACTGTATGTCATGAAAAGCAGCACTCTGCTCTCCCCCGCTTTCTTTTTAGACTAATATCTTCTTATATACACTCTACCGCAAATTCCGAAACCTGTCAATGATAAAATTGACAAGCTTAAAATGATGTAAAAAGACGTAGTATTTTATGTTTCAGTCAGTTACTATTATAGTAAGAATAACTGCGATTCTCGCCGATTTACTACACTTTAATTTTTATTTAGAGGGGGATTTTTATGAAACTGACAAAAAGCATTGCTGTCTTCCTAACACTTTCTATGCTTATTTCCTTAAACGCCTGTACGGCTAAAACTTCTGAACAGAATACATCCACAGCAAAGCAAACCTCTGAAGAGGATATCCTTCAAGCCTGCAAAAATCCTGAAACCTCTGCTAAAACGCTAAAAATGGTTAGCAAAACATAGGGCTTGACCCTCTTTCTCACAGCATGTATAATTCAGGTAAATAGGAAAATATCTCTAGACTAACCAACTGATTGCTCATGATATTTTCTATTGCAGCGATTATTTGACAGCACAAGGAGAACCCATTATGATTCGTGAAATTTGCAAAGACGAGGCTTTTCTGGCTCAAAAAGCAGAACTGGCCACACCGGAAGATCTGCAAGTTGCCGCAGATCTGCTTGATACCCTGATACACCACAAGGAAGGCTGTGTTGGACTTGCTGCCAACATGATCGGTGTGAACAAGCGCATCATTGTCTTTGATAATGATGGAAGCTATATGGTCATGTTCAATCCTCAGATCATCAAAAAAGCGGAACCTTACGATACTGAGGAAGGTTGTCTTTCTCTCAGTGGAGTTCGGCCAACCAAGCGCTGGAAATCTATTAAGGTTTCCTGGCAGAACGAAAAGTTTCAGCAGCGCCTGAAAACCTTCACCGGCTGGACTGCACAGATTATCCAACATGAAATTGATCACTGTGAGGGAATCATCATATGAAAAAATGTAAAATTACCGTTATGCGCATTACCCGCTACGAAGATTTGATAGTACAATATGAAAATCCAATTGAACATGCCTGCGATATGAAAGTGGGACAGATTTTCATTGCCAACGGCTGGGAAAAGCCAGATGGTTTTTGCCAGAGTGCATGGGACACCCTCTCCCCTTTCATCCTTGCTTTAAGCCATGGTGCAGAGAATTTTTATGACGGCTGGATGAAAAATCCCCGTTCTGCTATGCTTTCCTGCAATGATGGATTCCGTCCGGTAAGCTTTCTGGTAGAAACAATAGATGAAGATGCTGACTAAGGAGTATTGCTATGTTTAAAGATAAGGTTGTTGTCGTTACGGGTGGAGCCAGAGGAATCGGCAAAGCCATCACAGAAGAATTTCGTAAGGCAGGTGCACAGGTATGTGTCATCGACCTTTTGGAAAACGACTATTATATCGGTGATTTGGCTGATCAGCAGGTACTGGAAGATTTTGCCCAAAAAGTAATTGCTGACTTTGGTCATGTAGATTATCTGATCAACAATGCCCTGCCGCTTATGAAAGGTATCGACCAGTGCAGTTATGAAGAATTTAACTATGCCCTCCGGGTCGGCGTCACCGCTCCTTTTTACCTCACCAAGCTGTTTGCACCTCACTTTGCTCCCGGTGCGGCCATAGTGAATATCTCCTCTTCCCGCGATCGGATGAGCCAGCCCCAGACTGAAAGCTATACCGCAGCCAAAGGCGGCATTTCTGCCCTGACCCATGCTTTGGCAGTAAGTCTGGCTGGCAGAGTGAGAGTCAACTCCATTTCTCCCGGCTGGATTGACACTAATTATACCGTCTATGACGGTCCGGATGCTATTCAGCATCCATCCGGCCGAGTTGGCAACCCTTTGGACATTGCCAATATGGTGCTCTATCTCTGCTCGGACAAGGCAGGATTTATCACCGGTGAAAATATCTGCATTGATGGCGGCATGACCCATCAAATGATCTACCACAACGATTGTGGCTGGACACTGGAAAACCCAGACAAATAATATGAATTGACAAAACACCCCGCCTGTTCTCATAAGTTTGAGAGCAGGCGGGGTGTTTTTGATGTAAGGAAAAAGCCGTTTTACTGTAATTCTTCCAGAAAACGCTTGAGGTTGTCTAAACCGATTCGGATACCGAGCAGGCTGTCTTCGATTCCTTCAAATTCCAATCCCAGATAGCCGTCATAGCCTTCCCGTTTCAGCACACGCAGACACTGTTTTACCGGCACCATTCCATGACCGATGATAGTACCTCTCAGATAGTTTCCGGCACGGGAAGAAAAGAATCCCTCTCCCGGATTTGGCTCATTACCGCCTTTGACAATAAAATCCTTTGCATGAACATAGAACACGTAAGGTGCTGCTTTTCCACAGGATTTGGCTGGGTCCTCATCTGCACAAAGGAAGTTTCCCATATCACAAAGCCATCCGAAATTTGGATGATTGACTGTGTTGATCAGCTTTTCCACCCGATCCGCATCCTGTAAAAAGAATCCGTGGTTCTCTACCATGGTACGAATACCTTTCTGTGCTGCATATTCCGTAACCATCCGACATCCATCTGCCAGACGCTCCACCACATTTTGCAAACCTCTGTTTGCTCTATCTGGACCAAAGCCCCATGCGGCATCATGGCGCATGCTTTTGCTTCCAAGTATCTGTGCAACATCCACCTTTTTCATCAGGCGCTGTGCTTCTGTTTTCGGATCGTTTGCAAGGAAATCTGCAAAAACAGTATAATTGGATACTGTCAGGCCAACCTTTTTGCACTCCTGCGCAATCTGCTGTGCATACTCCTCTTCACTTACTCCTTCTGGCGGCCGCAAATCAGTAAATTCGATTGCATCAAATCCCATTTCTTTTGCTTTTAAAACGCAATCCAGCTGTGTCATTCTTCCATCACGAAGATACTGCTGAAAGCTGTAAGAACTTACGGCAAATTTCACTGTTTTCTTTCTCCCTTCCAAGCTCTGCGGTCAAACTGTCAATTTTAAGCAATAACGACCTCATGACCTGTGCTTGCAGACTCATAAATTGCATCCAGAATCTTCATCAAGGTAATACCGTCCTCTGCAGGTGCTTTACATGGGGTACCATGTACCAGGCAGTCAATATAATGATTAATCTCCTGTTCAAACAGCCCATCAAAGCTCAGTGCTGTCGGCATACAGAGCTGTACATTGTTCATATAACCGTTTTGCTGACTGTATAATTCCAGTTCCGGGTCCAGTTTAGCTCCTGCTTTGGTTCCAAACAATTCAATCTTGCCTTCATCCTGCTTGATATTCAACGAGAAGGAAGCCTCAACCGAAACCACTGCACCATTATCGTAACGGATCATAGCTGTTGCAAGATCTTCTACGTTAAACTCTTCCTTTCCGGTAGCGGAAGATGCTGTATAGCCTTTCTTATCCTTCAGCTCACGTCGATCCCCCAGTTTATGGAATACTGCGCCATAGACTGAAGTCGGTTTTGGATTACCCAGCAAATAACGGGTGAGGTCAATAACATGGACGCCCAAATCGATCAGTGGTCCTCCTGCCGACATTTTTTTGTCACCAAACCATCCGCCTGGACTTCCATTTCGGCGCAGATAGGTTGCTTTCGCATAATACAGATCACCAAAATAATCGTGGTCAATAAAATCTTTGACGATTGCGCAGTCATTTCCAAAACGTCGAACAAAACCCACCATTAAAAGTTTTCCGCTTTCTTCGGCAGCTTTTTTCATCTCCTCTGCTTCTGTGGCGGAGGTTGCCATCGGTTTTTCGCAGAGAACATGTTTTCCTGCTTGCAGTGCTGCGATTGTGCAGGGCGCATGCTGGCTGTTCCAGGTACAGATGCTGACTGCATCCAGCTCAGGCAGTTCGCGAAGCATGACATCTTTATCGGTATAAAGTCGGGTAATACCGTACTTTTCACCCATCTCTTTCAGGCGATCTTCCCGGATATCACAAAACGCATAAACCTCCACATTTGGATTTTTTCGATAGGCATGGATATGACTTTCTGAAATACTTCCCGTTCCAATAATGCCAATCTTCAGTTTTTTCTCCATGACTTTTCCCCCTTTTGCTTATCGAATCAGATTTTTCAGATAATCTGCTGCTTTCCGGATGTCTGCCTGTGGATCTTCTCCCACTTCCCTCTCAATGGTCAAAAATCCATGATAACCGATTTCATCCAATGCTTTTAAATATTCTGGGAATGGTACCTTTCCTTCTCCCAAAGGTAGTTCTGTGAACGACTCACTTTCCAGCATCTCCGCTTCAAGCAATCCGTAGATAATTTCCGGATCACGATAGAAATTTCGGCGTCCGTCCTTTGCGTGTGTATGTACAATATAATCTTTCAGGGTATAGACCGCCTGAACCGGATCATCACCTGTCACCATAACAAGGTTTGCCGGGTCCAGATTGACCGCTACACCGGTGGAATGAAGTTCATCCAGGAAATGTTTTAAGGTAGCTGCTGTTTCCGGACCGGTTTCAATGGCAAAATGTGCGTCCAGAGAATCCGCATACTGTGCCAGTTCAAAACATGCCTGCTGCATCACTCCATAACGTGGATGACTGGGATCTGCCGGTACAACCCCAATGTGTGTTGTTACAATATTGGTTTCCAGGTCTTTTGCAAGCTCCAGAATTCGTTTAGATCTTTCGATAAGCTCCGGATTTTTTTCTTTATCACCAAAGCCATGACCCAGATCGCCGCACAAAGCCGAAATCACCAGACCATGATCCTTGACCATCTGCAAAAATTCCCGCCGTTTTGCATGGCTCATCTTTTCCGGAGAAAGTTCTCCTTTTGTGGCATATACCTGAATTCCCTGCACACCAAGGGAAGATGCCTTCTTTAATGCGGTAGGGATATCACTTCGGAAGGATTCCAGCAGCACACCAATGGAAAAATCGTACATGACAAATGCTCCTTTCAGCTTTTTGATCACTGGATTGACAAAATTTATATCTTTATTATATAATGGGCACAAATTACAAGTAAAGAAAATAATCTGCCATAAATTAACACAATCTTGCTTTTTTCAGGAAAGAAGGTTTTTTTACGAAACGACAGACCTCCTATGAAAATATCCAGTTTACTGATAGCAGCTTTCCTGTCATCTTTCATTTTGACCATCTAAAGCATGACGAGGACTTCATGATTCATTGGCAGAATGACCTGGAACTTCTTTACCTGGTGGATGGAGACGCAGAAATCACCTCCGACCATCAGCGTTGTACTTTTTCTCCGGGACAGATTGCTGTTATCAACTGCACCTGTCTCCATTCAGTCAAGGCTATCAACCAATCCTGTTCCTATTACTGTCTGATTGTAGGGCAAAACTATCTGGAACAGCAGGGCATCCCCATCAGTGAGCTGGCATTCTCCTTTCAGATTGATGATCCTGTGCTTCGGGAAAAATTCCAAACTATCTGTACCGAAATGTCTCAAAAGCTTCCCTTTTATAAATCCGAAGTAAAATCGGCTGTACTTTCTATCGCTGCCAGATTAAGTCGAAATTATTCCTGCCCGACAACCGAACCTTTTTCTCAGGATCGCCGCCTTGCCATGGTAAAATCTGCCATATCCTATATTCAAAAACATTACGACAAGCCACTGACCATCGATTCTATCAGTACCGAGGCAGGATTCAGCAAATATTACTTCTGCCGCTCCTTTAAAGAGATCACCGGAAGAACGGTGATTGATTATCTGAATCTGACTCGATGCAGCCACGCCCAAAGTCTTCTTTTATCCGGCAGCTGCAACGTCAGCGAATGTGCAGAACAGTGCGGCTTCCAAAATCTTTCCTACTTCTCCAAAACATACCGGAGATATATGGGACACAGTCCATCCAATCAGCTTTCCAGCATTCTTAAATAGTCCGACAGCAAAAAGCCACTGGTATTCCCAGTGGCTTTTTCTTATTCCGTACTCAATTGAGAGAAAATTAAGTGCAGATTTCCTGCTTCATCATACTCTGCCTTTATCTGATAACGGGGAAGTTTTTGTTCGATTAATTCCTGCACTGCTGCATCCTGCTCATAATTTTCATATACTGGAATCCATTCATCCTTTTCGTCCAGTACACCGCCTGCGCCCAATTTTACATAGCTTACCTGTGCAGTATAACCATCCTCGGTCTGTTCGATCTGATGAAAATATGGTTCTGTCACAATCGCTCCACCACGATGCGGCGGCGTATAAACTCCCTGCTCCTCATGGTAGGTATAAATTGTCGTATTTTCATGGGTACAAGAAACCCCTTCTCCCCAGATTTTCTGGATTGCTGTTTCAATCCATTCCTTCGGCGTAAAGGAATCGTCCATAACGCTGAAAATCAGTGGAGCAAGAAACTCATCATTCTCTGGATAATCCGGATACAATTCCGGCTGAGAATTACAGGTATAAGTATCTGGTACCATGTGAAATCCTGCATCAAGCTTTACCTGATTATCCAGTTTCTGCGGCGATGTATATTCTCCGGTATCTCCGGCAAAAGCAATCAGGGAATAAAGTTCGGGATATTCTTCTATCACGCTTTGGTTTGATTCCAACACGGTGTCAACCTGCTTTTCTCCCGGATAGGTCATCAGACTGCGCAGTGCTGTAAATTCTTCTTCCGTAATCGGCTGGTTATAAAGCTCAGGTGCTTCATAATGGCCATATCCATCCTCTTCCAGCGTTACTCCTCCCAGAGAAAACTGCCCGCCATTCAGCAAAAAGCCAGCCTCATAAAGTCCATTATTACAAACTGTCGCCGTAATGCTGTTAAGCAATGCCTCTACCGATTCTTGATCGGTTAAAGAAGATTCTGCACTACTATCAGGTGTCAGACTTAAATTTATAATGGCAAAACCTTTTTCTATTTTTACATCAGCAAGATCAAGTCCATCTTCCGCTTGATACAAATAACCGATTGCAGTTCGTATGAGCTGTCCCAAGGTATCCTGTGGGCTTACCTCATAATAATGAACCGTATACCCCTGCCTTTGAGTATCGTAGACACAAACTTTCCATTCGTTTGGGACATTTCCTGCCGGAAAAAAAGATTCATTTTGAGTATCATAATCTTCTTCCAGAGCTTTTGCTGTCAGTGCCCCATTTCCCTCGGTGTGTCCCAGCACACCAACATCCAATGGATGAATTTCCTGCTGAGTTTCTACATTATTTTCCGTTTCTTGGTCGCTTTCCGCGATCATAGTATCTTCGGTTATCACTTCATTTTCAGAGTCGATCCCTTGTCTGTGGCAGGCTGACAGAAAAATGGTGGCTGCTAAAGTCAAAATGACTATTTTCCTGATGGTGTTTTTCATCCTGTCACCCTCCTTTCCATTACAAATCAGATTTTTTACAAACATCTCTTGTTATTATTTCAGCACTTTCACTTTAAAAAGTCAATAAGTTTTGTCAAAAATACAGTTATTTTTCCTATAAGACAATTTTCGAAGAAATATCTGCTGTTTGTATTACTTGTGGATATCGATATCTTGCATGATGCTTTCCGGTATTTTGCTATGTATTCTTTTTCTTGTCTGAGCAAACAATAAATGTTACAATAAGAAAAGAAAGGAGGAGAAACAATTGGGCAAAAAAATCTACATTGCAATTGATTTAAAATCGTTCTATGCATCAGTGGAGTGCAGGGAACGAAATTTTGACCCGATGACCACCAATCTTGTGGTCGCAGACGCCAGCCGCACTGAAAAAACCATCTGCCTTGCTGTCTCTCCTTCCCTGAAAGCTTATGGGATTCCGGGACGTGCCCGCTTGTTTGAAGTAATTCAAAAGGTTCAGGAAGCAAATGAAAAACGCAAAGCAAAATCTCCGAACCAACAGTTTACTGGATCTTCCTGCGACGACAAAGAACTGAAATCTCATCCGGAACTAGCGATTGACTACCACATCGCCCCACCGCAGATGGCGCATTATATCAAAATCAGCGCACAAATCTACAAGATTTATCTCAAATATATCGCTGCGGAGGACATCCATGTTTACTCCATCGATGAGGTGTTTATGGATGTCACCAATTATCTTGCGATGTATCAGCTTTCTGCCCGGGAACTTGCCATGAAAATCATTTTGGATGTGCTGGAAACCACTGGCATCACTGCCACCGCCGGTATTGGACCAAATCTTTATCTGTGCAAGGTCGCGCTGGACATCGGAGCAAAGCACATCAAGCCGGACAAAAACGGGGTCCGAATTGCAGAACTTGATGAGATGAGCTACCGCCAATCTCTGTGGACCCATCAGCCTATCACCGACTTCTGGCGGGTCGGACGCGGATATGCCAAGCGTCTTGCCGAATATGGAATGTACACTATGGGAGACGTGGCCCGCTGTTCCATCGGAAAGGACACTGACTACCGAAACGAAGAACTGCTATATAAGCTCTTTGGCATCAATGCTGAACTGCTCATTGACCACGCTTGGGGATGGGAACCGTGTACCATTGCAGACATCAAGGCATATCGTCCGGAGAATAACAGCATCTGCTCTGGACAGGTTTTGCCATGTCCTTATGACTATGAAAAAACCAGGCTGGTCGTTCGAGAAATGGCAGATTCCATGGCGCTGGGACTGGTAGACAAGGCCTGTGTTACCAATCAGCTTGTCCTTACCATCGGCTATGATTCGGAAAATCTCAAAAAAGGATATCGCGGTGATGTTACGATCGATCGATATGGTCGTCCAATCCCCAAACATGCACACGGTACCATCAATCTTGATGCCTTCTCTTCTTCTGCCAGAAAAATTGTAGACGCTGCGTTGACTCTGTACGACCGCATCATGGATTCAGAGCTAACTGTCCGTCGTTTGAGCCTCACCGCCAACCATGTAATCAGTGAAACCGATATTCCTTCCAAACAGATCTGTGAGCAGCTTGATCTTTTTACCGACTACGCTGCTATCGAAAAGCAGCAGCAAGAGGAAAAAGAGCAGCTAGAACAGGAAAAAAAGATTCAGAAAACCATGCTCTCTATCCAGAAAAAATTTGGAAAAAACGCCATCCTCAAGGGGACTAATCTCAAGGATGGTGCAACAGCCAAAGACCGAAATCAGAAGATTGGAGGACACCGGGCATGAAGCATCCATACGAAGATATTATCCATCTTCCGCATCCAACCTCAAAAAAACATCCCAGGATGTCCATTCACGACCGTGCAGCACAGTTTGCTCCCTTTGCTGCACTAAGAGGATACGACACTGCCATCCAAAATGCCGGAAAACAGGTGATTCAAAAACCGGAACTGGATGAAGATTCCCTGATGAGGCTTCAGCAGAAACAATTTATTCTGATAGAACAGCAGGGACAGCATCCCCTGATCGAAGTAACCTATTTTCAGCAGGGGCCTTCCAGTCAAAGCGGATGTTATCTTACGGTGCAGGGTCATTTTAAAAGAGTGGATGAGTATAAACAGGAATTGGTTCTTACTGACCACACTGTGATTCCTTTGGATGATATTCTTGCAATCGATGGCGAAATTTTTAAATCTATCTTGTAACACAAAAAGCCGGCGTCTGCCGGCTTTTTCAATGGGTAATATTTGTTATCGATCTTCTCTGTCAAGTTCAAAAACCAGATGCGGCATTTCCTCTCCATGATAGATCTTGATAAAAGATCCTGTTTCCTTCATCCCAATTCGTTTTGCAACTGCAATGGACTCTGTGTTCATCGGGCGAATGTCGCAGATCAGTTTCTCTACTCCCATTGTCTCAAACGCATACTTTGCCATTGCTTTTGCTCCTTCGGTTGCATATCCGCATCCGCGCGCATCACCGTTTAAGATATAACCGATTCCCCAAACGTCCTTTCCTTCTATGTTTTCTCTTAAAATGCCAATCTGTCCAACAACTTCACCGGTCTCCTTCTGGATTGCCAGAAGATAATCGATACCGTGATCCTGGTATCCTTTTTTTCGTCTCTCAATCCATGCCTGAACATCATCATCCGAAAAATAATGCCCCCAGATTCTGCGAACTCCTTCATCCCGCATCATTTTCGCAATGACATCAAAATCATCATCTTCTACTTTTCGAAAAATAAGGCGTTTTGATTCCAGCATGATTTCCCTCCATCCTTTAACTGATGCTGTTTTATGCACCGAAAAATCCACTCAGTCCAATTGCAACAAGAACAATACCGACAACACGAATGCTTTTTTCGATATTATCCAGATTTGCATTTACCGAAAGATCTGGATAAACCGGATTAACCACAAACATAAGTCCGGACACAATCCATCCTAAGTTAAAGAAAATTCCCTGCTTTAACAGGATTGAAAGCAGAAAGGTGCCGAGCAGAACAATTGCTGTCGTGATAATCTGTTGTTTAAAGGTAAATTTTATCATCTTTTTTCCCCTCGCAAAAATGAAAATTGTTTTGGTTTTATTATATCATGAAATCTTTCTTTTTAAAACGACAAATTCCAAAAGAATCTGCTTCTATCAATAAAAAAGTCCTGCCGACCAATTAGCCAGCAGAACTTTTCTATATCTCATTTATTTACAGCTTTATAATTTCATCAAAACGGTTGAGGTAGTCCTCTGCCCAGTTGTGAGATATCACAATGCGGGTGATGCCTTTGTGGCTGAAGATAAAGTTGTCGATCAAAGCTGCATTCTCAGGGTCAAGACCTGTGGTAGGCTCGTCGAAAATCAAAATCTCAGGCTTTCTAAGCATGGTGCGGGCAATGTTGATACGCTGGCGTTCACCGCCGGAAATATTATCACCAAAATCTCCAAGAGGAACATCCCCAACTTGTTTGGCTAAGGCTGTTAAGTTTAGATCATTCAGCAAGTTTTTGTACTCGTCGGAATCTTTCTTTGGATTACCGCTGAACATGGTGATATTGTCATAGAAGGTGGCATTGAACAGGTATGGCGTTTGCGTGATAATTCCAATCTTTGAGTAGATCTCATTTTCGGAGAGTTTTTTGATATTTTGACCACCCAATAAAATATCGCCCTCATAGTTATCGAAATATTTTAACAGCAGCTTAAACATGGTGGACTTACCGCTTCCGCTTTCACCGACCACGGCATAACATCCGCCTTGACGAAATGTATGGCTGAATCTATCGTAAAGTTTCTTTTCGCCAAAGGAAAAGGATACATTCTCATAGGAAATATCCGTTGGTGTAGCTAATGGAATACCGCTATCATCCGGGACCGGCAGATTTCTTTGTTTTTGCAGTTTCTCAACGACATCTTTGCTGGAACGAATGGTAATAACATAATCTGTGATGTTGGTAAAGGCATTTGAAAGGCTTGTAAAGTAGTTGGAGGCTGAAAACAGCATACCGGCTGCAACTAGTCCCTGTACTGCCAAATAGCCTCCAACTCCCAGGCATACGATATTGGAAAGTCCGGCTACGGACATAAGGGTCTGGAAACTCATCGTACTTACAAAACCGAACTTACGAAAATATTTCTGACGATTTTCGCTGGCATGATCATGTCTGGCTTGAAAGTCATCCGCGCCGTTTCCTGTACGAATTACCTCATAACCCTCGATTGTTTCCTTTAAAACATTGGTGTATTGTTCCGTAGCAGCGGAATACTCCCCTCTTAGCTTTTTCTCTATGGTTGCAAAAGGTTTGATCGCTACCATTGGAATGATAGCCATTGCAAGAGCTGCCACCAACAGCCAAATATGTAATGTCCACAACACGTAAGCTGAGGAAATAATTGCAAAAACTGATGAAAACAAATAGGGGAATACTCCCAGATAATCGTTTTTATACATTGTCATATCTGTCGACATGAGGTTTAAATAAAATGCATCATTCTCACCACGAAAGCTTTGCAAGGGACGTTTCAGGATATTTTTTATGATCTCGCTTTTCATGGTCATTTCACCATTAGAGAGATAGGCAAATCTTGTGTAGGTGGCAGTAGCAACTTCCAGATAAGACAGCAATGCCAATCCGAAAGCCGCAGCCACTGCCCAACCCATTTTGCGCAGATCGCCGTTTGTGGCAAACTCAATGATCTTACCATTTGTATAGACCATTACCGCTATGATTACCGACTCCAATGCGTAAAGGATACAGGTTAGAACCATCAATATTTTCCCTTTTTGAGACAATGTTTTCATCTGTAAACTTCCTTCCCGTAGTTAATATTTTCTCTTTAAGATATATTAAATTAAAATAATTTAATATATCTTAAGAATTATACATTCTTTTTTATTATACCACATTCTAATAAAAAAGAAATATCATATTATGAAAGTTTTCCATATAAACCTTCTTGTTTCGCTGTACAATCTTCTCAGACAGCCTCATGTTCTTCCTTTTAAAATGGTGTATGCAGCTTCATTGTTATATCTCTTTTACTGAATTGTTTTTGTTGTTTCTAGTATATTCTAGTCCAATTAAAAAGGACATAGCATTCTACGCAATTTTTTGTGTGTAAAATACTATGTCCTTATAAAAAATCCAATTCCTATTACCCTCTATATTATTACGCCTTTGTCTGCAAATTCAATCAGCATAGAAATCATTTCAGTTGAAAATTTCTCTTCACGATGGAGACAGCGATGTTTATTATAGAATGTCAATATTAAAAAACTCTTTTAAATTTTTCTTGCCTAATTCTATATTTATATCATCATGTAAAACACTATAGATATAAAATGATTGATAAAAGTATTTTTTGCTTTCTTCCAATCTTCCTTCAGCATGAAAAGCGTGTCCTAACACCGACAATAAACCACCTAAACAAGAAGTGCATCTTTCTTCTATAGATACTTCTAACCCTAGATTAGCAGCAGCTATCGATTCTTTATACCTTTTTTCTAAATACAAACTGCGTGAGCAATTATATGAAATTAAAATGACCAGCCCATTTGCTTCTTTTAAATTCATCAAATGTTTTTCTATGTATTTTAGCAATTGATTATAAACATCAATTGCTTTTTTATTTTCTCCCGCATCTGAATAATTTAATGCAATTTGATTTATGATTTTTATTTCTTCTACTGTATAATAATTTTTGTCAATTTCTTCTATATCAAACTTTGGAACGGTTAAATAAAGAGCTTCAAACAACATTTTTTCTTTTTCGTCAAACGTATATGGTCGAATATCTTCTCCATCCAGATAACCCAAAGCGACTTTTGATCTTAAAATAAATTGCCTGATCAGGTGATCATCCTCTGAAACGATTTCTTCTAATTTTTCTAAATATTGCAGTCCATCTCTGTTATTATTAGAAACATTACTGGAAATAACCTGGGATTGCAAATTTGAAATTTCCAGTTCGTTTCTACTAAGCAAAGCATAGTAACGATCTCCTGGTAAATCCAATCGCTGTAACAAAGCATCTAATTTATTTTTAGCTGGTACCTGTTTACCACTTTCAATTCTGGAAATTGTAGATGGTTCACAAATGCCTTCACACAATTCTTCCTGTGTCAGTCCTAATTCTTTTCTTTTTCTTTTGATAACCTCTCCTATAAATAGCTCCTTCAACCTTATCTACCTCTCTGCTACATAATGTCTTTTTCTCGTCGAATATTATCCTAAGTTTATACTTCTATATTTTTATTGATGTTGGATATGAAAGATTTATAATGTGCTCATATCTGCTTGTCACACATTATACCCCTTTATTTTTCTATATAAATTTAAGGCGGGTATTATCATGAATAGACCTCGTTTACGCTGTACATTTATTTTTAGCTGAAAATTTATATCGTTATTATAACACAACCCTTAGAATTTATCATTATAAAATATAAACTAGCAGAGATAAAGAAGTTAGTAGATAAAAAAAGAGCGGCTATAATAGCCGCTCTTTTTTATGTTATGATATCCCGGTTCTAACATGATTTATTGTTATGTACTCGTGGTATACCAACATATCCCATAGTAAAATTTTACTGATAACTATGTGATTTATTAAATTTTATTTCTTGTTCTGAATGTATTCATCGATGGAAGCAGCAGCTGTTTTACCTGCACCCATAGCGAGAATTACGGTAGCAGCGCCTGTTACAGCGTCACCGCCAGCGTAAACGCCTTCACGGGTGGTAGCCATGTTCTCATCAGCGATCAGACAACCATGTTTGTTTGCTTCCAGACCTTTGGTTGTGGTTCTGATCAGTGGGTTTGGAGAAGTACCCAGAGACATGATAACAGTATCAACTGGGATCTCGTAGTTGGAACCTTCAACTGGGATTGGACGACGACGACCGGAAGCGTCTGGCTCGCCCAGTTCCATCTTGATGCACTCGATTGCTCTAACGTTGCCGTTTTCGTCGCCGAGGATCTTAACTGGGTTGGTCTGAAGAACGAACTCGATGCCTTCTTCTTTTGCATGATGAACTTCTTCTTTACGAGCTGGCAGCTCAGCTTCAGAACGTCTGTAGATGATGTATACGTGCTCAGCACCCAGTCTCATAGCGCTTCTTGCAGCGTCCATTGCAACGTTACCGCCGCCAACAACTGCTACGGATTTGCCTTTGCGGATTGGGGTGTCGTATTCATCCAGATATGCTTTCATGAGGTTGATTCTGGTGAGGAATTCGTTTGCGGAAGAAACGCCAACGAGGTCTTCGCCTTCGATACCCATGAACATTGGCAGACCAGCACCGGAACCTACGAATACAGCTTCAAAGCCCATATCGTTTACCAGCTCATCGATAGAGAGAACTTTACCGATAACCATGTTGGTCATAACTTTTACGCCCATTTTTTCCAGGCCTTCAACTTCCTTCTGTACAATTGCTTTTGGAAGTCTGAATTCAGGAATACCATAAACCAGAACGCCGCCTGCTTTGTGGAAAGCTTCGAAGATGGTTACATCGTAGCCTTTCTTAGCAAGGTCGCCAGCACAGGTCAGACCTGCAGGGCCTGCACCGATAACAGCAACTTTGTGACCGTTGGAAACTGGTTTTTCGATCTCATGTTTGCCATTCTTCATATCCCAATCAGCAGCAAATCTTTCCAGACGGCCGATTGCAACTGGCTCACCTTTGATGCCGCGTACACATTTTGCTTCACACTGTGTTTCCTGTGGGCAAACACGTCCGCAAACTGCTGGCAGAGCGCTTGTTTCTTTGATTGCAGAGCAAGCATCAGCAAATTTGCCCTGAGCAATCAGGCTGATGAATTTTGGAATCTGTACGTTTACTGGGCAGCCGCTTACACATGGCATGTGTTTGCAGTTGAGGCAGCGCTGTGCTTCCTCGATTGCCATTTCTTCGGTATATCCGTAAGAAACTTCTTCAAAGTTTCTAGCTCTTACTTTTGGGTCCTGCTCCGGCATAGGGAGTTTTGTCATACACATATTAGGCATTGTGAGCACCTCTCAGTCTGCAATGTTCGCTGTCATGTTGTTCCTGTGCTTTGTTTGTGCTGTTACGTTTCATCAGCTCATCAAAGTTAACCAGGTGACCATCAAAGTCTGGGCCATCAACACATGCAAATTTGATTTCGCCGCCAACGTTAACACGGCAGCCGCCGCACATGCCAGTACCATCGATCATGATTGGGTTGAGGGATACGATGGTCTTGATTGCTTTTGGTCTGGTTACTTCAGAAACAAACTTCATCATTGGAACTGGACCGATTGCGATAACTGCATCGTACTCTCTGCCTTCATCGATCAGCTGCTGAAGTTTAACGGTTACAAAACCTTTTTCTCCGTATGTGCCGTCATCGGTCATAACGTAGAGGTTGTCTGCAACTGCGCGCATTTCGTCCTCAATGATAACGATATCTTTGGAACGGAAACCAGCGATCATATCAACATGAGCGCCCATAGCATGCAGTGCTTTTGCCTGTGGGTATGCGATTGCACAACCTACACCACCGCCGATTACGCAGACATTTTTGAGTCCTTCCAGATGGGTTGGGATTCCCAGAGGACCAACAACGTCCTGCAGGTATTCGCCTGCTTCCATAGCGCCAAGCATTTTGGTAGAACGACCAACCATCTGAACAATCAGAGTGATGGTACCTTTTTCTCTGTCATAATCTGCAACGGTCAGAGGAACGCGCTCGCCCTGTTCGTCGATGCGGAAGATAATAAACTGACCTGGGAGAACTTTTTTAGCAATAAACGGAGCTTCTACTTCTACGAGAACAACTGCTTCGTTTAACAGCTTTTTGTTTACGATTTTATACACTTGCAATCTCACCTCTCGAAAAATTTAGACCTATGCCAAACAGATGCTGTCCGTCCTTCTTCCCAAACTTCGGACAGTCCCTGTTCTGTTCATTGATCGTGCATTCCAAAGCATTCTTTTTCAATCAAACTGCTTTGTCCCCACTGAATAGTTTACCGTTATCTCGTTAATTTGTCAACGATAATATTATACAAAACGTTAAAAATTACACAAATTCTTTTTTCATAAGTTGTCTACCCACATTTTCATTTTGTTTTCTGCAAAAACTCTTTCCTGACTTTTTATGTTATATGTTATAATATCCTTATCTATTCTTTCCGGAAAGGGACTTATTTATCATGAAAGAACTTTATTCTAAAATATACCATAATCTTCAAAAAATTGATTTTGAATCAATCTGGCACGGTTTTTCTCCCTGCGAGTTTGCTTTGTATGATGAGCACAAGGTTTATTTTTTCGATCGAACTCAGCCAGTTGATAACCGCTTTCTTGGCAATACTTCTATTTTCTATGATGGAAAGCCGCTTGCAATCTGGAAGGTAACAAATCCAATGCTTCAGGACCCCATCCTGTTAACGGCAAAAATTGTGCATGAGATGTTTCATTCTTTCCAGAAGGAACAGCACGAAGAAAGATTTCCAGATGATCTTATGATGCTTTCTTATCCAGACGATGCCGTTATTCATACGATACGGCAAGAGGAAAATAAACTGCTTGCCTCGATATTTCTCGAAAGCGATACCAGCAAAAAGGAAGCGATTCTCCAAAGCTTTATCCAGTTGCGAAAATATCGGGCAGAGAAAGAGACCAATATCATCAAGCAAGAGTTTTTGTCAGAAACAATTGAAGGAATGGCAGAATATGCCGGCTGTATGGCTTTAAAACAGCTCTCCCCTGACCATTATCGCCAGGTCATTCAAAACAACATCAACATCTTGGCAGAACCTGCCCCTTTCTTCTTTGATATTCGAAAAATGAGTTACTATACCGGTTCTATGCTCTGCCTTGCCCTTTCGGAGACAGACACTTCCTTCTACCACGAAATTGGGAAGCAAAGCCTTTCTCTTTTTGAACTGATTTCGAAGGAAGTCCCTCCCAAATACACTTCTATTCAGCCCTCCCCTATCTTGATCAGAATGCTGGAAGAAAGTCATCGTCAAAAGGAGGAAATCCTTTCTTCTTTTTTACATACCAATCCCAACTATACCTCTATGCAGACATCCATCTGCGGCTATGATCCCATGAATATGTGGAAACTGGATGACTATCTTTTCTGCTCTCATTTCGTCCTTCTCGAGTGTGATTCCGGGACAGAAAAGTTTTTAAAAGGTCCCGTTGCACTTTTGGTTTCAGATAGTTGCAACCATCAAATTAAAGGTTATTTTCAGAGACAATGATATGAAAAAAGGTCCGGAAAATTTCCGGACCTTTTTTGTTACATAATTTCAATTCGATAGGTTGCGCTGTACATACCGTCTTCGGTTGTTGCTTTTACAGTAGAGAATCCCGACTCAATTCCAGTAAAGACTCCCCGATTGTCAACCGAACCATACAGGCTTCCGCGGGTTACACTCCAGGTAACATCCTGTCCTGTTGCATTGGACGGAGAGAACACAACCTCCAGCTGAATGCTCTTGCCGGCATCCACATAGTTGCGGCTGGAACGGATTTTAATGGAAGTAGTCGGAACAAATCCCGAGCTGGACTCCAGTCCGCTGTTCTCTTGGTAGATGTTTTCATTCGTGCTTGTATTGGAAGTAGAAGTTGAACTGGACACAGATCTGCTGCTTCCGCCGGTAACATTTACCTCAATGCTTCCGCCCTGATCTCCTGCTACCACAGTGATTCGGCAGGTTCCTGCTCCAACTGCAGTTACAACACCGTTCTTATCGATGGTTGCAACATATTTATCGCTGGTGGTGTATTTCTTCTGCACCGAGGTATCACCAGTAATTCGGATTCCCAGTTCCTTTTCGTCTCCAACCTTCATGTCGAGCTTCTTGTCTTCCGGATCGGTAAAGGTAATATATTTTACCGTTCCGGTTTTGTTTCCATCCGAAACGACTGTTTCACTGACCGGACCGGATGGTCTGGAAGAAGTGTTGCTGGAGGAACTGCTGGAACTGCTGCTCGAAGAAGAACTGCTGGACGAACTTGTGGAAGTATTCTTGCTGCTTCCTGTAACGGTTACATCGATGCTTCCGCCCTGATCTCCCGCTACTACGGTAATTCGGCAGGTTCCTGCTCCAACGGCAGTTACAACACCATCTTTATCGATGGTCGCAACATTTTTATCGCTGGTGGTATACTTTCTCTGTACCGAGCTGTCTCCACTGATCTTGATTCCCAGTTTCTTCTCATCTCCGGCTTTCATGTTGAGCTTCTTGTTTTCTGGATCAGTGAAAATAATATATTTTACTGTTCCGGTGGTATTTCCTTCCACAACAACAGTCTCGCTGACCGGAGTGGATGGTTTGCTTTCCGAAGAGCTGGAAGAAGAACTACTGGACGTGCTGGAACTGCTGGAAAAACTTTCTGTACTGCTGGAGCTGGAAGAAGAGCTTCCCGAAGTTCCGCCTTCTACTGCGCAAGATGGACCGTTCGACGCATTCAAAGTGCTTCCTGTGCTCTGAGTGCCGGTTCTTCCTGCATACTCAGCGCCAGCACTTTCCAGATAGCTTTCTACTGCGTCAGCAACTGCCTGTCCTACTTTTTCCTGATAGGAATCTTGTTTCATCTTGTCGTAATCACTGCTGTTTGTCAGGAAGCCAACCTCGCTGAGGATGCTGACAAACTGCGGATCGCGGTTTACATAGAAAACGTCATATTTTGCGCCGCGGTCGTTGGTCGAAAGTCCCTTGGATGTTGCACTGGACATCTTTGCCGCAAGTGTCTTAGAGAACGGATAGAAATAATAGCATTCCGAACCGTAAGCGCTCTTATTGGTTTCTGAAGAGTTGGTGTGGATACACAGATACAAAGAAGAATCAAAGTTCTTTGCCTGTGCTAGACGGCTGTCCAGAGAGGTTGTTGTCTCGTAAGTTTGCAGCAGATTTACCTCTGCACCCTTTGCTTCCAATGCAGAAGCAATCTCTTTGGAAAGTTCCCAGTTAATCTTTTTCTCTGGCCAGTTTGGATCGATATCGTCCGCTACACCAGGGTCGGAACCGCCGTGTCCCGGGTCAACCGTGATGCGGGCACCCTTGATGCCGGTTGGATTGTTAAAGCGCAGAACGATATTTCCATTTTCATGGTAACCCTTATAACCGAGGAAACCGTTGTCATCCAACAGTTCCAGTTCCAAGGTGGAATCATTCCAGGTTGCGCTGGAGAACAGCGGGTTTTTACTCAGCTGCAAATCTCCCGGTGTGCTGGTGGTGTTCTGGAACTCAAACTTGATCTTACCGGTCGAATAATCCGGCAGATAGGAAACCGGATAGTCCGATTTGAGGATCACATAGGTAAACTCACTGTTTGCCTTTACGGTCATATCAGTAATTTTATTATTCTTGATCGAAACTCCACTGGTAACAGCTTCCACATCATCGCAGTAAACACGTCTGCCGGATGCAAGCTTATAATAGTAACGATAGGTGCTTCCATCCTTGATGCTTACCTTGTCACCGACCACATAATCCATTGTTCCATAAGGCATTGGATAACATTTTGTATCCGGATAGATGGTATTTTTATTTACCGGGAAGGTCAGTGCCTGTTCCGAAACCACCTGAACCAAGGTTCCGTCACTGATCTTTTTGGTACTGGAGGTAGAAAGCTGTGGTTTCTGGTAGTTCAGGACTGTAGCATCACTGCTTCCGTAAGAACCATTATTGGAGGAGCTACTGGAAGAACTCGAGGAATTGCTGGAAGAACTGCTCGAGGAACTTCCTCCCTGATACAGGATTTTTGCACCGGTCAGAGAATTGGTCTCTCCATTCTTGGATGCAGTTACGGTAATATTTCCCATATTGGAGGAAGCAGTAAGATTGGATACACGATATTCGCCTACATACTTACTGCATCCGTATACACCGGAATTCTGGCTTGTTTCTTCCAATGCGATCATCTGTCCGTTGACCGTTGCAGTAACATCTGCACCCGGTACCGCAATTGCGACAATCTCAATGGTATCTCCATCCGCTACGCTTCTGGTTCCCACTGGGTCCATATCGATCAGGACATTTCCGCTCGCATACTGGTCAGCACGCTCACTGTATGTACCAGACTGAACATTATTCTCTGTTTCTGCATCAGCATTTGCTTGCGCAGTCAAAACATCCTGGGTTTCTTCTGTATCACTGCTTTGGGTCTGTTCTGCAGCGTCTGCTTCTTTTTGTACCTGCGCTGTCTGAAGCTCCTGTTGCTCTGTCTGTTCTGACTCAGAGGTATTGCCAGATTCTGCCCATGCTTCTTTCAGATAATAGGTAGTGTAGTTTGGATCTCTGAGCAAGGTTTCCAGCGAATTAAATACACTGCCGGAAAAAGCCGATTCCTCTGATGCAATCTTCCACTGATTGGCAAGTTCATCGTTTGCACCCCAACCATTTTCCCAGACACCTGCTTTGGAGGATGCATGACCCATATAAGCGGTCATGCCACACTGGGTAAACAGATCGTTCCACCAGTCAGCCACTGTCTGGAATGGAACAGAATCACTGGAGATCGCTCCATAATTTTTAACTACAACAAAATCACAGATTCCCTCTTCAATCATCGCTTTGGTATCTGCGTGATGTGCTCCCAGAGAAGTCTGGGTATAGTTTAAGGAGATACCGTCCTCCCGTTCCTGTGTTGTTGCCCAAACCGGATTAACTGCCAGACCTACTGGAAGAGAAGCATTTGTTTGGCGAATGGTCTCTACCGCATTTTCAACCAGAATCTGAGTATTCTGGGTCATATAAGTATCCAGGCTGACATTCTCTCCTGAACGGGTAAATTCATCGTAGCTGTTTTCTGTTTCCGGATTAAGATATCCTTCTAACAGAATACCATCCAGCTTTGTTTCGGATGCAAGCTCTGCGATCTGCTTTGCACTCTGATCGAGAGTTTCTGCATTGACAGAACGCATATACTGCATGCTGCCATCCCCTGCAACAAAAGAAAGGTCATATATGCCATAAAGCTGCATACCTGCTTCATGAACAGCATCGGAAAGACTTCCCAACACATCAAAGGAAACCATTGGGCAGGAAGAATTCCAGAGAGTACCGTACGCATTTTCCAGATTGACAAACAAGGTGTCCAACCCCATCTCGGAAGCGGACTGTACCATATCCTCAATTTCCTGGACTGCCTGTTCCTCATTGACTTCCACAGTAACAGTTTGTGTCTGCGCGTTCTGTGCTTCTCCAGACAAACGCTGTTCTGCGGCTTCAATTGCTCCGGAAAGCTCGGTCAAAAACTCTCTTCCCGGCTCAATCTGTGCACCCTTCATATCCTGTGGAAGAGAAAAGCTGGATGCCGCAGCATCCGCAGTCATCAGTTTTGCTTCTGCTACCTGCGCCTGCTGTTCTTCTTCCTGCTCCTGTTTGATTTCGGTCATCGCCTGTGCGACTTTCTGCTCTTTTTGCTGCTGTGCCACTGTTTGTCTGAAGATAACAACTGCAAAGATCGCGATAATCGTGATTACTGCCATCACACCTGCTAAAGGTCCGATGATTGATTTTTCTTTACTGTTTCTTGTCACAGTTTCCGGCCTCCTGTCTACGTCCTTGGTTGTTTTTCGTCCTTTCGGCCGTTACAAAACATCTTTAAGGTTTTCAAGCTCCTGCTTTACGTCCGATTTTACATCCGACTGCGGTTTAAATACCGAGTCATAACGGAACAGCGAGAATCCCTGGTAATGCTCCTCTTCCCTTGCTGTTTCAACCATGCGTGCCAGAAGGTCATCGTTGTTTGCCCACTCCCATTTGCCGTTTCCTGCAAAGGTGTCTTCCAGTCCGATTTTATACGGAGCCAGACCAACATAGAGTTTGACATCATTCTGAATCAGATCATTCCATGCTTCTACCGTTTCTTCATAAGGACATGCGCTGTTCTGGAATCCAAAATAAATCTGTGGACAAATATAATCGATGTATCCGTCCTCAGTCAGCCACTCTTTTACATCGATGAACTGGTTGTTATAGTTGTTGTCCATATTTCCCTGTGGGCTGATTCCAAATACGATGTCCTCGTCTTCTGCCTTAATCACAGAGTATACCTTGCGAATCAGACTGTTGACGTTTTCTCTTCTCCACTGTGCCAGGCTGAGTTTTCCGCCATTTTTCTGATAAGCCTGATAGTCTTTTGCATCGAATGCAGTATCGGTGGTTGGATAGAAATAATCATCAAAATGGATTCCGTCCACATCATAGTTCTCTACGATTTCCTGTACGCCGTCTGCAATCAGTTTCTGCGCTTCTTCACTTGCAGGATTATAGGAGGTTGCTCCGTTATATTTGATCGCATCCCCTGTTTTGAGCATTGCATGGACCGGGTTTTCTGCGCTCAGTTCCTGATTGGTCGCACTGTTGCGCACTCTGTAAGGATTTACCCAAGCTTCCAGTCTCAAGCCCTTCTTATGAGCCTGTTCCACCATGATTTCCAGTGGATCAAAGCCTGGATCTTTTCCCTCTGTTCCTGCTGCAAGATAGGACCATGGGAAAATATCCGATTCGTACAATGCATCCCCAAACGGTCTTACCTGCGCAATTACAGTATTTAAGCCCAAAGCCTTGATGTTATCAAAAGCTTCACTGATATTTTTGGTAAACTGCTCTTCTCCCACGCTCTTATCGCCGGTGGTCAGCAGCATTGGTTTTAAATCAAGATAAGAAAGCCAGATTGCCTTTACTTCTTCCGGATCTTCCTTTTTCACTTCAGAGGAAGTACGGCTGTTTCCAAGATTTTTTACAGTAACTGGTGTTAACAGATCACCCGATGCAGATGGGTTTTCCATCACATAACCTTCCTGGGGGTCCTTTGCATTGTCCACGACCCAAAGCTGTGGCTGAGCCTCTGCCGAGGTCTCATCCTTCTGTGTGGTGCATCCAACAGCCGAAAAAGCCAGCACCAGCGCCATTGCCAGCGCTAAAGTTTTTCCATAATGTACCATGTATTCATCTCTCCTAACCATATTTTCATCGACATGGTTTTCCTTACAAGCAGTATATGCCGTCTGCAAGATTTTCCATTCGCCAATCGAGTGTCATTCCTAAAAATGTCATAAAAATAATCAAAACTATTCATGATTTATGATATCACAATTTTTAAAAAATGACAAATTGTTTCAAAACAATTTCCAAAATGTTTTCATTTTCCGTAACTTGTCGTACAAAAAAGAAGGCCGTAACATTTTATACAAAAAAATATTACTATTTGATATAGTGTCGTTTGATTGAAAAAATCATGCATCTTTTTTCTTTTGCGGGCAGAAAAAAAGAGAGGGCGTTTGCCCTCTCTTTTTATGCAGAATGCCTTAAAATTATTCGGTTGGCTGCGGATCGGAAGATTCCTGTTTTCCATCACCCGGCTGAGGCAAAGCCTCTGTTTCATTACCGGATTCTGTTTCTTCCTTTTCCTCTGCTGGCTTTTCTTCAGGATCTTTTGGTGTGGTTGTTGCTGCAGACTGTGCTTTTACCGTAATTTTGTAGGTAACTGGTGCACTTTCATTTCCTGCTGCATCCACTGTTTTCAGAACCACAGTATGTGTACCTTCTGCCAAGGTCAGTTTTGGGGTATCGCCGGATAAAGTCTTAAAGGTTTGTTCTTTGTCGATCTTTACCTGTACACTGACCGGACTTTCTCCAGCTGCTGCCTTTGTATAACCTACAGTAAAGGTTGTATTTGGTTTTGCCTGATATTCTCCTTTTTGTGTCTGTGCGTTATAAACAGAAACTGCTTTGTCACCATTTTTTAAGGATGGAGCTGCTGGTTTGGTCACATCGATACGATTGATTGCAACATCTTTGGAGATAGCATTTCCTGCAGTATCGCTTGCCATAATGGTGTAGGTTCCATTTTCTGTTGCGGTAAAGCTGTATCCGTTTCCTTCAGTCAATGAAACCTGTTTACCGTTATGGATTACCTGTACCGAAGCCACACTGCTGTTTTCATCGGTTACCGAGAAGGTAACAACCTGTTTTTGCTGCCAGCTGTCGTTTTTGCTGGTAACCTGAATAGATGGAGCTGTCTTATCGATGCCGGTAACACTTGCTGTTACTGTGGAAGCGTTTCCTGCGTTATCAGATGCACCGATAACATAATTGCCGTTTTCACTGACAGTTGCCTGATATGCGCTTCCCTGTGTCTGAGCCGGAGCACCTGCAAAAGTAACGCCTGCTATACCGCTGGATGCATCTTTGTTTCCATCCGCTGCATCGGTTACAGTCCAGGTAATAGTTGCGGTCTTGAGGTCTGCGCTGTAAGTGATGTTTGGCTGAGCAATAACCGGAGCGGTCTTATCCAGTTCTGTTACATTCACTGTTACAGAAGCTGTCTTTCCTGCCTGATTCTTTACCGTAATGACATAGCTTCCGTTTTCACTTGCTGTAAACAGATAGCTGCCATCTGCCTGCAGAACTGCTGCAGTGCCGTTTTGATCGGTAACCGAAACAATTGGGGTACCGCCATTATCACTGACAGTCAGTTTGACAGATGCACTGCCATTTGCTGCGGAAACTGTACCGGCAGAGATGGAAGGCTGGATATTTCCTTTAACCTCATCCACATAGACAGTTGCAGTCGCCTGATTTCCCTGTTTATCTTTTGCTGTCAGGGTATAAGTTCCATTTTCTGTAGCAGTCAGGGTGTAATTGTTGCCGCTGCCGCTGATTGTTCCCTTATCGGAGGTCAGAGTCACTTCAGAAGCTGCATTATCCGAATCAGAAACGACGATCGGTACACTGACCTGAGTTGCAGTATCGTTTGCTTTGTGTTCCCCTACCTGAACGGTTGGAGGAGTCGTTTTTTCTGCGATGCCGCTGACAGTCAGATCCACGCTGACACCCATGCCGTCCTTTGTTGCAACAATAACAGTGTAAACACCATTTTCTGTTGCGGTGAAGGTGTATTTACCTGCGCCGGCCGGCTGGATAGATGCACCGCTCTTATTTACCTGTGCGGATGCAATCTCTGCTCCATGAGTATCAACCGAAATAGTTGTGGTTGCATTGGTGTGATTGCTGCTGACCAGATTTGTTGCGTCTGCTGAAATGGTTGGCTGCTGTTTGAGAACGACATTGACTTTCTGTGTCAACTCGTTGCCCACTTTGTCCACTGCCCTGATGGTATGCTCGCCTGCGGTTAAACCGCTCTTCTGATACAGATAGGTGTTGCCATTGTTGGAAGTGCGGTATACCTGCTCGCTATCCACATAAACAGCATTCAGGGTTTCGTCTGTTACATTAAATTCCAAATTGCCGTTATCGTTCTTCGTTACTGCGATTGTCGGTTTGGTACTGTCAATGTTTTCAACCTTAACCGTTCTATTTACTGTCTTTACAACGCTATTACCGTTCATGATGGATGCTGTTACGGTATAGGTGCCGTTTTCGTTAACAGAAACGGAATAACTGTTGCTTATTCCCTGTACTGTATTTGCCGGGCTTAACTCTTTGTTTGTCGGGCTCTGAACACTGACTCTCAAGGACTGACCTGTTATCAGGTTTGCATCTACATTAAAGCTGATGACCTTGCTGGTTGTCAAAGTATTCTGATTCGATACCGTTGGTTCCGAAATGGTAACCGTCTGCTCTGCCGGAGAAGTGGTCTGAGACTTGATCATCACGTTTTCGGTCTGGCTGAGATTTCCTGCACCATCCATTGCAGTGATCTTATAATTTACATCTTGTTCTGCGGTAAAGGTAAAGGTTCCATTTTTCTGATCGCTTACAACCATCTGTTTGGTCTGGTCATTTTCTGGAACTGCTGTTACTGTTACACCGGAAGATTCATCCGAAGCCTTGATAGTAACGGTGGTATCCTGTGTGGTGATATCACTCAGTACTGGAGCGATGGTATCCAGATAATAGGTGATCTGTTTGGTAGACTCCTTACCTGCTGCATCTTTTGCTGTAATGGTATAGGTATTTTTGCCTTCCACACTGGTCTTGAAGCTGTAGGTACCATCTGCATTCTGAGTCAGTGGAACACTTGGTGTTACTGTGACAGACTGGACTGTGACATTGTCTGTTGCCTTAAAGAGTACCTCTGTCGGTTCCTTCTGCCAGCTATCCTGTTTTATCGAAGTTGTCAGAATCTCAATAACTGGTGCGGTAGTATCCGGCTGAGATGGTGTGGTCATATCAAACGAGGATTCTGCACGGTTGCCTGCTTTATCGGTAACAACGATAGTATATCTGCCATTTGCCGGAGCATTAAAGGTATAGGTGCCATTGCTGTAACCCGGTGTATAGTAGATATTGCTGCTGTTTTTCACCTGTACCGAAGCAATGCCGGACAGATTATCCGATACCTTGAAAGTGAGGGTACCGTTAGTATTGTTGACCTCGGAAATAATCGGGAGAGTCTTGTCAATACGTACGGTATAGATGCTGGTTGCACTGCTGTCTCCGCCGCTTCCACGGGTGAAGAAGTAGTAATCCTTCTGACCCTCTTCGCTGACAGTCAGTGTTCCGTTGCGCAGCTCTCTGCGATTGGTCCACTGAGAAGAGGTTCCGCCTGCCGGACGTTCATAGGAATATGCGGTGCGGTTTGTACTGTAACCGGTCAGGGTAAATACAACGTTCTGATTGGTCCAGCTGCTGTTTGGATAGCTGCCGCCGTACTGGTAATTCATATAGACCGTCGGTGCCGAAATGCTGTCACCGTAAACATCCACGCGGAAGGTTGTCTTGGAATCTTTATATCCTCTGCGGGAGGAAGTAACGGTAATATATGCACTTCCTGGATTTACCGCTTCCACAATCAGGGTATCATCGCTGCGAGTGCTTACTTTTGCAACGTTAGTATTGCTGCTGGAAGCTTTGATCGAGGTACCGTTTGTATTAACATTGATAATGCGTTCTCGACCATTGCTCATGATCTGGTTATCAATGCGATTGATGGTTACATAATCATCGTCACTGGAAGTATCCCGTACTGTAACCTTAAAAGTTGTGCTCTTGGAGGTACGTCCAGAACGGGAAGCTGTTACCTTAACGGTTGTGGTTCCTGGTTTTTTTGCACGGATTTTCAGCTGGAAGCCATCTGCAGTGACATCCGCTACACTGGTATTGGAATTGGATACACTGATTCTGCTGGCATCGGTATTGACGCTGACATAACGTGTTGTGCCTTCATCCATATACTGATTGGAAATGCCCGACAGATGGATGCTGGAAGAACCGTTATCCTTTACAATAATGTTAAAGGAGATCGTGCTGCTTGCGTAACCGGAACGGGAAGAGGTAACCTTAATCGTTGCTTTGCCCGGTTTGAGTCCTGTCATGGTGATATGGCTCTTGGAGGTACTGTAGGTAACCTTTGCAACACTCGAGTTGCTGGTTGTTACCTTCAGCGAGCTGCCGTTGTGGTCGATACCTACGACCTTGGTGTCACCGATATCCAGATACTGGTCGTTGATGTCATACAGTGTTACCTTCTTATCCTCGCTGCTCGAGCCGGAATCCGAACCGCCCGAGGAAGTGCGCTTGGAAGGGGTTGCATAACCTCTGCCAGTTTCAATATACAATGGTTTTGCATCGTAATAAACGCCGTCACTGTAACAATACAGACGATTGATCTGTCCATAACCATACAGTTCGGTCGGCGCATAAGTGTAAGCATAGTTTATGATTGTATCACTGTCATAGACAACGTCACAATCTGTAACAGTTTTGAGCTTGTTGAGCTTCAGGTTTTTTATGGTCAGTGTCGTTCCTTTTGAACCGTTCACTGTCACATTGACAAAGCCCTTGCTTTGAGAGTACAATCCGCCCTCTTCCAGAACAGTATCGGTTTTGATGTTTACATTGTCCAGGGAGGTATCGCGGGATGCAAATACGCGGGAGGTTCCTTTTTTATTTTCTACTGTCAAAGCTCCTGCATGAACATCATACAGTTTTACCCAATCCGAACCGCTGTTTACATAGATGGTTCCCTGTACATCAACGTTCTTCAAAGTAACAGTATCGGAAGGGACTTTGATATAAAGGTCACCGGTAAAGGTCTTGTTGCTGATGGTTACATCACCAACATCAATATAACCGTTCTTGTAAATTTTCGATTCGCTGTAAGTGCCTTTTTTACTGAATCTTGCGCTGCTGTACGATTTGTTCGCCACTGGAGTTGGGGTCGGTGTTGTAGAAGTTGGCTGTGCAATCAGATTTGCTTCTTCTTTTGCTACTGGCTGTTCGCCAACCGGTTCATATACCACGTTGCTCACCTTTTCAGGCTGGACAACGCTCTCCGGAGTCAGCACCGATGTGGTAACAGTGCTCTGCGCAGAACTGCCCTGATTCTGAAATACATTTGAGCTGTCTACAAACTGATCTTTCTGAGAGGTGCTTGCACTTGCGGTATCTTTATTTTCTGTTGTTGCAGAAGAGTCTGTTGTTTCCGGTTCTTCCACCACTTCTTCTGTCTGTTCGGTGTCCTCAATATCCGGATCAACATCCGCTTCCACTTCGGAATCGTCCATCAGGTCTGCGCCCAGATTGTCTTCATCCGGTTCTGGTGCTTCCAGTTCAATTTCCTGATTAGAAGCTTCCTCCTGTCTTGGACGAAACAGATCACATCCAGTCAAAGTGCTTGACGCAAGCAGAAGAGCCAACGCCAATGCAATTGTTTTTGAAAATGCTTTATCATACTTTTTCGGTCCCATAAAAACGCTCCTTCCTTTCTAAAATATCAGAGCTTCTCCTCTTTGCCTAAAGTAATTTCTCCTTTACCAATAAGACGTTTCAAAGGCCTGTTTTGTTACATCCTTTTACAAAGCTTTACCATTCATTCACAGTTTTGTTTTAAAATTCCGACCTTTTTGCCATCTTTTGGTCCTTCTGTCATATAGGTGTCCTACAATCGAAAAATTATTGCATTCAAAAACAAAAATTTACACAAAAAGCCCTCTGACTTTTTTGGGACAGAGAGCTTTTTTCTTTTACAGGGGGTTTCCTGTTTATCTCTCGATCCAGAAAACTTCCTTTTTACCAAGATATTCTGTTTTATCAAAGGTAAGCTGCACCACCCACGGCATCCAGCTTTTAATTCTCATAAAATCGTCCATTCCAAAGGAAGGATCAAAATAGTTAAGAAGAAGGCTGATTGCGGTTCCATGCCCTGCAACTGCTATCGTCTTTCCTTCATATTTTTTCAGCAGTACCTCAAGGGCCTGAACCACCCTTTGCTGTACCTGCTGCAAACTCTCACCTTCGGGCAAGGCGTAAGAAAAATCCTCCCACTGCCGTTTGCAGTATCCGTTAAAATCCTCCACCCAACACCCGATCTTGCGTTCTCTGAAATCTTCTTCTAAAAGAATCGGCAGATTTAGCAATTCTGCAAGCGGTCGGATCGTTTCCTTTGCTCTTGGATAGGGACTGGATACAATCATATCAATCGGCTCATGGTGCAAAAAGGAAGCCATCTTTTTGCTGTCTTCCCTGCCCTGCTTTGTCAGCAGCGCATTTTCCGGGTCTGCATGAACATCGCTGTAATCGGGTTGTGCGTGCCGAACCAGATAAATGGTAGTCATCCTGTCCCCTCCCTAATTACAGTTCTCCTAAGGAAGCTGCCTTTAGATAAGCATTGATAAACTGGTCGATATCGCCATCCATCACTGCTCCGATATTGCCGCTTTCACAGTTAGTGCGGTGATCCTTGACCAACGTATACGGCATAAAGACGTAAGAACGAATCTGGGAACCCCAGCCGATCTGCTGCTGTTCTCCCTTAATATCCTCAATCTTTTTCAGATGTTCCTTTTCTTTAATCTGTGCAAGCTTTGCCTTGAGCATCTTCATTGCAACCTCTCGGTTTTGATGCTGGCTTCGCTCATTCTGACAAGCAACTACGACGCCGGTTGGAATATGGGTGATACGAATTGCGGACTCCGTCTTATTGACATGCTGACCACCTGCACCACCCGAACGATAGGTATCCACCTTCAAATCTGCAGGATTGATCTCGATATCGTAATCATCATCGATCTCCGGCATAACCTCCAAAGATGCAAAAGAAGTCTGTCTGCGTCCGGAAGCATCAAACGGGGAGATTCGAACCAGTCGATGAACACCGTGCTCCGATTTCAAAAAGCCATAGGCATTGGTTCCGGTAATCAGGATGGATGCACTCTTGATACCTGCTTCTTCTCCTGCCAGATAGTCCAGCACCTTTACCTTAAAGTGATGGCGCTCACTCCAACGGGCATACATGCGGTAAAGCATCTGAACCCAGTCCTGTGCCTCAGTGCCGCCAGCTCCTGCATGGAAGGTCAGAATTGCATTATTTGCATCAAATTCGCCGGAAAGCAGCGCAGACAACTTTTCTTCCTCAATCTTATCCACGATATCCCGGATATTCTTCTTGATATCCTGCAAAAAAGCTTCCTGTTCCTCTTCGTTTGCAAATTCCTCTTCTTCTGCAAGCTCCAGCATGGTCTGAGCATCCTCATACATTGTAACCAACTCATCATAGGAGCCAATCTTTTCATTTACCAGCTTCTGTTGCTTTAATACCTGTTTTGTATTTTCAACATCATTCCAAAAATCAGGTTTTGCAGCTTGTTCGTCCAATTCTCTCTTTTCTTTCAGCAAATTTTCGTATCCCAAAGCTTCTTTCAGGTACTCAATCTTTGGCTGCTGTGCCTGCAATTCCTGTTTTAAATCTTCGATTTGAAGCATCATGCTTCCTCCTGTTACAAAATTTATAAAAGCTCTCATAGAAAACCAGATGATCTCTTTCTTTTCATTATAGTGGAATTGATAAAAAATGTAAAGACTGCACCCAGTTGTTCCCTATCTTTAAATAAAGGGTAAATCTTGCCTTCAGGTTATGGATTTTTTTCGCGTTATATAGTATCATTATGATATCGCATAATTCAGAAAGGTTGATATGAGAATGAACTATAAAGGTGTTTCCTGTCCTGTCTGCGGTCAGGAATTCAAAGAGGGCGATGACATCGTTGTTTGTCCGGAGTGTGGTGCTCCGCATCATCGTTCCTGTTATAAACAGCTTGGTCATTGCGCTTTGCAGCAGGAGCTTCACGAAAAGGGAATGGAATGGAAAAATCCTAATGAAAAAAAAGCCCCTTCCAATGCCGGTATCCAGCCTGACGAAAACGGCAACATCATCTGTCCAAACTGCGGACTGTTCTGCAAGGAAGAAGATGTTTTCTGTCCAAACTGCCGCTTCCCGCTAAAAGAACAGCCGCAGCATCATGGTCGTCCTGTTGTGGAAAATCCTTTTGAAGGACAACCACAAAACTCCATGGGACTAAACAGCATGTTTGAAGCCATTTACGAAGACGACCAGATCGAGGGCATTCCTGCTAAAGACTTTGTTTTTCTGGTTCATCAAAACTACGCTTATTTCCTGCGCGTCTTTAAGATTTTTTCTCAGCGTGCCAAGGCCAAAGTCTTTAACTGGGCAGCATTTATCTTTAATTTCGCCTATTTCTTCTACCGCAAAATGTATAAGATCGGCGCAATCCTGTTCGGATTCTATATCCTTTCCAACATTCCATCGGTGATTCTTTCTTACCACATGGTAAAACAGACCCTTGCTGACCCGATGCTGATGTCCTCCTTCCAGTTTGACCTCACCGGTCTGGAATGGCTGGTCATCCTCTCCCAGATTTTGATGTACGTTCGATTTGGCGTTGCAATCTACTGCGGCTTTACCGCAAACCGTCATTACTATAAACACTGTCGCAAAAAGATTCAGGATCTGCATTCTGCTTCCGGTAATTCTAGCGACAACGTTTATTACCAGACACTCTCCTCCATTGGCGGTGCAAGTCCTGTCAGTGCAATTTTGATCGTGGCATGTGTCATTGCACTGATGTTGATTTCCAGCATTATTATCGTTTTAACCTTATAAGATCTACTGAAAACACCCCTTGCTTATCAGAAAAATTCTGCTGAGCATCGGGTGTTTTTCTCTTTATTCTACAATTACTCTAAATTTATCGGATAAAACGCACTGCCTCTTTGTCCATTCCTCCAAAGAAGGAAAAATGGCGCATATTTCCTTGACAAACTGCTTTTTTCTGATATAATAACTTTGTTGTCGTGAAACTGCGGCAAACCTTGCCCTGCATAACCGGCAGGGCCTTAAGTCCAAAAGGAGGTGCTTTTACAATGGCAAAGCTTAACGAAAATTATGAGACAATCATGATCTTCAACACCAAAAACGGTGATGATGCAGTCAAAGCTCTGGTTGAAAAATTCACAGCTCTGATTGAAAAACACGGCACACTGGAAACAGTAGAAGAATGGGGTAAACGCAGACTGGCATACCCAATCGAAGACGAAGTAGAAGGTTACTACGTATTCGCTACCTTCAACTGCGCTCCTGAGTTCCCAGCAGAACTTGACCGTAACTACAAAATTACCGACGGCGTTCTTCGTTCCCTGATTGTTAAGAAAGACAACTAGGAGGATTTATCATGCTGAACCGTGTAATCCTTATGGGAAGACTTACTGCAGACCCTGAACTGAGAAAAACAGCATCAGACCTTTCGGTAACTTCCTTCACGCTTGCAGTAGACAGAAACTACGGCAAGGGCGCGGACCGTCAGACAGACTTCATCAACTGTGTTGCATGGCGTCAGACTGCGGAATTTATCAGCAGATATTTTTCCAAAGGCAGATTGATGGCTGTGGAAGGTTCTCTGCAGGTTCGCAATTATGTGGACAAGAATGAGAACAAGCGACAGGCAGTAGAAGTTTTGGTTGACCAGGCATTCTTTGCTGACAGCAAAAACTCCGCTCCTTCCTCTTCCGCTGTGGACGATTTTGGTCCACCACCACCGCCTTCCCGCTCCTATGGGTCGTCAGCTGCTCCGGCGGCAACTTCTTTCCAGCAAAATGCTCCTGCAGCAAGCTTTGGATATTCCAGCGGCAGTGCGGAGGATTTTGAAGAAGTCAGTGAAGATGAAGAAGATCTTCCATTCTAAACCGATACGGTCTTTGTAATTACAAACTTTAAATTTTAAGGAGGTTAAGTTCCATGGAAAAAGAAAGAACTGAAAGAAACGACAGACGCAACAGAAAAAGCAGAAAAAAAGTTTGTGCGTTCTGCATGGATAAAATCGAAAACATCGACTACAAAGATGTTCCAAGACTGAAAAGATATCTGTCTGACAGAGCTAAGATCATTCCACGCCGTGTAACCGGTACTTGCGCTCGTCATCAGAGACAGCTGACTGTAGCTGTTAAACGTGCTCGTCACGTTGCTTTCCTGCCATACGTAGGAGACTAATCAACAAACAAACACCTGCAAGCTTAAATGTTTGCAGGTGTTTTCTTTTATCCTGTTTTCCGAAAGGAAGGTCTTTATGTTACATTACGCTCCGATACTCACTCAGGACTACCCTGTTCTGACCCAAATTATGACAGCTGCCTTTGATGAGGATACACGCCTGCATACTTCCCTCCTGCATGACGGTCCTGCCGGATACAATGACGGAACTCTGATTCGAAAGTTAAATGAAAATCCTGATTTTATCTCAGAAAAAGTATTGCTGGATGACAAAATCATCGGTGCTTACACCATCTCGCATAAGCCAGAGCAAAACATTCTGGAACTTCTCTTTCTTGACCCCGATTGTGGAAATCAGGGACTTGGTACACAAATCTGGAATCATATCGAAGAGCATTTCTCCAACTGTTCCCGCTGGGTTTTGGAAACACCAAGCTACTCTACCCGAAATCACCATTTCTACACCAAAAAATGCGGCTTTCACTTTGTATGCGAAAAGCAATATCCCGATGCCACTTCCTTTATCTTTGAAAAAGAGAGAAAATCTGTTCTGGATTTTCAGGATATGATGAAGATGCAGACAGAACTTTGGGAAAAGCATAAGGACAAATGGCCACCCATGCAGCCGGAATATGGAAAGGACTTTATCCTGTGGATGATAGAGGAGATCGGCGAAGTAATCTCCATTATCAAAAAGAAGAGCATCCATGATATTATGGACGATCCTGCCGTCCACAGTCATTTTGTAGAGGAATTGAGCGATGTCCTCATGTATTACATGGACACTCTGCTTCGTTATCAGATCACCCCGGAAGAAATCTCCAAAGCCTATCAGGAAAAGCATGAGCGCAATATGGGAAGAAATTACGCGGAAGAATACAAAAAACTCCGCTAACTCTTTCCTTTTTCATACACTTCTTCCGTCAGCTTCAGTACCTTGCCCACAACATCGATTAATTCTACTAGTTTTAGTTTGTGGGAAGTCTTCTCTGCTGACAACTCTTCTGGTAAAGCGGGCAAATCACCTTCCAGATTTTCGTGGGCAAATTGATTCCTAATCTTTCGGCTAGCATCCAGTATCTCTGCAATTTCCCTATACTGCTCATAAAACTTCGGCTTATCTATTCCAAGAATCGCATACAGATAGGAGTATAGCTTTGGTTCTCCTTTTGACTTTCTCTGCGTCAGGATTGATTCTTCCTGAAACCATTCTGAAAGATATTTTAGTGTCTTTTCCAAGAAAGAATAGAGCAGAATCACCAGATGCGCGCGACTGATGCTTGCAGCCCACTCCCACTGATCGCTCTCCCCTTCCAGCCCGATCAACGACTCTGTTTTGGTAAAGGGAGCAAGCCAGGGAAATTCCGTCTCTGGCTTTACTCTAGTTTGGATGAGTTGCTGATTTGTCCGTTCCTTTTCCTGATTGACCGCCTGTGCAATCAAAAAGCAATGGTCATTTAGTGCACGCAGTTGATCCGCAAATTCTGCAAAAGGATAATAATCACTCTCATATAGTTAGTAGCAGGTCTCCTTCACTGGAACAAAGTTTCCCTGTTCGTCGAGCAAAAATCCAAACGCGCTGCTGTGCTCCAAGCCCTCAAAGAAATAATCCATACTCATTTTCCTTTCCTAAGAAAGATCAGACCGTGAAGTGAAACACCTCACGGTCTTTTTTACATTTAGATAAAGGAAATATATCCTGCTTCAATCGCTTTATAATCCTTCGGATTCTGGCTATCGTATACCACTTCCATTTTATCGTTCAAAACCATCAGTCTTCTGCTCGGCAAAACTTCCGGCAGAGTTTCCAGTTTCTCATGAATACGATAAACATGATTCTGTTCACCGGATGGAAGATCCTCAAATTTTTCTCCCTGATAGTCTTTGAGGCTGCTCTCTTCCTGGTACAGATAGGAAGCAATATAGCAATATTCCACGCCATCTTTTTCGAAAAAGTCCGGACAGAGCAGATCACGGCTTCCATTGGAAGGAGTCTGTAAAAATCCATTGGCATTAAATTCTCCATCCGGAATAAATGCTCCTTCAAAGTTTCCGTAAATTTCGCCCTCTGGAATGGAGCTGAAAGAAGCAACCAGCACACCTTCTACACCGGCAAGCTTGCGGAGAGTAAAGCCATTCATCATCTCACCGCACACCAAATCCTGCTCGGTAAAGTTAACTGCAAGGTATCTCTTTCCAATGCGGGCAGTCCATTTTTCAGAAAGCGGAGCCTGATCTTCTACCTTCATTGCTGTTGGGATCACTCTGCCTCTATTGGTGCTAAACAGATATTTTCCATCCAAAGTATTGCGGAAGAAGAAATGTTCCCCATTTTCAGCTACAAAGTCCTTTCCATCAAATTTCAGATTTTTATAAGCTGCTGCATGTCCATCAGCAGTATCATCATTTGTAATAGTCAGATCTGTACCGAAGAAATGGGTGTGATAGATTGCACTCGGTACCAGGTAGGTTCCATCAAATTCTTCCACCAGTTCCTTTGGCACCGGCTGATATTTTTTGTAGAGATTGATTCCCTTTTCTTCCTGCATATAAACTGCAAATAAACGCAGAATTTCCAGCCCTACATCCAGCTTGCAGTCATGTGTTTCGCTGATTGTGAGAACTGCATTATATTTTGGAATGACATACAACTTGCTGGTAAACTGGAAGCTGTTTCCGCCCTTCATCTGGACATGTTCACCCAGATCAAATTCCGGATCTTCCACACAAACATTGTCCCAACCTAAGCCATAACGAACGCTTGCTGTATCCTCCTGCAGGAAGGTGGTACCCTGCATCTTTCTCATTTCTTCTTTGCTCTGCTCACTGATTACATCATTCTCTGTCAGGAACAAGTTACCGAACTTACACAGGTCGGTCATGGTTGTTGTAAAACCACCGCATCCCTGCAGATAGAAGTATTCTGCCGGTTTGCCGCTTTCCCGAACCAGAGGATATTCCGGATTAACCGTAGTAGAAACTCGTGTAGAATGAGCACCAATCGGTTCCGTGATGTACTGCTTGCAGAAATCACCAAAGTTCATGCCGGATACTTTGGTAACCAGCATTTCAGCCAGAGTGAAACCATCGTTGCAATAAACGGAATATTTTCCTGGATCAGCTTTCAGATAGCATTTTGCAAGATAATCATAAACTTCGTTATAGTACTCTTCATTGTCTGCTTTTCCAACATGAGTTGCTGAAAAATGTTTCCACTGAGTTCCTGGCAGACCACTGGCATGATTTAAGCAGTGACGCACTGTGATCTGGCGGTAACGTGGGTCAAGCATGGTGAATTTAGGCAGATATTCACAGATTGGGCGATCCAGATCGACTTTTCCCTGTTCCACCAGCTTCATGACAGCAACTGTACAAAAAATCTTGGAAATAGAACAAACATTGTAGGTATGATTTAAGGTTACAGGATTCTTGTCTTTGGTTCCATCCTGTCCCAGTGCATCTGCCGCAACAAGTTTACCGTCCACCATAATTGCATAGGAAACAGAAGTCCATTTTCTTGGAAGATTTAATTTCAAAATATCAGAAAGCTTTTGCTGAATATTCATATCATTTCTCTCCTTTTCTTACAAAAACTGAGGGATTCCCTCTTCCTTTTTGTAGATTACCACAACTATCCAGCCTTGTCAATTCCCCTATGATGGACACTGTGCGCAACAAGACAACTTTTTTCTAAAGGAACTCCTTCTGTTACGTCTAAATTAATTCTTTTATAAACAGAACTTTTTATATACAGAAAAAGAGGGGTTCACTCCATTACCCCTCTCCTAAAAACAGTCCAGTGGACTGTTTTTCCCCTATGGCAGGGTCGGCTCAATCGAATCCCTTTCCGTTTCACATAAAAAAGAGTCTCCACAAAAGTGGAGACTCTTTTTTGGCGGAAAGAGAGGGATTCGAACCCTCGGTGCCTTTATAGGGCACACACGATTTCCAGTCGTGCGCCTTAGACCAGCTCAGCCATCTTTCCATAGATGTTATTCGCTGCGTACACTCAACTCGCAAGTGCTTTATTATTATAGCACATCTCAGAAAAAAGTCAATACCTTTTTCTAAAAAAATTTGGTGTGAAGGAAAATCCTTCACACCAAACCTTATTTTCCCTTCTCCTCCAGCACTGTTTCCACATGAAAGTTTGTCCGATAGAAGCTGTCGAACACTCCCATAAGCAGTCCTGTTTTGCCCTGCTTATAATAGCGGTGCATTGGGTACCAGAATACCAGAGAACCAATCAGACAAACAATCATATCCATCATGGTATCCGTTACACCTGTATCAAGTACATGCTGCGGATCGTTGTGCAAAACAAGATTAATTACAAATTCTACGATCTCCCATCCAACCGCGATCAGGGAAGCAAAACCTGCCGAAAAAACTGCTGCCTGCCAAAACTCTGCTCTCTTTACCCTCATCTTCTCTTCCCGAGGTTTGAGCAGATAGTAAACGACCAAACCACAAAGTCCAAAAATAACCCCTGTTACGGTGTGCATCAGCTTATCGTATAAAGGAATCCTGTCATATCCGTTAAAGATCATTCCGATCCCATAAGTAAATAAAATATACAGATGGGTGGTCAAACGCAGCAGATAGTCCTCTTTTAAACTTAACACCTTTTCTGCAATTCGAGGAACAAAAACCAAAAGCAATCCTAACAAAGATAGAAACACATAATAAGGTGTCGAAAAAAATAGGTTATACCCCGCCATCAGCACACAAAACACAGCAAAACCAAATTCCAAAACTCGACTTTGGCGTTGATAGAGCATTGAAACAGAACTCATACTTTTCCTCCATTTTCATTATCACAGGATACTTTTAATATAACACACTTTGTCTTGTTTTACAAAAGCCGCGGAAAAATTTTTCCGCGGCTTTTTGATTATTCATAACGTAATGCTTCAATTGGGTCAAGTTTCGCTGCCTTGTTTGCCGGATAATATCCGAAAAAGACACCGATTGCCATGGAGAAACCAACTGCAATCAAAATTGCCTGCAAAGATGGACGTGCCGGGAATTTCAGCAACGCTGCTCCCGCATATCCCAAAGACATACCGACCACAATTCCGATCAGACCGCCAATCAGACAGATAATAACCGACTCTACGATAAACTGCATCCGGATCGCACTATTTTTTGCGCCCAGAGCCTTTCTGGTTCCAATTTCACGGGTTCGCTCGGTTACCGATACCAGCATGATGTTCATAACACCAATACCGCCTACCAGCAAAGAAATAGCTGCTATAACCGCAATCGCAACCTGAATGGTTCCCATCATGGAAGTGTACTGATCGATAATGGAATCCAAGCTGATCGCCATTACACCAAAATCAGTATTGCGCTGATAAAAGCGATTAAAATAATCCTCAAACTGGTTTGCCAGTGCTCTGGAATCTGTTCCCTGCTTGGTCAAAATGGTAATATAGGAAAATCCTTCTGTCGCATTGGTCAATTTCCACTGTGTAGTAATCGGAATGTATAAAGCTGTAGAAAGATCCTGATCCGAAGCCATCGCTCCCATCATGGAAGTAAGAGCATCCTGTTTATATTCATAGACACCGATAATTGTAAAGGTATAGATATCCTTGCCCAGATAAACCTTCACTTCCTGTCCCAAAGGACTTTCACCAGGCGCAAACATATTGTTTACCAGCTTATCTGATACAACTGCTACGTTTTTGATTCCTTTCGTATCACGCTCATCAATGAATCTGCCTTCCAGCATGGTAAGATGATTTGCGGCCTGGTAACCGTTGTTGACGCCGCTGATGCTGACATTGGCGTACTTTCGTCCATCCTCTGCCCGTCCGCTTCCCATTGTCTCAGAAGCACTGACTGCATCCACCACATCGCCATATGCCGTCATAAACTGATCAATCATATCGTTGCTGATCAAGTCTTCTTCATCAATCTGTACTGAGTAGCTCATACCTGTCTCGGACGCTTTCTGCTGGATACTGATTTGAATATTATTAGCGCCCACTTCCTGCAGAGAGGAGGTCATCATGTTGGTCATCGAGTCGCCGACCATGACAATACCGATTACTGAACCAATACCGATGATGATGCCCAGCATGGTCAGCAGTGCACGCATTTTGTTTGCACGAAGTCCGGAAATGGCCAACGAGATATTCTCTAAAAGTTGTGTCATAGACTCTGTTCCTCCTGCCTAGCTTCATCCTGCTGCCCTTTGAAAAAGCTGTCAGGCGGCAAAACTTCGTGATTGATCCGGCGCTCGTCCACAACCTGTCCATCTCGGATGGTAATAACTCTCTGGGTTTCTTCCGCAAGTTCCTGGTTATGCGTGATCAATACGATAGTCTTGCCCTGTTCCCGATGCAGACGATGAAACAAATCCATTACCAGACGTCCTGTCGAGGAATCCAACGCACCGGTCGGTTCATCCGCCAGAATAATTGCCGGATCATTTGCCATAGCACGTGCGATGGCAACACGCTGTTTCTGTCCGCCAGAAAGCTCATTCGGCATATGTCCCATACGTTCTCCCATATCAACCATTTCCAGAAGTTCCTTTGCTCTTGCGGTTCGCTGTCCTCTTGGAACACTTGCGTACAGCATCGGCAGTTCCACATTTTTCAGTGCTGAAGTTCTTGGAATCAAATTAAATGTCTGAAAAACAAATCCGATTTTGGAATTGCGGATTCCAGAAAGCTGTGCATCTCCTGCCTGATTGATTGCAACGCCATCCAGCGTATATTCTCCTTCCGTTGGACGATCAAGGGCTCCGATAATATTCATCAATGTTGATTTACCGGAACCAGACTGACCAACGATTGAAACGAACTCCCCTTCTTCCACATTTAGGTCAATTCCCTTGAGAATGGTCAATTCATTGGGCTGTCCAATGTAAAACTTCTTGACAATTCCCTTCATATCAATAATTGTTTTTGCCATTTATTGAGCCTCGCTCTCCGAAGAAAGTCCGATGACCGGAGCTGTCTGTCCTGCTACCGCAAAATCTGGCGTAACCTCCATTCCCGGCGTTACACTCTGTGGGTCGCTGACAATGGACATACCATTCTGGATATTGGAACCGGACACCTCAATATAGAAATCAGTTTCCAGACCGGTAGTTACCGGAACCTCTGTTACAATATAAGTGGAAGCATCTTTACCTTCGGTAGATTTTGGCTCGACTGCATAAAGAACATCGGTTCCATCCTGTTTCTTTACAACAGAATCATAGGCAACACCAAAAACATCCTGCTTTTCTTCCAGCAAGACTGTCAGTCTGGTATTCATACCAATGCGCAGTCCGCTGTCTTTATCATTAACCTGAACCTCTGCTTCAAATTCAACGTTCGAGTTGTTGCTGGAAGTCTGAGTGGAACCAGTGTCGCTCTTAACAGCTGCTGGTGCGATATATGTAATAGTACCGGAAATTTCTTTGTCTCCGGTTGCATCCGACTTGATGGTAACCGGCATACCTACTTGAACATTTGCAATATCATATTCTTTGATGCGGGTTGTGATTTTCAAAGACTCGGTATCTTCTACTACAAAGAGCAGGCCATTTCCTGTCTCTCCCACCTTTGCATAAACTGCGGTAACAACACCGGAAACCGGAGCAGTAATGCTGGCATCTTCCAGAGTATTCTGCATTTTCTGGATTGCAATTTCCTGAGCACGGTTGCTTTCTGCTGCCAGCTGGCTTCCAACCAGACTGTCCTGCAAGCTGTCAATCTGCTGCTCAATTGCATTCTTGGTTGCTTCCTGCTGCTGTTTTGCCGACTCTGCAGACTGTTTTGCTGCATCCAGCTGCGCTTTTGCGACATCTTCCTGGACCTCTGCACTATCCACACCACGATTTGCTGAGCCGATACCCTGCTCTACCTGTGCCAGTGTTGTGCCGTTGCGTGCGTCTTTTGCTGCATCCAGCTGAGCTTCTGCGGAAGCAACTCCACTCTCAGCGGAAGCAACTCCACTGTATGCGCTGTTAGACACAGAATCAACAGCAGAAGATGCTGTTGCATAAGCTTCCTGAGCAGCAGCATAGTTTTCCTGTGCCGAAGTATATGCTTCTTTTGCTGGATCCCATTCTGCTTTTACTTGATTAAATTCGATTTCTGCAACATTATAAGAGGCTTGTGCTCTTTTTAATTCTTCTTCCAAACGGGTTAATTCATCTTGTCCAGCGCTCCCAGCAACTGCTTTGTTATAATTAATTTCTGCTTGTTCTACTTTCTCCTTTTCTCCCGATAATTTTGTTTGTGCAGTTTCATAGTCTTGTCTATGTTCATTTTGGAAATTATTCCACTCTGTTTCCGCTTGTTTATAAGCAGCTTCTGCCGCTGTTAAAGCTTGCTGTGCACTGTTCTTTTGACCTTGCGCTTGTGCTACAGCATCATTATAGGCTGCTTTTGCATCGGACAGAGCCTCTTCCGCTTTATCCAGTGCTTTTTCGGCATCGGTTACATTACCTTCCAGCTGGTCGCGGGTCAGACGATAATTTTCTCTTGCGTCCCGAACCGCAGCTTCTGCCGATTCCACCTGCAGTTTTGCACTTTCTACGCTGTATTCAGACTGGGTCACATTGTTTTCAGCCTGTGTTACGCTCTGTTCTGCCGAAATGGCGCTGGAATCCAGACCATTTTCATAGTTTTCTTTTGCGTTTTCATACGCTTTGCGGCTGACTTCAATCTGATGTGCAGCCTGATTGTTGCTTGCTGTTACTGCTGCCTGCTGCTGTGCAATATCAAGCTCCAGATCATCTGTCTTGAGTTTTGCAAGCACGTCCCCTTCCTGAACAACATCACCGACCTCTACGTTAACCGATTCCACCGGATAGGTCAATGTAGAGTAGACCTTTCTTCCTGTCTGAGTTTCCACCGTTCCGGTCAGGCTAACGGTATTTTTCAGATCCATCTGCTGCAAAGTTTCGGTCGATACAATCATCTGTGCTGCACCTTTTTGACTGGTGATCACATATCCTCCCACAACTACAACAGCAAGTGCTGCACATACGCCTCCGATAATTTTTTTCTTTGACATACACAAGTCTCCTTTTGGATTCCTAATTGTATTATTGGATTAATACAATAATATCAATTTTGTTTGAAAAAGTCAAGCGCTTTCTCCAGCTTTTACTAACTATATCACACTTCACATTTTGTTACAATCCTCAGAAAAAACGATTTTTCACCTACCTGTTTTCGTCAAATTGTGCTAGTTTGCATTCATTCATACTTTGTACATAACGCATCCATAATTCCTGAAAAAAATGATGGTTTTCTCTGTTATTTCTATTATAAAACGGAATAAAATATCCGCTTCCCTTCAATTTTTAAAATAAATTTCATAAGAAAAAAAGAGCACACCGTTTGAAACGGTGTGCTCTAAAAGCTTTCCTTAGATCTTTGTGATGTCGACCAGTTCTACATCGTTTACTGTACGATTGCTCATCAGAGAATTTGCCAGAGCGTTTGCAGTATCCAGTGCTGTCATAGTAACGATAGAACGTTCTACTGCACGACGGCGCATCTGTACCGAATGACGCTGTGGTTTTCTTCCCTTCTTGGAAGTGGTGATGATATAGTCGATCTTGTTCTGATCAAAGAGGGTCATGATGTTTGGTTCATCTTCTTCGATCTTACGAACGGTGTTTGCAGCGATCATGTTCTGGTTCAGAGTCAGAGCAGTACCTGCAGTTGCATAGATGTTGAAGCCGAGTTTCTCAAACTTCTCAACGATCGGAACAACTTCCTGTTTATCGGTATCACGAACAGTTACCAGAACGCCGCCTTCATGTTTCATCTTGTAACCAGCTGCTACCAGACCTTTGAAGAGCGCTTCATCAAATGTCTTAGCAATACCCAGAACCTCACCGGTGGATTTCATTTCTGGGCCAAGCAGAGTATCAACATCGTGCAGCTTTTCAAAGCTGAATACTGGAACTTTAACTGCTACATACTCAGCTTCTGGGTACAAACCGATGCCGTAACCCTGGTCACGCAGTTTTTCGCCGAACATCATGCGGGTAGCAATCTCAACCATTGGTACGCCGGTAACCTTGCTGATGTAAGGGATGGTACGGGAAGAACGTGGGTTAACCTCGATAACATAAACTTCATCGTTGTAGATAACGTACTGAATGTTAACCAGACCAACAACCTTCAGCTCTCTTGCAAGCTTGCCAGTGTAGTCGATGATGGTACGTTTGAGTTTCTGGGACAGGGTCTGTGCAGGATATACCGAGATGGAGTCACCGGAATGGATACCAGCTCTTTCGATATGCTCCATGATACCTGGGATGAGGTAATCCTCACCGTCGCAGATTGCGTCAACCTCAACCTCTTTACCCATCATGTATTTATCGATCAGGACGAGGTTGTCTTTCATGTGGCTGGTGATGATGTCCATGTACTCTTCTACTTCAGCGGTGGTGTGAGCAATGATCATGTTCTGACCACCCAGTACATAGGAAGGACGCAGCAGAACTGGGAAGCCCAGTCTGTTTGCAGCAGCAACTGCTTCTTCTTTGGTCAGGACTGTTTCACCCTTTGGACGAGGAATGCCCAGTCTGCCAAGCAGCTCATCAAAACGTTCACGGTCTTCTGCCTCATCGATGGAATCAGCGGAGGTACCGAGGATGCGAACACCTTTCTTGGAGAGGTATTTGGTCAGTTTGATTGCAGTCTGTCCACCGAACTGTACTACTACGCCCCATGGTTTTTCGCTTTCCAGAACGTTGTCAACATCTTCTGGAGTCAGTGGGTCGAAGTACAGTCTGTCAGCGGTATCGAAGTCGGTGGATACAGTTTCTGGGTTGTTGTTTGCAATAGCAGCTTCAAAGCCGAGTTTCTTCAGTGCCCATACGCAGTGAACTGAGCAGTAGTCGAACTCGATACCCTGACCGATACGGATTGGACCGGAACCGAATACCAGGATCTTCTTCTTGTCAGATTTGCGCTCTTCGATGAATTCTTCTGCTTCGTTTTCTTCATCGTAGGTGGAGTAGAAGTATGGAGTCTGTGCCTTGTATTCAGCTGCACAGGTATCTACCATCTTGTAAACACCTTTTCTGTGGTGTTCTACTTTCTTACCGGAGAAACGTTCAATTGTGCTGTCCAGATAACCATATTTCTTAGCACGCAGGTACAAATCCTCGCTGAGTTCCTCGCAGTTAGCAAGCATTTCTTCAGTCTTTCTGAGGTTGTCCAGCTTGTTGATGAACCAGCAGTCGATCATGGTGATTTCATGGATCTTTTCTGCTGGGATGCCTTTCTTCAGTGCTTCATATACACAGAAGATACGCTCATCATCGCAGTTGTGCAGCAGCTCAAGCAGCTCTTCTTTGGTCTTGTCAGCAAATTTTGGCAGGTTGAAGCTGTCTAAGCCCAGTTCAACGGAACGAACTGCTTTCATCATTGCACTTTCGAAGGAAGTACCGATGGACATAACCTCACCGGTAGCCATCATCTGGGTACCAAGGGTACGTTTTGCGTAAACGAATTTATCAAATGGCCATTTCGGGAATTTTACTACGAGGTAGTCAACCGATGGCTCGAAGCAAGCGTAGGTATTGCCGGTTACAGCGTTGATGATTTCGTCCAGAGTGTAGCCGATTGCGATCTTGGTTGCTACTTTTGCAATCGGGTAACCAGTTGCTTTGGAAGCCAGTGCGGAAGAACGGGATACACGTGGGTTAACCTCGATTACTGCGTAATCCATGGAAGTTGGATGCAGAGCGAACTGACAGTTACATCCGCCTTCTACGCCCAGCTCTTCTACGATGTTGAGAGCAGCTTTTCTGAGCATGGAGAATTCTGCTGGAGAAAGGGTAACTGCTGGAGCAACTACGATGGAGTCACCGGTGTGTACACCAACTGGGTCAACGTTTTCCATTGAGCAAACGGTGATGATGTTGCCCTTGGAGTCACGGATAACCTCAAACTCGATTTCCTTCCAGCCGGAGATACATTTCTCTACCAGGATCTGGGTGATTGGGGACAGACGCAGACCGTTTCCTGCGATCTCTCTGAATTCTTCTTCATTGTAAGCGATACCACCACCGGTACCACCCATGGTGAATGCTGGACGGATGATAACTGGATATTTGATCTGGTCGATGAATGCAAGACCATCTTCAACGGTATTTACTACCTTGGAAGGGATGCATGGCTCGCCGATCTTTTCCATGGTATCCTTAAACATCTGACGGTCCTCTGCCTTATCGATGGTCAGAGGGTTTGCACCCAGAAGTTTTACATTGTGGGAATCCAGGAAGCCTTCTTTTGCAAGCTGCATCGAGAAGGTCAGACCAGTCTGACCACCCAGAGTGGAAAGAACGCTGTCTGGTTTTTCAATCTCAATAATTCTCTTTACAACATCGATGTTCAGTGGCTCGATGTAAACATGGTCTGCCATTGCCTTATCGGTCATGATGGTTGCTGGGTTGGAGTTTACCAGAACAACTTCCAGACCTTCTTCTTTCAGTGCACGGCAAGCCTGTGTGCCTGCATAGTCAAACTCAGCTGCCTGTCCGATGATAATCGGGCCAGAACCGATTACCAGTACCTTTTTAATATCCTGTCTTAACGGCATATCGATCAACCTTTCTTCCGTTTATAGTCCTCTTATTATTGTTCCAAGATGCTTATTTTACCATTCCAAGGAATCTTTCATAGATTCCGTCGAAGTTTTTCTGTCCGATTTCGGATTCTGGAATAAACTGTACAGACATTGCTTTCATCTGTGGATATTCCAGACCTTCACAGGTTTTATCATTGGAGTTTACATGGCTAACGACTGCGCTTGCAGGAATATCTTTTACGATATAACCATGGTTCTGGGAGGTAATAAATGTTCTACCGCTTGCAATCTCGGTTACAGGGCAGTTTGCGCCGCGGTGACCGCAATGCATCTTTTCAACCGAGCCGTCCATTGCAAGTGCCATGATCTGGTGACCAAAATCGATACCCAGTACTGGAACACCCGATTTCATCAGTGCTGCAACAGTTTCCTGTGCTGCATCAATTGCGTTTTCCTTCTGAGCATAGTCAGTACGCAGTGCTTCCAGACCTGCTCCGCCGCAAAGAACAACTGCATCCGGTTTTGTCTCCATGATTTCCTTTTCGGTGTAGGAAGCTGGAACAACGGTTACTCTGCATCCTCTTGCCATCAGAGCATTGATGACATCTTTACGGATACCGTAGTTTACCATCGTGATGCTGTATTTGCTGTCAAGTTTTTCAAAGGAAACTTTTTCATTGTAGTTTACCCATGCAGGCATTGGTTTTTTCCATGCCTTGATCTTTGCAACCAGTTCATCCTTGCAGCCTTCTGGATTGGTGCGGGTGATCAGAGCATTCTGTACGCCGCCGTCACGGATTTTTCTGGTGATTGCGCGGGTATCCAGATCAAAAATAGCGCTGATGTTTTTCTTTTCCAGATATTCGTCAATTCTGCCTTCCATGCGGAAATTGGATGGCTGTGCACACCACTCACGGATGACCCAGCCTCTTGCTGTGATGCTTTCGTGCAGATCATTCTCGTGGTTGACGCCGTAGTTTCCTGTCAGCGGGAATGTTTCAACAATAATGTTGTTGGCATTTGCAGGGTCGGTCAGGATCTCCTGAAATCCTACTACGCTGGTGTTGAACACCAATTCACCGATTGCATCCTCACTGCTGCCCAGACCGTAACCTTCATAAACCGTACCGTCCTCCAGCACAAGCCATGCCTGTTGCGCATTGTTAAAAATATCCATATGCTTACCTCCATGTTCCTTCTATTGGTTTCTATCCTAAAACTTACAGTGTAATTTTACCTACAACACCCATGATGTCTTCTTTCATTGCAAGGGCAGCTTTTCTTGCCTGCTCTGCAAAGTCTTTGCCGTCTGTGCCAGCTTTCTTCCATGCAGTCAGAATTGCACGGGAAGAGTTTACGATTGCGCCTAAGCCATTTTTATCAAATGCACCAGCAACGTCGTTTGCACCGCCGCCCTGTGCTCCATAACCTGGAACCAGGAAGAAGGTGTGTGGCATCTTCTGACGCATCTCAGCAAGCTGCTCCGGATAGGTTGCGCCTACTACTGCACCAACGCGGGAATAGCCGTAGTTGTTTTCTGTCTGGCTGCCCCACTGTTCGCACATTGCACCCATGGTTTCATAGATGCTCTTGTCGCCAATCTTCTGATCCTGAAGTTCTCCAGAAGATGGGTTGGATGTTTTTACCAGAACAAAGATGCCCTTATCCTGCTCGTCACAGATTGGCAGCAGAGGATTTACACCATCCGAGCCAAGATAACCGTTAACGGTCAGCATGTCCGAGCCAAATGCGGAAAGTTCCTTGCCATTTACAGTGCTTGTGCCAAGATGAGCTTTTGCATAAGCCTGCATGGTAGAACCGATATCGTTTCTTTTACCGTCCATAATAACGATCATGCCTTTTTCCTGCGCATATTTTACAGTTTCGCACAGTGCCCACATTCCCTGCCAGCTGTACATTTCGTAGTAAGCTGCCTGTGGTTTTACTGCCGGAACGATGTCGCAGATCTGGTCGATGATAGCCTTGTTGTATTCGAGGATTGACTGTGCTGCTGCATCAAAGGTATCGCCGTATGTCGCAAACTTCTCATCTTTGATATGCTGTGGGATGTAGTCAAGCAGGGAGTCCAGTCCTACTACACTTGGGTTTTGCATCTGTGCGATCTTTTCAATCAGTCTTTTCATCCTTTGGTTCCTCCGTCCTTTGTTCTGTATCTATCTTTTAAAGTTCAAATACTGTTTTTCCGCCAAGGATTGTTCGTACCACCCGTCCGGTCAGTTCCAGACCGTCAAATGGAGTGTTTTTGCTCTTGCTGTGCAGTTTTTCTGCATCGACTGTCCAGCTTCTGTCCGGATCAAACAGAACGATATCTGCAAGGCTTCCTTCCCGCAGGGTTCCACCCGGCAGGCGAAGCAGATTTGCAGGATTGGTGCTCATGAGTTTCACCAGGTCAAGCAGACTCATGCCGCACTGATGAACCAGTACGGTGCAGGCTGCTGCAAAGCTGGTTTCCAGTCCAACGATGCCATTTGGTGCCTTGAGGAAGTTTGCTTTTTCCTCTGCTGCATGTGGTGCATGGTCGGTCACAATTGCATCGATGGTTCCATCCAGAACACCTTCCACAATCGCTTCGCAGTCTTCCTGCTCTCTGAGTGGTGGATTCATGCGGAAGTTTGCATTGTAAGAAAGCAGCAATTCGTCGGTCATCATCATATAATGCGGTGCTGTTTCGCAGGTAACCTTGACCCCTCTTGCTTTTGCTTCCCGGATCAGCTGAACCGAGCCTTTTGTGCTGACATGTGCAATGTGGATTGCAGTATCAGAACTCTCTGCAAGTACGATCTCTCTTGCGGTGATACTGTCTTCGCTTGCGCGATCCATGCCTTTAACGCCCAACTCTTTGGAGATGCGTCCTTCGTTGATGATGCCGCCATCGATGATGGTCAGATCTTCACAGTGGCTGATAACTGGAACACCCGCTTTATAAGCTTCTTTCAGGGCTTTTAACATCATACCGCCGTTTTCAACCGGTCTGCCGTCATCGCTGACCGCTACCGCTCCGCAGGCATGCAGCGCTGCGATGTCATTTAGCTCCTGACCGAGCATTCCTTTTGTAATGGATGCAATCGGATAAACTCTCGCGTCCGCATCCTTTGCCTTGTCCAAGATATAGGAAAGAACTTCTTCGCTGTCAGTAACCGGTTTGGTATTTGGCATACAACAAACACCAGTTACTCCTCCGGCAGCAGCTGCCTTACAGCCTGTAATGATATCTTCCTTGTGAGTAAATCCAGGATCACGCAGGTGAACGTGGATGTCCAGAAATCCCGGTGCTGCACAAAGTCCCGAGGCATCAATATGCTGTGCACCCTGTGCGATCTTGGTCTGTGCCAGATTGGAACCGACCTTGATGATTCGATCTCCTTCAATCAGAATATCACCGATAAAGTCAACCGGTGGTTCACAGGACGGGTCTAAAATCCTGGCATTTGCAATGAGCATTTTTTCCACAAAAGTCCCTTCCTTTCCTCTGCTTTTATTTTATATTATTCATCCGTTTCAATACAGATTGTTACCTGATCTTCTCCGTCCCGCTCCTCGACCGAAACCTTGACAAACTCGTCACGGGATGTCGGCAGATTTTTTCCGACATAGTCTGCGCGAATCGGAAGTTCCCGATGTCCGCGGTCGATCAACGCTGCAAGCTGGATACTTTTTGCTCTGCCGCGCTGCAGGATAGCGTCCATCGCTGCCCGGACGGTACGGCCGGTATAGATTACATCATCCACAAGGATAATCTGTTTTCCTTCAATGGAAAACGGAAGATCGGTTCGATCCTGGCGTCTTTCACCGCTGCGTTTGTCATCGCGGTAAGCGGTAACATCCAGATATCCAACCTCCACCGTGGTACCTTCCAGCTCGGAGATTTTTTTTGCTACCCGCTGTGCCAGCTCCGCTCCTCTGGTCATGATACCGATGATATACAGGTTTGACGCACCTTTGTTGTGCTCGATAATTTCAAACGAAATTCTTGTGATTGCCCTCAGCATGGCTTTTTGATCCATGATCTGGGTTTTCTCGACCAGCATATCAAAATCCTCCCCATTGGTTAAATTTAAGCCAGCGCATAAAAAAAGCTGCCTGCGACCTTTCGGCAGCAGACAGCAGGTTTTTCCATCACATTAAAAGCCCAGCTTTTCCGGACTTTTTCCAAAAGATTCCCTTTTGGATATGGTTACCCCATCAAACCACCTTGCCAGCCTCACAGGACCGTCTTAAAGGATTCGCTTTCAGGATAATAATGACAAGACAGATTGCTTCATTTGCAAGTTCAATATGTCTTGTTTTTCTTTAAGGATAAGTATATCCAATTCTCTGCAAAATGTCTAGTGCTGACACGTCAAACTTCGCATAAATATTGACTTTTTTTTGGTCATTCTGCTGCAAAAGTTCCTCGAAGCATAAAGAAAAGGTTATTTTGTTTCCTTTTTTAACAAATCGCTAGAGGGACATATCTTCCTCATCGTCATAATCATGATAGAGGTGGTCCATCATCATTTCTTTTTCGTGGCGATATTTCTGTTCCTTAATGTAAAGGTCCAGTGCTTTGTTGAGTTTAAACAGCACCGAAACCGATTTTACGCAGATCACCGCAATCATGGCAACCATACTTGCCACAACCACCATCAGCGCAAGGATAGAAGCTTCCTTTCCTTTCATTCCATCATTTTTTATCTTTTCAAAACAAGGCATAAACAGATCCTCCTTTGTCTTCTTTTTTAAGAATTATATCATTTCTGTTCCTATTAATCAATCCAGATTTATTTTTTTGAAAAAAATTGTGAAAATTCACTTGAATTCTCCTGTTTTTTTGAAAATCCTGTTCGCCTTTTTCGGAAAATCTTTCATAAACTGTTTTAAATTTAAAAATTTTATGGTAAAATAATTGAGTTATCATTGCATTGTTTATGATTATATCGATTTTAAGAATTAGGAGCTATATTATGAACAAGAAAATTTCCCTGGGGCTGGCCCTCGCCCTTATGTTCGTCATCACCGCGGTAACATTTTCCATTACCATGATTTTTTCCAGGCAGATGTTCTCCACTACCGTCACCAACGTTTCCCAAAGAGAAGCGATGTATGACAAGCTTTCCGAGATTGACAGCTATGTACGAAAGAACTATTACGGTACCATCGATGAAACAACTTTAAATGACTATATTTCGATGGGATATATCGCCGGACTCTCCGATCAGTATGCTACCTATTATTCTGCTTCCCAGTATGCGGAACTTCAGCAGGAAAACGCAGGCAAGCTGGTTGGTATCGGTATTCGTGCAACCCGCAGCGAAAGCGGATTTATTCAGGTAACAGAAGTTTATCCAGATTCTCCTGCTGCTGAGGCAAACATCAAAGCTGGTGACCTGATCGTTAAGGTAAACGACATCGACGTCACCGCAGACACCTATAATGACGCAATCAGTGAGATTGGCGGCAAAGCTGGCACCAAACTCAGCTTGACCGTCCGCAGCGACAACAAGGATCGTGAAATCTCCGAGATTACCCGCCGTGTTGTTGTAACCCCTACTGTATATCCAAAAATGATCGGCACTGCCGGCTACATCAAAATTGTCGACTTTAATGAAAACACCTATGACCAGTTTAAAAAAGCGGTAGAAGATCTGATCGGCAACCAGGGAGCACAGTCCCTGATCTTTGACCTGAGAAACAATACCGGCGGTCTGGTTGATCCAGCCATCAAGATGTTGGATATGCTGCTGCCGGAAGGTACCATTGCAACCGCAACTTATCGTGATGGTTCCACTGAAGTTCTCGGTACATCGGATGCAAACTGCATCGATAAGCCTATGGTTGTTCTGACCAATGAAAATACTGCCAGTGCAGCAGAGCTGTTCACACAGGCACTGCGCGATTACGGTGTTGCAAAATCGGTCGGTACCACTACCTACGGCAAAGGCGTTATGCAGGTAACCCATTCTCTGAAAGATGGTTCTGCAATCCGCATTACCGTTGCTCAGTACAATCCACCAAAGAGTGCAAACTATGATGGCGTTGGTATCAAACCAGATTACGAAGTTACTCTGACCGAAGATCAGGTAAAAGCTTTTGATACTCTGGATGAAACCACCGATCCTCAGCTGAAAAAAGCACTGGAAATCACCAACTCCTCTACCCTGCTGACACAGAACACAGAAACCACCACAACAGAGGAATCTGCTGCTCCTGAAGAAGCAAACGGAGAAACCACAACCTCCGAGGAAGCTCCTGCAGAAACAGAAACTCAAGAAGGAGCAGAAACCCAAACAGAAACAACTGAAACAGAACCTGCTGCTGAATAAAAAGTCAAAAAGAGGAACGGATTTTTCCGTTCCTCTTTTTTAAAACCCTTTTTTCCTTTGCTTTAAGTTTACCCCAATACTGCCGCACAGACATCCGCACAGCAGCATCGAAAACAGTTTTACCAATGCCCAGAACCCCGGAGTTTCACCAATTGCAAGAGAGCCCAACATCCCTGCTGCAAACAAGATTCCTGCGCACAGCATTCCAAGGAAGAAACCATTTTGCTTTGCGTGTCTTGCACAAAAGAATGCTCCAATGCAGGCAAGCAGGCATCCTAAAATAAGTCCAATCCCCTTGACTGCCCAAATCGGCACCTTTCCTGCGGACATTGCAACAGAAAGAATTGTCAGCAACACCATTCCTGCTGCAATCGCTGCTGCACACCCCACAATCACTGCTTTTTTCTGACGGCTATCCTCTGATTTTCGACCTGTATTTTTATTTCCTTCTGTTGATTTTCCCTTTGCACGGATATTCCTTTTTTCCATAAAAAAATCACCCCGTATCCTGCATTTTCTGTTACAGGATATTCGGGGTGTCCAATATTTATTCGCTAAAATCAAGCGGATTATTTGGATTTTTTATCAGCCTGTTCCTGAGCAGCTCTCTCAGTTGCAGTGATGTTCTGCTGAATGGACCAACGAGCCAGACGGATTTTGCTTCTGTCACCTGCTGTTTCGATTACAACAGTATCATCTTTGATGCTGACGATTCTGCCGATGATGCCGCCGATTGTTACAACTTCATCTGCAATTTCGATGTTTTCTCTCATCTTCTGAACTTCTTTTTCTCTCTTTTTCTGAGGACGGATCAGGATGAAGTAGAATACAACGAACATCAGAATCAGTGGAATAAAGGTTGCCAGCATAGTAGCAGTATCCGATGTTGCTGCGGTAAGATAAAAGTTTGCCATGGGTTTTTGCACCTCCGTTAAAATAAGCAAAAATGCGCTGGGAAAAATCCCCTGCATTTTGATATACAAGCAACATTATACCTGTTTCAGCTGTACTTTGCAAGTGGTTTCTCTGTAAAATACAGACAAAATTCTCACTCGTTAAATTCTTCTGCCCAACAGTGGAATCATCTCTGCACGGAACTGCTCATATCTTCCCTCGTCCAGTGCTGCACGGATCTTTTCCATCAGGGTATTATAGAAATACAGGTTGTGCATAACAGCAAGGCGCATACCCAGCATCTCATTTGCTTTGAGCAGATGACGGATATAAGCGCGGGAATGACGCTGACAAACCGGACAGTCACACTCTGCATCAATCGGACTGTCATCCAGCTCATATTTTGCATTGTTGATGTTGATGATGCCCTGCCAGGTAAACAGATGACCATGACGTGCATTTCGGCTTGGCATAACACAGTCGAACAGGTCCACGCCGCGATAAACCGCCTCGATGATATTAACCGGTGTACCAACTCCCATCAGATAACGAGGCTTGTCCTTTGGCATATATGGTTCAACCTCTTCGATGATTTCATACATAACCGGAGCAGGTTCTCCAACTGCCAAACCTCCGATCGCATAGCCGTCGCAGTTAATCTCCGAAATCTGCTTCATGTGTTCGATACGCAAATCTGGGAAGGTAGAACCCTGGTTGATACCAAACAGCATCTGATGCGGGTTGATGGTACCTTCTGCCGCATTGAGGCGATCCATTTCTGCTCGGCAGCGTCTGAGCCAACGAACGGTGCGGTCGATGGAACGTTTCGTATACTCTCTGGTTGCCGGGTTTTCGATACATTCATCGAATGCCATTGCAATAGTGGAAGCAAGGTTAGACTGGATGCGCATGCTCTCTTCCGGTCCCATGAAGATGCGTCTTCCATCAATATGGGACTGGAATTTTACTCCCTGCTCGCTGATGGTTCTCAACTGTGCCAGAGAAAATACCTGGAAGCCGCCGCTGTCGGTGAGAATCGGTCCATCCCAACCCATAAATTTGTGCAGGCCGCCCAGTGCTTTGATCTTTTCATCGCCTGGACGCAGGTGCAGATGATAGGTGTTGCAAAGCTCTACCTGACATCTCAAATCTTTCAGGTCATAGGAAGAAATACCGCCTTTGATTGCCGCCGAAGTACCAACGTTCATAAAGGCCGGTGTCTGGACTGTGCCATGTACCGTTTTGAATTCACCGCGGCGGGCACGTCCTTCCTGTTTTAACAATGTATACATAAAATCCTCCGAATTACTATGATAAAGTTTTTTGTCAAACTTTTGTACACAAAAGTTTGCGGTTTCCAAAGGCAGAGCCTTTGGGCACTTGTCGCAACATATAAAAAAACAAAAGATAAAAATCGATAGGGGCAATAAGTCGTTTCGGTTCTGGCGCACGGGAGCGCGCATCTGCACACAGTTATGCAGATGAAAACCCAATCAAGTTTTATCTGCATTTGAATTTCAGCGCCAAATACGAAAAATCTCCCACTGGGAGGTTTTTCTGGATGGTGCATCTCGGCAGTTTCCAGAGGGGGTTTTTCTCTTGCAAAAACCCCCTATTTGTCAATCCAAAACTTGGATTGACAAATTTACTCCCAAATGCGCCTGAACGATAAGGTTCCGCACTCTGCGGAGTGCGCCAAGGGCGTTGCCCTTTGGAAACCCACAATTTTTTGAAAAAAATTGAGTAAAACTTTTGTTTTTCACCCAACTACCTGTCTTTGCGCCGAAGGCAAACAGCGGGCAGGCTCAGCCTGCTTATTTATCTGCATCGTTTACAATCAGCATAGCATCGCCAAAGGAGAAGAAACGATATTTCTCCTTTACTGCAAGGTCATAGGCTGCCATAGTATGCTCATAGCCTGCAAAAGCACTGACTAACATAATCAGAGTGCTTTCCGGCAGATGGAAGTTGGTGATCAGTCCATCCAGCACCTTAAACTGATAACCTGGATAGATGAAAATGTCGGTATAACCTTCTTCTGTGTGCAGCGGCAGTCCTTGTTTGGTACCCAATGTTTCGAGGGTTCGGCAGCTTGTCGTTCCAACTGCGATGACACGTCCGCCGTTTGCCTTGGTCTGGTTGATCAGATCGGCAGTTTCCTGCGGCAGATAATAGTGCTCGGAGTGCATCTTGTGGTCGGTAATTTCGTCCTCTTTGACCGGACGGAAGGTTCCCAAACCAACGTGCAGGGTTACGGTTGCAACCTTAACGCCTTTTGCCTTGATCTTATCCAGCAGTTCGTTGGTAAAGTGGAGACCTGCTGTCGGCGCTGCTGCCGAGCCAAGTTCGTGGGAATAAACAGTCTGATAGCGCTCATTGTCCTGAAGCTTTTCGGTGATGTAAGGTGGGAGCGGCATATTTCCGATCTGTTCGAGTACCGGGAAGATGCTGTCTCCTTCGTAACTAAAGCGAATCAGACGGTTTCCGCCTTCTACGGTTTCCAAAACCTCACCTTTTAATAATCCTTCGCCAAAAATGAGCTTTACGCCCGGTTTTGCTTTTTTGCCCGGTTTTACCAGTGTTTCCCAAACATCCTTTTCCTTCTGTTCCAGAAGCAGGACTTCAATGTTTGCGCCGGTGTCTTCCTTCGTTCCATAAAGTCTTGCTGGAATAACGCGGGAATCGTTGACAACCAGCAGATCCCCTTCTTTTAAATAATTCAGCACATCATAAAAATGATGGTGGCTACATTTTCCGCTTTCCCGATCCATTACAAGCAGTCGGGAATGATCCCTTGGTTCAATCGGGGTCTGGGCGATCTGCTCCTGTGGCAGATCAAACCAAAAATCTGATTTTTTCATATTGTTTCTCCTTCACTGTACAGGTGTAGAATGTTTTGGAGAGATGAGCAGGTTCTCATTCCCCTTTGTATCAGAATATCAGTCTATATTGTACGGTTTCTTTTTGCCGATGTCAACAAAGACAAAAGCTCCCCGATCTTTTTCCGTCTATCCCCACAAAAACGCTGCTTTTCTCCGTCTTAAACTTTCTGTTTTCTGCAAAAGATTCTACATTTTTACAGTTTAATCAAAAAAAGTCAAAATCTGTATTGACAGTAGGGTGATGCAATGCTAATATATACCCAAACACTTTAAACTTTATATGAAACGATAGAGGCGCACCTTTCATCAGTAGCACAGGATAAGGCTGCCAAAGCTGTTTGAGTCCTTTGCCAAAGGGAACGGTGCCGAAGGGAGCATTTCGGCGGATGCTGCCCTGGGTGTGTCCTGAATAAGGGCACAACTGTCACCATCCTTTGAAAAGGTGGTGAAGCGCTATCCGGTTTTTCCTGATTTTCATCTTTGCTTTTTGTTTTCTTTTCTGAAAAACAGGAAAATGCCCCTATCAACAGTTCGCCGGTTTTTTTAAACCGGCTTTTTTCATATCCTGCTTTCCTGTTTTAAAATCAGCATTTTTTAAAATAAGAAAGCATACAGTGTTTTATCCTCATATTTCTGAAAGGATGTATCACAAATGAAACAGTACAATGTAGCCGTCATCGGTGCTACCGGCATGGTCGGTCAGCGCTTTATCTCCCTGCTGGAGCATCATCCGTGGTTTCATGTAACCACACTTGCTGCTTCTGCACACTCTGCTGGAAAAACCTATGAACAAGCTGTCAGCGGACGCTGGATGATGAGCACTCCAATCCCGGAAGCAGCAAAATCCATCGTAGTAAAGGATGCTGTTGCTGACGCAGAAGAAATTGCACACAGCGTTGACTTTGCTTTCTGTGCAGTGGATATGAAAAAAGATGAAATCCGTGCACTGGAAGAAACATATGCAAAATATGAGTGTCCGGTTATGTCCAACAACTCTGCACACCGCTTTACACCGGATGTTCCAATGATGATTCCAGAAATTAACGATGACCACGCACAGATCATTGAAGCACAGAGAAAACGTCTGGGCACTAAACGCGGATTCGTTGCTGTAAAATCCAACTGCTCTCTCCAAAGCTACGTTCCTGCTCTGCACCCACTCAAAGAATGGGGCATCACCAAAGTGCTCGCTTGCACCTATCAGGCAATTTCCGGTGCTGGCAAAAACTTTGAAACCTGGCCGGAGATGGTAGATAACGTTATCCCATTTATCGGCGGTGAAGAAGAAAAGAGCGAAAAAGAACCGCTGAAAATCTGGGGAACTGTTTCGGATTCTGAGATTATCCCAGCTTCCACCCCTTCCATCACCACCCAGTGCATCCGTGTACCGGTTACAGACGGTCATCTTGCTGCCGTATTTGTATCCTTTGAGAAAAAACCAACCATTGAGGAAATCAAGAATGCCTGGAAAAACTTTGCAGGTTACCCACAGCAGCACAATCTGCCTTCCGCTCCAAAGCAGTTTTTAACCTACTTTGAGGAAGACAACCGCCCACAGACCAAACTGGACCGCAATCTGGAAAATGGTATGGGCGTTTCGGTCGGTCGTCTGCGCGAAGACAGCCAGTATGACTATAAGTTTGTCTGCCTTTCCCACAACACCATCCGCGGCGCAGCAGGCGGTGCTGTTCTGATGGCAGAAACCTTGGCAAGCAAAGGCTATCTTGACTAAAAAGGGGCTAATTTATGAAAAAGACCATCTTTACCGGCGCGGGCGTTGCCATCGTAACCCCGATGAATCCGGATGAATCCATCAATTTTGACCGACTGGGTCAGATCATCGATAATCAAATCGAAAATGGCACCGATGCTATCGTTATCTGCGGCACAACCGGTGAATCCGCTACCATGACCGACCAGGAACATGTAGACTGCATTGAGTATGCTGTAAAACGTGTAAATGGCCGCGTTCCGGTCATTGCAGGTGCTGGCAGCAACCACACTTCTTATGCTGTATGGATGTCCAAAGAAGCAAAACGGGTTGGCGCAGATGCTCTTCTCCACGTTACTCCATATTACAACAAAACTTCTCAGACAGGTCTCATCCGTCACTTTAACGCAGTTGCGGACGCGACCGATCTGCCGATCATCCTGTACAATGTTCCATCCCGTACCGGTGTCAACATCACCCCTGCTACCTATCGGGAGCTTGCAAAACATCCGAATATCGTTGCAGCCAAAGAGGCTAGCGGCAACATCTCTCAGATTGCGCAGATCGCACAGGCTTGCGGCGATGAGCTGGATCTTTATTCGGGCAACGATGACCAGATTGTTCCTCTGCTTTCTTTGGGTGCAAAGGGCGTTATCTCGGTTCTTTCCAACATTATGCCACGCGAAACTCACGACATCTGCCGTCTGTTCTTTGAAGGAAAGATTGCAGAAAGCCGTGCACTTCAGTTAAAACTCCTGCCGCTGATCAATGCGCTTTTCTCTGACGTAAATCCAATTCCTGTCAAGGAAGCCATGAACATGATGGGCTGGGAGTGCGGCGAATGCCGTCTGCCTCTGGTTTCGATGCAGCCGCAGGCAAAAGAACACCTGCGCGTTCTGATGCAGGAACAGGGCCTAATAAAAGAATAAACAGATCGGGGTCGGGCTTTTTCCCGGCCCCCTTTTTAAGGATAAAAGAAAGAATGGAAATTCTTTTCGGATTTCCGGCAAAAGAAAGGACGTTTTATTATGGTATCAATTCTTCTTTCCGGTGCAGGAGGTAAAATGGGACAGGTCATCACCCGCTCTGTTTCTGAGCGCGATGACTGCCACATTGCTGCCGGCATCGACATTCACTCCATCGACTGCGGCTATCCGGTTTTCTCTTCTCCGGAGCAGTGTGATGTTGCCTGCGATGTCATTATCGATTTTTCTCATCCTTCGGTTACCAATTCCCTGCTCGATTATGCAGTAAAACACAAGATTCCTGCTGTTATTGCAACTACAGGACTTTCTCCTGAACAGGTGGAAGCAATCCATGAGGCTGCAAAAACCATCCCAGTCTTTTTCTCTGCCAACATGTCGCTGGGTGTATCCCTCCTGACAGAACTTGCAAAAAAAGCTGCTAAAGTGTTGGGTAACGATTTTGATATCGAAATCATCGAAAAACACCACAACCGCAAGGTGGATGCTCCAAGCGGCACCGCACTGATGCTTGCTGATGCCATTTCGGAAGAACTTAAAGATGCTCCACAGTATGTCTACGACCGCCACAGCCGCCGTGCTGCACGCAGCAAAAACGAAATCGGTATCCATGCTGTCCGCGGCGGAACAATTGTAGGTGAACATGAAATCCTGTTTGCTGGTCATGATGAGATCATCTCGCTGACACACACCGCCATGAGTAAGGAAATCTTTGCAACCGGCGCCATCAATGCTGCTCTTTTCCTGGCAAACTGCAAACCGGGACTTTACAATATGGGCGATTTGGTTTAAGATAGAGCTTAGAAAACTTTACCTTTTTCCAAGAGAAAGGATCTGATTCTATGAATGGTGTCAGCAAAATTTCTGTGACCGAAGATGTCTGTCTCATCAGCTTTAACAACATTCCCCGAGACCTTTCGGTCACCTCCCAGATCATGACAGAATTCGCTGTGCAGGATATCAACATCGACATGATTTCCCAATCTGCTCCAATCGGTGAAAGTGCAAACGTTTCCTTTACCGTTCAATCGGAGGATCTGGTTCGGGCACTTGCCATCATCCAACTCTTTCGGGAGCAGCATCCTTCGGTACGTCCGATTGTTTCAAGCGGCAATTGCAAAGTACAGCTCTACGGTGAAGAAATGCGCTCCATGCCGGGTGTCGCTGCAAGAGCATTTTCGGTTGTGTCTTCCATTACCAATGAAATCATGCTAATCACAACCTCTGAAGTGGATATCTCCATTTTGATTGCACAGCACGAACTTTCTTCCGTACTGGATGCATTAAAACAGCACTATGGAATCTAAATCTCTTTGCTGTATCGACTGCCGTTGGTGCTGGAAGGATGACCGCGCGACCGATTATCGCCGTCCACCCTTCTTCTTCTGCCGCAAAAGGGGCAGTTTTTACAGCCGCAACTATAAAATCGGGGAAGGTACCCGTATTTCCCCGACACAGCCTGTCTGTGAAAAATTTTCTCCACGCACAAAGGAGGAAGAATCATGATAAAAAACTGCTGCATGATTTCTACGTGGAAAATGTCCCTGCTTGGCATGAAGCGGGCAGCTCCTTTATTAAAACGAAACGTTCCGGTTCACGAAGCGATCCTGATGGCGGTCAAAACCGTTGAGGATGACCCTGCTATTTCATCGGTTGGCTATGGTGGACTTCCTAATCTAAACGGTGAGGTCGAACTGGATGCTACTTATATGAACGGCGATACACTGGGATTTGGCGGCGTTATGTCGGTAAAGAATATCAAAAACCCGATTGAAGTTGCCTTTGACCTCAGCCATTATCAGAGAAATTGTCTGCTTTCCGATATCGGTGCCACCCGATATGCTCAGTCTAAGGGCTTTGCCTTCCAGAATATGCTCTCCCCTGAGAGTAAAAAACGCTATGACCAGACAGATAAGATGCGGGATTCCGAAATGCTGGAAGCCTACAAAGAACATGATACCGTCTGTGTCATTGGTATGGACCATCGTCGTTCCATGGCGTGCGGCGTATCCACCTCCGGCTTGTTTTTAAAGATGCCCGGTCGTGTTGGCGATTCCCCAATCATCGGTTCAGGACTTTATGCTGATTCTGAAGTTGGCTGTGCTGCAGCTACCGGCGTTGGAGAAGACATCATGAAAGGCTGTCTTTCCTTCTCTATCGTAGAGAAAATGCGCAACGGAATGGACCCTCAGACCGCCTGCGAAACTGCTCTCCAGCAGCATTTACAGCGTTTCCTGCGATGCAATCACAGCTGCGGAAGCATCTCCGTCATCGCAATGGACTGCTATGGAAATGCAGGAGCTGCCACCACGTTATCCGCTTTCCCGTTCGTTGTCACCGATCAAAACTTTTCCACCCAGCTTTATGTTGCTTCCAACATCGGTGGAAAAATCTCCATCTTTCAGCCGGATCAGGGTTGGCTTAACAGCTATCGCGGCGATTAATCGATCTGTAAAACCATCAAGAGGTACATTTTTACTGTACCTCTTATTTTTTTCATTTTTTTGCAGCATTTTCCTTTTCTGATGGATATTACTTATGAAGGGAGGTCCTTACGCTTGTATACAAACGAATCTATTGACTCTGTTATTTCACTTTATTCTGACATGGTTTACCGGTTGGCATTTTCTCATACCGGTTCAAAAAGCGATGCTGACGATATTTTTCAGGAGGTCTTTTTAAAACTCATCGATTGTACGACTCCCTTTCAATCGGAAGAACATCGCAAAGCATGGCTGATTCGTGTCACGATCAACTGCTGCAATCAGCTGTGGCGCAGTGCATGGCGGCGACGTACCGTTCCTTTGGACCATCTGCCGGAAGAATCTGAGGAGACAATTTTTCCACAGGAATCCGCACTGTTCTGTGCTTTACAGAAATTGCCTGCAAAAGATCGTGACCTGATTCATCTTTTTTACTATGAACAGTTATCGGTCCGTGAAATTGCTTCTATCCTGTCTCAACGCGAATCTACCATTCGTTCCAGGCTGACACGGACCAGACAAAAATTAAAATCTATTTTAGAGGAGGACAATTAAATGAACGATCAATCCTACCGTGATCTTTTTTCCAAGATATCCCCTTCTGAGCAGTTAATCGACCAAACAAAAGAAAAAATGCGGGAACGGGCTGTCTTGAACCGTACCTGCCGCTATTCTTTTGGACGTCAAAAACGCTTTTTTTCCCGAGCTGCTGTTGTTATGGCTGCTGTTAGCTGCGTTTTTGTTGTCAGCGTCAACGCTTCTCCTGCTTTTGCAGCCAGCATCCAAAACCTTCCCATTTTAGGAACATTGTCTCAGGTTCTCACCATCCGCAACTACACCGAAAAAACAGACAACACAGAAATTACCGTAAAACAACCTGCTGTCGCCGATGATAGCGGTAAAACAGAAAACATTGATGTTAATGCGCAGATTCAAGCTGTTGTTGACCAGTATCTTGCAGACGCACAGACTCAGATTGATGAGTACAAAAAAGCTTTTCTGGAAACTGGCGGAACAGAAGAAGAGTTTGAGCAGAAAAATATCAAGGTTGATGTAAATTACGAAATTAAATCACAGTCTGACGACGTTCTCTCTTTTGCTCTCTATATGTATCAAAGCTGGTACAACTTCTCTGAAACGGTCGCTTACTATAATCTGAATGCGCAGACAGGAGAAGAACTGACCCTTCAGCAGCTGCTGGGTGATAACTATATTGAGATTGCAAATAAGGAAATACGTTCCCAGATCGAAGAGCGCAACGCTCAAAGCGAATACCCTCTCTTCTTTACCGATGAAAACGCATTCCAGACCATCAATGATCAGACAAAATTCTATATTAACTCCAACAATCAGGTTGTGATCGTATTTGATAAATATGAAATCGCACCAGGAAGCACAGGCAGACCAGAATTTGTCATTCCTCAAGAAATCCTTCTTCCATCTAAATAAAAGGATTTATCCACACAAAAAAGCTGTACCGTTTGGTACAGCTTTTTTGCATCTTATTATTTCTTTCTGCTTCTTTTCTTGGAAGGAGTTTGGTAAGCCGGTTTGATTGCTGCCGGCTCTTTTTCCTTGATTGCCGATGGCTCTCTGTGTTTGAGTGCGGATGGCTCTTTATGTTTAATGGCAGAAGGTTCTTTCTGTTTGATTGCAGTTGGCTCTGGTTTTTTAATGGAGGATGGATCCTTTTTCTTCAGTGCTGCCAAATCCTCTTTTTTCTTTTCTACAACTTCGATCTTCCACAGCTGATTTTCGCCGCCTCTTTCCCAAATCTGTACATGGCGGTTATCTTCCAAAGCAACATCCAGATATTTTCCGCTGGACAGCGAAGAGATGCGCACTGCTTCTCCATCCTCTTCCAGTTTCCAAAGCTGGCTATCTGCACTGACTGTCTCCCACTGATGAACCCATGCACCATTCACTGTTCCGCCAGCAATAATGTCCACTACTTTTTTGCTTTTTGTGCTGACGATGCGATAGCAGCCGTTTTCTTCCGGGAAGAATTTCCAGTTCTGTGCTTTCTGTTCATCCGCAGCTTCCACAGTAATCAGCTGGTCTTCATTTGCGGTCAGTAATTTACCTGATGTAACCGACATGATACGGTACTCTTTTGTTTTATAAACTTTCATTTGAACCTCTTCTTTCTCAAGATGATATCATATTCCAGTGTCATGAAGCTTTGGTTTAGATTTATTATATCACCTGTCGGTCAAGTGGTCAAATTTCTTGCCTATTCTGTTTTTGTTTTCTTTTACCTGTTTTTCCCTTCTTTTTATTCTTGATTTTCTTTCTCCTTTTCCCTTTCTGTTTTTACTTTTTTTAAACTAAACTTGCCTTTTTATTTTATTCTCTTTTTACTTTGCTCTTACCAGACTAACATGCTTTAGAGTGAAGTTCCACCTCAAACGTTTCTCTCTCAATTAAAAATTCTTCTTGTCTTTCTTTTGCTGCAACGTAGCGTTCTGCCAGCATCCCACAAACTCCCAGCAAAATCATTCCTCCAAACAACGCAGCACCTAAATAAAAAAATGCAAACATTTTTAGCCCTCCTTATCGCTCGTTTGATTGCACTGTGCAACTTTACAAGCAAAAAAATTGCACTTTTTAGCAATCTATCCCTCGATTCTCCCCAAATTTTACAAGTATTCCGTCTTTTTTCTTTCTTTGCTCTGATTTGATTTTAGCACTATGCAAACAAGAAGTCAATAGCGCTGCGCAATTTTTTTATTTTTGCGGTTGCGTCCTGCAAAACTACGTGGTATAATAAGAAAAAAGGAGGGAAAGCTGTGGAAAAAAACATCCAAACCGGAAAGCGTATTCAATCCAGACGGGAAGAATTGGGTATGAATCTGGGTGACATCGCCAAAGAGGTTGGTGTAGCCGTCTCAACGATACAGCGCTATGAAAAAGGCAAAATTGAAAAGATGAAGCTGCCCGTTATTGAGGCAATCGCGAAAGCTCTTCAGGTCGATCCTGCATGGCTGCTATGTCAGACCGATCAGATGAATCCCCCCCTTCATTCTTCAATCGATAATCTGATCCCTTTACCCAAAACCTATCAGATTCCGCTGATCGGCGATATCGCCTGCGGAACTCCTATTCTCGCGGAAGAAAACGTGGAAGCAATTCTGGAAGTTCCCCAACACATTAAGGCAGACTTTGCACTGCGCTGCCATGGGGACAGCATGATCGGCGTTCATATCCACGATGGGGATATCGTTTACATTCGCCAACAACCCGATGTCGACAATGGTTCGATTGCCGCTGTCTGCATCGAAAACTCGGCAACGCTCAAAAGGGTCTATAAATATCCTGATAAGCTGGTCCTTTCCCCTGCTAATCCCGCTTACGAGCCTCTGGTCTACACGGGAGAAGAACTTTCCCAGGTTCGTATTCTTGGCAAAGCAGTTGGTTTTACCAGCCTGATTGATTGATTCTAGCCGTAACCTAAAATAACATAAATACTTTTCTTATAAAAAAACTCCGAAACAGCTTTACGCTATTTCGGAGTTTTAATTTTTATCTTAATTTTAGTCTGCCAGTGCAGCTTTAATCATGATTGCACATTCCAGACGTTTTTTCTCCAGTTCACAAGCAACCTTGTATGGTTTCTTGATGGAGCCTGCATATTCAAGATTGTTTGCATTGCATCCGCCGCTGCAATAGAATTTAGCCCAGCAGTTCTTGCATTCTGGTTTTGTATAAACAGTGGTCTTTGCAAAGGAATCCTTAATCTCAGTATTGAGAGACTGGTCATGTACACTGCCCATGATCCATTCCGGCTTACCAACAAACTGGTGACATGGATATACATCGCCTTCTGGAGTAACCGAAACATACTCGTTGCCGCAGCCACAGCCACGCAGACGTTTGATAGCGCAAGGGCCCTGATCCAGGTCGATCATAAAGTGGAAGAAGTTGAAGAACTCACCATTCTTGCGTTTTTCAATGATGATTTTTGCCAGTCTTTCATATTCTGCAAATACCTCTGGCAGATCCTCTTCGGTCAGTGCGTAAGGCAGTTTTGGATCGGTAACAACCGGCTCAATGGAAATCTGGTCAAAGCCTTTTTCGTAGAAGTGCAGAACATCCTCAGCAAAATCTTTATTGAATTTGGTGAAGGTACCGCGAACATAGTACTGTCCGTCCCCTCTTGCTTTTACCAGCTTCTGGAATTTTGGCATAATCTGGTCATAGCAACCGCTGCCATCCACATGGAAACGCATACGGTCATTGACTTCTTTTCTGCCATCGATGGAAAGAACAACGTTGTGCATCTCTTTGTTGATGAAATCGATCTTATCATCAGTCAGGAGCAAACCATTAGTGGTAATGGTAAAGCGGAAGTTTTTGTTGTATTCCTTCTCCTTGGAGCGAGCATATTCTACAACCTCTTTGACAACATCAAATGCCATCAGAGGCTCACCGCCAAAGAAGTCCATTTCCAGATTGTGGCGGTTTGCAGAATATTTGAGCAGATAGTCGATTGCTTTTTTGCCGACTTCTGCTGTCATCAGTTTGCGTCCTCCGCCAAAATCGCCCTGTGCTGCAAAGCAGTAGGAGCAGCGCAGATTGCAGTCGTGCGCAACGTTCAGGCACATTGCCTTGATTGGTGCGGAAACCATCATGTCCGCAAACTGTTCGTAGTCATCGCTGGTGAACAGCTGACCATTTTCATACATTTCATAGATTTCGCCGTAAGCTTCTTCCAAAGCTGCACGGTCATATCTTGCCTCCAGCGGTGCAAAAACCGATGCAGGATATTCTTTTTCAAGTTTTTCACTGGTGTTGCTGTCAAAGGAGTTTGCCAGGAAAGAGGCGTCCAGCAGCTGCACCATATCATATACCATCTCGTCAACAACATGAACCGCGCCGCTGTTGACATCCATGATGATGTTGTATCCATTTAACTGAAAACTATGTAACATGATTTCTCTCCTATTATTCCATGCGGATCAAAGACCGCTTGACGTCATTTTTGTTTTACTGCCCTGTTTTTAATAAAAAGTCCTGTCCCATTCTCCAGACAGACAAAACGATAGGGACAGCGTGGCTGAACACAGCCAAGCGGCCCCTATCCTTAAATACAAAATCTAACGCACAATTATTTAGCGTGCTCGCATTTCTGGTTAGCAACTGTGCAGGAAGTCTTGCAAGCAGACTGGCAGGAAGCCTGGCATTCGCCGCAGCCGCCTTTTGCAGCAGTTTCTTTCAGGTTTGCCTTATTTAAAGTTTTTACGTGTTTCATGTAACAACATTCCTTTCCATAATTAAGTTCTATTGGTTGTTATCATATTATATCATATCTTTTTCTAGGTTTCAAGTCCTAAATCTTCGCTGTCGCATTTTTGTGGCAAAGATTCTTCATCTGGAAAAGACAGAGAGAAACAGCTTCCTTCTCCCAGCACACTTTCCAGTCCGATCTTGACTCCCAGATATGCTGCGCCGTGTTTCACAATTGAAAGACCCAGACCAGTGCCGCCAATCTGTTTGGAATGGCTCTTGTCAACGCGGTAAAAACGTTCGAAGACTCTGCGCTGATCTGCCGGAGAGATACCGATACCGGTGTCCTCCACCTTGAGCAATACCTGATGGTCTTCCCTTGTAATACTTACCTTGACTGATCCATCCGGACGATTGTACTTGATGGCGTTGTCACACAGGTTATAGATCACTTCATCTGCGATTTTGCGCACTGTTTTTACCGTTACCGGTTCTCCGGTCAGTGTCATCGTGATTCCTTTGTTTTGTGCCACATTTTGCAGACGGCTGACAATCTGTTCCGAAAGTTCGTACAGGTCAATTTCCTCTTTCTCATAAGGAAGCATATCTTCATCCAGCTGCGAAATCTTGATAATATCCCCCACTAGTGCGATCAGTCGCTGGGATTCATCAAAAATCTTTCCAGCAAACTGCGGCACATCCTGTGGCTTAACAAAACCGTCTTTCATAATTTCTGCAAATCCGGAAATAGAGGTAAGCGGCGTTTTGAGCTCATGAGAAACGTTTGCAGTAAACTCGCGGCGAAGCATTTCATTTTGCCTCTGTTCGGTTACATCCACAAACAGTAAAACCCCACCTTCAACTTCACCGTCACGAACTACTGGATTTGCTGTCATCTGGCAGTATCCGCCATCCGCTTCCAAAATCGTTTCCCAGTGTCTTCCTTCCAGCACCGCATCCACCGCTTTGCGGAATGGTTCACTTCGGTTGATTGCCAGAATATTCTTTTTATGCTTACCAATAAAGATCTGAAGGTCCGGAGAAATTCCCAGTATTTTCAGCGCACTGGTATTGCCCGACAAGATCTCACCTTTATTGTCGATCAGCAGGATTCCTTCCTTCATATAATTGGTAATCATCTGAAGGTCTTCCTGCTGCTGTTTTGCCTGCAGGAGCTGACGCTGAATCGTTTTTTGCTGAAAACTGATCTTGGTCAGCAGCGGTGCAAGCTCATCGTAAGATTCGTTATTGTCTGGATTTTCCAGGTCCAATTGGTTGAGTGGTTCGACAATCTTGCGGGAGATTCGAGAAGCCAGCAGCCCCACTGCCATCAGGATTGCAAAGGTAATCCATAAAAATGGCTGAATCATCCCTGCCAAAACCGCTACCACTGTATACTGTGTACTGGATACACGCAGAACACAATTGTTGGAAAGTTTCAGAGCATAATAAACTGTCTGTTTCTGAATGGTATCCGAGCGGCGAACCGCCTTTGCCGAACCATTCTTCATGGCTTCCACGATCTCTTCCCGGTTTGCATGGTTATCCATCTTATCGGGGTCTGCATGGTTATCAAACAGTACCCTTCCGTCCGGAGCAACCAATGTAACCCTTTCCGAGTTATCCGGCAGATCTTCCAGTGCCTGCATTCCATAATTTTCTACGGAAAGTGCAAGGTACTTTGCCTCACTGCTCAATTCTTTGGTCAGCTGACCATCAAAATAGTGGAAGAGGATCATGAACACCGTTACCATGCCCACAATACAAACCAGAAATGAAACGCTTAAGACCGCACGAAAAATTCTTCGCGTCATGATTTTTCTCCACCGATCTTATAACCGATTCCGCGTACCGTCTCGATGTAGTTTCCAGCTTCACCCAACTTCTGACGCAGGGTACGAACGTGGACATCCACTGTACGGCTTTCACCGTCAAAGCCATAGCCCCAAATCTCGTCCAGCAGCTGAGCGCGGGTAAACACAATTCCCTGTCTGGAAATCAGAAGATTTAAAAGCTCGAATTCCTTCAAGGTCAGGACAACATCTTTTCCGTCCACCTGTACTTCATGGCGAACCGGATTGACATAAAGGCTGCCCACACGGTATTCTTCCTGGCGATCATTGTCCGCACCGCTGCGGCGCAGCAATGCACGGATACGAGAAAGCAGCTCCATCATGCGGAATGGCTTTGGAACATAGTCATCTGCTCCGATATCCAAGCCTCTGACGATATCGTACTCGCTTCCTTTTGCGGTCAGCATAATAACCGGCAAACGTTTGGTCGCCGGTGCTGCACGCAGTTTTTGCAAAATGGAAAAGCCGTCCTCTTCCGGCAGCATGATATCCAGCAGTACCAAAGAGGGCGTCTTTTCATGGACAGCATCCCAGAATTCGCTTGGTGTTCCAAAGCCTTTTGCCTGCATGTTCTGTCCATTGAGTGTGTAAATAATCAGTTCACGAATGCTTTCATCATCTTCCAGCACATAAATCATTTTTCATCACCTCAATATGTATTGTATCATAAATCCTGGTGATGTTCATCACTTTTGTGCTGACCTGTAATGGAATATTCCACCCATTCAGCAAGATTAACGGCATGGTCACCAATTCGTTCAAAATATTTGGCAATCATCATCAAATCCAGAATTGCTTCCGGATCGCCGGTTTCTTCTTTCAGCTTCTGAAGCAGTTCGCCTCTTACCTGAATAAACAGGTTATCTACGGTATCGTCTTCCGCAACAACCTTATGTGCAAGGTCAAGATCTCCCTGAACAAAAGCTTCCACACTTTCGCTTACCATCATAACAGCGGCTTTTGCCATTTTGGTGATATGCAGTCTTCCCTGTGCAACAGTATCTGCTACATAACGAGTCAGTTCTGCTACGTCAGCTGCCTGGTCTCCGATACGTTCCATATCCGAAATCATCTTTAACGCTGCGGAAATGATACGCAGGTCTCTTGCTACCGGCTGCTGCTGCAGAAGCATACGCATACAGCGTGTCTCGATATCATGTTCCAGCTGATCCATCTCATGCTCAAGGGCAAACACTTTATCGACTGGGGCTTTTTTGTCCCCTTCCAGAAATTTTGCTGCAATCGAGATTGCTTCTTCGCACAGGCTTCCCATGCGAATCAGCTCGACATTCAGCTGTCTGAGCTGCTCGTCAAACCTTGTTCTCATATTAACCAAACCTTCCTGTAATATAGTCTTCGGTGCGTTTATCCTTTGGCATCGAGAAAATCTGCTCAGTTTCACCGTATTCAATCATTTTGCCCAGAAGGAAAAATGCGGTTCTGTCCGAAATTCTGGCTGCCTGCTGCATGTTGTGGGTAACCATGATAATGGTATAATCCTTCTTCAGCTCGGTTGCAAGCTCCTCGATTTTGGAGGTGGAGATTGGGTCCAGCGCACTGGTTGGTTCATCCATCAGAAGAACTTTTGGCTCTACTGCAAGCGCACGTGCAATGCAAAGACGCTGCTGCTGACCACCGGAAAGTCCGAGTGCACTCTTGTTGAGGCGGTCTTTTACCTCATCCCAGATTGCTGCACCACGAAGCGATTTCTCAACGATCTCGTCCAGACGAACTTTGGAACGGATGCCCTGCAGTTTTGGACCATAGGCAATATTATCATAAACAGACATTGGAAATGGGTTTGGTTTCTGGAACACCATACCAACTTCTTTACGAAGCCAGGTTGTATCAACCTGAGGATCGTAGATATCCTGACCATCATACAGGATCTTTCCTTCGATGCGGATACCCTCTACCAGGTCATTCATACGGTTGAGTGTTTTTAAGAAGGTGGATTTTCCGCAGCCGGAAGGTCCGATCAGCGCGGTAATCTGATTTTTGGGCAGCTCCATGTTGACGTCATAAAGCGCCTGATTATTGCTGTACCAGAGATTAAGTCCCTGTGCCGACATAATGGTTGACATTCTTTGCCCCATACCTTTCTTTATGAAATGTTTCTTTGAACACTTATTTTCTCTTGAGTTTTCTGCCAGTGAGGTTTGCTGCCAGGTTGATAATCAAAGTCAGGATCATCAGAATGGTTGCAATTGCAAATGCAACCGAGGTTTCGCCGCGTTCATTTGCGTAAACATACAGCGCAACAGTCAAAGTTGCAGAAGAAGACTGCAAAGACTGAACGAATCCATTGAGTACCAGACCAAAGCCTGCGGTGAACAGCAGTGCTGCCGATTCTCCTACGATACGTCCAATGGAAAGAATACATCCGGTAACAATACCATCAATTGCGTTTGGCAGAACAACAGTGCGGATCATATGCCATTTTCCGGCACCAAGACCCAGAGCACCTTCACGGTAAGACTGTGGAACAGTCTTGAGGCTTTCCTGAGTGGTACGCACAATGGTTGGGAGGATCATCATAACCAGAGTCAGACCTCCGGCAAGGATACCCTGTTTGAGTCCAACAAACTGAATAAAGAACAGCATACCAACCAGACCAAAAATGATCGATGGAATACCGGTCAGGATTTCAGTCGCAAACTCGATGAGTGCAACGACTTTTCGGTTTTTGGCATATTCTGTCAGATAGATTGCCGCACCTACCCCTAAAGGCAGTACAATAATCATTGCAATGAAAATGATATAAAGCGTATTAAGAATGTTTGGAAGGATACCGATGGTATCATTAATATAGCTGCTCTGACTGGTCAGCAGTTCCCAACTGATTGTACCTGCTCCGCGGTAGAAAATATACCCGATCAGGAACACAAGCAGAGCGCAGGTCAGCGCAGTGCAAAAATACATCAAACCTTTGAGCGTCCGGTCATAAACCTTGCGCCGTAATGCAAGTTCTTTCATCGGTTAGGCTCCTTCTTTCTTGTTTTTGATGAATACGTTGAGGACTACATTGATCAGCATGATAAATAAGAACAGTACCAGACCAATGGAGAAAAGTGCCTGTCTCTGCAAGGAGCCAGCTGCTGCATAAGACATTTCGGATGCGATTGCAGTGGTGAGGAAACGAACTGAGGTAAACAGTCCCGGCATATTTGCAACGTTACCGGATACCATGATGATTGCCATTGCTTCACCGATTGCACGTCCAACACCCAAAACAACTGCGGTTGCAACACCGCTTCTTGCTGCTGGAAGGCTTACCTTAAAGATTGTCTCAATCTTGGTAGCTCCCAGTGCCAGGGATGCTTCTTCATATTCTTTTGGCACTGCGTTGAGTGCATTTTCTGATACATTGATGATGGAAGGCAGAATCATAATTGCCAGTACAATGATTGCTGCCAGCAGCGATGCACCGGAGGAAAGATCAAACATCTCGCGGATTGCCGGAACCAGTACGATCATACCTACCAAACCATATACAACCGATGGAATACCTGCCAGCAGTTCCACAGCGGTATGGATGATACCTGCAACTTTTGGAGATGCACATTTGGAAAGAAAGATCGCTGTCATCAAACCAATCGGCACCCCAACAACTACAGCTCCTGCTGTACCGTAGATAGAAGTCAGAATAAACGGCAGAATTCCGTATGCTGGATCCTGTTTGTTAGTTGGTGCCCATCTCTGTCCAAAGAGGAAGTCAACAAGTCCTACCTCTCTGATTGCTGGAATACCTGATACAATCAGATAGATGCTGATCAAAAGCACGAAGCCAACTGCTACTACTCCACATAAGAGGAAGATGGCGTGCATCGCCATCTCCATCGCTTCTCTTATGTTTCTGTGCTTTTGACCACTGATTCTGGAAGTATTCTTTGCATCACCCTGAGTTTTTGCCAAAGGGATATTTGCTACATTTTGTTCCTGCATAAATGATGCTCCTTATCCGGTGGTCGTGCGTGTCTTGTCTATTTCTTATTCAGCCATTGGAACTGCGCCAGCATCACGGATCAGATCGTCTGCTGCATCAGAGAGAGCGAAGTCCATGAATGCCTGTGCTGGCTCGCTGAGTTCGTTTGCGCTGTTTGTTACCATAACAAATGGTCTCTGGATTTTGTAGGTACCGTCCTGAACAGTTTCTTCGGAGCAAGCAACACCGTCAACAGTTACCATCTTGATGCCTTCCTGACCTTCTACTGCAGAGAGAGAAGCATAACCGATTGCTGCTGGGTTGGATTTTACTGCCTCGATTACTGCACCTGTGGAGGTCAGTTCCTGAGAAAGTACGCAGGTATCTTCAGTGCCTGTGATGGATTCAAAACCATCTCTTGTACCGGAACCAGCTTCACGACCGATGCAAGCAACTTCGCCTTCGCCGCCTACCAGGCTCCAGTCAGCTGCGCCTGTGAACAGCTGTGCGATCTGTTCAACGCTCATGTCTTCTACTGGGTTTTCTGCGTTAACGATGATTGCGATACCGTCCAGTGCTACGGTTGTGCCTTCCAGACCAGCGGATGCTTCTTCATCTTTCAGTGCTCTGGAAGAAAGGCCGATGTCTGCGGAGCCATTGGAAGCTGCCTCAATACCTGTACCGGAACCGGTTGGGTCATATGTAACAGATACGCCTGGGTTTTCTGCCATAAACTGTTCGGAAAGGATACCGATTACTTTTTCCATAGAAGTGGAACCGTTGGTAGAAACGCTGCCAGAAAGTTCGCTTGTTTCTTCTGCTGGCTCTTCTTCTTTTGTTTCTTCAGTTTTTGTTTCTTCAGTCTGTGCTGTTTCTGTAGATTCAGCTGTGCCGCTCTCGGAACCGCCACAAGCTGCCATGCTCATTACCATTACTCCTGCCAGGATTGCTGCAAATAATTTTCTGTAAATCATGTTCATAATCTCCTTTTGTTTGTTGAACAATTTTTTACCTGACTTACTCTTCTGTCATTTCTTAACTCTCAGGTCGATTTACAGTATAAGGTTCTTGTGTAAAATCGAAAACAGAAGTTCTGTTAAAACTGCGTAAAAGAAATCCGTCTTTTTAAACAAAAAAGCACAGGGGATTTTTCCAAATCTACCCTGTGCTTATGTTTTTTGTGCTACTTAAATAAAAAGATTTCGTATGATTCTTTCTCTTATGTAAAGACCGCATTATAATCGGAGCAAACAGTTTTTTATCTTTTTTCTGTTTACCGACACACCTTTTTTTCCAGATGATGTTCCTTTACATATTTCGCTGCTGCTTTCGGCATCAGACTCTCCCAGTCGCCGCCTTCCTGCATCAATTTGCGCACCTGAGTTCCGCTGGTCAAGCGATCTGCATCGGTTCGCTCCCACATCACTTCGGTCTGATATCCCATCTTTTGCAGCTGTTCTACCTTATTTCTTCCCCACTGATCATAGATTGTCTGAAAAAAGACAACATCTTCCGGTACAAAATTCGGGATTTTCTCTGGTACTTCAATTGGAAATGGAACAATCGTAAACTCTTCCCTCGGAACACCTGCTTCCACCATACTTTCGGTAATCATCATCAGACGTTCAAAATAGGTAAAAGGATTTGCCTGCTCTTGGAAACGATTGAGCTTGGCATCATTCTTAATATATTGGGAATGGATGTCATAATTGGTCACACCAATAATCAAAAACTGACACCGTTTCTTTGCTTCCAGCAAAAATTCCATATGCCCCATATGCAGTCCCTGAAAGCGCCCCTGAACCGCTCCAATTGCAACCACTCTGAATCTCTCCTTCTGTTCTTATACTGCTCATGTATGATAAAAAATTCATTTTACTCATTCTTTCTCAAAGTATAGCCTATTTTTGGGAAAAATTCAACATCATGTATCCTTTTAGTCACATGATTTAAACAACATATCTAAAACTTCATGCTTTCTCTTGTAAAATCGAGCGAATTGACATTCCCCAAAATAAGGAATATACTTTTTATGTTTAAAAATATACACCTCAGCTATTATTTTTTCAGTCAGGAGGACGGAATTATGTATCATTTTGACCGCGAATACAATCGAAGAAATACTGAATGTGTAAAATGGGATGCCATGGGTGAAGACATCCTTCCAATGTGGATTGCTGATATGGATTTTGAAGCACCTGCTCCAATCTACGAGGCATTTGTAAAACGTGCAAACCACCATGTATATGCTTACAGCAAGCTGAGCAATGAATACTATCAGGCAGTTATCGATTTCATGCAGCGCCGCCACAACTTCCATGTTGAAAAAGACTGGATCGTGTTCACTCCAGGTGTTGTTATCGCTCTGACACTGGGTGTACAAGCTGTTACCGAACCTGGTGAAGAAGTTATGATTCTTTCTCCTGTTTATGGTCCATTCCGTGGTGCTACCACTGCCTGCGGCAGAAAGCTGATCGAAAGCCCACTGGTTAACAACGACGGCTACTACACCATCGACTTTGATGATATGGAAAAACGCATCACTCCTAACACCAAAGCATTCATGCTGTGCAGCCCACACAATCCAGTAGGCCGTGTATGGACAAAAGAAGAACTCACCAAGATCGCTCAGTTCTGCCTCAAACACAACCTCTACCTCATCGCAGACGAGATCCACAACGATCTGGTATTTAAAGATCATATTGTAATGAACAATATCTCGGATGAACTTGCAGAAAAGACCATTCTCTGCACTGCACCAAGCAAGACCTTTAACCTCGCAGGTCTCCAGGCTTCCAACATTATCATCAAAAACGAAGAACTGCGCAATAAATTCAAGACTCTGCTCGGCAATCTGCATGTTGGCAGCGCAAATGCGTTCGTTGACTCGGTTGTTATCGCTGCATACACCCAGTGCGACCAGTGGCTGGATGAGCTCAACGAATACATCAAAGGCAACCTGGAATACTTTGCAAAAGAAATCAATTCCATCGCTCCTCTGAAAATGCATGTACCAGAAGGCACCTATCTGGCATGGGTTGACTGCCGTGGATTAAAGATGACCGACGAAGAACTGACCGCTTTCTTCAAAGAGAAATGCCACCTTGCATTTAACGGCGGTACCTTCTTTGGTCCAGAAGGCAGTGGTTTTGTCCGTGCTAATATGGCTTGTCCTCGTTCCTACGTTGAAGAAGCTGTAAAACGCATTAAAGCAGGCGTTGCTTCTCTCTAATAAACAAAACAACTATTCATTTAAAAAAGCTCTGCCAATCGGCAGAGCTTTTTTCGTAAGGATCAGATTTTGTAAGTACACCGCCTGAGACAAAGCTCAGGCAGCATTTCCAGGCAGTGGGTTTCTTTCCGGCTGTTATCTGCAAAAACGGGTTGTGCAGCGGATGCGGTTATAGCCACAACCGGAGGAGCTGGATGTGCCGGTGCATCCACAATTGGACGAAGAAGCAGGCAGTGGGCAAGGTCTGTTTGCACAATGCTGGCATGGGCAGCAGCAGGTCTGTACACAGCAGCAGCAATTATGGTTACAGTTGCAGCTTTCTTCTTCCTCCTCTTCTACAAAGACAGGAACACTGATGTAGTATGGGTATTTTGGATAACCCGAGGTAAAGCGATAACCAGATGGAAAGAAATCGGAGATCGAGCTGCTCTGGGAAGACTGGGAGTTGCAGGAATTACAAGAATGACAAGACATAATAAAATCCTCCTTACGGTGTAGGGGCTGTGTGGTTTTGTGCCCCTCACGTTCTTATCTTATGCCCTATCGTTCCCTTTGGTTCCACCTTTGGGTCAGATGCTGTTTTCTTTCCTGAAAAGCAATAAAACAAGCATTCCCAGCTAAAACATGACCTAGCCCAAAGTCAGGAACACTATTTTCTTTTATCTTAAAAAAGTTAAAACCTGACCTAGCCTCTCAAAGTCGCTTTCAAACGGTTTGGCTTTGTAAGGAGAGAAAGTGCTGACAGGATATCCACTGTCAAGATATCTGCCTGCATTGCCGCCTTCGTAAAGGTGCCTTCCTGACCAATCACCGCAATCGAAAGAGCACTTGCAGCAAACATTTTGCTGTCGTTTCTCCCATTGCCAATACAGACAGTATGAAGGGCGCCTAATTTTGCAACCAGTTCCATTTTGTTCACTGCCACCGTTCCGCTGTCATAGGTCATTACCTCTACGGGAAGTCCTTCACATTCTTTTCGCACTGTTCCGTTGGTATCAGCGGTGATGACATAGATATCCACATTCTTTTGTTTGATCTCAGCAAGCAGCGGAGCTACCCCTTCAATCAATCTGCCATCGGTCGCAATGGTTCCGTTAAAATCCAGAACCAGATTTTTTATCTCTAAGCTTCCCCATCCTGGGATTTCTGCTGTTATCATAAAAGATTCCTCTCTTTCCTTTTACTTTTCTTATTTTATCATATTCTCTTTGGAAGAACAATTGACTTTTTTTATCTGCTGTGCTAGACTAAACACGAACTCGGAGGAAAGCTGTTTTTATAAAAGCGGTGCAGTTTTACCGGATAAGAGATGAACGCTGTTGTTTATCTCTTATCCGGTTTTTGTTTTATAAAAAACTTTCCAAACACAAAACTACTGAGGAGTGGTATGATGTCAAAATTACATGTACAGGATCTAACACAAGGCAGTATTACTCAAAAGTTACTGGTATTCGCCCTTCCTTACCTGTTTGCAAACCTGATTCAAGCACTTTATGGCGCGGTGGATATGATTGTTGTAGGCTGGTTTGACAGCGCTGCCGGCATTTCTGCTGTATCCATCGGCAGTCAGGTCATGCAGATCTTAACCAGTATGGTAGCGGGACTTACTATGGGAAGTACCATTTTGATTGCGCAATATTCCGGTGCCCGCCGTCAGGAAGAAACAGTCCGAACCATCAGCACAACACTGACTCTGTTTGCATTGCTTGCGGTATTTTTTACCGGACTGCTATTTTTCTTTGCTCCAACCGTTCTTTCTCTGCTGCAAACACCACCAGAAGCACTTTCTGCTGCACTCAGTTATGTCCGAATCTGTTCCTGCGGCACTCTTTTTATCTTTGGTTATAACGCCATCAGTGCTATCCTGCGCGGACTGGGAGATTCTAAAAACCCGCTTAAATTTGTTGCCATCGCCTGTGTATGCAATATCGTCCTTGACATTGCCCTTGTTGGAGGAGTCAAAATGGGAGCTGCCGGGGCTGCATTGGCAACCATTCTGTCTCAGGGAATCAGTATGCTGCTCGCAATCTTCTTTTTGCAGAAAAATAACTTCATCTTCACCTTTTCACTCAAAAACTTCCGCATCTATCCGGATGAGGCAAAGCGTTTAATTCGTCTGGGACTTCCTGTCTCTCTTCAGGAAACCATGGTCAGCCTGTCATTTCTGGTTATCAATGCTATCGTCAATTCTCTGGGTGTGGTTGCTTCTGCCGCTGTCGGCATCTGTGCAAAATTTGAAAGTTTTGCAATGCTTCCTGCCGGAGCATTCTCCAGTGCAATTGCATCCATGTCTGCCCAGAATATGGGGGCACAAAAACCGCAGCGTGCTAAAAAATGTATGTGGACAGGCATTGCATTTGCCTTTTTATGCTCTTTGTTTTTCTTTTTCTGGGTGCAGATTCTGCCGCAGAGCGCTCTGGCTCTTTTTAAGGCGGATGAACAGGTTACAGCTGCTGGCATTGAATATCTGAGGACATTTAGTTTTGACTTTATGTTTGTTTCCTTCTACTTCTGCATGAATGGCTTCTTAAACGGATGCGGCTGCACCACATTTACCATGGCAAACGGCGTTGCTGCAACTTTCCTGGTAAGAATCCCTCTGGCATTTCTGCTCACAAGCTTCCTACCAAAGGAATTGTCCCTGTATGGAATTGGCGCAGCTGCTCCGGTTGCTACCCTGTTTTCCATTGCATTGTGTCTGTTTTACCTCAAAAGCGGAAAGTGGAACACCTGTGAAATTTCCTCCTAAACTTTTTGCCCGCGCTTTTTGTCAAACTATTGACTTTTGGGAAAGATTATAGTATCCTTAATTAACAGAAAATTCCCTTTAAAGACAGCACCGAGAGGCTGGAAAGGGCATTGGCAATTAGTTATAGAATATCCCTGCCCTTCCATGCCCTTTTTTACGGTGGAAGGGCTTTTCTTTATGCTAAAAAATTTTCGGGAGGTCATTTTATGCGTCATTTAATCGATCCAATGGATTTGTCCCTGGAGGAAATCGACCAGCTCTTACAGGTCGGCGACGACATCATCAAAAACCCGCAGAAATATTCTGAAGTTTGTAAAGGCAAAAAGCTTGCAACCCTCTTCTATGAACCAAGCACCCGCACCAGACTCAGCTTTGAATCTGCCATGATGGAACTGGGCGGCAACGTTATCGGATTCTCTTCCGCTGATTCTTCTTCCGCTGCAAAAGGCGAAAGCGTTGCTGATACCATCCGTGTTATCGCAGGCTATGCTGATATTGCTGCAATGCGTCACCCAAAAGAAGGCGCACCAATGGTTGCTGCAATGAACTCCCCAATTCCTGTTATCAACGCAGGCGATGGCGGCCATCAGCACCCAACTCAGACACTGACCGACCTGATGACCATTCATCAGCTCAAAGGCAGAGTAGACAACATGACTGTTGGTCTGTGCGGCGACCTGAAGTTCGGCAGAACCGTTCATTCTCTCATCACTGCTCTCTCCCGCTACGAAGGTATCCGTTTTGTACTGATCTCTCCAGATGAGCTGAAAATTCCAGACTATGTTAAAACAGAAATTCTGGACAAAAAACAGATTCCATACACCGAAGTTCATACCTTGGAAGAGGCAATGCCAGAGCTTGATATCCTCTACATGACCCGCGTTCAGAGAGAACGTTTTGCAAGCGAGGAAGAATACCTGCGTCTGAAAGATTGCTACATCCTGACTCCAGAAAAACTTGCATCTGCAAAATCGGACATGTATATCCTGCATCCACTGCCGCGTGTAAACGAAATCTCGGTTGCAGTAGACAAAGATCCACGTGCTGCATACTTTAAACAGGTATTCTTTGGCAAGATCATCCGTATGGCACTAATCATGAAGCTCTTAGGTGTTACTCCTGCTCCATTCAACAAGGAACTGCCAGCTCCACAGCGCGACGAGTCTGAACCAGTGATCGGTGAGCATCACTGCAACAACCCTCGCTGCATCACCACCATCGAACAGGAACTGCCACAGGCATTCCGTCTGGTGGACAAAGAATCCAACACCTACCGCTGCATCTACTGCGAAGCACAACTTTAATCAAGCAAAACGGGCAAATCCAAAAGGATTTGCCCGTTTTTTGTGTTATGACCAATACTTTTTCGCCATAGGGAAATAAAAGTTTTGTCAACTTTTTCAAAAGTTGTCCAGTCCAGAGTGAAACTCTGGGCGCACTCCGCAGAGTGCGAAACACTTTATCCGTGAAAGCGCCTTTGCGGGTGAATTTTTCAATCCAAAATTTGGATTGAAAAAGAGGGGGCTTTTGTAAGAGAAAAGCACCCTTTGGAAACGGACGGCATGCACTTTTCAGAAAAACCTCCCAGTGGGAGATTTTTCTGTTGTCTGTGCTGTTGAGCAGAAAAATAATAACTTTTATTTTATTCTGTCAAAGCCTTCTTGTTCTAACGAGCGAGTGTGTTAGCTTAAGCGTTGCCGCGTGCTGAAACTACAATTTCGCACCAACGAGTGCAGCCGGAGGCAAGCGACCTGCGCGAGAGCGAGGCTCTCAAGTTCGCATTTAGCCGACTACGCGAGCTGCGTGCAGGCTCAGCCTGCTACTCGATTACATCAAAACCGAGGTCTTCGATTGCCTGAGCAAGTGCATCGCGATCCAGATTCTCGCCAGTTACTACAACCGAACCATCTGCTGCTTTTGCAGTTACTGCATCTACTCCCGCCATGGAAGAAAGTTTTTCCACTACTCTTGCTTCACATTTGCTGCAAGCCATACCTTCGGTGATAAATTTGATTTCCATAAAAAGCCTCCTATAATCAGTTGATATCGATAACAGCCTTACTTTTTGTTTGGCTGATAACGGGTCAGTCTCAAAGAATTGGAAACAACCGATACGGACGAAAATGCCATTGCTGCTCCGCCAAATACCGGAGAAAATGCTGGACCACCAAACAAAACCAGCAATCCTGCTGCAATCGGAATTCCAATCATATTATAGATAAATGCCCAGAACAGATTCTGACGAATGATCTGCATGGTCTTGCGGGAAAGTTTGAGCGAATCAACCACTGCATGAAGATCTTCCCTCATCAGGATAATTCCTGCAGATTCTGCCGCTACATCCGTTCCAGAGGAAAGAGCAATGCCGACATTGGCTCCTGCCAGAGCTGGAGCATCGTTGATTCCATCTCCAACCATTGCTACAATGCGTCCCTGCTTTTTAAACTCCTCTACTGCCTGGTGTTTGTCCTGTGGGAGTACCTGTGCTCTTACCGAAGCAATTCCTGCTTCCTTCGCAATCAGTTTTGCTGCTCCTTCATTATCTCCAGTGATCATAACCGTCTCGATTCCCATCGCATTCAGCTGTGCAATCGCATCTCGGGCATCCGGGCGAATGGTATCGGAGAGGGAAATCATTCCGATATAGTTTGCATCCAGTGCAACATAGATTGCGGTACATCCCGGTAAAACAGTGGTATCTTCATCCTCTGGGATTTCAATTTTTTCCAGCTCCATCAATGCCATCGTTCCGGCAATCACTGTTTTGCCGTCCACCTTTGCAATGATTCCTCTTCCCGGAATACTCTGTGTGGACTCTGGACGAATCACGGTAATGCCGTCCTGCTGTGCATGGTCCAGAATTGCCGCAGCGATCGGATGCTCCGAGCCGGATTCTGCTGACGCACAGTATCCCAACAGTTCCAGCTCCTCAATTCCCTTTGCTGGTGTAACTGCTGCTGTTTTAAGTTTTCCATAGGTGATGGTTCCTGTTTTATCAAAGATAACGGTATTAACTCCGGCAGCAGTTTCAATGACATCTCCGCCGCGATAAAGAATTCCCAGATTTGCTCCGCGTCCGGTACCGGCAATGACTGCAATCGGTGTTGCAAGTCCCAGTGCACATGGACAGGCAACCACCAGCACCGCTACAAAGTTATTGAGTACAAAGGCAAGTTCCTTGCCGCTGATTGCCCACAAAATCGAAGTGATAATCGCAATCGAAACTACTGTCGGCACAAAAATTCCCGAAATCTTGTCGGCGAGTCTTGCCGCCGGAGCCTTTCTTTCCTGCGCTTCGGTAACCAAACGCAGCACCTGAGAAATTGCTGTGTTGCCGCCAACTCCGGTCGCTTCAATCTGGAGCATACCGTCCTTACAGATGGTACCGCCGGAAACATGGGAACCCACTTCTTTGTAGACTGGCAGACTTTCTCCGGTCAGCATGGATTCATCCACCGATGCCTGACCAGACAGAACTGTTCCATCTACTGGGATTCGTGTTCCCGGTTTTACCAGCACGATATTCTTGACACGCACCTGTTTTGCGGGAACTTCCACTTCCTGCCCATCCTTTAAAAGGATGGCTGTATTCGGAATCATGGATACCAGAGAATTGATTGCTTTCTTTGCTGAGTTTTTGCTGTTTTCTTCCAAAAACTTACCCAACAACACCAAAGCAACCACTACCGCCGCCGATTCATAATACAGATTATGCGCTCCATGTGCATTTCCCTGCACAATTGTAACGGTGTTATACAAGCTATACAGGAAAGCGGTTGTGGTTCCAATCATCACCAGAGAATCCATATTTGGATGGCGTTTGATCAGATTTTTCATTCCGTTTATGAAGAAGTTTCTTCCACAAATCAGAACCGGAACAGTAAACACCAGCTGAATCAGCGCAAAGTTTAACGGGTTTACCCTGTCATCAATAACAGCTGGCAGAGGCAGACGAACTGGAAGCATGTGTGACATTCCAATATACAGAACAACTGCTCCGCAGATCAAAGCGGTAATCAATCTCTTTTTGCTGATGGTATGGGTCAATGCTACATTGACTTCATCTTCATCCGCCAAAGCAGCGGTGAAGCCTGTTTTGTTCACCACTTCCACCAGATGCTCCGGAGAAACGGATGGGTCACACAGAACTGTTGCACTGTTCGTCGCAAGATTTACCGTTGCCTGCACTACTCCATCCACACGTCGCAGTGCACGCTCCACCGAAGCGGAGCAAGCTGCACAGGTCATTCCCTGTACATTGATCTTTACATGTTTGGTCTCATTCAACAAAATCATCCTCTCTTTTTCTTACATCAGGATAGTTATCTTCTTATCGTTTTCCGTTATATCTGCATAATCCGTTCCACCAAAAGATGAAACTGCTCTATCATCTCCGGTCCCAGCGCCTCTTCCATCTCTGTTTGGGCCTTCTGCCAGAATATCCTAGCATGGGAAAGTACCTGTTTCCCCTCCTCAGTAAGCTCCAGGCTGCGGCTGCGTCCTTTGCAGGCAGTGTCCTGAATCAGTCCTCTGTTTTCCAGCGGTTTCAGATTTCGCACCAGAGTGGTGCGCTCCAAACCAACCAGCTGTGCCAGATGACTGACGCTGACACAAGGATTTTCCTCGATGTGCACAAGAAGGGCATATTGTCCTCGTGTAATCCCCGCCTGTTCCAGATGATGATTATAAATACTGGTAATTTTATTTTCTGCCCGCTTGATGTTTGCACAGAAGCAATTACTTCCACCACAGTGACAACCATACAACTCATCTGTCATCCATGCTCTCTCCTTTCCTGTAACGTGTATATACACATTATAAAAAGCAAAGCACAGAATGTCAAGAGGTAAAACGGATAAATTTAGTCTAGTTGTTAGCCGGCATCCTTTTCAAAATCTTTCATGAACTTTTCTGTTTGTGCATATAGTAATGCTAACAATACCTTATGAAAGGAGGCACTTTGTTGTTGTCCATCATTTCCTGCCCACTTCCACTGCGTCATAATAAACGGTTTCTTCCCTTTTTTCCCCGAATGATTGAAAAAAGTACAACACTTTCCCTGTTTGGCAAAAAGATACAATATGTACAGTTAGGGCGCATCAAACACCTCTCTGCAAAAAAGCTGTGTGAACTTTGCCCTTCTCCGGTTATCCTTTCCCCCAATATCCCACCCCAAACCCGTCAGCGTCTAGAAAAAAACGGAATGAACTTTTTTTCGTGCAAACAGTATCCTGAATTTATGCAGATACTTTGCTTAAATTCTGCTATTGAGCTGCTCACGCTCAGCGGAATTCCTTTTCCCTGTCAAGTTCTCGGCATTGTCGATCCTGTTTTTCATCATCCGGAACTTGCCGAATTTGCACTGCGTCACCTGCCGCAGGTCCATCTGTTCACCGAAAATCTGTCTGCTGCCGAACAATTTGCACACCGGATGATGCAGGAGTATGGAGCACCTGTTTTATTTTCTTCTGAATCACACATATTACTGGACTGCCAGCTGATTTTTTCACCGGAAAATCAGCTGGTACATCATGATATTCCCTGCATTCTCCCCTTTCCTCCAGATACTGTCCCAGAGCATACCATTTTGTTTCACTCACCTGTACCCATTCTTCCTCCTTCCCTGACCGGCATTACAGGAACAGATATTCCCGCAGCTGAGTTTCTTTCTGCATTATACAGCCTCGGACGATGCTCCGTATTAAAGAAAACTTCCTGTCGACAAATCTGCCGCCAAAATTCTGACAGCGGACAGCTTCTCCTTACCCCGTATGACGCTGCCGGTCTTCTTTTGGAACGATTTCGCGAAGGAGTTTTGGGATAAAGGATTTAAAAGCTCAAAAATTTACAAAATATTTGAATCTGTTTCCATTATTTTTAAGTGTTTTGTCTGATTCCTGCTTGACAGCATCCTTCTCTTTGACTATAATACAACTATTATCACAAACGTTACCCCAAAAACTGAAAACGACTGCATAAAGGGTATCTTGTTGATAGGATGTTTGTACATCCAAAATAACCCATTAAATAAAACGGCGGCTTTTGTGGACCATGCCACCATCTGCCGCTGAGAGGAGCATGCATCATGGCTAACGAAATCGTTATGACCCAGGAAGGCTACAACGACCTGGTCAAAGAACTCAATGAACTGAAAACTACCCGCCGTGCAGAAATCTCGGAAAAGATTCGTGTTGCACGCGGTTTTGGCGACCTTTCCGAAAACAGCGAATACGATGAAGCCAAAAATGAACAGGCAATCGTAGAAGCTCGTATTCTTACTCTGGAAAATCAGCTGAAAAATGTAAAAATCGTTGCAAAATCTGATAACAAAGGTACTGTTTCGATCGGCAGCTTTGTTACCATCCGTGACGTGGAATTTGGCGATGAAATGACCTACCGTATCATCAGCTCGGTTGAATCGAGCAACGATATGTCCACCATCACTGATGAGTCCCCTGTCGGCAAAGCATTGCTTGGTCACAAAGCAGGCGATTCGGTTATGGTAACGGTACCATCCGGTGCTAAAATCGAGTATCAGATCGTAAACGTTGAATAACAGATTATTTCTTTTAGAAAAAGCAGGGTGAATTCACCCTGCTTTTTTTCTTGCAGAAACTTGGTGCCAAAGGCAAATAAAAATTTTTGGTTCTATCGAAATTTTTTCACTCGCCGAGCGAGTGTGCTAACTTAAGCGTCGCCGTGTGCTGAAACCGAGACTTCCCACCAAACCAAAGCGCGATACAGTGTACAGCTTCAAGCTGCTTTGGTATAAAGTAACGAAATAACGCAAGAAATCGCCGTTATTTTTTGATTGTATTTCGTCGAAAAAAAAGTTATAATATAGGGTGTAACTGTCTGCATTCATGCAGATACTTTTTATTGTAAATTATCATACCGAAAGGACGGAAAATACATGGCAGAAAATCTGGAAAACCAGAACACCGAACCGACCGCTGAAGAACTTTCTGAAGTGCTTCGTGTTCGCCGCGAAAAGTTTGCCGCTTTAAAAGAAGCTGGCAGAAACCCATTTGAACAGACCCGTTATGACCGCACCATCTACGCACAGCAGATTGCTGAGCGTTTTGATGAGCTGGAGAATCAGCCTGTTTCCATTGCTGGACGTATCATGAGCAAACGTGCAATGGGTAAAGCATCCTTCTTTGACGTTGCAGATTCTTCCGGCAGAATTCAGGTCTACATCAAACGCGACATTGTTGGCGAAGAAATCTATGACCAGTTCAAAAAATGGGACATTGGTGATATCGTTGGCGTAAAGGGTGAGGTTTTCCGTACCAAACACGGTGAAATCTCGATCCGTGCTACCGAGGCAATCCTGCTGTCCAAATCCCTGCTGCCTCTGCCGGAAAAATTCCATGGTCTGACCAACACTGACCTGAGATACCGTCAGAGATACGTTGACCTTATCATGAACCCAGAAGTTCGTGACGTATTCGTAAAACGTTCCATGATCATCAAAGAGCTGCGCAACTTCCTGGATGCAAAAGGTTATCTGGAAGTTGAGACCCCTGTTCTGCACAATATCGCAGGCGGTGCTGCTGCTCGTCCATTTATCACACATCACAACAGCCTCAACATCGATATGTATCTGCGTATCGCTCTTGAGCTGCACCTGAAACGTCTGATTGTCGGCGGCTTTGATAAGGTTTACGAAATCGGCCGTGTATTCCGTAACGAAGGCATGGACACCAAACACAATCCGGAATTCACCATGCTCGAGTTCTATCAGGCATATTCCAACTACGAAGACATCATGAACCTGACTGAAGAGCTGCTGCGCTATGTTACCGAAAAGGTACTGGGCACAACCAAAGTCGTTTATGGCGGCGAAGAAATCGACCTTGGCAAACCGTTCGCACGTATCACCATGGTTGACGCTGTTAAGAAATATGCCGGCGTAGACTTCAACGAAATCCACACTCTGGAAGAAGCAAGAGCTGTTGCAAAAGAGCACAACATTCAGTACGAAGAACGTCACCTCAAAGGCGATATTCTCAATCTGTTCTTCGATGAATTCGTTGAGGACAAGCTCATCCAGCCAACCTTCCTGATGGGTCATCCGGTTGAAATCTCCCCTCTGTCCAAGAGAATGGCAGATAACCCGGGCTACACCGAACGTTTCGAGCTGTTCATCACCGGCCGTGAGTTTGCAAACGCATTCTCCGAGCTTAACGACCCAATCGACCAGAAAGAACGTTTTGAACATCAGCTGGAGCTGAAAGCACAGGGCGACGAAGAAGCTACCGATATGGACAACGACTTCATCACTGCTCTGGAATACGGTCTGCCGCCAACAGGTGGTTTCGGTATGGGTGTTGACCGTCTGGTTATGTTCCTGACCAACCAGCCATCCATTCGTGACGTTCTGCTCTTCCCTACTATGAAGCCAATCGGCGGAGAAGCAAAGAAAGCTACTGCAACCACACCTGTTGCAACCACTCCAGTTGCGGAAGAAGTAAAAGCAGAACCAATCGATTTCTCCAAAGTAAAGATCGAGCCACTCTTTGAAGAGATGGTAGAATTTGATACCTTTGCAAAATCGGATTTCCGCGCTGTAAAGGTAAAAGAATGTACCGCAGTTCCAAAGAGCAAAAAGCTTTTGAAATTTGTTCTGGATGACGGAACCGGCACTGACCGTGTTATCCTCAGCGGTATTCATGAATACTATGAACCAGAAGAACTGCTTGGCAAGACCTGCATCGCAATCGTAAACCTGCCACCTCGCAAGATGATGGGTATTGATTCCTGCGGTATGCTGATTTCTGCGGTTCATGAAGAAGACGGTCACGAAGGTCTGAACCTTCTGATGGTCAATGACCGCATCCCTGCTGGTGCAAAACTTTACTAAAGTTTACACAAAAAATCCCCCTGAGAAATTCTCAGGGGGATTTTAGCAATCAGTAAAAAATAAAAAAGGAGGCTACAAAATGACATCCCTTATTATTCGTCCTGCCTCTCTTTCCGATGCCGCCGATCTGGGTATGATCCACTACCAATCCTGGCTGCAAACTTATACTGGATTGATCGATCAAAACTTTCTGAACCAACTTTCTGCTCAGCGCAGTCAGCAGCGATTCGAGGCGGAAGGATGCAAACAGTTTTTAATCGCACTGGTGGATGGTTCTCCTGCCGGCTTCTGTCGCTACTGCAAAAGTCGCGATCCGGACGCTGACAGCCTCACTGGTGAGATTCGGGCAATCTACCTTTTAAAAGAATACCAACAACAAGGAATTGGAAAAGCACTGATGCTGTATGCCTTTGATGAGTTAAAGAAACTGGGGATGAACAAAGTAACCCTGTGGGCATTGGAAAGCAACACTGCAGCGCACTGTTTTTATACTAAGATGGGATTTACCCCAGATGGTGCTCGCAAACAGGACCCCGTTGGGGCTGAAATCCGTTTCTCTCTTGCTTTTTCTGATTTGGGTTAATCCTCATCTCTGGGACCCCATTCATCCCAGCAGCAGACTGCAACCGAGGTTAAGCCCCAAACAAATGCAAAACGGTAAGCTCCCACCGCTTTGATATGGATTCCAGGGAGATGACGCAAAATCAACAACATTCCCAAAGCGCTGAGAAAATCGATCATAGCATGGCTTAAGGTCACTTCCCAAAATCCCCGTATCCATCGGTTCTTGACCAACCACAATTCCAAACGGTCTGAAAGCTCACCAAAAAGCAGATCAAGAGCAAGAAAACCAATCATAAATAAAATAAACTGCCAGGTCTGGTCGCAGGAAAATCCAAACAGATCAAAAACAAACCAGCTGACCAACAGCATCAAAAGGGTACTAATCAGGGCAACCGGTACCTCCATCCATTCATCCATTCTGTTGTTTTTCATCGTCATCCCTCCCTTCCTGTTCGATTCTCTTTATTTTATTCTTCTCTCTTTATAAGAATACCAAAAAAACCTCCTTCTGACAAGAGAAGGAGGTTTTTGATTTTAACCATTGCCCTGCAAATATGGAAGCGGGTTGACGTGCTGACCGCCTTCACGCACTTCAAAGTGCAGATGCGGACCTGTCGACCATCCGGTACTACCAACTTTTGCAATTGTTTGTCCACGGGAAACGACCTGACCTTCGGATACCAGCAGCTGACTGCAGTGTCCGTACAGTGTGCTCTTTCCGCCGCCATGGTCAATAATGATATACATACCATAGCCGCTTCCTGCAACGTAGGAGGTGTTTGCCTTAACAACCGTTCCGGTGTTGGCTGCAACGATATCTGCACCCATACATCCGCCGCCGGTGATATCAATACCGGTGTGGAAGTCTGTACCATTAAAGCGCCAACCATAACCGGAAGAAATGGTGCTGTATCCTGGCAGCGGCCACTTCATCTCACCGCCGACATACTCACTGTTTTCAGCAGTGGAGAGACTGTCGATTGCAGCGTATACCGCCGAGATCTCATCTTCCATCTCTTTTGCTTTCTGCTGGCTTGCCGCTACGTCTGCCATATACTCGGATTCGAGCTTGCTGATATCTTCAATTTCAGCCTGTGCCGCACTGATCTTCTTGCTCAGGGAGCTCTTGGAATCTTCCAGCTCACTGTTAGCTTTTTCCAGTTCTTCCTGTTCCTGTTTGAGCTGCTGTTCTTTTTCTTCCAGCTCTTCCTTTTCCTGAGTCAGCTCGGTAATAATCTCCTGATCGCGGTCTGCAATCTCGGTAATTACCTTGGTGCGGACCAAGCTGTCATAATAGCTGTCTGCTCCCAGTACAACCGACAAAGCATCACTGTATCCAGCCTTATAGGAAGTTTGGATTCTTTTTCTCAGAAGGTTGATCTGTTCATTAATATTTTTCTTAGAGGTTTCGATATCCTCCTGTGTCATCTTGATCGATTCATTCATTGCATCGATCTGTAATGTCAAGGTACTGATCTGACTCAACACATTGTTCAAATCCGCATCCAGCGAATCTTTAACTGCCTGAGCCTGCTGTTTTTTATCAGTAACACCAGCCAGCTTGTTTTGGAGTTCCGCCTGTTCCTCTTTGAGTTTATCAAGCTCGGACTGCAAGTCGGTAATCTGGCTCTGATATTCCTGTTTCTGCTGCTCGCGTTCTGCTTTCTTTTGGTTTGCCTCGTCGATTTCCTGCTGGCGTAAGGTTTCCGAATCTTCCACGCTGATATAATCGTCATCCTGCGTGCTGGTTTCTGTCTCCCAAGACGCCGAAGCAGGCAAAGCAAGCAGAATTGCTGCCACCAGAGCAACTGCAATCCATTTTAACAAACCACCTGTTTTTTTCTGTTCCACAGATGCCTGCACTTCCTTTCTATGGCTACACCTTCAAATGACGGCGGATAAAGAGGTTACTTCCGATGATACCCAGACCGCAGCCTCCGATTGCAAATCCTGCTAACATGTAATGTGCAATATCTTTGAAGTTAATCAATCTGCCAATCGCGATTTCCAGCCAAGAGGAAGGATTGGTCATAATAAACTGGGTGGCGTAGTTGTATGCGACCCACAGACCGCCAAATGCAATCAGCGCAGAAATCAGTCCGATCAGCATACCTTCAATGATAAATGGCATTTTGATGAAGGTGTTGGTCGCACCAACTAGTCGCATAATGCTGATCTCTTTGCGGCGCGAGAAGATCGTAATTTTGATGGTATTTGCAATAATAACCACCGAGACAACTGCAAGAATGATGACAATGACACCACCCACAGTGGAGATTGCTCGTTCCAAATCCGAAAGGATGGTGGCTTCTTCACTTGGTGTGCGGATATCCGGATCAATTCCATCAATTTCCAGAAGCTGCTGTTCCACGCTGTCCAGGGTAGTCTGGCTGACATCTTTCAGTTTAATACGATAAGCATCTGGAAGAATCGGACCCAAATCGTTTCCGTCCACGTCAACTTCTACCATAGCGCTTGCTGCGCCCCATTTTTTCTGTTCTTCTGCCCATGCTTCTTCCGAAGAGTAGAAGTAGTATTCCTCAATCTCCGGTATGTTCTTGATTTCTTCACCGATCTGTTTTGCCTGTTCGTCCGAAACATCCATGTTCAAAAAGGCAACCATTTCGTTTTCATCCTCAACAGCGCCTACAATTACCTGCATGTTCAGCGAGAGCAGAACCGCACTGCCGATCAACATCAAGCAGGCAACCAGAACACCAATCGATGCAAAGGACATCAGTCGGTTCATGTACACATTTTTAAAACCTGTTTTGAGCAGGTAACCCATGCTGCTACCCTTCATAGAAATCCCCCCAATCATCGTTCAGCGAGCCATCTCCAACCACGCTGCCGTGGTCGATGGTAATAACACGACGGTTAAAGCGGGACACCAGTTCGTGCTCATGTGTTACCATAACAACTGTTGTACCGTATTTATTGATTTCGTTGAGCAGCTCTACGATTTCCAGCGAAAGTTCTGGGTCGATATTTCCGGTAGGCTCGTCCGCAATCAAAAGCGGTGGGTTATTTACCAAAGCCCTTGCCAGTGCGACACGCTGCTGCTCACCACCCGAAAGCTGATCCGGATAGTTTCTTGCCTTTGCCGCAAGGCCAACCAGTCCCAGCACATAAGGAACGCGCTGACGAATCGAGCGGTTGGTTACATTGGTAACACGCAGTGCAAATGCAACGTTGTCATAAACGGTCATCTGCGGAATCAATCTAAAGTCCTGGAACACAACGCCCAGCGAACGACGGAACTGCGGAATCTGACGTTTCTTGATTTTATTTAAGTTATATCCGTTTACTTTTACAATTCCCTTGGTCGGAGTCTCTTCACGAAGCAACAGTTTGATAAAGGTACTCTTTCCTGCTCCCGAAGGACCAACAACAAATACGAATTCTCCCTTGTCTACACGAAGGCTGACATTATTCAGTGCCTTGGTTCCATTATCGTAGACTTTGGAGACATTGGTAAATTCAATCACCCCAACACCGCCTTATCATAAATAATTACCAGACAGCTTTTCTGGCGGCAAGTTTCTTCTGCCCGCATCTCATGATCTTTTACGAGCTTTCCTGCCAATTTTTTCTGATTTAACATTCACAATTATAATACATTTTGTTTTTTCTCGCAACACTTTGCTCATATTCGCTCTCGAGTTTGAAAAAAAGTTTACATTTTCTGGCGACATTTGTAATGTTTTACTTTGTTTTGTCTTTCTTTCCAAGACAAGTTACAGACGAAAAACAAAAAATTATATTTTCTTTTGAAATACAGACCAAAAAAACAGACTCGAGAAATCTTCCCGAGCCTGTCATTGTGGCAAAAATTAATATTTTACTGGATTTGCGGTCAGATAACGTTTTACCATTAATGCTACTTTAAACACAATTGCGTGATCAAATTCTCTCAAATCCAGGCCGGTCAGTTTCTTGATCTTTTCCAGACGATATACCAGAGTATTTCTGTGTACAAACAGTTTTCTGGAAGTCTCCGAAACGTTGAGATTGTTTTCAAAGAATTTCTGGATAGTAAACAGGGTCTCGTGGTCAAGGCTGTCAATGGAGCCTTTCTTAAATACCTCTTTGAGGAACATTTCACACAGTGTGGTTGGCAGCTGATAAATCAGACGGGCAATACCAAGGTTGTTGTAGCTGACAATTGCTTTTTCTGTATCAAATACCTTTCCAACCTCCAGGGAAACCTGCGCTTCCTTAAAGGACTTGCTCAGCTCTTTCACACCCGAAACGATGGTTCCGATACCAACAACAACGCGGGTATAGAACTCGCTGCCCAGAGTGTCTACAATCGAGCGTGCAAGTTTTTCGATATCTTTGCTGTTGATACCCGCCTTTATCTCCTTGACCAGAACAATATCCTTTTCACTGATATTGAATACAAAGTCTTTCTGCTTGTCCGGGAACAGGTTCTGGATAACATCGAACGCGGAAATATCATTGGAAGAGACAACACGTACCAGCAGAACAACACGGTTTACATCGGTGTTGAAGTGCAGTTCTCTTGCCTTGACATAAATATCACCCGGCAGAATGTTTTCCAGAATAACATTCTTAATAAAGTTGTTGCGGTCATACTTTTCATCATAATACTGTTTGATGCTTGCAAAAGAGATTGCCAGAATATTGCAGAATTTGGTTGCAATTTCATCGGTTCCTTCTACAAATACCGCATAATCTGGTTTTGCTCTTGTTCCAAACGGTTTGTAGGTGTAACCGTCGCGGACAAAAATGTCCGTATTTTCGTTGAGGTCCAAAACCAGATATTCATTGGTTTCTCCAATGCGTGTCAAGTCGCTGCAGGAGATGGTGACCGCATAGCTGTCTACCACGCCGATGACACGGTCGATGGAGTCTCTCATCTGATGAACAATTCCTTGAAACAATCTGTTAGACATGAACAAATCCCCTCTTCTATCCTTATTCGTCAATATCCCAATTGACGCTCTTTACTCTGTTATATATAGTGTACATAATTTTTAATCAAAATGCAATATAAAATTGAAGAAAAGTTGGTAAACTTCAATCATTTTTTTCTATCCCCACCAAAATTGTCAAATTTCTCCCATTTTTTGGTGGAAAAACCTTGTTAAAATTTCACTTAGCAACCCTATACAAAGGATTCCATCTGCAAATTATCATATTTGTAAGCCACAGTATACTTGCATAAAAACAAACAGAATATTTTGTTTTTTGTCAGTTCACCCTAATTCTAAAGAAATATCATTGTATTTTTACAGATAACTTTGCAAAATTATTTTCCCCTGTTACAAAATTTTCAAATTTTATTTCTTTTTTCTCCATATTTTCCCAGACTTTTGTTTTTTCACTCTTAAAATGGTATAATCATGCTGAATGATTCTTAATCCGTCAAACTGGAGTGACCCAACATGCCATTACAGATTCAATCTCCCAGACCGGAGGAGTTTATCCGATGCCGGGATCTTGTTTTCGATCATAATTTTTTACAGCACGGTATCGGCTCTCTTTCCGAAAAGGTGCAGCATGCTATCCTGAAAAATTATTACTGCCCTAATCCCAGCTGTCAGGAAATCAATCTGGGACGTTTTGTTGCAGATATTGCAGATCAAAATGGTGTCATTGAAATCCAAACCAAAGGATTTGGACAGATGCGAAAGAAACTCTCCTTCTTTTTGGAACATTATCCGGTTAGGATTGTCTATCCTGTGGTGCTGGTCAAATGGGTTGTCTGGATTGACCCTCAAACCGGTGAAATTACTTCACGCCGCAAATCTCCCAAAAAGACAGCCGCCTATGACCTGTTTCGGGAACTGTACAGTATTTTGGACCTGTTATGGCAGGAAAAATTTTCACTCACCCTTCCCCTTTTGGAAAGTGAAGAATACCGTCTGCTGGATGGATACGACAAGAACCCAAAAAAAGGCTCCTCTCGCTCTCAGATGGTACCCTCCTCTATTTTAGGTGAAGTCGCGCTAAACTCCCCTTCCGATCTTTTACAGTTTCTGCCCGACGATCTTCCGCCGGAGTTTTGCTCCTCCGATATCCGTAGTCTTTGCCGCCTCAATAGCCGGCAGACTTCCTATTTCCTTCTGGTTCTGCGTAAACTTGGTTTGATTGAACAGGTCGGCATCAAAAATCGTTTTTATTTGTATCGCGTGAAAGAACAAATCCTCCCTTGATTTTTAAAAGGGAAGTATTATAATAATATTATCGCTTTGAATCGATAAAGTGTCAAATGAAATTGATCCTTTTTGGAGGTTTTCACCATGATTTCTCATAAAATGCAAAATCTTGTCAAAAACAGTTCGGTCATCCGCGCTATGTTTGAGGAAGGCAATCGTCTTGCCAAGCTGTACGGACCAGAGAATGTATTCGATTTCAGCATCGGCAATCCAAGTGTCACACCGCCGGAACAAATCCGCACTGCGATCACCGATATTTTGAATGAAGAAAATCCGTTAACTGTTCATGGATACATGAACAATTCCGGCTATGAAGATGTTCGTCAAACCATTGCGGAACATATCAATCATCAGCATGGCACTGCATTTTCTGCACAGAATATCGTCATGACCTGTGGGGCAGCAGGTGGACTGAATGTCATTTTAAAGACCCTGCTCAATCCGGAAGATGAGGTCATTGTCTTTGCGCCATTTTTCAGCGAATACACAAACTATGTGCAGAATTTTGACGGTAAGCTGGTGATCGTCAATACTGATCCGGAAACTTTCCTGCCAGATCTGACTGCTTTGAAAGCAGCAATCACCAGCAAAACCAAAGCCATCATTTTGAATACACCAAACAATCCAACCGGTGTTGTCTATCCGGCAGAGCTGCTTTCCCAGATGGAACAGGTGCTGACCGAAAAGGAACAGGAGCTTTCCACCAGCATCTATGTCATTTCGGACGAACCTTACCGTGAGATCGTTTATGACGGAGTCACCGTTCCTTTCATTCTTCACT